>Ga0207757_100785_pt1 | contig 17496 bp, 16 predicted proteins | sample A23P3SouthBayCA_2_FD_187752 | JGI IMG/M metagenome (GOLD analysis project Ga0207757, IMG submission 187752) | Aerobic enrichment media microbial communities from Eden Landing Ponds, California, USA - A23 P3 (2) (SPAdes) | ecosystem: Environmental > Aquatic > Marine > Unclassified | place...
AGGAGCTCGAAGCCGAACTGCAGCGGCTGCAGTCCGAGAAGGCGGCGTTGGAGGCGGAACTCGAGGCCGAACGTGAGGCACGGCAGGCGCTGGAGTCGGAGGTGCAGATGCTCCGTGCTGATGACTCAGGCGACGGCGGGTGGCTCCAGCGACTCGCTTGGTGGTAGTGAGGTTCGACGGATGGCTGGTACCAGTCAGATAGACGGGGCCGTGTTGAACGTCTCAATCGGGTACAGTGCCTAGCGACCGTGCCGAATACAGCGGGATACGGTTACGAGTGAATGATTCCTTCGAGCAACTCGAGCCGAACCATCCGATCACTTCTGCTCTACAGCCCTGCATTCATCCACGGACGCGAGGGTACTGACGACGAACGCACACGGCCCACACAGTGACTCGTTGACACCTTGTCTGCCATTGAACGTCCGATAGCGAAACGTGTCCACAGCTGGTCTCGGACAGATCGAACATCGTGTCACTCGTAGCTTCCCCGCTTCCCCCGAGTGAACTTACCTGGGAAAGGATTTCGTGGGGAATACAGGGTAGTATTTACCCCGAATTGGTGACTGAATCGATTTAGTGGATGGGGAGGGTTTGCTTGCCATTCCTGAGGTTCTTCGTGTATCTCTGCAGATTCCGAAGTGAGTCAGACGACTGGTTGTTGAAAGCCCCCGCTCGCCCGACCGGCCGCGGCTCGCTGCGGTCCTCGGCCTCGCTCCGCTCGGCCTGCGGTCCTTGTTCCGGAAGACGTACCTGCTCGGTCGCTTCGCTCCCTGCGCGGGCTGCGACTTCCGTCGTTCGCCTCGCTCCTCTCGGCTCACCGTCGCCGGGGCCGGGGTCGGGCGAGCGGCCCCTTTCAGTCCCACCCGGTTCGGGGGACCGGGGAGCCGCGTGTCGTGGCTGATCGGTGTGTGACTCTGGCGAAGGGGAGTGGATTCGCGTGTGAACTGAGATTCTTCAGCGAGGCCGGAGCACCTGGCTATACCTCGACCCGACGGGCGTTTTGTCGGCCCCTGACGGGCGAGGGGCGCCCTGAAGCGTCTCTCGGAGTACCCGATGGGACATAGAGCACTCGTCGCCTACGAACGTACCGATGGCAACTACAACCTCCACTACACGCACTGGGGTGGCCTCAATCTCCGGTTGATGCACAAGATCACCGCCGCGACGCCGTTCGGCGGTGACCGGCGCCGCGAGTGGCCCCCCGATGTGCACGCGGAACTGACCGCCGGGGCGGAGCCGGCGACGGTTCAGGAGCAATTCGACTTGGAGGCGGCCGCCATGACCGATGTCGAGCCGTTGCCACAGGAAACCGATGTCTCTCTGACCGAGGCGATCAACGACCATCTGGACTTCCTGCTCCACGAGGCGTTCTACGTGGTTGACAGGGCATTCGAGGTGACCGCGTACCGGACACTGTGGTTCGGGCTGAAATACGAGGCCACCTGCATCGCGGAGAGTCCGACGGTCGGCCACGGAGCCCTGCAGCCGGTCCAGTGGCACGAGGGCAAGCCCGTCGGCGATGGGTTCACCCGTGGCCAGTTCAGCGGCATGAAGCAGGTCGTCGGGGAGATGGTCGACCGTGGCATGTTCGACCGCGATGGGGCGCTAGAGTACCTGCAGGGGAAGCTGTTCAGCACAACGGATGCGGAGGTGCGCGTAAGTCTCGCGGTCTGACTCCGCGTCCTCGGCATCGGTTTCTGGGCCCCTGACGGGCGAGGGGCGCCAGCAGGCGTCGCTCGATGCCCCATGCAGACAGGTGCGATCTACAAGCGGACGTTCGATGAGTCGAGCGGGAAGCAGAGTACGAACGGCTGTCCGGAGTGCGGCGGCCGCGTGAACACGACCGGCCATGAGACGGTGTGTGAGGACTGTGGGCTCGTGCTGGCCGAATCCGCGGTTGACCGTGGTCCGGAGTGGCGATCCTTCGAGGACGATGCCGGCGAGCCGGATGGGCGACGGACTGGTCCACCCCTGACGCCGACGAAGCACGATAACGGCCTGTCGACGGAGATCGGCTGGCAGCTCAACGGAGCGGGGTCCGGCCCCTCCGGCCGGCAGCGGCGGCGACTGGCGCGGCTCCGGAAGCAGCACCGGCGGGCGAACTGTCGGTCGAAGCGTGAGCGGAACCTGATCGGGGGGTTGTACGAAGTCAATCGCGTGGCGAGTGCACTCGGGTTGTCGAAGCCGCTTGAGGAACGGGCGTGTGTCCTGTTCCGCTCAGCACAGGATGCGGGCCTGCTCCCCGGACGGTCGATCGAGGCGATGGCAACCGCGAGCGTGTACGCTACCTGCCGGTGTTCCGATACTGCCCGACTGCTGGCTGATTTCGTCCCGGTATCCCGCGTCGGAGAGAGCAGTGTGACCAACGCCTATGCCGTGCTGAACCGAGAATTCGGGCTGCCGACGCCGCCGCCGTCGCCGGACGCCTACCTTCCCCAGTTCGCGTCGGAACTCGACCTGGGCTCGACAGTGGAGCGGCGTGCCCGTCGGGTGCTGGAGGTGGCCGAAGAACAGGGAATCGAGAACGGGCGCAACCCAGCCGGTGTGGCCGCGGCGTGCCTGTTGGTCGCGGCGAGGGAGGTGGGCTGCCCGCAACCCCCGACCCAGACCGCTTTCGCGGAGGTTGCTGACGTGTCGCCCGTGACGCTTCGTTCGCGGCGGGACGAGTTGCTCACGGTTCGGAACGAGCCGTGCGCATAGGATAGTATCCGCGGGCGTGCTTCCGGATGGTTTCTGGGCGCCTCGACGGGCGGGGCGCGGGCCGAGACGGGTCGCGTCCCGGTGTTCCGAATGGCCGAGGAGCTACATTCACCTGATCCAGACGCAGCGACACCCGAAGCGGCACTCACTCGGCGAGCCAAGCGAGCTCGTGCGGAGTCGATGACCGTCTCGCTTCGCCGGACCGGCGGCATCTACGATGTCGAGTCCGAATCCGGGAACACGTACCGGGTCGATCTCCCTGCCCAGACGTGCAGCTGTCCCGACTGGCAGCAGCGCGAGCCCGACGGCGGCTGCAAGCATCTTCGGCGGGTTCAGATCGCGGTCCGTGCCGGTCGTGTCCCGACGCCCGACGGGCGGCTTCCCGAGGCCGCTCGAGCGGCTCGTCCGGCTCTCGAGCGCACAGCGACGGATGGCGGACGGGCCGACGGCGTGACCGGGCCCCATCTCGAGTTCGATCGGTATGGGGAGCCGACCGGCGAAACGTTCTATCGCTGCGCGGACTGCGGACGGGAGTCGATTCATCGGCGTGACGTTGGGTGCGAGCCCAACGAGACGACTCAGGAGTCCTTCTGAATCTGATTCCGCACCCGGCCCAGCGTCAGCACCTCAGTGAAGCCAGGCGTGTCGATTTTCCACTGTCGGGGGGGCGAGTTCTCGCTATACGTCTTCTCCACTCGGGGCTCCCCATCCAACGGATCGTTCAGGGCACTGAGGACCTCGTGAGCTGCATCCCGGTTCCAGACGATCCAGATTGCATTGTCCGGCTCACAGGCAGCCATCGCGTCGAAATCCGCCGGAATGTTCTTTCGGGGGTTGTTGTTCAGCCGTTCGGCCTCTATCGCCACGACGACCTCACCATCGGCATCGAGCCCGGCCGCATCGAGCCGACGGCCGTCACCGACCGGGTGATAGCTGACGGCCCGGGTCACCGGCGAGTCCGGGTCGTCGGCGTAAGTCTGGTCGATGTACTGTTCGCCACACACGACCATCATCGCGTGGAGGCTCGACTCCGCGAGGTCGCCCTCGCCATCGCCGTGGGCGATCCCCTCGCGGTGTCGCTCGCCGATCTCGTCACGACCGTCGGCGGTCACTGTGTACAGTTTGTGTGGCCTGTCGGTATCGTGTCGGAGCAGCCCGTCATCGATGAGCTCCTGCAGCGCGGCTTCCTCGAGACCGAGATATTCGACGAGCCGCTTCATCGAGTCCGTCAGGAAGTCAAATTCCAGTTCGGGGTCGAACCGCTGCTGGCTCGCCGCGTAGACCGTCTGCAGGAACAGGAGCTGCTGGTCCGTGTAATCGCTCGCCGCTCGTTCCGATGCGGAGAGTTTCAGCGGCACCTGACAGACCGGAATCTCGTCCCGGTCGACCTCGTCGGGCGTGTGACAACAGCCGATGGCTCGGCGCATCCCGTCGATGGTCGGCTCGTATCGGGCGTCGCACGTCTCGCACCGGAGTGCGTGGCGCTCGTCGTCGTACCGAACGGGTTCTGGCATCGTGTCGGTGAACGGGAGCGCTGAGTCGACGCGGTCGGCGGTGGTTCCCATCGCAGTGGCGGTCGTACTGGTTGCGGTTTCGGAATCGAGTGCGAGCCCGTGCTGTTCGTGGGTCCGCTCCCCGACCGCGGTGAACAGCGCATCGAACCCCGTCGTTTCCGCTGGAGACAGGGGCTCGGAACCAGCCGGGTCGCCCGGGGGGAGCGGCAGCGATTCGACCAGGAACGGCCGGGGTTCGGCCTCCCCGAACGGGGCCGGGAGGGAGACGAACCACTGGCCGCGTTCGAGCGCCCGGAGGCGGTTCCCCACGTCCTCGGGTGGCATGTCGGCCGTCGCAAAGCGGGTCGTCAGCTGCTCGTCGACGGGGACGTTGCCCGTGACGATTGTGGAGACGTTGTTGAGGAGTTCCTCGTAGGCACCGGCGTCGGCCTGCTGGAGTTGCGCGGGGAACTGCATGGCGAGCGTGATCGACAGGCCGAAGCTTCGAGACTGTGTGAGGAGGTCGCTGAGCAGGTCCGTCGCCGCGACCGAGGCGGCTTCCTCCAGGTAGAGGTTGACGAGCGGCGCGTCGCCCGTGCCGGTGCGCTCTCGTCGTTTGAGTGCGGTCCAGAGGTTCGACAGCAGGACGAGCGTGAGGACGCGCTTGGATTCGGTGCGAAGCCCGCCCAGATCGAACAGGACGACGGCGTCCTCGTCGAGCACGTCGTGGAAGTCGAATCGCGGGCCGTCGCCGTGGACGTGGTTGAACAGCCGCGCGAGGCGGTCGTCCAGCGGAATCTTCTCGATACGGTTGGCGACGCCCTGCATCAGCTCGCTGAACGAGCGCTCGTTGTTCGCGATGATACCCTCCAGCATCGCTTCGAGTTCCGGGTCCGACACCTGCGGTGGCTGGCGGGTACTCCGGAGTTGCTGGACGGCCGCCTGCAGGTCGGCGTGGGTGTAGGCGTCGCTGCCGTGAACCGGGTCGAACAGTGCCTTCACCAGATAGCGGATGATGTCCGGCGACCGGACGGCTTGCTCGAAGCGTTCGGTGCCCATCACACCACGAAGCACCTCGACGTAGTGGTCGACGACGTTCTGCACCGCGCTGGCGCGGTTGATGCCGGCCTCCAGTTGTGGTCGGATATCGAAGAATGAGAGCGCCGGGAGCGTCTCCGCGCAGTCGAAGTAGTAGACATCATCGAGGTCGCCGTGGTCGGCGTAGTGGGCCCGGAGGTACTCGGTGGGCATCCCGTCGCCCTTCGGGTCGATGAGGATGTCCGCGCCGTCGGTGGCAGCGTGGTTCTCCAGTATCGCGTTGACGAGGCTGGTCGACTTGCCGGCGCCGGTCTTCCCGAACCACGCGACGTGGAGTGGCTGGAGTGCTGGGGGCAGCGAAACCGTCCGGTCGAGCGTCCGGCTGTCGGCCGTGAGCGGGTGACCCAGCGGAAGGCCCTGGTCGTCGTAGTGGTCGAGCGTGTGCTCGTCCGGGAGGGGGACGCCGGTGCGCTCTTCGGGGAGCGTACTGAACGCCCGGCGGGCCTGTTCGGAGAGGTCGTTCCCGTCGAGCAGGCAGAAGTGTGCGACGGTGGTCGCGTCGGCGACGATGCAGGGGTCGTGGTTGCTCCCCAGTGGGAGGTGGCGCCGGAGCGTGTCCCTGATCGAGTCAGCTTCACGGAAGGTCGCACTCGTGAGGGCGTCGGCGAGCTTGGTGGCGGTGTCGTCCGTGTGGAGTCGGTGGCCGACACGGTAGAAATCCCCGCCGACGGCTGCGAAGGCGCTGGCGAGTTCCCTGACTGTGGGCTCGGCCTCCGAACCGGTCGCGAGGAGACGAGCGTTCACCTCGAAGGAGTGGGATGCGGATTTCGCGAGGATGGCGTCGATTCGGGTCCCCGGCCGGCTGCCAGTGTCACCCTTCCGGTGGGCCGGTGTCGTTGTTGTGTCGTCGATATCTTCGGGGTCGGTAGGCCCGAGGAGCGTCTTGAACGCTCGCTGGCTGATGGTGTCTTCGTCGTGTTCGAGCTGGTGGACGCGATATTCGGCCTCGCCGCTCCAGTCCGGTTTCGGGCGGAGGAGTGCCTGGTAGACGACTCGGCCGTCGGCGTCGAGCATCCCCTCAGCGACGCTACTCAGGGCGAGATCCGGGGCATCCTCGACGCGGGCGGTGTCGTGCTGTTCCGGGGCGTCCGAGAGCTGCGGTGGCCGAAGGCGGGTCTGCCAGTCCTGGCGCCGTTCGCCAATGCCCTGGAGTTCGGCGATGGCGTAGTCGTGGCCCTGGAGATCGGGCAGTGGGTCGGTCTCGGGGTCCGTGATGGCGTAGCCATCGGGCGTGAGTCGTTGTGCGAGTCGGCGGACGGTCGGGAGCGTGTCCGGTGGGGCGCCCAGATAGTAGGTGATCTCGTCGGCGTCGGGTTCGGCCACGAGACAGAACTCGATTGGGTCGGTGACTGCTTCGTGGAGTTGCGTGAACTGGGCGGTGAGTCGGTCGGCAGCGAGCGGTTCGTTCGTGGGTCGGATGCGGAGGTACTGGTGGGTTTTCTGGGTGGTACCTGTCGTTGCCATTCGCTTGTTTTCGGGTGGTTTCGTGGTGGGATAAGTAGGTGGCGGGTTCGAGCTGCGTGAGTGCGTCGCTGCGCCAGTGCTCCGGATGCGGTCGTTTGCTTACTGGTCGACTCCGACGAATGCCGTCTGACCTGTCCTGAATGGTAAGTTAAAGTAATTTGAAATAAAGCGCCGTTTCATATTGGCAGCATTATTAGGGACGTTCGGTGGGCCGGGTGAGTCGATATGTCACGACCCACAACGCGTCGGCGTTTCCTTCGGACGGTTGGCGCTGTCGGTTCTGTTGGTGCGGTATCGAATCTCGCTGGTGCTCGCCGACCCGGTCGTGAGGGTCAGGAGGGGCGGCGTCGCCAAGTGGCGTTCGTCGCTAACAAGAAGGGTGGGACAATCTCGCTGGTCGATGCGACCACGTTCGAGAAACTCAAGACGATCAACACAGTCCCCGACGGAAAGCAGCCGTCTCCGTCCGAGGACCCCAGCAGTGCGGCGGGGGCTCGGGTCGCGAACGAATTCGCCGGTGAGAATTTCGCCGAGCACGTCTCGGTCGCGCCCGATGGGGCCGAGATGTACGTATCTCGCGGCCACCGTGGTGACCTCGCTGCATTCGACGTAGCTACCGGCGAGATGCGGTGGAAGCTGGATATCCCCGGGTTCAGGTCGGATCACATGACGCTCTCCCCAGACGGGCAGTTTCTGTTCGTCTCGGCGATGACAGATAACTCGATTCAGATTGTGGACACAGGTGGGCCCGCCATCGTCGATTCGTTCCCCGCGGAGCACTATCCACACGGGATTCACCTCACGCACGACCGTAGTCGGGTCATCAACGGCAGCCTCGGGAACATGCTCGTCCCGGACAATGCCGAAGACGAGTCGACGGATGCACGGCAGGCAGATCGGAACCATCGACTCACCGTTGCGGATGCACAGACGCGGGAGGTCGAGGCCGTGTACGAGTTCTCGGATGGAATTCGCCCGTTCACACTCACCGAAGACGATTCGCGCATCTTCCTACAGCTCTCATACTTCCACGGGTTCGTCGAGTTCGACCTTGACCGTGGCCGGCGGCTCCGTACCGTGCAACTCCCAGTCGGTGAGACGGCACAGAACTGGGATCGGAACGACTACCCCAGTGAGGCTGCCCACCACGGGATTCAGCTGTCGCCCGATGGCGAGTACGTCTGTTGTGCGGGGATGGTCGACGGTTATGTGGCGCTGGTGTCGCGCCCCTCGCTTCAGGTCGATACGATTCTCGATGTCGGCGGCCGACCGGGGTGGGCGAAGAACGGGCCTCGAGGCACCCACTGCTTCATCGCTGACCGGCAGCAGAACGAGTTCGTCGCGGTTTCGTACACATCGAGAGACGTTGCGGCCCGCGTCCCAGTTGGTGACTCGCCCGCGGTAATCGACGTGGAGGCCGTTCCCGAGTCGGTGCTCTTCTGAAACTAGAACATACGAGAAATCCACATCAGGTACTGGGAATAGAGCCGTATCCCGGCCCGTTTCCGGTTCTCGTCAGAGTTCGCAGTCGTTGCCGCCTACGTCTCGTCACGCAATCGGTCCCAGTTCCGCTTGCAGCGCTTGGATACGGTTGTATATCTCCTCTAGTTCGGTAATTGTCCGTCCGGATTCGCCGATCCCGCGGTTCGTGTTTTGGATGATAGGTCTTGAGTGAGCGACATCGTTCCGGAGTTCGACTACCTTGTCGAGTCGACTCCCGGCCTGATGACCTGCAGAGAACCCGCAGGCCTCCCAGCAGGCCTCGTTGTTAGCTACGATTCGTTTCAACGTGGAGAACTGTGCGTAGTGGATCGGCTCCAACTCGATATTCGCCCGTGCGGCCTGCTCTCGTCGCTGGTCGATGTCATCAAGTGCGTCCCCTTCGAGGCCAGGAGTTGTCTCCCGCCAGTCTGGAGCATGGTCGGTGATGCAGGCTCGGAAGGCGTGCTCCAGCCGCGAAAGGTGCGTAAAGAGGTGGCGGTGGACGGATTCGCTATTCAGATCCGCTCGAGTGAGGATTCCGCTGATGCGATCTCTATCGCCGAGATAGTAGAACGATCGCTCGTACAGCGCATCCAGCACCGTCTCGAACGAGGCATCACCCGAGATGAGGACCTCGATCGTGAGTGGTGATGCGACCGCCTCGAGTGGGTCATCGCTGTTGGCCTCCTGCGCAGCCTCTACGGTGACGTATCCGACGGGCCGGTTATTGTCGTCGACGACAGGGGCGCTGTCGAACCCCTGGGCTTGCAGCCAGGTCGAGGTTTCCCCTGCACCGGCGCCAACTGGCCGGGTCGCGGGATCAGGGGTTGCGATGGCCCGGGCGGTAGCGCTGTCCGTATGTTCCATGTGCCGTCCCCGACTCCGGCGCTGGTAATGATTTGGCACAGATTTATGCTCTTGGGGTATAATATATCGGTAAGATATGTCTCAAGGGAATCTCCACGTCCGGTTCGACAGCGTGCCCTACAGCGCCGCTCGTTCGGTTCTCCCGGTGGAGTCGCTGTCACCGGAAGTCTGGGCTCGTCACGATACGGCGGCGGAGTGGCTGGAATCGGTGCCCGCGTCGGACATCCTCGCGGTTGCGCCGGAGAGCATGGCGACCGGGTACAAGTTGGCCCAGATGCCGCTGACCGTCGTCTCGCTGGATGACCTGCCTGTCGCGGTTCGTACCTCCGTGGTCGAGGCAGCATCCGGGGACTACTCGCTGCTTGTGCTTGGACGGGCGACGGATCAGGTGAACCACCGACTTCGTGAATACGTGTAATCGGTGGGTCAGATGACGCCCGTTGCCACCAGCGTCAGGAGTACCAGCACGAGAGCGGTGACGGCACTACCACCGACCAACGGTGGATTCTCCATCGCCTTCTCGTGGAGTGGCATCTCCGCGTACTCCTCACGGAAGTCCTCCAGATTCGCCTCGTCGTAGAAGTGTTTCGTCGCGAACGCGAACTGGCCGGTCACCGAGCAACCGGTGCAGATGGGCGTCTCTTCCAGCCGCTCGGTCTTCGTGTGTGACTCACAGTTGATACTCCCGCAGTTGGCGCAGTAGGTGTACGTCTCGTCGCTCGCGTCAGCGTCACAGTGGACGCAGCGTCGAACGTCGTCCTCGACGGTCACCCGGGAGGGCCCTGCGATGTAGGCCTCGTACCCGTGTCGGTACTCGCCGAGCGTCACGCCGAATCGGATCTGTGGCAGGTAGACCGGCGTGACCGACTGCACCGAGATATCCGACTGGTTGGGTTCGCACTCTTTCGTGTACGTGACGTTGTTGTCGCCGGTGTACTGGACCGTCGTCGTGTGCCGGCGCCGGAACCGGTCGACCGCCCAGTCCTTGTACTCGGTCTGGGTCTGTCCGAACCGGTTGACGACGAGGTCATCGTAGGTCTCCCCGAAGGATTGCTCGTCCAGTTCGATGGTCTGTGAGAGATTGTTGCCCACCAGTTCGGCGACGTGTTCCGAACAGGATTTGGGGCCATCTCGCCCGGCGTGCAGGGCGACGCCGTCCGTCTGACTGACCCGGTGGATGACGCCGACCGAGGTTTCGAACGTGGCCTGGATGCGGGCCGAGACGATGATGATCGGCTGGAAGTGCGCCTGTCGATGGGCTGGCGGCACGTCCTCGATGGCGAGATTCTCCACATCGCGGACGGCTGTGAATAGCGGGTCGTCGACGGGCCCGGTCGGGTCGTGAGGGCGGAGGGTCTCGTCACAGAGGACCTCGATGCGGCCGTTGTACAGGTCGAGCCCCACCTCCTCGGCCAACTCGCGGAGTTTACGGCCATCGATGAGCTCGATCGGATACGGGTCGTCGTTGGTTTCCAGACGGTCGGCGTACTCCTCGGCCGGCCCGGAGAAGCGTCCCGTCGTGACGACCATCCCGCGCTTCGGGCCGTCGAACTCGTGGGTGGCGATGGCCGAATGGAGCTTCTGGACGACCGGCCGGCCGACCGACTTCGTGTGCTTACACTCGACGACGATACTGCGGCGAGTGCCGTCGACGGCCTCCTCCATGATGATGTCCCGGCCCTCGTCGGCGGTTTTGGTGGCCTGTCGGACGTTCTCGTAGCCGAGGTTCCGGAAGACGTCCTCCATCACGTCCTCGAACTCGAAGCCCGAGAGGTCGTCCAGAATCGGCATTATCCAGTGTCGCGGGGGCGTGTGGCTTGAGTGTTCGGCATGGAGAGTCCGTGCCGGTCCATCCTGCCGACGAGTTGTCTCGTCGCTCGTCAGCGCTCACCTCTCAATATTCTACGAGCGGTCGTAACATATATTGATACCAGTGGGCAAGGAATCGTAGAGATGCCCGACTGGAAGGATGACCGCTCGCCCCGCGAGCGAGTCCGGCAGATCGCCGAAACGGTCACCGATCCGGTCTCGACGAACTGGGTCGCTGAGCAGGCTGCTGTCGGCTGGCAGACCGCCAAAGACGAACTGGAGCAACTCGCAGATCGGGGCGACCTCCGGCGGGTCCAGCAGGGTGACAACGTCAGATACGTCCCGGACTTCACTCGCCTGTATACGGAGCGGATTCGGGAACTCGTGCTCTCGTTCTCCCGTGAGGAGCTTCGCGAGGAAATCGTCCAGGCGAAAGAGGATATCCAGGATATCCAGTCCGAGTACGCAGTCGAGTCGCGAGACGAACTCGAGGCGTCGTTGAGCGCCCCGGACGTGTCCGCGGCTGAGGCAAGGGAGCGACAGCAATCGCTCCGTCGATGGGAGGAGGTAGCCGACGAAATCCAGCTTCTGGAACACGCCCTCAGCCTCTATGATGACCTCCACGATGTCGATCCGTACGCTGAAGAGGACGTCGGCGAGGGAGCCTCCGAGACGAGGGTTGCGTAGGAACCATGGCACCGTTCGGGTTCATCTTCCTCGCGAACAGGGGAAACCTCACGAAGGCGAAGCTCTACGAGGCGATTCGTCGACGGCTCGGTACGGAGCCCGGCTGTTACGGGGTTCGGGTGCGTCCGTCTCGGGCTCGTCCGAGAACCATCGAAGCTCGTGTGGAGACAGCGGAATTCCTGGGGCGAGCATATGCCGTCGACGATGCGACCTTGACGGTGCGATTCTCTTATCCTCGCGCCGTGGGGTATGAGTATTACATCATCGAATGGAGTGAGGCTGCACGTGATCTCGGAATCGGCTGGCATCAGGACGAGGACCATCCCGACCTCGGAGAGTGTCACTTCCAGTTCGACTACGCCGGGGCGACGATCGACCGACGGTCAGCGACGTTCATCGACGAACATCCCCTGGAGGTTCTAGAGACCCGGCTAGACCAGTTGCGAGCGGTCCTTCCCCAGATTGATTGGGCCGAGGGTGAGCCGAAGCTTTCCGACGATGGATTGCCCGTCCCCGAGTAGTCTCTGCTCGGTCGCTCGACGAGTGAGCGGGAGGGGACGATTCACGATGGATGTGCCCAGCGGCTGCAGACACTGAATCGCAGCAGCGCTCCACTCCCCCAGTAACGAGTGGGGTGAGTACGTTCAAACCTGTTGCTATCCAATAGACGTCACGAATGGTCTCCCAGGCCGAGATCGACCGGCTTCGTCTCGAGGCCGATACCATCATGACTCGCTACGAGGCGGTCCAGGAGGCGCTGGAGACGGCCCGTACCGAGTCCGGGGACCACTGGGAGAACGGCGAGTTGGACGTGACACTCCAGACGCCCCACGGTGAGCCGATTGAGATTACGCTCGATCTCGACGCCGACCCGTCGAGCAACGCTCAGGCGCGATACGAACGGGCGTCGGAGCTGGAAGCCGAACTGGAACGCAAGCAGGCCGTCGTGGGGCAATTGGCGCCGATGCCCGCGGAGCCGGTTGCGTACTTGCTACTCTATCATCTCGATACCGTTGAGGGGAACTACCCCCGTTCGATGGCCGGGCATCTGGATGCCGAGCGTGGACAGGTCGAGGAGCTGTGTGAGGAACTGGAGCGCGTGGGGTTTCTGGAGCGGCTCGAATCTGGGACAGTCAAGCAGCGGCGGGCGAAGGCCAAACAGAGCGACGAGGTCCGCCAGCACCACACCTACTATCGGCTCTCCCGTGAGGGTGACCACCTGTTGCGTTTTCTCGAGGAGCGCGAGGGAAAGCTGAACGTACTCCGGCATCTCCCCGACGGACAGACCATCGTCCGTCGGCTGGCCCGCGGTGGGCCCGATTACGCACGGATGACGGCCAACGAACTCGGGATGGAGTTCGAGTACGTCCGGCATTGCTATCGGGCGCTCCGTCGCGTCGGGCTCGTCACCGAGTACGAGGGGGGCACGATCAAGGCGAGCGAACGGAAGCTGAAGCCGAAGGACGAGACCCACCGCAAACACACCTACTACGTGGCGACCGATATCGCTGACCAGTTACTGCGGGAGTTGGATGGGTAATCGGTATGCCTGCGTCGGATTCTCTCTCTGCGTCTTTCGTGGGTCCACCAGTCCCGACGCTGTCGGAATACCCTGCGGCTGACAACGTACCGATGCTGAATATGGAGGCTTTATCCAACGAGTCAGCAGTTATCGAACAGCATCCCAGGACGTTCACTCAGAACAATTCCGAGTCACCTGCGAGGACCCGGTAGCTCTCAAGTGTTCCAGCCATCGAGGGAGCGTCTTCATCGTCCTTCCGCTGGGTTCCGTAATCCATCCACTGTCCATTGGTGAAACTGTACATCTCGAACCCGGTGTTCGTCTCCAGTACGACATCGACGACCGCGTCGTCGGGTGAACCGGGTGGAATAACCACTGACCGGATGTCAGTCGTATGATCCATCACCCAAACAGCGACAACGTCCTCCTCGTCAGTGAACCGGGCTGTTGCTTCCGCCTCCGAGAGTGGCCTATCCGGCCACCCCTCGGCGGGTTCTGGTTGCTCCATAGCATGCATAGCAGCGCGAGACGTATTGCGTTTGTCTTGGTAGAACAAACCATCACGATATGCGCTCTGCATCAACAGCGCCTGAACGACCTGCTCACCAGCTATCAGATGGTGACTGCTGACTATAGAGGCTGGATGCAGTATCCGACCACAATCCAGACCATCTCCGTCGGATCAGCCGCTCGGTTGAATCTGCTCGTTGAATCCGAAGGTCTCGCTTCATTCTGCTCCGGATGGTTTCGAGTCGGTATCGAGCCGCCGTATCGTCCAGAACGCACACAGCACCATGAGAAGTGACGCACCGGCCGCAAGCGCAAATCCGACCCTGTATCCTGTCTCCGTGTAGACACGCGCTCCATTGATCATGTCCCCCGTCCAGAATGTATCAAGGACGGCTCCGAAGAGGACCGGAAAGACAGCCGCACCAAACCAGCCCATCGAGTTTATTGCTCCAATGGCGGTCCCGGCCGCAGCGGGGTCGAACTGCTCCTTGATAACCGTGAACGTGAGAACACCACCACCTCCCATAAACCGGGTGATGAAGAACAACGCCCCGACTACGTAGAGGGCTACCGTCCCGAACACCGCAAATGTCACCCAGATCATCGAGATGACGATGACTGCACCCAGGACCAACGGCATCCGTGTCTCCAACCGGTCGGAGACGATGCCAAAGACGACCGGTCCGACCAACCAGCCGATCCCAGCGACGAGTACGTAGGTTGACGCCCGGGTGACAGTCAACCCATACGACTGCACGAGATACGGAATCCCCCACAGACCGAAGATAGTGAAATCGATGCCGATTCCGCAGAACAGAAAAACGCCGAGAAGCCACGTCGCAGGCGCCCGAAGCACCGAAGCGAGATTTGATTTGATGTCTGCAACGCTCTGTGTGGGGGTCGGTGGAACGTCGTCGATCTGGGGAAGGCCGGCATCGCTCGGGGTGTTTCTGACGACCGCAAAGACGGCGACCGTGGCGAGAATCCCGGCGATGCCGATTCCGAATATCGACCCGCGCCACCCGATTCGACTCACAGCGACCGCCAGCGGGGTCGTTGCGAGGATTCCGCCCAGCGCGCCGACCGTGATCGTCAGTCCAGATAGCGTCGCAAATTCGTTCGCTCGAAACCAGTTCGCACAGAAGCGGAGTATCGCCAGATACAGCACGCTCGCCCCCACACCGATGAGCGCCCGTGCAGCGAGGGCCCAGGCATAGGAGGGACTGAGCGCGAACAGCAATGATCCGACGCTCATGGCGAGCGTGCCGTACATCGCCGTTTTCCGAGAGCCGACGTAATCAGTGAAGATTCCCGCAGGAAGCTGCAGCGCAGCGTAGAGATAGAAGAACGACGAGTGCAAGAGGCCCAACTCAGCACCGGTCATCTCGAACGTGCCGACGAGGGTTTCGGCCAGGACACCCATCGATGTCCGGTGCAGTCCAACGAAGAGAAATGCGAGAGCCAGGATAGTCCAGCCGATCCATCGACGGCGAGATGGAGTTGTCCATATCTCTGCGGTGGTCGATCGCACCGTTGAACGGATGGAGGCAGAGTCCTCGCTCATCGACCTTCGGCGGATTCGCCTCGGAGCGTCAAACAGGTACTCTGTAGATGAGCGACGAGTTCCCCGTCTGGCCCGGTGATGTCACAGGTGACCAGCCCCACAGTTCGTCCCGCGTCCATAACCTCTCCCCTCGCAGTGAGCGGCTGGTCCCAGACGGGCCGCCGGAACTTCACGTCCAATTCGAGCGTCGTGAACGACTCGTCGCCGGCAAGCGTACTTGCGTAGGCAGCGCCCATCGCCAGGTCACCGATGTCACAGAGGACACCACCGTGAAGTGTGCCCATCGGATTGGCGTGTTCAGGCCCGGGCTCGAATGTAACGACTGCTTCGCCATCTCTAGCAGACTCCAACTGAAACCCGAGTAACTCCGCGATCGGCGGGTTCGTTTCCAGCGGGTTCGAGTCCTCCACGTTGGCTCCGTCTTCACGGTCCGTGTATGCCGTGATGGACTCTTGCAACTGGACGTGGTCTCTGGCGAGGGTCACGAGGGTTTCTGTGACGGTCCCGTCCTCCTCAAGTTGACTGTACACGTCGGCGGGTAGTTCTACTTCCAGGCTTCGGGTGTTCGTATCGTTCACGCCACATCGTTCGGAGGAGGAACCCGTAATCCTTTGTTTGCGCATGCACAAATATTCGATTAGAAACCTCGTATCGGTCCCGAAGAGATTTGTAGAGCCGATTCTATAAACTGCATATGCGCGAATACATCTTCTCGGCCAGCTACGAACGAGGTGCCGATCCGCTCATGGACGTGTTCATCTCGTATCCCGATCTCGTCGGCCGGGCGCTTCGGATCGCTGGCTCGAGTGCGGGGTTCTGGCGCGTTGATCGGTTCGTCGGCCCGGAGGAGGCGCTCAACGAAGTGGAGCGGATGATGACGAATCACTCCGTGTGCAACGAGTGCCTCGGGGAGCATCCTGGGTGTACAATCGAGGGAGAGTACGAGGTTGTTGCAGAAGAGAGCGGGAGTCGGCTCATCTACGCGTATACACCCGGCGGGAGATACTGCCACTCCATCCCCTTCATGACGACGCGGACGGTCGGGAACGGTGCGTTGTTCGACGCCCAGCGCCGCGAGAACGTCTACGAGTGGCGGGTCCTGCTCCCGGGCGATACGAGGGGGGGCGAGATTTTCGATCAGTTGCAGGACGGGCTCCCAGAGGGCGTCGAGATCTCGCTCAGCCAGGTCGGGTCCCCGTCGGCCTGGCCAAGCGCAGATCCCTCACAGAAGGAACTCCCGTACGAGCAGCGTCGGGCCATCGAGGCAGCCGTCGAGTGTGGGTACTACGAGACGCCGCGAGGCGCATCGTTGGGCGACGTGGCTGCTGCACTTGCCCTTCCGAAATCGACACTCCGGTACCGACTCCGTAGAGCAGAACAGTGGCTGACGAACTCGGTATTTGGTGACGCCACACACGATGCTGGCCACGTTTGATCCAGATGATGTCTGAGGCAATCTGTATCGTAGCCACGTAAAACCGATTCGTGGACTACCTATCGTGACCGACTCGTGCTGTATATTCAGCAAGACTGTTGTGACATATCACCGATTAAGGGTTTCAGCAGATTCGTCCATTTGATCCTGCCGTCTAGGGGCTTCTGCTGGGTGCTGCCTCGTCATCTGCTGGTGTCGGCTGTCGCTTGGTCGTGGGTCGGCGGTTCCGATATCGCGGACCGTGCGAGGGTTGAAGCCGACTCGTCAGGGTAGTCGGAGGTGATGAGTGCATCAGGGAACGGCGACGAATGGGGTATCAGCGAGCGGATCGACCGGCTCGAGGTGATCGCCCAAAACGCTCGAGGAAGGTGAGGTCGGCCTGGAGACGGCAAAGGAACTCCGTGAGGAGGCTGACGAGCATCTGGCGGTGTTGCGGGTAGACCTGGATGTCGGTGACGGGGAGATTATCGAGATGGACGTTGACGATTCCGAGATTCAGGAGTAACCCACGACGCTGCATACCGACTGTACTGAACAGTCATTACAACGTACAAAATTTTCGCGTATGAGTTACCATTGTTTTGAATGGGCCGGCATACCCGCGAGAATCGTTTTACATAGCTGGTGTAACGATATCCCCATGCCGTCGCGGAGTTCGATATCACCCGGAGGGGGACAGAGACTCGATTCGACAGGCGATCAGCCCAGTGACAGATCCAGGTTCGAGGTGAATCCATGACTGGCGACCCGGAGGATACGCCGGGCCTATCACGCCGCGATGCCCTCCGTGCTGGGGCCGCGACCGGGGTCGGACTGGCGTTCAGTAGTGGCTCGGTGGTGGGTGCGGACGGGCCGACGATTC
>Ga0207757_100787_pt1 | contig 17479 bp, 15 predicted proteins | sample A23P3SouthBayCA_2_FD_187752 | JGI IMG/M metagenome (GOLD analysis project Ga0207757, IMG submission 187752) | Aerobic enrichment media microbial communities from Eden Landing Ponds, California, USA - A23 P3 (2) (SPAdes) | ecosystem: Environmental > Aquatic > Marine > Unclassified | place...
TCCATCTCGACGCCCGTGCCTTCGAGGTAGTCGGTGTTCGGCGTGTGACCGATGGCGTAGAAGACTGCCCCCACGTCCATGTCGAACTGCTCGGTCCCGGGGTCGTCGAGGTTGTCCTTCGGGTGGCCGGCCTCGTTGCGCGCGAGCGTGACGTGGTCGACGCCCTCGGCCTGGGTGCCGTGGATCTCCAGAAGCTCGGTGTTGCGCATGATCTCGATGTCGCCGGCGTCGACCTTCTCCATCACCCGCTCGACCCAGTAGTCCTCGGCGCGGAACTCCTCGCGGCGGTGGGCGAGATAGACCGTGTCGGCGAACTTCGTGAGGAAGTGGGCCTCCTCCATCGCGGCGTCGCCGCCGCCCACGACGAGCATGTCCTCGTCGCGGAAGAACGCGCCGTCACACGTCGCACAGGTCGAGAGCCCGTAGCCCATCATCGTCTCCTCGCCGGGGACACCGAGGGTGCGCGCCGACGCGCCGGAGGCGGCGATGAACGCGTCCGCCGTGTAGACGGTGCCGTCCTTCAGCTCGGCCAGGAACGTGTCGTCCGCGCGCTTCTCGACGTTCGTGACGATGCCGTGGTCGATCTCGGCGCCGAACTGCTCGGCCTGCTCCTTCGCGTTGTTGATGAGGTCCGGACCGGAGATGCCCTCCGGGAAGCCGGTGTAGTTGGCCACGTCGGTCGTCAGCGTGAGCTGCCCGCCGGGCTCGTCGCCCTCCAGCACCAGGGGCTCGTTGTTCGACCGGCCGGCGTAGATGGCCGCCGTCAGCCCGGCCATCCCCGTGCCGGCGATGATGAGCCGCCGGTGTCGAATCTCGTCGTCGCTCATACTGCCGGGTAGGCCGCGAAGGCGTAATAAATCACGCCCCTCCGGCACCGCCCGCGCACACGTACGGCAGCGGAACCGCCGGACCGGGGGCCGACCCAGAGCGGTGTCACGGGCCGGTGGAACGTGGCACACGATTAAATCCCTACCCGTGCTAGCCTCGATTATCGCCATGTACGACGACATCCTGGTCCCAACCGACGGCTCCCCGGGCACAGACCGCATCGTGGAACACGCGGCAGCGCTGGCCGACCAGCACGGTTCGACGCTCCACCTTCTGTACGTCGTCAACACCGCGTCGTTCGCCAACCTCCCGATGGAGTCCTCGTACGAGGGGATCGCCTCGATGCTGGAGCAGGAGGGCGAAACCGCGCTGGACGACGCGGCGGAGACCATCGAACGCGTCGCCCCCGACGTGACGGTCGAGCGCGCCATCCGCGAGGGGTCGCCCGCGCCAGAGATCGTCTCGTACGCCACGGAGAGTGGGTGTGACCTCATCACGATGGGGACCCACGGTCGGGGCGGTATCAACCGCCTCCTGCTCGGGAGTGTCGCCGAGCGTGTCGTCCGGAAGTCGCCGGTTCCCGTGCTGACGGTCCGGGTCGGCGAGATTCCGGACGAGTCCGACGAGTAGCCGGCCAGGAGTCGTCGATGCGCCGTCGCACGTTCCTCGCCGCCGGTGCCGTGACGGTGACCGCCGGGTGCGGTCGGACCCTCCGCTACGCCGACGAGTTCGAGGGGACGCCGACCGACACCGGGACGCCGACCTACTCGCCGGGTGGGTCGTTCTGGGAGGGGCCGCTCTGGGTCCGCGCCATCAACGGCCGGCCCGACACCACCGCGACGTTCACCGTCACCGTCGAGCGGCTCTCCTGTGGGGCGCGGCCGACGGCCGACGGGTCGGCCTGCGACGGTCCCGGTGGGACGGTGTACGAGGGGTCGCTCCGTGCGCCGGGGTTCGACACCGGCGACGACGGCTCGTACTCCGGGATGAGCGTCTCGCTCGTCTTCGGTGACGGCGAGGACCGCACCGTCGTCCCGGGCCCCGAGTTCGCCGCCGCCGAGGATATCGTGACCGAGCAGGGCGACTACCGGGTCACCGTCGAGGCCGCCGACCAGCGCCGTGTACTCGGCGTCCGGGCACACGCCGGCGTCCGCGGCATCGAGACCGGACTCTCCATCGACGGGGAGCTGCTGCTGGAGGCCGAGACCGACCCGGCCAGCGGCGCCTTCTCCGACCCGGGGACGGTCACCGGGAGCGGGACCCCCGGCGACCGCGACCGGCCGACCTGACCTGCCACCCTCACGCCCGGCTCACTCCGCGGGGCGCAGGTGCTCGCAGTCGCCGGCGGAGACGCGCCGGGTCCCCTCGTCGGTCTCCACGACGAGCGTGCCCGGGAACTCGATGTCGACGGCCTCGCCGACCACCTCGCCGCCGGGCGTCTCCACGCGCACGCGCCGGCCGAGCGTGCTGGCGTACTCGCGCCACGCCGGCAGGACGCGCTCGGGGGCCGCGCGGAGCTCGTCGAACGTCTCCAGCAGCCGCTGGACGAACAGTCGCCGGGGAACGTCCGCCTCGTCGGCCCCGTGGCCGGCGCGCTCGCGAGCGGCCCGGAGGGTCGTCGCGTTCGCCTCGGGCGGCAGGTCGCTCTCGTCGAAGTTGACGTTCACGCCGATGCCGACGACCACCCACGAGACGCGGTCGGCCTCGCCCTCCATCTCCGTGAGGATACCACAGAGCTTGCGCTCCTCGGCGTCCTCGCCGTCGCCGACCGGTACGAGCACGTCGTTGGGCCACTTGATGCGCGCCTCGACCCCGGCCTCGCGGGCCGCCCGCGTGACGGCCACGGCGGCCGCGAGCGTGTAGACGGGCACCTGCGCGGGCGGCAGGTCCGGGCGGCAGAGGACCGAGAGCCAGACGCCGCCCGCCGGCGAGGACCACTCCCGGTCCAGTCGCCCCCGGCCGCCGGTCTGCTCGGCCGCGACGACGACGGTGTCCGTGGCCCCGTCGGCCGCCAGCTCGCGGGCCCGCTCGTTGGTCGACCCCAGTGAGTCGTGGAACTCGACCTCGAACGGGGCCTCGAGGCCGTACTCGATGGCCGCCCCCCCGTACTCCGGGATGGACTGGAGGACGTACCCCTCGTCGGTCCCCTCGACCTCGAAGTCGGCCTCGCGGAGCGCCTCGACGTGTTTCCAGACGGCGGCCCGCGAGACATCGAGTTGCTCGGCCAGCTCCGGCCCCGTCACCGGGCCGTCCGACAGTGCGTCCAGCACCCGCCTCCGTGTCTCCTGCATACGCGCCGCTACAGGGGGATGGGTTGTAATGGTAGCCCGCGCGACGAAGCAGCGCCGCGGGCCGTTCGCCGCCCCTCACTCGCCCGTGTCCGCCGTCTTCCGTCCACCGTCTACCGCCCGCCGTCTACCACCCGCTGCCTACTGTCCGCCGCCGGCGCTCTCCGGGGCGGAGTCGTTCGCGCTGTCCGCGTTCTGGAGCGCTCCGAGGAGCTGCTGGCGCAGGCCGCGTGCCTCCTCGACATCGGCCCGGAGCGCGTCCACGTCCTCGCGGAGTGCCGCACGCTCCTCGCTGGCTTCCTCGACCGACTCCCGCGCCGCCGCCACCTCCTCGCGAAGGTCCGCGACCTCGGCCTGGAGCTCCTCGGCGGCCTCGGCGGCCTCGGTCGCCGTCGCCGCCACCGACTCGACCGTTCCGGTGTCCTCGATGAAGTCGGCCAGCGCGTCCTCGTAGGCCTCGAACGCCGAGAGCCGCGACTCCAGCTGCTCCAGCCGGACCGTCACCGTCCCGCCGTGGCCGCCCTCACCATCGTCGTCCTCACCGCCACCGTCGAGCCCGAGCGCGCGCCGGACCGCACGCCGGTCGGCCTCGTCGGCGGTCGCGAGCCGGTCGGCCAGCTCGTCGACCCCCGCCCCGGCGGCTGCCGTGGTCCCGGTCGTCTCCTCGACGTGGGACGCGTCGACCGTCGAGCCGTCGGCGTCGGTCTCCTCGGTCGCCCCGCGTTCCTCGTCCGTCGTCCCCTCCCCCTCGCCCGCTTCCGTGGCATCCGGTTCGGGCGGCGACAGGTCCAGCTCCGGTGGCTCCTCGTCGGTGGTGTCGCCGTCCGCCGAGAGCGTATCGTCCGCCGCGCCGTCGAGCTCGGACTCCACGGCGGCGACGGCCGCTTCCAGTCCGGAGCCGGTGTCCTCGGGGGTACCCCGGGGTGCCGGAGTGCCCTCGGAACCGCCCGCCTCCACCGTTTCCGGGCCGCCGTCCGTCGCGGTCGCCCCGGGCGTACCGTCCCCGCCGTCGGAATCGTCCCCGATGACCTGCCGGACGGACTCCGCCAGCGCGCCGTCGGTGTTCCCGACGAGCGCGGGGCCGTCATCGTCCCCTTCGTCGGTCCCGTCGTCGGCCGGTGTCTCGCCGGCTGCTGTCGTCGGCTCCTCGGCCCCGGGGGTGGGCTCCGCGTCGCCGTCGTCCGATTCCGTCGCTGTCGTGTCCGGTTCCGGGGCCGCCGTGGAATCGGCCGTCGCCATCGCGTCCGGCCCCGCCTCAGACGTGGTCTCGGCCGCCGCCGTCTCGGCGTCCGACAGCTCCGGCTCCGGGAACGTCGGCAGGCGGTCCGGTGCCTCGGGCAGTTTCAGTCCAAGGACGTACTCCACGGCCTCGTCGGCGGGGACCGTCCCGGTCCCGGTGACCGTCTCATCGTCGACCGACCACTCCCCCGGTGCCGCGTCGGTCCGGAAGCCGACATCGGCCACCGCCAGCTCATCCGGGAGGGTCTGTGTCAGGTCGATGGCGGCCGGCGCGCCGGTCTCGGTGGTCAGCTCGTAGGTGACCACGATACCGCGGTCCAGGCGCTCGACCGTCCGGTCGAGTGTCACCGGAAGCTCGTCGGTCCCGTCCCCCGCGTCCCGCTCTGTCGAGCCAGTCGCACTGGATGACATACCTCCGAACAGCCGTCCCAGGGTGATGTACCGTTGGCGTACCCCCGTGTGGCCGCGAGTCCCCGGAATCGGACGGGCGTTTATGTCAGACGCTCGTCTGCCGGAAGCAGCCGGACCGGCGGCACACGTTTTATGCGTCGGCGTGGCCAACCCCTGGTATGGTCCAGTGTGAGATGTGCGGGACCGAGACTGGCGCCCCGAAGACGGTGAAGGTCGAGGGTGCCGAACTCGATGTCTGTGCCGACTGCGCCGACTTCGGGACCGAGGTCCGCACCGAGAGCAGTTCCAGCGGGTCGACGAAGTACTCGACATCGTCGTCCTCGTCCTCGTCCAGTTCCGGCGGGGGCGGTTCGAGCTCCAGCTCGTCGTCCTCGGGTGGCGGCTCCTCGAAGGGGCGCCGCCGGGACATGTTCGACGACATGGACGAGGTCGTGCAGGATTACGACCAGCGTATCCGCTCGGCCCGGGAGTCCGAGGGGCTGAGCCAGGAGGAACTCGCGAACCAGCTCAACGAGAAAGCCAGCCTCATCCGCAAGCTGGAGCGCGGTGATGTCCTCCCCAGCGACTCCGTCCAGAACAAGCTCGAGCGCGCCCTCGACATCACGCTGACCGAGGGCGGCGACGACGGCGAGACGGAGTGGGAGGGGAGTTCCTCGGCCGGGACCACCACGCTCGGCGACGTGGTCAAACGCAAGGACTGACCCGGCTTCCCCACTCGTATCGAGCAGTCAATAGCCCTCCTAGCAGCGTTTTTCTCCCCCGCCCCGGGAGCCGCTGATGATGCCAGCGTCCCGCCGACAGGACCCGGAGGACCCGAGTGACCGGGCCCCCGCCGCGCCCCTCGCCTCCACCCTCGTGGCGTACTCGAGCCGCCCCGACCGCCGAACCATCTACCCGCCCGGAACGACGAGCGTCGCCCGGATGTCGACCTGGCTCACCGCCGACGCGGATGCCTTCGTCGACCTCGAGTCGATGCGATAGCACGACACGGTGCCGGCGTCCCGACGGTTTCCCCGTTCGCGGTGCCCCGTACGGCTACACCCGTTCGACCGTGTCCGCCCGCGCGAGGTACTGCTCCCGCCCATCGGGGAGCGGTTCGTCGAGCGCCACCGCGACCAGCGGCTGCCCGTACTTCGCCGTGTACGTCGTCCGGAGGACCGTACCCGTCCGCTGCTGCCCATCCACGGTCACCGCGACCGTCGCCCCGTCGAGGTCGGTCATGGACGGGTATTCGCCCCGACCCGTAAATATCAAGCGCCAACGCCTTACCCGGCGGCCCGAACCTCCTACCAACTCGCGGTCGTGCGGGGAGCGACCCCACCCGACCGTGGGGGAAGGGACACGGGACGCATGTCGATGAACGAACCGAACGAGACGGGTGAACAGTGGACGAACGATGGAAGCGCCGCGAGCGAGGCGGGGGACGCGACCGGCGAGCCGGCGGCCGAGGAACTCCCCCAGCTCGCGAGTACCCTGGTACGGTACGACGGTGAACCCGACCAGGTGACGGTCTACCCGCCGGGGATGAGCAGCATCGAGCGGATGTCCACCTGGATCACGGTCGACGCCGACGACTGTCTGGAGCCGTCGGAGATGCGGTAACGGCTCCGGACGCGGTCGTGTCGGGGCCGCGGGGCGCTCCCCGCCGGTCCCGAAGCGGTATCTACTTGCGCCGAGCGGCCGGGCTGCCGGTATGTTCGTTCTGGTCAACCTCAAGACGTACCCGTGTGACCCCGTCGCGGTCGCCGAGGCCGCAGCCGACGTCGCTACCGACACCGACGCGCGCATCGCCGTCGCGCCCGAGGCGGCCGACCTCCGCCGTGTCGCGGACGTGCTCGACGGCACGCCGGCCGATACGTTCGCTCAGCACGTCGACCCGGTCGAACCGGGGAGCAACACCGGCCACGCGCTCGCCGAGACGGTCGCCGACGCCGGTGCCGTCGGGACGCTCTGCAACCACTCCGAGCGTCGCCTCCGCCTCGACCGCATCGACGGTGCGGTCGACGCTGCCGACCGCGTGGGGCTCGAGACGGTCGTCTGCGGGAACACCCCCGAGCAGGTCGCGGCCGCCGCCGCCCTCGGCCCGGACGCCGTCGCGGTCGAACCGCCCGAACTCATCGGCACCGGCACGCCCGTCTCGGCTGCCGACCCCGACATCGTCGAGGACGCCGTCGCCGCGGTGGATGCCGTCGACGAGGGCGTCTCGGTCTTCTGCGGCGCCGGTATCTCTACCGGCGAGGACGTCGTGGCCGCGCGCGACCTCGGCGCGGAGGGGGTCCTGCTCGCCTCGGGTGTCGCGAAGGCCGACGACCCACGGGCGGCGCTGGCCGACCTCGTCGCCCCGCTGTAGCCCCCCGCCAGCCCCCAGCACGCTATGGCGCCCCACCGACCCCGCCGCCGTGTTGCGGTCGAACGACATTCCCCCGGAGTATGCCGCGTATGAGGGCGGACCCTCGTCTGGAGCGCTCGTTTATATCGTAACGCCCGAAACGCCCAGGTATGTACGTCTCTAGCGACGGGGCCGGTTCCGGGGTGGGGCCCGAGGGAGACGTTCGAGTTCTCCACGTGGACGACGATGCGGCGTTCGGCGAGCTGACGGCGAAGAGCCTCGAGCGGGCGGACGAGGCCCTGTCCGTCGAGACGGAGAACGACCCGGGGCGGGTTCCCGAGCGGCTCGCGGCCGAGCCGTTCGACGCGGTCGTCAGCGACTACGAGATGCCCGGGCGCGACGGAATCGAACTGCTCCGGAACGTCCGCGAAGGCCACGAGAGGCTCCCGTTCCTCCTGTTCACGGCGAGCGGGAGCGAGGCCGTCGCCAGCGAGGCCATCGCGGCCGGCGTGACCGACTACATCCGGAAGGGGCGCAAGCTCGAACAGTACGTGGTGCTCGCGAACCGCATCCGGAACGCCGTCGAGGGGGCCAGGGAGCGCGCCCGCGCGGAGGAACTGAAGCGCGTCAACCAGCTCATCCGTCGCCTCAACCGGCGGGTCGCCCGCCTCGACGACGCGGCGGCCATCGAGCGGACGGTCTGTGAGACCCTCGCCGGGGCCGAACCGTACCGGTTCGCCTGGCTCGGCGACGCGGACGGGCCGACCGACGAGGTGCACATCCGGGCCACCGGCGGGGACGCGGCCGCGTACGTGAAGGAGATCGACATCCGCACGGACGACTCACCGGAGGGCCACGGACCGGCCGGCAGGGCCGTCCGAGCCGGCGAGCCACAGGTCGCACAGGCGATACCGGAGGACCCGACGTTCGCCCCGTGGCGGGACGTGGCCGCGGAGTACGGGTTCCGGTCCGTCGCAGTGCTCCCGTTGCAGGGGCCGGCGTCGTGGCACGGCATCCTCGCGGTGTACGCCGACCGCCGCGACGCCTTCGACGAGAGCGAACTGACCGTGCTGGAGGAGCTAGCCGACACCATCGCCGGTGCCCTCGACGGCGCTGCGGCCCGTCGTCGTCTGGAACGACGCGAACGGGAACTGGAGCGGTACGAGAACATCGTCGAGGCCTCGGGCGACCCCGTGTACGTCATCGACGAGGAAGGACGGTTCCGCTACGTGAACGACCGACTGGTCCAGATGACGGGACACGACGAGGCGACGCTCGTCGGCGAGACGGTCGACATCGTCCTCCCCCCGGGCGACGTGGCCCAGGGGGAGGCGCTCATCCGGTCGCTACTCGAGAGCGGGAGCCAGCGCGGCACCTACGAGATGACCATCGTGACGGCCGACGGCGAGCGCCGGGCCTGCGAGAACCACGTCTCCCTGCTCCCGTTCGAGGAGTCGTTCCGGGGGACGGTCGGCGTCGTCCGTGACATCTCGCGGCGGAAGGAACGCGAGCGGGAACTGGAACGACAGAACGAGCGGCTCGAGGAGTTCGCGTCCGTCGTGAGCCACGACCTGCGGAACCCGCTGAACGTGGTGCGGGGCTCGGTCGACCTCGCGCAGGCCACGGACGACGTGGACGAACTGGACCGGGCCCGCAGGGGGCTCGAACGGATGCGGACGCTCATCGACGACCTCCTGACGCTGGCACAGGAGGGCAAGGCGGTCTCGGAGTTCGAGCCGGTCGCGCTCGGCGAGGTGGCGACGGAGGCGGCCGGGCTGGTGGAGGCACCGGCCGCCGAGTTCCGTATCGACGCCGAGCAGACCGTGTTCGCCGACGCGGCGCGGCTCCGCCAGCTGTTCGAGAACCTGTTCGCCAACGCCGTCGACCACGGCCGGTCCCCGCGGGATACGGGCCAGCCGGCCCAGAAGGTCCCGGCGGGCGGCGGGTCGGGCGGGGGGGACTCGGTCGGCGAGCGTCTGGTCGTCACCGTCGAGCCACTCGGGGTGGGCCGCTCCGGGTTCTCCGTGGCCGACAACGGCACCGGTATCCCGCCGGAGCGCCGGGAGCTCGTCTTCCAGGAGGCCTACTCGACCAGCGACGACGGGACCGGGTTCGGGCTTCGCATCGTCCAGCGGATCGCGGAGGCCCACGGCTGGGACGTCACCGTGACCGACTCGGCTGCCGGCGGCGCCCGGTTCGAGTTCACGGGCGTCGATGTCATCGACTGACACCGGTCCGAACCGGAAACCGACAGGTTCCTACCGGTGTCGGCCGGCAGGCCGACAATGCCCAAGCTTGCACGGATCGAGACGGACGAGGGTGTCGAGCGCGGCGAGTACGAGGACGGCGTCGTCACCGTCGACTCCGGGACGTACGACACGACGACCGACGAGGCGACGCTGCTGGCGCCCTGTGAGCCCTCGGTGTTCTACTGTGTCGGTCGGAACTTCGGTGAGAAGGTCGAGCAGATGGACTACGAGATCCCCGACGAGCCGGACTTCTTCATCAAGCCGCCCGTCTCGCTCCACCCACCCGAGCAGCCCATCCCGTACCCGACGTTCTCGAACGAGCTCACCTACGCCGGCGAACTGGCCGCGGTCATCGGCGAGCGCTGCAAGCACGTCGACGAGGACGAGGTCGACGACGTGGTCGAGGGGTACACCATCCTCAACGACCTGGACTGCCTGGACCAGGAGCGCCGGACCGCCCGGAAGGCGTTCGATTCGAGTGGTCCGCTGGGTCCCGTCGTCGACACGGACGTCGACCCGGTGGGGCTGGAGATGGAGACCCACATCAACGGGGAGCGCCGCCAGCACGACAACACGGAGAACATGTTCATCAAGCCCCGCGAGGTGGTGGCGTTCATGTCCGAGCGGTTCACGCTGAAGCCGGGCGATGTCATCTCCTTCGGGTCGCCGGCCAACCCCGGGCTGGTCGAGCCGGGCGACGATATCGAGATCCGCTACGAGGGCATCGGGACGCTTCGGAACACGGTCGGCGAGCGGGACGACTGACCGGCCCATCTCGGACCAGACCCGACCGCCGTGGACGGGACAGTCTTTATCAACGCACCGTGTCGGTATCCCCCAATGAGTAACGAGGGCCCGGCGAGCGAGGCCAGTTCGCCGGACGGAAACGAGGTCGGAGCCACTTCCCGGGACCGCCGGGACTCCTCGGATGTCGTCACCGACGGCGCCGGGGGACGCACCGATGGCGAGGGGAGGAGCACGGTCGGTGAGGGTTCACTGCCCGGTGTGGGTGATGCGGCGCTCGACACCGACGGGGACGTTCCCGACGAGGACGCCGAGATCGGTGGGCAGCGGGCTGCCCGCGTCCTCGGTGACGAGACGCCGGACGAACCCGACTCGCTCGACAGCGACCTCGAGGCGGTCCGCGAGGCGGTGCTGGCGGAGGTCCGCGAGTCCCTCCTCGAGGACCCCGAAATCGACGCCGAGTCGCTCGACATCTCCGAGTTCTTCGACTTCTCCTACCTCGAACGGTACGAGGAGGTCGAGCGGCGATGGGTGAACCGGCCGTACGCCTACGTCTCCGTGGTGTACGACCCGGAGGAGCGCGAGTACCGCTACCGGGTGACAGAGCCGGACCTGGACGAGTTCGAGAGCTACGTCCGGACGGACCTGGTAGAGTACCTCCGGAACACGCTGCTGTACAAGGATGTCGACTCCGTGGCCGACCGGCGGGAGGTGTTCGAGTCGGAGGTGACCGACATCGTCGCCGACCGGGCCCGTAGCGCGTCCCGGCTGGCGCGGCGGAAACTGCTCTACTACCTCCGCCGTGACTTCCTCGAGTTCGGCCCCATCGACCCCATCATGCGGGACCCCGCCATCGAGGATGTCTCCTGTGACGGTGCCGGCATCCCCGTCTTCGTCTACCACCGGGCCTACCGAGACCTCGATACGAACGTCGTCTTCGAGGCCCGGCGGCTCTCCTCGTACACGGTCCGGCTGGCCCAGCGGGCCGGCAAGACCATCAGTGTCTCCGACCCGCTGCTGGACGCGACGCTCCCGGATGGCTCGCGTCTGCAGCTCACGATGGGCGGCGAGGTCGCCACGCGAGGGGCGAACTTCACCATCCGGAAGTTCTCCGACGTGCCGTTCTCCCCGGTCGACATGATAAACTGGAACACGTTCTCGCTGGCGGAGATGGTCTACTTCTGGCTCGCCATCGAGAACAACAAGTCGCTCATCTTCGCGGGTGGCACGGGGTCGGGGAAGACCTCCTCGATGAACGCCATCTCCTTCTTCATCCCGCCCAACAGCAAGGTCATCTCCATCGAGGACACCCGCGAGGTGGACCTGCCCCACTCCAACTGGATCCAGTCGGTCACGCGCTCGTCGACGACACGGGAGGGCCGCGGCGAGGTCACGATGTACGACCTCCTGCAGGCCGCGCTCCGCCAGCGCCCCGAGTACCTGCTCGTCGGGGAGATACGGACCCAGGAGCGGGTCGCCCTGACCTTCTTCCAGGCGATGGGGACGGGCCACACCGCCTACACGACGATGCACGCCGACGGCATCGACACGGTGCTGAACCGGCTCCAGAACCCGCCGCTGTCGGTGCCGACGGCGATGATACAGGACCTCGACATCGTGAGCATCCAGAAGCAGTCGTTCCTGGGCGACGAGCGCGTCCGGCGCAACCAGACCATCGTGGAGGTGGTCGACGACCAGCCCGACCCGACGAGCGTGCGGACGCGCGACATCTTCGACTGGGACGCCCAGACCGACACGCACGACCGGGTCGGCGAGTCCGACGTGATGGCCCAGGTGGCCGACGAGCGCGGGTGGACCGACGCGGAACTCCGCCGGGAGATCGACCGCCGCGAGGCCGTTCTGGAGTTCCTCGTCGAGGAGGACATCACCGACTACCGCGACGTGGCCTCCGTCATCCACCTCTACCAGAAGGACCCGGACTACGTCCTCGAACAGGTGCGCAGCCGCGGCTACGAGGTCGCCTGATGACCGACGACGACACGCTCCCGGACGGTGATTCGGCGACAGACGACGACCACGAGCCAGCGCCGGACGACCCCGTCGACGACCGTCCCGGCGCGCCGACGGCGGACCCCGTTCCCGGTGACCCGGACGGGCTCTCGTCCCGCCACGCGAGCGCGGGGAGCCGTCGCCCGGACGGTGACCGGGAGGAGGACCCCCAACTGGACGCCGAATCCCCCCCGTCGACGCCTGACGAGGAGAACCCGGAGGAGATCATCGAGGGGCTCCCCGGCCCGGCCGGCCCGGACGAGTCCTTCCAGAAGCGGTACCGCTCCGACATCGGCTACCTCGAGACGTTCTTCCGGTCCCGGCATCGGGAGTTCGCCGACTACCAGCGCCTCCTCAATCAGGCCCGGATGGCCCGGTCCTACGACGAGTACCTCACCCGGGCGACGCTGGTCTCGCTGGCGGCGGGACTGGCCGGTGCGTTGTTGGGTGTGCTGCTGGCCGTCCTGCTCGCACGGACCGGCGTCCTCGCCGGTATCACGACGGGCCTGGGCGGCGAGTTCGGGGCGTTCGTCGGGCAGTACCGCCTCCCGTTCGCGGCCGTCGGCTTCGGTGCCATCCTGGCCGCGGTCCTCGGCGGGCTCACGTTCGCCGGCTTCTACTACGCGCCGGTGTTGACCGTCTCCGGACGCCGGCAGGAGATCGAGATAACCCTGCCACAGGCCATCGTCTTCATGTACGCGCTGTCGCACGGGGGGATGAACCTGACCGAGATCCTCCGGGCGGTCGCCGAGGCCGACGACACCTACGGGGAGGTCGCCGCGGAGTTCGACACCGTGTTGCGGGACCTCGAACTGTTCGGCAACGACACGTTCACCGCGCTCCAGAACCTCCGGAACAGCACGCCCAGCGACGGGCTGGAGGAGTTTCTCGACGACCTGCTGGGCCTGCTGGAGTCGGGGGGCGACGTGACGGTCTTCCTCGAAGATGCCGCTGCGGACTACCTCGAGGAGGCGCGCGACGAGCAGGCCGACTTCCTCGAGACGCTGGCCATCCTCAGCGAGGTGTTCATCGTCGGCTTCGTCGCCGCGCCCCTCTTTCTCATCGTCATCCTCGTCGTCATCAGTCTCGTCGGCGGGCAGACGCTCCTGCAGGTGGCCTCGCTGGTCTATCTGGTCATCCCGGTGGGGATGGCGTCGTTCATCGTCCTGGTCGACGTGCTCTCCTCGCCGTTCGTCCAGACGGGCCACGTGGAGGCGCCCGACAGAGGGGCGTTCGCCGGCGGGGCCGGCGCGGGGGAGTTCCAGCCCATCGGCGCGGCTGCCTGGGGTGGCGACGACGCGTCCCACCGGGGGCCGCTCTCGGGTTCACGGGCCCGGGATACCCCGCCGACGGCCGACACGGAACGGCTCGAACGGACCGCCGCGGACCAGCCGGCCATGCACGAGCAGTCGCTGCTGGAACGGACCACGGCTGCCGTGAGCGACGAGGGGTCGACGCCCACGATGCCCGCCGCGGCGGCCGAGGGGCCCGACACGGCGGCCGAAGGGTCCGCCGACGCGGCCGGGGACGGACGGCCGGACGGGTCGGACGCCGACGACGGGCCGCCCGACGAGCGCATCAGGTCCTACCAGCGCGCACGACAGCTGGACTCGTTCCGGAGCATCGCGTCGAACCCGCTGGGCCTGTTCCGGAAGCGCCCCAACGCGACGCTCCTGGTCTCGGTCCCGGCGGCGGCTCTGGTCGTCGTCGCGCTGGTCGTCGCGGGGGTGGTCGAGACGACCTACGCGGCACTGCTGGACGCCCCCGTCTTCACGACGACCGGGCTGGTGGTGCTCCCGCTGTTCCTCGCCACGCTCCCGCTGACCTACTACCACGAGCGCAAGACCCGGCGCGAGCGGAAGCTCGCCGAGCGGTTCCCGGACACGCTGAACATCCTCGCCTCCGCGAACAAGATGGGCATCGGGCTGACGGAGGGGCTGGGGCTGGTCGTCCGCTCCTCGTCCGGACTGGTCGCCGAGGAGCTCCGGAAGGTGCGCAACGACATCATCTGGAACGCCTCCACCGGGGAGGCGCTGCTGGCTTTCGGCTCCCGGCTGGAGGTGCCCCAGCTCGCCCGGACCACGCGCCTGCTGGCCGAGGGACTCCGTTCGTCCGGCGACCTCGCGCGGGTGCTGTCGGTCGCCGCCGAGGACGCTCGCGGCCGCTACCGGCTCGAACGCGACCGCCAGCGCGAGATGGTCTCGTACATCGCCATCGTCGTCATCGGGTTCCTGGTCTACCTGCTCGTGGTGGTGGCGCTGGAGGCGAGCTACCTCGCGCCGGTCGCCGAGACCGCGGCCGAACAGGCCGAGTACATCGGCGAGCAGCGCGCGCCCATCTCGTTCAGCAACGTCCCCATCGAGGAGTACCAGCTCCTCTTCTTCCACTCGGCCATCATCCAGGGGTTCGGGAGCGGGCTCCTCGCGGGGAAGCTGGCCGACAACAGCATCCGGAGCGGGCTCAAGTACGGCCTCGGCCTGGTCGGGCTGTCGGTGGTCGTGTTCGCCTTCATCTGATAACCAACGAACATCGCTCACAACAATGAAATTCGGATATGAAATGGATGATCGGGCCGTCTCGGAGATAATCGGGGCCATACTGGTGTTCGGGCTGGTCGTCATCTCGCTGGTCATCTTCCAGACCAACGCCGTCCCCGCGGCCAACGAGGAGGTGGAGTTCGACCACAACCAGGAGGTCCAGGCGGACCTGCTGGGACTCGACGCGGCGCTGAGCGACGCGGCCGCCAGCGGCAACGGCGGCACCGCCGTCGTCACCGTCGGGATGGACTACCCGACGCGGTTCCTGTTCCGGAACCCGCCCCCGGTGTCCGGCACGCTGACGACGGAGACTTCGCGGTTCAGCATCGAGAACGCCGAGGCCGTCGGCGACGCGGAGACGGACGACTACTGGGACGGGGACGCCCTGCCCTACGAGTCCCGACAGCTCGTCTACCGCGTCGACTACAACATCTACGAGAACGCACCGACGACCGTCCTCTCGCACGGCGTCGTCTACGACGCGTTCGGCGACGGGACGACCCGCCGTATCGACGCGGGTGGGTTCATCGACGGGCGCTCAATCGAGCTGACGGCGCTGGCCGGCCGCCGGAACGAGTCCCGGGTCGGCGATGTCTCGGTTCCGGTCACCGCCCAGTCGGCGCCGACGGAGACCGTCCGCGTCCACGATGACCCCGCCGTCCCCGACGACAACATCACCCTCACCGTCCGGACGGGAGCGACGGCAGCCGAGTGGGAGGCGTTCCTCGAGGACGAGATGACCGAGGGGTACGTCGCGCGGGTCGACCCCGGGAGCGGGAACACGGTCAAGGTCGTGCTTGAGGAGGACACCACCTACCAACTCGAACTGGCGCGCGTCGCGGTCGGGTCGGCGCCGTACACCGCGACGCCGGCGTACGTCACCGCTGACGGGGCCACCGACCGCTCCGTCGTCGCCGGAACACCGACCGACCTCACGGTCGAGGTCCGCGACGAGTACAACGGCCCCGTCGCCGGCGAGGACGTGACGTTCACCATCGACGACGGGGACGGGGCCACCACGACGGAGACGGTGACCACGGACGGCGAGGGGCGTGCGACCCTCTCGCATACGCAGTCCGAGTCCGTGACCGTGACGGCGACCGTCGACGGCGGCACCGGTGCCGACGGTGACCCGCTGAGCATCGTGTACGACCTGACCACCAGCACCGGTCCGGGTGGCGGCGACGACGACTCCGGGTCGATCAACCGGGGGGATATCGGCGTCTACTACACCGATGCCGAGATCGGGTCCGGGAACAGACAGGACGAGATGACGGTGACGTTCCGGAGTCGGGACGACACGTACACGATGCGGGAAGCCCGCATCTCGTTCATCAGCGCGGAAGCCAGCGTGACCGGGGCCAGGGTGTTCTCGACGGACGCGGACGGGAACCGCCTCCAGAACATCGTCGACGAACCGCCGGGCGAGGACGACGTGCTCACGGTCACGGACGACTTCTCTCCCATCCGGTCGGGCGTGACCATCCAGCAGGGGGCGGCCAATCAGGAGACGTACGTCTTCGACTTCGACGCCCCGCTCCGCGGGGGGCAGTCCCGCCAGGAGTTCTTCGTCCTCAGTGTCGTCTTCGAGGACTCCAGCGGCAACCAGCGGACCCAGACGTTCTTCATCGGCGAGACTCCCTGACTGGGTCCGGCCGACACGGTCGCCCCCGTCCTCGTTCCTGCTCGTCAGTAACGCGGGTGGTCAGAATCGTCCACGGACGGCTCTGAAGGTTGAATATGTCCTCGTGTGGGGACATAGCACGCCGCAATCTTTACTACCTGCTAAGGCTTTAAAACAGCTATGTCTACTTCGCAAAATCTACGTGGAGAGGGGGGTATCGGCCGATGACGGCCCGGGAGGCCCCCATGCTGCTCGCCGACGGTGGGAGGGAGAACGTTCCACGGCCGGCCATCCGGCGGGTCGAGCCGGCCACGGAGGAGATCGTCGCCGAATCCGGGCCAGAACCAGAGGCCGAGCCGCTCCACCCGACCGTCGAGGCCGTTCTCGCGGACGTACGTGAGTACTTCGCCGGTGAGGGCGCCGAACCGTTCGGTGCGCCCGCCGACGAGTTCATCTCGGAGTCGTTCTTCGACTTCTCCTACCTCGAGGGGTACGAGGAGGTCGACCGCCGCTGGGTCAGGGAGCCGTTCGCCTACATCTCCGTGCTGTACGACGCGAACCGCAACGAGTACCGCTACCACGTCGTCGAGCCGATGCTCGACCAGTTCGAACAGTACGTCCGTGCGGATCTGGTGACCCTGCTCCGGAACGAGCTCATCTACATGGATTTCGCGCCCGGCGACCGGGAGGGCGCCTTCATGGCCCAGGCCCGCGACCTCATCGACGAGCACGCGGCCACGGTCGCCCCTGGAACGCTCCACAAGGTCCTCTACCACCTGCGGCGGACGTTCCTCGGTTTCGGCCCCATCGACCCCATCATGCGGGACCCGAACATCGAGGACATCTCCTGTGACGGGACCGGCGTCCCGGTGTACGTCTACCACCGCGAGTACCGCGACCTGCCGTCGAACGTCACGTTCACGGAGCGACGGCTCAACGCGTTCGTCGTCCAGCTGGCCCAGCGCTCCGGGCGGTCGGTGAGCATCGCGGACCCGCTCGTCGACGCCTCGCTCCCCGACGGTTCACGTGTCCAGCTCACGCTGGGCGGCGATGTCTCCACCCGCGGCGCGAACTTCACCATCCGCAAGTTCGCCGACGTGCCGTACACGCCGGTCGACCTCGCGTCGTGGAACACGTTCAGCGTCGAGGAGATGGCGTACTTCTGGCTCGCCATCGAGAACAACAAGTCGCTCGTCTTCGCCGGCGGCACCGGCTCCGGG
>Ga0207757_100789_pt1 | contig 17435 bp, 19 predicted proteins | sample A23P3SouthBayCA_2_FD_187752 | JGI IMG/M metagenome (GOLD analysis project Ga0207757, IMG submission 187752) | Aerobic enrichment media microbial communities from Eden Landing Ponds, California, USA - A23 P3 (2) (SPAdes) | ecosystem: Environmental > Aquatic > Marine > Unclassified | place...
GATCGAGGACGAGTTCGCCACCTCCGCGCGCATCGACCAGGTGATGGTCGTCGGCGACAACGAGAAGTTCATCGGCGCGGTCATCGTGCCGAACTTCGAGCAGTTGCGGGAGTGGGCCGAGGAGGCGGGTATCGACCTGCCCGAGGACCCCGAGGCCGTCGCGAACGACGAGCGCGTCCGCGAGTGGGTCGCCGAGGACGTCGAGGCCGTCAACGAACGGCTGGGCCACCACGAGACCATCAAGGAGTTCCGCCTCGCTCCCGAGGAGTGGACCGCGGACAACGACGCGCTCACGCCGTCACTGAAGAAGAAGCGCCGCATCATCCGGAGCCGTCACGAGCACCTCATCGACGACATCTACGGGCGGACGCCGGCCGAAGGGGACGCCGACGCCGAGGCCGCCGCGGACGACTGAGGCCGACACCTCCCGCGGACGACCGAGGCCGACACCTCCCGCGGACGACCGAGGCCGACATCCCCGCGTTCCGTCTTCGGAGTCAGTAACTCGGCGACTCCTCGGGGACGCCGTCGCGCTGGTTGACGACGCGGCCGAAGACGAACAGCGCGTCCGAGAGCCGGTTCAGGTAGGCGATGGCGGTGGCGTTGACGGGCTCGTCCGACGCCAACTCCACGGAGCGTCGCTCGGCCCGCCGGACGACCGCGCGGGCGTGGTGGAGGTGCGCGCCGGCCTCGCTGCCGCCGGGCAGGATGAAGTTCTCCAGCGGCTCCAGCTCCTCGTCGTAGGCGTCCATCCAGTCCTCCAGTTCGTCGACGTGCTCTTCCTCCAGATGTGGCGCGTCGTCGTCGTCCAGGTCGGGATTGGCGAAGTCGGCCTGCACGATGTGGAGGTGGTTCTGGATGGCCTCGAGCTTCTCGTCGATGTCGTCGTGGCCCGAGGGCCGGACCATCCCGACCACGGTGTTGGCCTCGTCGACGGTGCCGTACGCTTCGATGCGCGGACTCGTCTTCGACACCCGGCTCATGTCACGCAGGTCGGTCATCCCCTCGTCACCGCGACCGGTGTAGATCTTCATGCATCCCGGTTCGGGCGGCGGAGACTTATAGCAGGCGGCACCGGCGGCCCGGCCGCGCCGACACCTCTTTGCCGCTGAGCGGTGCAGCCTCGGTGATGGCCGAGAGCGTCACGTGGCGCCACGACGCGACGACCGAGCGGTGGCTCCGGGTCCTGTTCCTGCTCGCCGCCGCGCTGCTCCACGGGGTGGGAGTGGTGGTCGTCGGTGGCGGGCTCGCCCTGCTCGGACTCACCCTCTGGACCGGGAGCGCCGGAACCCGGGCGCTGGTCGTCCTGCTCGCGCTGGTCGGGGGCCCCGCATCGCTGCTCTACCTGCTCCCGATGCTCCGCGACCCCGACCAGCGCCCCTCGTTCTACCCCGAGGAGATGACGATGGGGCTGGCGCTCTCGGTCCGACAGCGGGTCGCGCTCGGCCTCTCCGGTGGGGCCGTTCTCGTCGGGAGCTGGTGGCTCGACCCACGGGTGGCGGCCGCCATCGTCGGCGGCGGTGTGCTGGCCGGGCTGACGTACGCCGTGGCGGCGACCCGGGGAACCATCGACACCGAGCGTGCCGTCCTCGACACGGGCGCTCGCGAGTTCGAACTCGACCGCGTGACCGGCTACCGGTCGCGCCGGCTCGGCCCGCTCTCGCTGGTCACGCTGGCGGTCCCGAACCGACCGGGGCGGCTCGGCCGGAGCACGACCCGGCTGCTGGTCCCGACAGCACGGCTCGCCGACGTGGAGGCGGCACTCGATGCGGTCGTCGCGACAGCGGACCCGGAGACGGGCCGGGACCCGAACCCGCAGGTCCGGCTGGCCGCCGGCGTGCTGGCGCTGCTGTTCCTGGGAATCGGCGCCGCCGCGGTCGTGACCATCGACACCGGTATCGGCTGGTACGTCGCGGCGCTGTGCGGGCTGTTCGGGGTGATACTCCTGCTGGTCGCCCGGGAGGGATAGCTCGTCTTCGAGGCGTGGGGCATCTCCCGGCGGACGAGCAGCCCGTCGCTGCGACCGGGACGGATTCCGGACTCACTCCGGAGGGCGAGCCAGGTCCACCCGGATTCGGTTCCCACCGTCCCGGCGCGTCACCTCGATGCGGCCGTCGGAGAGTTCGACGACCCAGTAGACGAGCCAGAGTCCGAGCCCGGTACTGTGGTACAGCCCGTCCATGTTGTGGTGGCCGCTGAGGACCGCTTCCTCCATCTCGGGGACGGGCGGCGCGTCGTCGTCGACGAGGATGACCACCCGCTCGGCGTCGAGCTCGACGGTGACCGACACCAGCGGCGTGTCGGCATCGCTGTGCAGGATGGCGTTCTCGACGAGTTCCACGACGGCGAGGTGGAGTTCCGGCAGCGCGAGGGCGTCGGCCGTCTCGGGAGTGGAGATATCGATGTCGGCCACGAGACCGCGGTCCCTGACGGTCTCGGCGGCCGTCTCGACCGCCGCGACGACGTCGACCCGCTCCGGCCCGGTGGCCCCGATGAGCAGTTCGATGATGTCTCGGTCCTTCTCCGCACTGCGGAGGAGGTTCTCCCCGGTCCGTCGGATCACGGCGGCCCTGTCGGCCACCTCGGGTGCCTCCTGCTCGATGAGTTCGGCGTTGCCCGAGATGGTGTTGATGTCGTTGCGCAGGTTGTGTCGCAGGAGGTTGTCCAGCACGTAGAGCTGGCGCTCGCGTCGGTGCCGGTCGGTGATGTCCCGAGTGAAGCCGGTGATGCGGACCACCTCGCCGTCCTCGACGATGGGCTCGGCCTGGACCCAGACCCACGTCCGGTAGTCCTTCTCCGGGTTCACCCGGTACTCCATGTCGGCGGAGTTGCCGGCCGACAGATACGCCATCGCCTCTTCGACCGCCGCGCGGTCGTCGGGGTGGATGGTGTCCAGGAACCGCTGCGGGTCCGCCTCCAGCGCCTCGGCTGATTGGCCGTACACGTCCTCGTACGAGGGGTTGACGAAGAGGAGTTCGGACCAGTCACCGTCGAACATCCAGAGCACGTCGCCCGTCGTGGCCGACAGCTCCCGGAGCCGTCTCGTCACCGCCTCGTGCTCGCGCTGGGCCGCGACACGGTCCGTGATGTCCCGGGAGCTCACGACGTACCCGTCCAGTTCGTCGTCAGTAAGGTTCGACATCCGGCTCTCGAGGTGGACCCAGGAGCCGTCGGCTGCCCGGCAGCGGTACTCAATGGTCGTCTCGACGAACGTCTCGCTGCGGATGGTCTCCTCGAACGCCGCGCGGACCGCGTCGATGTCGTCGGGATGGATGTAGTCGAAGACGTCCTCGCCCTCGAACGCCTCGGGGGAGGCCCCCAGGATATCCTCGACGGCTCCGTTGGCGTACGTGACCCGTCCCCGTTCGTCGAGGAGGATGATCTTGTCCCTGGCATGGTCGAGGAGAACGCCCAGGGACGGGGAGGGGTCCATCTGCAGGTCCGTATCCGCTTCGTACGGAAAAACTCGCCGGCTACTGCCGGCCGTCCGGCTCCACCGCCGGTGCTGCGCCACGGCGACCCCGGCACCGCTCTCGACGGGGAGAGCGGTCACGTCGAGGGGTCCCGCCTACAGGTCCTCGTACAGCGGATAGTCCGCACAGAGCGCCTCCACCTGTTCGGAGACGCGGTCCAGCGTCGCCCCGTCGTCGTGGTCGTCGAGCACGTCACAGATGAGGTGGGCGACCTCGCTGACGGCGTCCTCGCCCATGCCGCGGGTGGTGAGCGCGGGCGTGCCCACGCGGATTCCCGAGGGGTCGAAGGGGGAGCGGGACTCGTCCGGCACCGTGTTGGCGTTCAGGACGAGGCCCGTCCCCTCCATGGCCTCCTCTGCGGTCCCACCGGAGAGGTCCGGGTGCGACTCGCGGAGGTCGACGAGGACGAGGTGGGTGTCCGTGCCGCCGGAGACGACCTTCAGCCCGTGGTCGGCGAACACCTCGGCCATCGCCTTCGCGTTGTCGACGACCTGTGCGGCGTACGCCTCGAAGTCGTCCGAGAGCGCCTCCTTGAAGCCGACGGCCTTGCCGGCGATGTTGTGCATCAGCGGGCCGCCCTGCCCGCCGGGGAAGACGGCGGGGTCGATGTCGCCGGCGTGCTCCTCGTCGGTCATGATGATGCCACCGCGACCGGCGCGGATGGTCTTGTGCGTCGACCCGGTGACGAAGTCCGCGACGCCGACCGGCGACTGGTGCTCGCCGGCGGCGACGAGGCCAGTGATGTGGGCGATGTCGGCGAGGTGGTAGGCGTCGACGGCGTCGGCCGCCGCCTGCACGCGCTCGAACTCGACCTCGCGCGGGTACGCGGAGTACCCCGAGACGACGATGTCGGGGTCGAACCGCTCGGCGTGCTCGCGGAGGTCGTCGTAGTCGATGTAGCCCGTCTCCGGGTTCACCTCGTACTGCTCGACCTCGTAGGTCTGCCCGGTGAAGTTGGCCGGGTGGCCGTGCGAGAGGTGGCCGCCGTGGTTGAGGTCCAGCGAGAGGATCTTGTCGCCGGGGTCCAGCATCGCGAGGTAGACGCCCATGTTGGCCTGCGTGCCCGAGTGGGGCTGGACGTTGACGTGCTCGGCGCCCCAGAGCTGCTTCGCGCGGTCGATGGCGAGGCGCTCGACCTCGTCGGCGTACTCGCAGCCGGCGTAGTAGCGCTCGCCGGGGTAGCCCTCGGCGTACTTGTTGGTGAGCGCCGAGCCCTGCGCCTCAAGGACGGCGGGGGAGACGTGGTTCTCGGAGGCGATCATCGCGAGGGTCTCGCGCTGGCGGTCCACCTCACCGGCGAGGGCGTCGGCCACTGCCGGGTCGGTCTCGCGGACGCGGTCGTACATACGAGAGCGTCGGGGATGGGTATGGAAGTAGCTTCCCGTCTCCGGCAATCCGGGCGGGTGACCCGGCCGGCGGGTAAAAAGGCCCGGGCCTGCTGGGCGGTAGTTCTTTGGTCGGGCACCCGAGATTCGCTCTACGGATGGTGTGGTGTTCCACATCGGGGGGGGAGATAGTCGCGCACGGCCGCGAGGGCTCCATCCGAGTCGCTGCGGCCGCGTGGCGGGGGACACCCACCGGTTCGTCCCCGTCACTCCCGCTCCCGGTCGATACACGGACCGGCGGACGGACCACACGCCTCACGCTCCCCGGCTCGGCCGTCTCGGTGCAGGCCCCGACGAGCGCCCGCACGGCCACCGGCGAGGTCAGGCTCGACGCCGACGAGGCGCTGGTCGCGAGCGGTGGCCCCGTCGAGACAGTGCTCCGCTTCGATGGCCCGGCGCGCGTGGAGCCGCCGACACTCACCGACGGGAGCGGCACGGGAGTCGGTCCCGCCGGCGGGGAGACGAGCGAACCAGGTGGCGGCGAGCCGTCAGGTCCCCGTGCCGGCACCGAGCCGGTCCCGCGGAGCACGGTCCGCTTCGACACCCCGACGGCCGTCACGGTCGGCTTCCGCGACCGAACCGCGAACCCGCCGATGGTGACGGTCCCTCCCACGCCGGCGGGTGCCGCGGCGGCGCTCACACACGCCTCGTCCGCCCTCGAAACGCTCGGGCCCGAGCGTTCCCACCCCGACCGACGCGGCCACCCACCGCTCGTCGCGTTCGGCGAGCGGGACATCCCGGCCGCGGTCCAGCGGGCCACGCCCGAATCGGGAATCGAACTCCGGCTCCCACCGTCGCTGACGACCTGTGCGCTGGCGGCCCCGCTCGCGTTCTACCTCGGAGCGACGGTACGGGTCGACGAGGGGCGGTCGCGACCGCGACTCCGGGCCCCCGGGGCCGGAATCGACCGCGCGCTCCCGGTCGAGGACGGACCGTTCGCCGACGCGGTGGCCGACCTGCTCCGGCGGGTGTTCAATCTCGACTGCCTGGCCCGCGACCGGCCGGCGGAGCGACTGGCCGGGACGGGCCTGCTCGAACAGGTCGGACTCGACCCCGGGGCCGTGCGTGCCCGCTCGCCCGCCGAGCGGCTGGCAGCGTACCTCGAGACGCCCTTCGAGCGCATCGAAGCCGAACTCCCGGCCTGGCCGCTGGCGACGTACGTCGACGGCGGGACACGGACCGTCCGCTGTCTCCCCCACCTGCTCGACCGACTGAGCCTCGTCTACCCGGCCGCCGCGTCGGAGCTCGACGGCAGTTCGCTCCTCCGGCGGGCCCTCGACGGGTTCTACCGGGGACCGGGGACGGCCCTCGTCGACGGCACGACCGAACCGGCAGCGGTCCCGGCGGACGGCGACGGGGTGACGACCCGGTCGGCCGGCGACGTGGCGACCGCGGACCGGCTCGCCCCGGAGCTCCGGAACGCCCGGCTCCACGGCTGGCTCGCCGACGGGACCCCCATCGAGGCGTTCAAGACGACCCCCACCGCCTACCGGAACCGGCTGGCCGCCCAGTGCGACCGGGAGGGGCCGCTCGATATCGCCGTGGTCTGCAACGACACCGACATGACCGGCGAACGAGCCGTCGCCGACATCTACCGCGACCGGGCGGCCGACCTGGAGGTCGACGTGACGGTCCACGGCTCGCTCGACCGGTACGCGCTGGCCGACCTCCTCCAGCAGCCGTGTGATTTCGTCCACTACATCGGCCACTGCGAGCGCGAGGGACTGCGATGCCGGAACGGCTACCTCGACGTGGCCGACCTGGAGACGGTCCGGGCACGGACGTTCTTCCTGAACGCCTGTGGCTCGTACCAGCAGGGCCAGCGCCTCGTCGAGCGCGGGAGCGTCGCGGGCGCCGTGACGCTGACGACGGTGCTGGACCGGCACGCGGCGACCGTCGGAACGGCGTTCGCCCGCCTGCTCATCCGCGGGGTGGGCTTCGAGCGAGCCCTCTCGCTCGCCCGCCAGCAGATACTGATGGGTAGCGACTACGCCGTGGTCGGCGACGGCACGTACGCGCTGGCACCGGCGGCGTCGCCAGCGGTGCTGCACGTCTCCGAGGGCGAGAGCGAGGGCGAGGGCGGGTTCGAGGTGGGCCAGGAGGTCCTCTCGGCCGACGCCACCGGGCGGAGCCACCGCTCGCCGTTCGGCCGCTGTGACCGACTGGACGGCCGGCCGGCCAGGGTCGAACTGAGCCGGGAGGAGACGGTCGCCCTGCTCCGGGACCGCTCCCTCCCGGTGTGCTACGACGGTCGCCTCCACTGGTCGACCGACCTCGCCGCGGAGCTGACGGTCGGCGACACGTGACCACGGTCACGCTGACGGTCGGCGACCCAGGCAGGGTCGGGACGGCGATCGGCGACCCGGGCGGGACGAGCCGGGAGCCTTTTGTATTACTGGACCGAATAACACCCGACACCGGGCAATCGTCCTCGATCGCCCGATGACCGCCGAACGCGCCCCGTCCGCGCTCGAGACGCCCAGTTCCTCACAGTTGGCCAATAAATTAATATATACTTCAGGTCATAGTTACACCAGCTATCATGGATGCTAATCTACTCGAGAACAGTATCGCCGAGGTACTCTCGGAAGCACTAGACAACGTCGACGAGTCGGTCTTCGTCGTGAATCCGGCCTCGGAGACCGTCGAGGAACTCGTCGACGTGCTCTCGACCGACGGTGGGCCGACGGTCCACCTCCTCGCCGACGAGGGCGTGCTGAAGGCCGTACTGGACGACTTCATCGTCGCCAGTCGCGCCGCCGACCTCGTCGAGGCCGGACGCCTCGAGCTCCGGACGTACCAGAACGGCGACAACACGCTCCTCGTGACCCAGGACTCCGTCGCAGCACTCGTCGCCGGTGGCGGTCGGGTCGCCGCGCTCGCGACCGACGACGGGGAGTTCATCGAGGGTGCGTACGACGAGTACGCCGACGCGTGGGAGGCGGCCGAACCGTACAACCTCCGGACCCCCGCCATCTCCCGGGTCCGCGAGACGCTGCGTGAATCGCTCGGGCCGGACTCCGCCGACGACTTCGACGCCGTCCTCGCGACGCTGGAGACCGCCCGCGGCGACGGTGAGGGGCTGGACGAGGTGACGATCAGCCTGCTCGTGGCCGCGAGGAACCGCGAACTCCTCTACGACGTCAGCAAGTGGGGCGAGGACATCGGTATCGCCTCGAAGGCGACGTTCTCGCGGACGAAGACGAAACTCGAGGAGAACGACCTCATCGACACCGAGAAGGTGCCCATCGACGTCGGGCGACCGCGCCTCCGGCTCCTGCTGGGCGACGAGGAATTGCAGGACTCCGACATCGAGGAACTGGTCAGCGCCACGCATTCGGCGCTGGCCGCGGCCTGAATCGGAACCCGAGGGGAACGGAACGGGACGAACGGGGACGGGACGAACGGGGACGGGACGAACGGTGATTTCTCGTGGGGGCTACTGCTGATAGCGGCGCGTGTCGTCGCGGTCCGGGGGGCCACCGGCGCCGGCGGCGCCACCCGTCATCTCCTCGTAGGTCATCCCCGAGAGGTACTCGTCGTAGGTCACGTCGTACCCCGAGCGGAGGTGGAAGTCGATGTTCCCGGTCTCGACGGCCGACTGGAACAGCATGTGAACCCCACGCCGGACGAGTTCGTCCAGCTCGTCGGGGTCGTAGGCGGCCGCCAGGAGCGCCAGTTCGTTGCGCGTCTCACGGTCCAGCGACAGGTCCATCGCCTCGCCCAGTTCCGCGTACGTCGCCTCGATGTCGGCGGACAGCTCGTCCAGACTCATACCCCGACCGAGACCGGCGACGGGCTTGAGGGCTGTGCTGTCCGCGTGTGGGCGAAGCGACCCGACGGCGTCGCCCCACCCGACCCGGGAAAGTGGTCCATCCGACTGAACTCTCCAGTTACCCAGAATACTCGGCACTTATCCCGGATCCTTCTCGGTTATTCCACCGGTATCGGAGCTCATTCGTGCTGGAACGTGGCGTCGAAGAAGGCCACCTCCAGCTCCACCGACCGGCGGAACAGCCGGTCGACGCGCTGTGCTCGACGGGGGGACAGCGCCGGACCCACATCATCCAGCGCCTCGCGCAGCCACCCGACGAACTCGCGGAACGCGGGCACGGCGTGCAGGTCGATCCACTCGTCGAGGTAGAAGCGGTCGGGGCGAGGCTCCTCGGCCGCTGCGGTCGCCCACTCCAGATACACCCACTCGACGGGAACGAGGACGGCCAGCGACTCGGCGTAGCCCGCGCGGGCCGCGCGCCCGAGCAGATCCTCGAACGCGCGGGTGACGGCCCACAGGTCCGGGTCGGTCCGGTCGCCCTCGGGAACGTCCAGCGCGTCGAACGAGCGCCGGAAGAACTCATCCTCGTCGGTCCCCACCGTCGTGAGGAAGTCGGCCAGTTCCACGCGTGCCTCGACGGTTGGGGCGTGCCCCGCGGCGTGGCCGACCAGCGACGTGAGCGCGTCGACGAAGGCGTAGTCCTGGACGAGATAGCGACGGAAGACGGCGTCCGCGAGCGTGTCATCGCCCAGTTCGGTGACGAACCGGTGTCCGGTGGCGTCGGTCCAGTCCGCGCCCGTCCGGGCGCGGAGCCACTCGGTGTAGCGGTCGGCCTCGTGCTCGGCGAAGTCGGCCGGAACCGTCGCTCCGGGGTCGTGGTCGCTCATACGCCCCACCCCTCGTCGCGGTACGCGGCGTCCCAGAAGCGGTACTCGTAGCGCGCCGACGTGTGGAACAGGTCCCGATAGCGCTCGCGAGTGCGCTCGGGCGCGCCCGCGGCGACCTCGTCGAGCAGTTCCCGGCACCAGTCCGCGAGATCGGCGAACTCCTCGCTCGTGTACGTCCGTATCCACTCCGCGTAGCGCTCCTCGTCGGGGAGGCCATCGGCCGCGAGGCGCTCGGCTGTCTCGTTGAAGCCCCACATGCACGGGAGGAGCGCGGCGACGAGGTCGCCGAACGTCCCCAGCGCGGCGACCCGGACGAGGAAATCCGTGTACCCACGGGTCGTGGGCGAGGGGTCGGTGGCCTCCAGCTCGGCCTCGGAGATACCGAACTCGGCGGCGTACGACCGATGGAGGTCCATCTCCGTGTGGATTGTCTCGTGGAGCAGTTCCGCGAACCGACCCATCCGGCCGAGGTCGGGGGCCTTCGCGGCACCGAGCGCGAACACGCGGTTGTACTCGACGAGGTAGACGTAGTCCTGCCGCACCCAGCGCCGGAACGGTTCGGGGGCGAGCGTCCCGTCGCCGATGCCCGCGACCATCGGGTGCTCGACGATGCCGGTGACGACCTCGTCGTGGAGGGGTTCGAGTTCGTCCGTGAATCCCATGCCGCTCCTCCGTGGCGGACCGACTTATCGGTTGGTGATATCACTTGATTATATCCGCGGCGGCCGCTCCGCGCTCACGGCCCCCGGCACCCCACTCGGCCGCCCGGATACGAGTCAGATGACCCATCACCTGCACGACCCCCGGACGAATCGGGCGTCGCCCATACATTCTCAGGAAGTTGGAATCACCGTTCAGGATGATATGGATACCAGTCGTAGGTGTATCTGTAAGGTGACCACTGATGTCAACTAAGACCCCAACCCGAGAACTCGACACCGAGATATTCGGTCGTGAGGCGCACTTCGAATACAGCGAACACTGGCTCGGCTACGCACTGGTCTCGATGCGGGTCGTCATGGGCTGGGTCCTCCTCCAGGGCGGACTCACGAAGCTCATCACGTACCTCGACGCGAACCCGGAGAACAACTGGACCGCGTCGGGCTTCCTGCTCCACGCGATTCCGGAGGGCAACCCGCTGACCGGGTTCTTCGCGAGCATGGCCGGGATGCCGCTGGTCGACGGCCTCGTCATGTGGGGACTGACCCTCACCGGCCTCGGCCTCATCATCGGCGCGGCGGTGCGCTGGAACGCGTTCTGGGGCGCCGTCATGATGATGTTCTTCTGGGCGGCGAGCCTGACGGGCGGCATCATGGCCGGACTCCCCGTGGCCCACGGCTGGGTCGTCGACGACCACCTCGTCTACGCGGCCCTCCTGTTCGGCCTCGGCGCGGTCGGCGCGGGCCGCATCCTGGGCGTGGACGCCATCGTCGAGAAGATGGCGGTCGTCCAGAACAACCGCTGGCTCCGCCTGCTGCTGGGCTGAACCCACTCTTCTTTCGCGTGCTACTCGACAGCTAGCTCCGCGTCCGCCTCCTGCTCACTCCTCGCTCGCCGAGCGGTAGCCCTGGCGGACATCGTTCAGATAGGAGTTCGCGATGGCGGCGACGACGAGCAGGAGTCCGAGCCCCGTGAGCGCCATCCCGGCGGTGACGCCGACGAACTGGCCGGCGAGCCACGCCACCGCGAGGCAGACGACCGCCGCGACCAGGAGCCGACCGGTCGTGTGCATGGGTGGGGCTCCGACGGCCAGCCCTTTGAGGGTGGTGTCGCGGCGCCCCCTCCGGTGCGCGACGCCGACCACCCGGAACCGCCACCGGTAAAGTACCGCCCGCCCGGACTCCGGGTGATGACCGACGCCGGGCCCGGGCCCGAGGAACTGGCAGACGGCACCGCAGCGGGCGCTGTCCACGAGGACGGCGATGCACCTGCCCTCCCCGACGACACCGAGGCGGTCGAGCGGGTCCGCGAGGCGCTCGTCGCGTGGTACGAGGCCGACCATCGCTCCTTCCCGTGGCGCGAGACCGAGGACCCCTACGAGATCCTGGTCTCGGAGGTGATGAGCCAGCAGACACAGCTCGACCGCGTGGTCGAAGCCTGGCACGACTTCCTCGACGAGTGGCCCACCGTCGAGGCACTGGCCGACGCCGACCGTGGGGACGTGGTCGGGTTCTGGACCGACCACTCGCTGGGCTACAACAACCGCGCGAAGTACCTCCACGAGGCCGCCCGACAGGTCGTGGCGGGTGAGGTGGATGGCGTCGATGCGGGCGAGTTCCCTCGGACGCCGGAGGGACTGCAGGAGCTGATGGGCGTCGGCCCGTACACCGCGAACGCGGTCGCATCGTTCGCGTTCAACGAGGGGGATGCGGTGGTCGATACGAACGTCAAACGGGTGCTGCATCGGGCGTTCGATACCCCGGATGAGGACGACGCCTTCGAGCGTGTCGCTCGCTTCCTGATGCCCGCTACCGAGTCCCGCGTCTGGAACAACGCCATCATGGAACTCGGCGGAGTCGCCTGCGGGAAGACCCCGAACTGTGACGAAGCGGACTGCCCCTGGCGGGAGTGGTGCCACGCCTACGCGACCAACGACTTCACCGCGCCGGACGTGCCCACCCAGCCCGACTTCGAGGGGAGTCGGCGACAGATGCGGGGCCGGGTCGTGCGTGCGCTCTCGAGCCACGGGGAACTCGGGCTCGACGACCTCGGGCCGCGCGTCCGGGTCGACTACACGCCCGACGGGGAGTACGGCCGCGAGTGGCTCCGGGACCTGGTCGAGGACCTCGCCGACGACGGGCTGGTCGCCGTGGCCGACGCCGACGAGGGGGTCGTCGTGGAACTCCGGCGCTGAACTGTCGAGGAGCGCGTCGCTGCGAGGGGCTACTCCGCTACCTGCCCATCACTCGTCGGTGCCGGTGCCGCCGTCGGCGTCCGGCAACAGCCCTCGCCGGCGCTTCGCGCGGCGCCGGTACTCCCCGTTGGGGTCCTCGGGACTGAACGGCGCGGGCGCGCTGTTGACCGCCTCGGCGCCGCACTCGGGGCACTCGTCGCCGAGCGTGTACACCGGCCGGTCGTGGGCCTCGCGCCAGTCGGAACAGACGTGGATGTCGGATTTCATGGGAACCGGGCAGATTATCGACCGCCGGTCGTGATTGTCGAGCTATCTCTCCACCCCACCACTTATGCGCCGTTATTCGTCGTCAGTACGGCGCTCGCGGTGGAACTCCCCGGTGCCACCGGCGCCCTCGATGGCCTCGCGGGCGCGACTCGCGGCCTCCTCGAGCTGGCTCTCGGCGGTCTTGTAGTTGGGCGCCTGCACGCGGATGCGGTACTCGGGCGCGCCGACGTACGTGACCTCGAGGTCGATCTCGTCGGGAACCTCGCCGTTGCCCTCCGCGGCCTCCAGGGCCTGCCGGACGGTCTCGACGCCGTCCGGGCCGGGCGCACGCAGGTCGACGTAGCCCGTCACCTGCACGTACGGGACCGAGACGTTCTCGCGGGCGGTCTCGACGATAGCGTCGGCGTCCTCGTCGGAGAGGTCCGTGGACTCCAGTGCCTCGTGGCCGTGGATGGCGGCCTGCTCGAAGCCGTCGTACAGCGACCCGAACTCGGCGAACAGTGCGTTCGCGACGGTGCTGTACTGCTCGTCGCTCATGTCCTCGCCGAAGGCGAGCTCCATCCACTTCTCGGCCTTCTGCTCGGACTTCCACTCCTGGATCTTGTCCGAGCGCTGGTGGTCGTTGACGTCCTTGATGGAGAGGTCGATCTGCTGGGCGTCCTCGTCGACCTCGAGCACCTTGCAGACGACGCGCTCGTCGACGCCGACGTGGTCACGGACGTTCTTGATCCAGCCGGAGGCGACCTCGCTGACGTGGACCAGTCCGCGCTTGTCCTCGTACTCCTCGAGGTCGACGAACACGCCGAAATCCTCGATCTCGTCGACCCGGCCGACGACGAGTTCCCCGGGGTCGGGATAGCCGCTGAATTTCATACGCGACGCTAGCCCGCTGGCGGGGATAAACCCACCGAGAATCGCGACCGCCCATCTCGGGGCCGAGTGGGCCGTCCGCGGGGCACGAGACAGCGGCCACGGCGCTGGTCAGGCTAGCGGTTGAGCGAGAGGAAGACGAACCCGACCATGACCGCCATCCCCACACTGGCGAGAATGAACGCGACACCGTCCGAGAGTCCGCTCTGCCGCAACGAGACGACGGCGGTGAGCGTCACCGCGACCGCGACGGCGGTCGCACCGACCCAGAACGCGCCCTTGCGGGCGGCTCCCTTCCACCGGGGCTCGTTCTCGCGCTCGTAGTCCTCGAGCAGGGTGTGCTCCCCGTCCTCGGCGCTGGCCGGCGCGTTGATGACCTCGTCCGGGAGGTCACCCGGGTCAGGGTCGGAATCGGGGCTGGGGGCACCCTCCGCGACGGGCTCTGCCGACTCGTCCGGTGACGCAGCCGGCTCATCGGGGTCGTTCTGGGGGGCGCTCGACCCGTCAGGGGCTGTTTCGACCCCGTTGATGGCCGCCTCGACGTCCTCGTCGGTCGCCTCGGGGTCGACGGTGTCCTCGGACTGCCCCTCGGACGACTCGTCCATACCACCCTCTCGCCCCGGTGGGGGAAAAACCGTTGCGGAGAGCCAGGGCGATTCGCGCCCCGAGTCCCGGCGCCGGCCGATAACTGCTGGCGCCTCGGGGCAACGTTTACGGTCGCGTCGGGAGTGGTATCACCCGCTATGGCAGATATCGAGTCCACCACGACGAACGACTCCGGTTTTCACAGTCTGAGTATCGTCGGCGAGTTCGAGCTGAGCATCGACGCCACGACCGAGGACGGGCCCTCCCCCAACGAGGTGCTGGTGGCGAACTACGCCTCCTGTTATACCTTCGCGTTCCGCGCCGGCGCCCAGCGTAACGACTACGACGACCTCGGCAAGATCCAGACGGATGCCTCCGCCGACCTCGACGACGACGACGACCTCGCGTCCATCAGCTTCGACATGCACGTCGAGGCCGACCTCGACGACGACGAGCAGGACGAGCTGAAGGAGCTCGCCGACGACATCTGCCACGTCCACGCCGCCCTCCGTGAGGGACTCCACGCCGACGTCAGCATCCACCCCGGCGCCGACCTGTAACGGGGCCGAACGCCGTTCTCCGCCTGCATCCCGCTTCGCAAGTTCTATTGCCGGCTGTCGGCTACCGGTGGGCATGGACCTGCGCGTCATCGAGAACGAGGAGACCGAACTCTCCATCGAGATCGCCGGCGAGGACCACACCTTCATGAACGTCCTCAAGGAGGCCCTGCTGGAGACGGAGGGCGTCGCCGCGGCGACCTACGACATGAATCCCGAGCAGTCCGGTGGTCAGACCGACCCCATCCTCACCATCAAGACGGAGGACGGCACGGCGCCGCTGGACGCGCTGGAGGCCGCCGCCCAGAACGTCAGAGACAAGACGACGACCTTCCGCGACGCGTTCGAGTCCGCTGCCGCGTAACACGCTCTGAATTCCTACGCGGATTCCTGCCAGTCGTCTCCGTCGGCCGTCCAGTGACGCCGATTCTCTCCCCGCGACTGCGGAGCGGAAGTGAAGCCAGCAGCATCGTGCTCCGCCTGTCCGGTCGGTACGGGACATCTGTTGCCGTTCCGGTCGCCAGCTGGAGTCGAAACACGGGGCAGCCCTTAGAGCCGGACCGGGACCCCGCGCTCGTCGAGATAACGTTTGACCTCGTCGATGGAGAACTCGTCGAAGTGGAAGATGCTGGCCGCGAGCGCCGCGTCGGCGCCGGCCTCGGTGAACACCTCGTAGGCGTCCTCCGGGCCGCCACAGCCCGAGGAGGCGATGACGGGGGTCGAGACGGCGTCACAGACCGCCCGCGTCAACGGGATGTCGTAGCCGTCCTTCGTCCCGTCGGCGTCGATGGAGTTGACGAACAGCTCGCCCGCACCGCGCTCCTCGGCCTCCTGGGCCCACGAGACCACGTCGGTGCCGGTGCCCTCGCGGCCGCCCTTGACGGTACACTCGAACCAGCAGGACTCCCCGTCGACCTGTTCGTAGTGCTCGCCCGCCTCGTCGTAGCGCCGGCGGGCGTCCACGCTGATGACGATGGCCTGACTCCCCACCGAATCGGCGCCCTCGGTGATGAGTTCGGGCCGCTCGAGCGCGCCCGTGTTGATGGAGACCTTGTCGGCACCCGCGCGGAGCGTCTCGACGATATCGGCCTTCGTTCGGATGCCGCCACCCACCGTGAGCGGGATGAACACCTCGTCCGCGACGGCGGAGACGGTGTCAAGCATCGTCTCGCGGCCGTCGGCCGAGGCGGTGATGTCGAGGAAGACGAACTCGTCGGCGCCCGCGCGATTGTACGCCCGGGCCATCTCCACCGGGTCGCCCGTGTACTGCAGGTCCTCGAAGTTGACCCCCGTGTACACCTTCGCGTCGCCGTTCTCGTCCAGGTCCACGTCGATGCAGGGGATGATGCGCTTGGTGAGGGTCATCTACTCGTATCCGTGGGGAGTCGGCGGGCGGCTTTGACGGTGACGGTTCGGGCGACGCGTCCTGCCCCCGACCGGCAGCTGGCCGGCGCTGCCGACAGGGGAAAGCTTAAGCCGCATATCCGTGGTACCTCCTGACATGGGGGGAGAGAGACGACACCGATTCGGCGGCAGGACGACCCGTCTCGGAATCGCGGTCGCCACCGCGACGTTGGTACTCCTCGCGGGCTGTACGGGCGTTCCGTCGCCGGGGACGACCGACGACCCGGCGGCGACCGCCACGCCATCACCGACGGTGACCACGACCACAACAGCCACGCTATCACCGACTGCAACCGCGGGCGGCGCCGGTGCCGAAACGCCGACGCGGACACGGGACCCGACGCCCACGCCCACACGAACAGCCAGGGTGACGGCGACGTCGACACCGCGCCCGACCGACACGCGGACGGTGACGACGGAGCCGAGCGGAACCCCGACGCCGCGTGATGCCGACGCGGACGGATACACGGCCGAAGAGGACTGTAACGACAACGACGAGACGGTCCATCCCGGCGCCGAGGAGGTCCGCGACGGGAAGGACAACGACTGCGACGGCGTGGTCGACGAGGGCACCACGCCAACGCCCACAGCAACCGCGACACCACAGGACGCCGATTCGGACGGGTACACCACGGAGGAAGACTGCAACGACAACGACGAGACGGTCCATCCCGGCGCCGAGGAGGTCCGCGACGGGAAGGACAACGACTGCGACGGCGAGGTCGACGAAGGCACCACCCCGACGCCCACAGCGACGCCGACACCCCGGGATGCCGATTCGGACGGCTACACGGCCGAGGAGGACTGCAACGACAACGACGAGACGGTGTATCCGGGGGCACCCGAGCGGCGTGACGGGAAGGACAACGACTGCGACGGAGAGGTCGACGAGGGCACCACCCCGACGCCGACACCCTGACCGGAGACCTGCACGGTCCGCCGAGGCGCCAGCGGCGTGACGCGACCCCGGTACACCCTTCAACCCGTCCGCACCTACCGAGAGCCAATGAGCACGGAGGTCGAGACCGAGGGCGGCGGCCCCGACACGGACCCCGCGGATATCAGCAAGCGCGAGGCGTGGGTGATGGCGGCCCGGCCACAGACCCTCCCGGCGGGCGCCGCACCCGTCATCGTCGGGACGGGCCTCGCGCTCCGCCTGGGCGAGTTCGCCGCGCTGCCCGCGCTCGGCGCGCTCGTGGGGGCCCTGCTCCTGCAGGTCGGGACCAACTTCGCGAACGACTACTACGACGCGGTGAAGGGCGCCGACACCGAGGAGCGCGAGGGGTTCACCCGCGTCACCGCGGGCGGGCTCATCCCCGCCGCACAGGTCAAACGTGCGATGTACGCGACGTTCGGCCTCGCAATCCTCCTCGGGACG
>Ga0207757_100792_pt1 | contig 17356 bp, 13 predicted proteins | sample A23P3SouthBayCA_2_FD_187752 | JGI IMG/M metagenome (GOLD analysis project Ga0207757, IMG submission 187752) | Aerobic enrichment media microbial communities from Eden Landing Ponds, California, USA - A23 P3 (2) (SPAdes) | ecosystem: Environmental > Aquatic > Marine > Unclassified | place...
CACCACCTCGTTCTCCACGAGTCCCACCGCTGCATCCGGGACCCGTCGGTCCAGAACAAGATCACCTTCGACTGCGAGGACATCGCCGGCTCCGCCACCCGCTTCGTCCAGGGGCGCGTCGAGAACGTCGAGACCGACGAGCGCACCATCGACCTCGAGGATGGCTCCACCGTCGACTACGACTACCTCGTCGTCGGCTTCGGCTCCCGGACCGCGTTCTTCGGCATCGACGGCCTGAAGGAGCACTCGCTCACGCTCAAGAGCCTCGACGACGCCCTCGAGATCCACGAGGAGGTCAAGGAAGCTGCCCGGCAGGCCTCGCGCAACGACCCCGCGCAGGTCGTCGTCGGCGGCGCCGGCCTCTCGGGCATCCAGTCCGCCGGTGAGATCGCGGAGTTCCGCGACCGCCACCGCGCCCCGATAGATATCCACCTCGTCGAGGGCCTCGACAACGTCTTCCCCAACAACGACCCCGTCGTGCAGGCGAAGCTCCACAACCTGCTCGAGGACGCCGATGTCAACATCATGACCGGCGAGTTCATCGGCGAGGTCGACGAGGAGACCGTCTACGTCGGTGACGATACGGAACTGGACTACGACGTCCTCCTCTGGACCGGCGGTATCACGGGCCGCGAGCCCGCCGCGAACACCGAGCTGGACCAGGACGAGCGCTCGCACCGCATCCACGCCGCCTCGGACTTCCAGACCGACGACGAGCGCGTCTTCGCGCTCGGCGACGCCGCGCTGGTCGACCAGGGCGAGAACCCCGCCCCGCCGACCGCACAGGCCGCCTGGCAGGCCGCCGAGGTCGTCGGCGAGAACGTCGCACGCGCCATCCGCGGCCAGCCGCTCGAGGAGTGGCGCTACAAGGACAAGGGTACCCTCATCTCCGTCGGCGACGACGCCGTCGCGCACAACGTGATGGGCGTCAAGGCCGTCTCGCGGACGTTCGGCGGCCCGCTCGCCGAGACCCTGAAGAAGGGCGTCGCCGCCCGCTGGATCAACGACGTGGCCGGGCCTATCGCCGCTGCGAAGGCCTGGCCCGACATGTAGAGCTTTTTTGACGGCTCGGGTACCGCTTGACCGGCGGCTTCGCCTCCGGTCTGCGGGTACCGGCTGGCGGCTACGCCGCCAGCTATACATTTCTCGGCGAAGCCGAGAAATCTCTCGCCGCAAAAAACGTTCAGAAAAAATGCCGGCCTGCGTTCGCTTCGCTCACTCCGGCCGGTGAACCGCGCTCGCTTCGTCGTCGGACTACGTCCGACTGCAAGCGGGACGGAGTCCCGCCCTGCTCGCGCGGATGCACTTCTTGATTGGCCGTCGGTAGCTTGCTGCTGTCGGCGCCTCTTTCACTCCGGCACTCGCAGAGCGCCCATGCCACCTCGTCTCTCCACCGACGCCTCGCTCATCCGCGACCCGGGTGTCGAGTCCGTCTACCGCGATATCGACGGTCTCGAACTCCACGCGGTCGTCGCTGGTGACCCGGACGACCCGCTCGTCGTCCTGCACCACGGCTTCCCCGAGTTCTGGTGGGGCTGGGCCGACTACATCCGGCCGCTCGCCGACGCGGGCTATCGTGTCCTCGTGCCGGACGGTCGGGGGTACAACCTGAGCGAGGCGCCCGACGACGTGGCCGACTACAGCGCGGACCGGCTCTCGGCCGACCTGCAGGGCTGGATCGAGAGCGAGGGGCGGGAATCGGCCCACGTCGTCGGGCACGACTGGGGGGCGGCTGTCGCGTGGGACGCCGCACTTCGCCGACCCGAAATGGTCGACCGGCTCGTGACCATCAACGTCCCGCACCCGGCGGCGTTCGCGGGGGCCCTGATGCCGAGTCGGGACCGCTGGAAGCTCAACCTCCGGCAGTGGCGCCGGAGCTGGTACATCCTGTTCTTCCAGCTCCCCGGGGTTCCGGAGTGGCTCAACCGTCGCAACGACTACGACGGGATGGCCCGCTTCCTCCGACAGGCCTCGCCCGGAACGTTCTCCGACGCCGACATGGACCGCTACCGGGCGGCGTGGAGCCGGCCCGGTGTGCTGACGGCGATGCTGGACTGGTACCGCGCGGCGGTCCAGCACCGGCCCGACCTGCCCGGCCTCACCGTCGAACAGCCCACCCTGGTCGTCTGGGGCGAGCAGGACGACGCGCTCCTCCCCGAGCTTGCCGAGCAGAGCGTCGACCTCTGTGCGGACGGCCGGCTGGAGACGTTCCCCCAGGCGAGCCACTGGGTGACCCACGAGCGGCCCGAGGCGGTGACTGAGCTGATTCTGGAGCACCTGAACGAGTAGCGTTTCCTCGATACCGCACCAGTTTCCGAGCCAGGTGCCGGATTACCGATATTTATCAGATGTTCATGTTCTGAATCCAGAGTCAGCGAATAGATGGCCCAGTAGCCCCTGTCGAGAGAGTGCCGAAAGAAACGGAGTGTCGGTCAGCAGACGGTTCGAGGCGCGGTCGGTGGGAGGGGTGCTGTGACGGTGGCCGACTTCACATCATGCCGCCCATGCCGCCGCCCATGCCGCCCATGCCGCCGCCCATGCCGCCGGGGGCGCCGCCCGGGCCGCCGGGTCCGCCGGCGTCCTCGTCGTCGTCGCCGGTCTGGCCGCCCTTGAGGTCGCCCGCGGCGATGACGTCGTCGATGCGCAGGATCATCACGGCCGCCTCGGTGGCGGACTCGATGGCCTGGGTCTTCACGCGGAGCGGCTCGACGACGCCCTCCTCTTCCATGTCGACGATGTCGCCGGTGTAGGCGTCGAGGCCGGCGGCGGTGTTGCCGTCGTCGTGCTCGGAGCGCAGGTCCACGAGCGAGTCGATCGGGTCGTGGCCGGCGTTCTCGGCGAGCGTACGCGGGATGACGTCGATGGCGTCGGCGAACGCCTCGACGGCGAGCTGCTCGCGGCCCTCGACGGAGTCCGCGAAGTCACGGAGCCCCATCGACAGCTCGATCTCGGGGGCGCCCCCACCGGGGAGCACCTTGCCGTCCTCCAGGGTGACGCGGACGACGCCCATCGAGTCCTCGATGGCGCGCTCGACCTCGTCGACGACGTGCTCGGTCCCACCGCGGAGGACGAGCGTGACCGAGCGAGCCTGGTCGACGTCCTCGACGAAGATGCGGGTGTCGCCGCCGATGTCCTTCTCGGCGACGGAGCCGGCGAAGCCGAGGTCGTCCTCGGTGATGTCGTCGATGTTGGAGACGACCTTGGCGCCGGTCGCTCGCGAGAGCGCCTTGATGTCGGACTTCTTCGCGCGGCGGACGGCGAGGATGCCCTCCTTCGCGAGGTAGTGCTGGGCCATGTCGTCGATGCCCTTCTGGGCGAAGACGACGTCGGCACCGGCGTCCTTGAGCTTGTCCACCATCTCGCGGAGCTGCTCCTCCTCCTGGTCGAGGAACTGCTGGAGCTGGTCCGGCGAGTCGACGTTGACCTCGGCGTCGATCTCCGTCTCCTTGACCTCGATAGCGGTGTCGAGGAGGGCGACGTTGGCGTCCTCGGCCATGTACGGCATGTTGTCGTGGACGCGCTCCTTGTCGACGATGACGCCCTCGACGAGCTCGGAGTTCTCGACGGCGCCGCCGACGACCTTCTCGAGCTTGACGTTGTCCGTGTCGATACCGTCGTCGTCGGCGACGGCCTGGACGGCGGAGACGACGAGCGAGGAGAGGGTGTCGCGCGCGTTCTCGGCGCCCTTGCCCGTCATCGCCGTCGCGGCGATCTCCTCGAGGTACTCCGTATCGTCGGAGGAGACCTCGATGGCGTTCTCCTCGAGGATCTCCTTGGCGCGCTGGGCCGCCTGGCGGTACCCCTGCGCGAGGATGGTGGCGTGGATGTCCTGCTCGAGGAGGTCCTCGGCCTTCGCGAGGAGCTCGCCGGCGATGACGACGGAGGTGGTGGTGCCGTCACCGACCTCGTCCTCCTGGGTCTCCGCGACCTCGACGATCATGTTGGCCGCGGGGTGCTCGATGTCCATCTCCTTGAGGATGGTGACGCCGTCGTTCGTGACGACGACGTTGCCCGTCGAGTCGACGAGCATCTTGTCCATCCCCTTCGGGCCGAGTGTCGTGCGGACGGACTCGGCGACTGCCTTCCCTGCCGTGATGTTCATCGACTGGGCGTCCCGCCCGGAGGTCCGCTGGCTGTCCTCGCTGAGTACGATGAGGGGCTGGTTGCCCATCTGCTGCTGAGCCATTGTCGATAGAATCTGTGTTTGTGGTTCTACATAAAGGTTGCTGTACTGCCGTGCCGAACCGCCGGACGTGGGGGGTTACGGGGCCTGTGAGTGGGTCGCAAGGGCACCACTTTTATCAGTCTGGCGTAGCCGGCGATAGCGGGCGGCGAGCGGGCGGTGAGCGGGCCCTCCCGGTCGAGGCTGGCCGCCGAGCACCGCTTAGGTCCTGTATAGTAAGGGAGTGGTCGCCGCCCACCCAGATATGCGGCGGCGTGACCTCCTCGCGACGACCCTCGGCTTCGTCACCCTGTCCGGTTGCATCCAGGGCGAATCCACCACCGACCAGGGACCGACCCCGGTTCCGGTCCGCCACACGAGCACGGCCGGCCCGCCCGAGGTCGAGTGGCAACGTGACTTCGGGGCGAAGGGCAAGCCGTCGACACACACCCCGAACGGCTCGCCGGCCCTGTACGCCAACGCCGTCGAGCGCGCCGGTGGTGGTGGCTTCGTCGTCGCTGGCGAGAACTTCGGTCGCGGCATCGACGCCTACGCCCAGTGGCTCGACGCCGACGGCCGCACGACCCGCATCCACACGTTCGGCCGCGAACACGTCAACACGAGGAACGTCTACCAGGGAGACGGTATCAACCGCGCGAACGGTGTGGCCCGAACCAGCCAGGGAGGGGTGGTCGTCGCCGGCACGCAGGCCCGCTCGCAGCCGACCGATAGCCGCAACGAGGTCGTCGGTCCGATGGGATGGGCAGCGGAACTCACCGCCGAGGGCCAGGTGCCCTGGTCCTTTACTCCGGACGGGCAACCCCGCGGGAGTTTCGAGTCCGCCGCGTCGACCGGGGACGGGCGAACCGCGCTCGCCGGGCGTCGCTCTACTGACCAGGGACTCGCGGGCTGGCTGGTGGTTCTGGCCGGCGGCGGGGACGTGACCACCGAGACCACGCTCCAGTCGGGAGTCCCCGAGCGTGGCCAGGTCGCCGAGGGGTTCCGCTCCGTCACCCGGACCGGCGACGACGGCTTCCTCCTCACTGGTAAGCACGCGAGCGGTGGCTGGCTGGTGAAGACCGACGACTCCGGAACGACACAGTGGGAACACCGGTTCGACGGACACTCGGTCATCCTCATGGACGCCGTCGAGACCCCGAACGGGGCGTACCTCGTGACGGGCCGCCGGACGAATCCGGACCAGCAGGCGACCTACTCCATCACGAAGTCCGGAACCCACCCCTCGGACCTCGTGGTCCGGCAGGTGAGCGCCGACGGCGACCTCGGGTGGGCCCGGACCGTCGACGCCGGCGGGAACGAGATCGGCACTGCCATCACGGCGACGGCAGACGGTGGCGTCCTCGCGGCCGGCACGCACAACCTGAACGACCGGGAGGGAGTGGTCGCCGCCAAACTGGACGCTAGCGGTCGGCCACAGTGGACAGAGACCTACCTCACGGACGAGTCCATCTCCGGGACCGATGTCGTGCAGGCGCCCGACGGTGGCTTCGTCATCACCGCCAGGGAACTGACCGTGAAGCTCGCTGGAACCGGCACCGCCAGCACGGACACCGGCCGAACAACCGGGTCAGAGACGGAATCGGCCTCTGAATCCACGCCGGCCACCGGGTCGGCGTCAGCTACCGGGTCAACAACCTCGAACCGAACCGGGACAGAAGAGACAGACCCCTACGCCTGAGCGGCAGTCGGGGCAGTCAGTCGCCGCCCTCGGCCTCGCCGGGGTCGCCGGTCGCCTCGGCACCGCCGGCCTCGCCGCCCGGGAACTCGTGGTACTCGATACCCTTGGTCTCCATCTCGTTGTGCTTGCGCTCGAGGAACGAGTAGACCGCGCCGTGCGGGGCACCGTCGAGGATCATCTCCACGGCCGACCGGACGACCTCGACCTCCTCGGGTTCGCCGATGATGCCGACGGTCTTCCCGTAGATGACGACCTCGGCGCCGGAGAGTTCGGCCATCAGCTGTCGGGTCCGGCCGTCCTCGCCGATGAGGCGACCCTTCTGCCGGCGGAGGTCGTTCTCGTTGCGGGTGGCGGCGCGGAGGTCGACGAGGTCGAGCATCCGCATGTCGCCCCCGAGCAGGGAGAGCGCGGCCTCCGGCGAGAAGCCCCGCCCGATGGCCTTCACGATGTCCGGTCCCTTCAGGCCCTTCACCGGGTCGCCGACCGTCTCCACCCGCACCGAGCCGGTCTCGCTGTCGATATCGAGGCGGACCTCGGCACGGGACTCGATCTCCCGCATCGTCTCCCCGCCCTCGCCGATGAGGGCACCGACGCGGTCCTGCGGAATCGTCACGTGCTGCATGCGAGGGCGTTCGTGACGGCCCCGTTTAAGACTTCGCTGTGGCCGCGAGTCCCACACGTGGGGCCTCCTCCCCCGGTTCTCGCGATCCATCCCCATGCCCTGGGCGGCGACCAGTCCGCGGTCGATACCGCGGCCGACCGGCGACCCGACGGACGGCGTGGGGACCGAGACGGGCGGCGTTCGGGACGCGAACTTCGGTTTACGTTTCCGAAAGAGGTTTTTCGGCGGCGGCAAACTGTTGGGTATGAGCGCGGAGTCCACGGAGGATCGCATCCTGTCCGTTCTGGAAGAGGATGCGCAGGCCTCCTACGCCGAGATCGCGGACCGGGCCGGTGTCTCGAAGCCGACCGTCCGCAAGTACATCGACCGCCTGGAATCCGAAGGCGTCATCGTCGGCTATTCCGCCGACGTGGACCCCAAGAAACTCTCGAGCCAGTCCATCGCCCTCGTCGGTATCGAGGTTGCCAGCGAATCCTACGTCGAGGCGACACGCGCCCTGAAGGCCCTCGATGCCGTGGAGGCGCTGTACTCCTCCAGCGGCGACCACACGCTGATGGCCGAGATGCGTGCCGCAGACGGCGACGCACTCGGTGAGGTCATCGCCGACGAACTGCTCGCTATCGAGGGCGTCGAGGAGGCCCACCCCTCCTTCCTGCAGGAACGGCTCAAATAGAGCTTTTCGACGCCGAAAACGTTCGGAGAAAGAGACCGACCTCCGCTCACTTCGTTCGCTCCGGCTGGAGAAACGCGCTCGCTTCGTCGTCGGACTACGTCCGACTGCAAGCGGGACGGAGTCCCGCCCTGCTCGCGCGTATGCATCAGCAGAGATGACCTTCTGACAGGAACCCGGTGCAAGACTCAGAGGATGGATGTGCCACTGGCAGTTGGGCACCCAAGTGTTATTTTCGGTACTGGTCAACAACAAGTATGGTCTCCGAGCGGACGTGGGCTGACGCTAGTCGTGGGCTCGTGTTTCTGCTCATGAGCGGAGTCGTCACCGGGGCTCTCGGGGCCTTCACACCGCAGCCCCATCCCTACCTGCAGGTCGTCGCTGGACTGGGACTCACGCTGGGGATTGTCGGGGCGGTCGACGTTCTCCCTCAGTTGATTCGCGGTGACAGACCGGCCCTTGATACGAATAGCTACCTCTACTCCCTCCGTGGTCTGGTCTGGCTACTTCTCATCATATTGCTTACTGCCCTGATAGCCGACCTGCTCAGAGCCACTACCACGCTCTCGGAAACCGCTATCATCACCACAGGGTTTGCAGTCGGCGTCGTCCTCGTTCTGGGCCCAGTCGTCGGCTACTATTGGCGTCGGTCGGCTGCACAGACCCGGTGAATTTCCTCGAGAGCGGACTCCTCTTTTCTTCCCCTACGGTCCGGGTCGGCCGTGTGAGATACGCGCTATGTATGCAGCAGCCGGTCAAAATCGTAGCTATCGGCTGTCAGGTTGGCCGTGCTGACTATAGAGGTTGTAGTCAGCATCGATCTCCTGCCCGTTCTATCCCCCGGCAGTCAGGATTGCTCCCGGCCACCCGAAACCTCTTATCGGTGCTGATGTAATACATATGTATGTCGAATACGGATACAAAATCAGGAGATCCTCCGAAGACGAACATCAACATCCGTGTGACTGAGACGTTTCTGGAGGATATCGACGCAACCTGGCAGGAAGAGGGATACAACAGTCGCAGCGAGTTCATCCGGGATGCACTCCGTGATGCGGTCCGCCATCCGGATTTGACCCGGGAAAGTTGGAAGGAGATCGCTGCTGTCGAGCACGCACGGCGGACTGGCGAGAGCGAGACGTTCTCACGTGAGGACATCGTCGGCGACGATGAGTGACGATGGCTGGCGCTGGCAGTTCCGAAAGCCAGCCAAGCGAACCTACGACGACCTCGACACGCACGCCCAGAATCGTATACACCGACAAACTCGACGAGGCAAGTCGGTCCCACTGCTCCGTCCATCTGCACCGCTCCTTGGCCGCGACGGTCACCGTTATCCGCCGCCCACACCTACTCTCGACCATGCCGACCTACGAGCGGACGACCCGTGTCGCCGCGCCGCTGGAGGAGGTGTGGGCGTTCCACTCCCGTGTCGAGGGACTGGAGGCGCTCACGCCCGACTTCATGAACCTCCGGGTCGAGCGTGTCGTCGGTCCGGACGGCGAACCGGACCCCGAAGTGCTGGAGACGGGCGCGCGCATCGACATGTCGATGCGGCCGTTCGACGTGGGACCGCGACAGACCTGGACCTCCGTCATCCGGGCCCGCGAGGCCCACGACGGCGCGGCCTACTTCCGGGACACGATGGAGGACGGTCCCTTCCCGGAGTGGGAGCACACCCATCTGTTCTACGCCGACGACGGCGAGACCATCTGCCGGGACCGGGTCCGATACCGGCTGCCCGGCGGGCCGCTCGGGCGGCTCGCCGAGCCCTTCGGCGACGTGGGATTCGAGCCGATGTTCGCGGGCCGTCACCGGAAGACGAAGCAGGTACTGGAGTAGGGCCGGCGCGACCGAACCGGGAGCGCTTTTGTGGTGCCGGGTTCCGGAGAGGGTATGAACTGGTTCGTCGTCGCCCACGTCGGCGACACGGCGCTCGGGCTCCAGGGCGCCATCGGCGTCGGCGCGTTCGCGGGCCTGCTCGCGACGATACTGATGAACGTCCCGATGCAGCGGCTCCCGGAGGGCAGTACCCCGCCGTTCGTCGCGGCCGGCGCGCTCACGGGTGAGGAACTGTCCGAGGTCTCGGAGGGACTGGCCAGCCTCGTCCACTACGCCGCCGGAACCCTCGCCGGTGCCGGGTTCGTCCTGGCCGCAGAGGGTATCGAACGGGTCGTCACCGCGCGCGGCGGAGCCCCGGGGTTCGACCTCGTGCTCTCCGGGACCGGCATCCTTCTGGTGCCACATTTCATCGCCGCCGCCATCACGTTCTCCGTCCTCTTCCTCCTGTTCGGCTACGTCGTCCTCCCGCTGTTCGGCAAGGAGGCCGGGGACCGGACCCGGCAGGTCCGCAACGACTGGGCCATCTCGTCGGCGGTGTACACGGCGGTGCTGACCGTCGTGCTCCCCGTCCTGACGGTGGCGCTGACCTGACGGCGCGACTGTACGCCGCCCGGACAAGCCATCGACCCCGGCTCCCGCTCGTCCGGCGACCGCCCGGACTTTTGCCGGCCGCGCGAGGAGCGGGCACATGGCCAAGCAGCCACACATCCTCTGCGAGCCGGGCGACCTGAACGACATCGCGCTCGTGCCGGGCGACCCCGGGCGGGTCGAGCGTATCGTGGAACAGTGCGACAGCCACTCGCTCGTCGCCGAGAACCGGGAGTATCGGGTCGTGAACGCCACCTACGGGGGTGTCGACCTGACGCTCTGCTCGACCGGTATCGGGGCCCCCTCGACCGCCATCGCCGTCGAGGAGCTGGCGAACGTCGGCGTCGAGACGTTCCTGCGCGTGGGGACGACCGGCGCGCTCCAGCGCGGCATCGAGATCGGCGACATGGTCGTCGCCACGGCGGCCGCGAAGGACGAGGGGACCACGAAGCGCTACGAGGACGCCACGGTGCCGGCGGTCGCGACCCACGAGGTGGTCGCGGCGCTGCTCGCGGGCGCACAGGCACGTGACGAGGACGTCCACGTCGGTCCCATCGCGACGGACGACGCGTTCTACGCCGAGACGGAGGCGTACGTCGAGCGCTGGGAGGCCGCCGGACTGCTCTCCGTGGAGATGGAGGCCGCCGCGCTGTTCACGCTGGCACGGCGGAAGGGACTGGACGCGGGCGCCATCTGCACTGTCGACGGCAACCTCGTGGAGGGGACCCAGAAGGGCGAAACGGACGACGACGAACTGCCCGAGAAGGCACAGGACAACGTCGAGCGAGCCATCGGCATCGCGCTGGACACCGTCGTCGCGCTCGACGAGGCCTGAGCCACGCGCCGTCACCGCGGTTCCGGCCGGCGCATCACCGGGCAGCCGGGCGGTTCGCACCCTTGTATCTCGACCGTGATGGACCGTGTAGTATAACGATTCTGCAGCCCCTTGTCAGTCATATTAACACACTTAGTGATATATTATCTCACGATATTCTTATTATGCTACATCGTCTGGACGGCATCATGCACCAGCACGCGGTGCGAACGGCGATGGCGCTGTACACAGGTGGGACACTGGACCTGGAGACGGCAGCACGACAGGCGGGTGTTTCGACCGACCGCATCGAGCGGGCGGCCCGGCGTCTCGGCACCACCCCGTCCGCACGCACGACCTCCCGCGAACGGCTCAACGTCTCCGCGGACTGACCGCGTCCGGCAGTCAGGCCCCCGAGTGATACGTACGGAACCAACGCTCTCTTTCGCGAACACCACCAGCCGCGCAGCCGTCGCTCCAGGGCGGTCATCGACCGGCAGTCGGTCCTCGAACACCGACCGGCAGCGAGAGTCCGCCGGCGGCTAGCTCCCTTCGGCGGCCGCCGCGGGCGGCGCGAGCGCGCTCGTCGAACTCGTGTCCGTCGACCCGGACGAGCCGTCGTCGCTGCCACCGAGGAAGTCCGTCTCGATGGTCGTGTCGTTGCCGAGGATGTCGAAGGCGGCGCGCTCGGTCCCCTCCGGCGTCTGGATGGTCGCGGTGGTGTTGCTGGACATCCGGGTGACCTCGTCGTTGCGGATGTGAGTCGGCCACCACTCGTCCATCTTCTGGTTGTCCAGGTAGATGACGTAGGAGACCCGCCGGGTCGCACCAGGGGCGATGGTGTGGCTGTTCTCGGAGCTGTTGTCCGCGACGGTGACGCTGTTGAGGTTCACCACGTAGTCGATGCCCTCGATGGTGACCGAGGAGAACGTGTTCTCGTTGCGGATCTCGGTCGTGACGATGAGCGGCGCCGACTGCGGGTCGGAGACGCCCCACTCCGCGTCGACCTCCGTGATGGTGAGGACGTGCTCACCACTCTCGGTCGTGACGCGCTGGGGTTCCTCGGTCTCGATCTGCCCGATGACATCCGTCGTCTGCGTGTTCTGCCGGTCCGGCAGACCCACCGGGAGCGTCGTGACCGCGATGTCGGCGGTGCCGGTGGCGGTCGTCGTGACCGTGGAGCGCTCGCCGTTGTTGATGTGGCGCGACCACCAGCGTGGGACGGCGTCGTTGTTCGCCAGCGCGCTGATGGTGAACGTCCCCTCGCCGGCGGGGAGGCTCTCGACGGTCGACGTGTTCTGTGCGAACAGCACGTCGTTGACCTCGGTCGTCTGGTTCACCCGCAGCGACAGCAGGTCGTTGAACTCGCCCTCGTTCGGGTTGTCGACGGTCACGTCGGTGACGATCTCGGTCGTCTCGTCGGTCACCGCGCCCCACTCGCTGCTGGTCGACTGGACCTCCGGCTCGCCGAACTCCGGCGCCACCCCGTCCTCGGCGGGGAGTTCGGTGATCCGCGTGGGTTCGTCGCCGAGGAAGTCGGTCTCGAACCGGATGCGCCGGTCGAAGACGTTCAGCGGGACGCGCTTCAGTTCACCGTCGTCACGGACGAGGCCGAACACCTCGACGCGCAGGCGCGTGTTCTGCTCGTCACGGAGGTGGGTCACCCACCACTGCTCCATCCGCGGCGTGTCCAGCGCGGCGTTCGCGGTGAACGTGTCCGACTCGTCCGGTTGGAGGACGATGGAGTCGTTCGTCCGGCCCTCGCCGACGGTGACGTTGTTCATGACGATGCGGTACTCCGTGCCGTCGAGCCGCACGCTCCGGTTGTGGACGTTCGCCAGGTCGACGGAGAAGGCGATGGGCGTCTCCTCGGCGTTCGCGGTCCCCCACGAGGCACGCTGGTCGGAGACGGTCATGATGTCCTGGTCGGCGATGCTGACGGTGCTGCTGTTGTCGCTGGCGAACGCCGTCAGGAGGTCGGTCTCGATGGAGCGGTTCTGCGGCGGGAGCGAGGCGCCCAGCCCCGCCACGCCGACCCGCGCCTGCGTGGAGACGACCGTCCGCTCGTCGTTGTTGACGTGGGTCACCCACCACGCCGGGATCTTCGTGTTGTCCAGCTGGGCGGTGAAATTGACCACGTTCCGACCGGGGGCGAGCCCGATGCCGCCCTCGGAGCCCTCCGAGACCCGCACCGAGTTCATGTATATCTCGTAGTTCAGGCTCGCGGCACCCGGGAACGACTGGTTGTTCGGGTTCGTCACCACGACCTCGGTCTCGATACCGGTCGACTCCTCGGAGACGGTGCCGAACTCCGTCTGTACCGACTCGACGATCGGCTGCTCGAAGGAGAGATCACCACCAGTGAAGAACAGCGCTGCCGCGCCACCGGCGGCAGCCAGCACGACGATCCCACCGACCGCAGCCGCAACCTTCGTTGATACCACGGTTGTCTCGAGTAGTCCGTCGGCGCGGTAAAGCGTGTTGGCCACCCGGCGTACCCCCGGCGGCTAAGGGGGCGGCACGCCCAGCGCGGGTGTGAACGTCGGTTACATCACCTACTCGCTCGTCGCGCTCGCGGCGTACACGCTCGTCTCTCCGCTGACGAAACTGGCCACGCGGGACCTCCCCAGCGACGCCGTCGCCGCCGTCACCAACGGGATGCTCGCGGTCGCCGCGCTCGGGTTGACGCTGTACGCCGGGGATTCGGTCACCCGCACGCTGACCCACCCCGACCGCGTCTACGTCCTCGGTGCCGGCATCTGCCTCTCCGTCGGCATCATCGCCTACTACCGCGCGCTCAAGGCCGGCCCCGTCTCGGTGGTAGTGCCCATCTTCGGGATGTTCCTCGTCACGTCGTCGCTCGTCGGCATCGCGTTCCTCGACGAGGCGCTCACGCTCCGGAAGGGCCTGGGCATCGTGCTGGCGGTGGTAGCGGTGCTGCTGGTCACGACGGAGTAACGGTTCGGAGTGAGCGCTCGATGCCCGTGTTCAGGTTCTCCAGTACGCGAACGCGAGGAGGAATCCCAGAGGAGTCGAGGATTAAGTGCGGTGGTGCAGAAGTCATCACACACGCTGAACAGGACCCCCGCCATGCCGTTTACACCATTCCACCTTGGCCCCGGACTCTTGCTCGGGCTGTTGGCCCTCCGGTGGCTCGACCTCCCGACAGTGCTGGTCGCCAGCGTTCTCGTCGACATCCGGGCAGCACTGGTGTTCTTCGGCGTTCTCGATGGTCCACTCCACGGTCCGTTCCACACGTTCCTCGGGGCGACCCTTCTCGGGGTCGTACTCATCGCCGTCTCGCTGCCGGTACGTCCGACACTCGATTCCGTCCTTGCCTGGCTCCGGCTGGCACAGGAGCCGTCGATAAAGCGGATTGTAGCCGGTGCGTGTGTTGGGGTCTGGCTCCACATCGTCCTCGATGCGATACTGTACGCGGATATGGCACCGTTGGCACCGTTCCCCGGCAATCCACTACTCGGCCTAGTCAGCGTCACAGCGGTCTATATCGGCTGTCTCGTCGCCGGTGTCCTCGGCGTTGGGTTGTACGTGCTGGCAGCGTCTGGTCTGATAGAACTGCTGCCACAATCCGCTGGACGCTAGCGACCACGCCGCTCAATAGGCCGCAACCCCACCGGACGAGTAGTGAGCGAACCGGAGCCGGTCGCGGGTGCGGACGCGTTCACCCACCTGCACGCGGACGTTCGGGCGGCCCTCTCCGAGCGTGGCTTCAGCACGCCGACGGAGCCACAGCGCCGTGCCGTCCCGCCGCTGGCACGGGGGGAGGACTGTCTCGTCGTCGCTCCGACCGGCACCGGCAAGACCGAGACCGCGATGCTGCCGGTCCTCTCCGCCATCGTCGAGCGGCGCGAGCGGACCGACGAGGGCACCCACGGCGTCCAGGCCCTCTACATAACGCCGCTCCGGGCCCTGAACCGCGACATGCGCGAGCGGCTGGAGTGGTGGGGCGACGTGCTGGATATCACGGTCGACGTGCGCCACGGCGACACCACCGACTACCAGCGCTCGAAGCAGGCCGAGAACCCGCCTGACGTACTGGTGACCACGCCGGAGACGCTCCAGGCGATGTTCACCGGCAAGAAGCTCCGCCGGGCGCTCGAAGACGTCGAGCACGTCGTCATCGACGAGGTCCACGAACTCGCCGCCGCCAAGCGCGGGGCGCAGTTGACCATCGGTCTCGAACACCTCCGCGAGTACGCCGACGATTTCCAGCGCGTCGGCCTCTCCGCGACCGTCGGCGACCCGGCCGAGGTCGGGCGCTTCCTCACCGGCGGGCCCGACCCGACCATCGTGGAGGTGGACGTGGGCTCGCGCCTGGAGATCGAGGTCCGCGAGCCCGACGTGACCGAACGTGACGAGCGGCTTTCGGGCCAGTTGCTGACCGAGGCGAACGTCGCGAGCCACGTCCGCGTCATCGACGACCTGGTCCGGGAGAACGAGGCGACGCTCGTCTTCGTCAACACCCGGCAGACAGCCGAGGCACTTGGCTCGCGGCTGAAGGAACTCGGGACGAACATCGGCATCCACCACGGCTCGCTGTCGAAGGAGGCCCGCATCGACGTCGAGGACGGATTCAAGGCCGGCGAGCTGGACGGGTTGCTCTGCACCTCCTCGATGGAACTCGGCATCGACGTGGGCCACATCGACCACGTCGTCCAGTACCAGTCCCCGCGGCAGGTCTGCCGGCTGCTCCAGCGCGTCGGCCGGGCGGGCCACCGCCGGGACCAGGTATCGGCCGGGACCGTCATCACGACGCGCCCGGACGACACGTTCGAGGCGCTCGCGATCACCGAGCGCGCGCTGAACGGCGACGTCGAGCCGGCGCGCATCCACCACGGGAGCCTCGACACGGTCGCCAACCAGATATGCGGCCTGCTGATGGGCTTCGGCGAGATCTCCGCGCGGGGCGCCTACGAGATCATCACGCGGGCCTACCCCTTCCGCGATCTCGACGAGGACGAGTTCAAGGAGGTCGTCCGCGAGTTGAGCGAGAACCGCGTCCTGTGGCTGGACGAGGAGGCCGACCGGCTGGAGAAGTCCCGCGGCACGTGGCAGTACTTCTACGCCAACCTCTCGATGATCCCCGACGAGGCCAACTACACCGTCGAGGACATGGCCTCCGGGCGCACGGTCGGCACCCTCGCCGAGCGGTTCGTCGTCAACTTCGCCGGCCCGGGCGAGGTGTTCATCCAGGGCGGCGAGATGTGGCGCATCACCGAGGTCGACGAGGAGGAGGAGGCCGTGAAGGTCACGCCCGTCGAGGACCCCGGCGGCGAGGTCCCCTCCTGGGTCGGCCAGGAGATTCCCGTCCCGTACGGCGTGGCCCAGCACGTCGCGCGCCTCCGGGAGAAGGCCGCGAGACGGTTCGAGTCGGGCGACGACCACGACGCCGTCGCGCGGTGGCTGGCCGACGAGTACCCGACGGACGAGCACACCGCCCATTCGGCGCTCGAACAGGTCGCCGACCACGTCGAGGCCGACACACCCGTGCCGGGTCCCTCCCGCGTCGTGATCGAGTTCAAGGGCCGTGAGGTGGTCCTCAACGCGGCCTTCGGCCACCGGACCAACGAGACGCTCGGACGAGTGCTCTCGGCGCTCCTGGGCCAGCAGTCCGGCTCCAGCGTGGCGATGGAGGTCGACCCGTACCGCATCGAGATGGAGGTCCCTGGTGGCATCCGCGCCAGCGACGTGGTGGAGAAACTGGAGACGACGGACCCGGACCACCTCCGGCCGCTGGTCGAACTCTCGCTGAAGAACGCGGACTCGCTGAAGTTCAAGCTCGCGCAGGTGGCTGCCAAGTTCGGCGCGCTCAAGCGCTACCGCGGCGCGGGGGCCGCGAACTTCGGGCGCGGCCGTCTGCTCGCGGCGCTGCAGGATTCGCCCGTCTACGACGAGGCCGTCCGGGAGACGCTCCACGAGGACCTCGCGGTCGGTCGGGCCGCGGACGTGCTCCGCCGCATCCAGAGCGACGCGGACGATGACGGGGAGCCCGTCCCAATCGACATCGAGGTCGTCGGCCAGCGGACGCCCATCGGGCTCGGCGGGCGCTCCTCCGGCCGCGAACTGCTCGCCCCGGAGAACGCCGACGCCAGCGTCATCGCGACGGTGAAGGAACGCCTCCAGAACGACCGCGTCATCCTGCTGTGCTGTCACTGCCACGAGTGGGACCGTCGCCAGCAGGTGAAGCGGGTGCCCGACCAGCCCGAGTGCCCCGAGTGTGGCTCGACACGGGTCGCGGCGCTCAACCCCTGGGCCGACGAGGTGGTGCAGGCCGTCCGGGCGGCAGAGAAGGACGAGGAACAGGAGAAACAGACCGAGCGCGCTTATCGCGCCGCAAGCCTCGTTCAGAGCCACGGCAAGCAGGCCGTTATCGCGCTCGCCGCGCGGGGCGTCGGCCCGCACAACGCCGCACAGGTCATCAACAAGCTCCGGGAGGACGAGGACGACTTCTATCGGGACATCCTCACGAAGGAGCGCCAGTACGCCCGGACGAAGTCGTTCTGGGACTGACCGCGTGGCGGTCCGACTGCGGGGAGTTCGCTCGGCGAGGGCGGTCAGCAGACGCTGTACGTCGCGTCGACCCCACCATCGTCGGTGGCGGAGACGATGGCATCGCCGTAGCACTCGCTGGTCTCGATGGTGACCGACGGACGGTCACCGCCGCGCTCGGCGACGACGCGGAACGACTCGACGCCGTCCGGGTCGGCCTCGGCGGTGTTGTAGACGACGCGCTCGCCGGGCGGGAGCGTCACGGCCTCGTCGTAGACGGTCTCGTTCGTCGCTTCGCGGCTGACCCGCACGTGGAGAGTGACCTCGCCATCGAGCCGGTTCTCGACCACGACATCGTGGTTCGGCTCGGGCCCGTAGTGTGGTGTCCCGGGCGTCGGGTCGTCCGTCGGCGTGGCGGGGGAGTCCGGCGTGTCGGTAGGGGTCGGCGT
>Ga0207757_100795_pt1 | contig 17334 bp, 13 predicted proteins | sample A23P3SouthBayCA_2_FD_187752 | JGI IMG/M metagenome (GOLD analysis project Ga0207757, IMG submission 187752) | Aerobic enrichment media microbial communities from Eden Landing Ponds, California, USA - A23 P3 (2) (SPAdes) | ecosystem: Environmental > Aquatic > Marine > Unclassified | place...
GAGCCTCTACGTCATGATCGCCGCCGGGCTGACGCTCGTGTTCGGCCTGATGGGCGTGCTCAACTTCGCCCACGGGTCGCTGACGATGCTCGGCGCGTATCTCGGCGGGCTGGTGCTCGTGGCCGCGGTCGCGCAGTCGACCGGCGGGGTCGGGCGCCTGTTGGCGTTCGGCGTCGCCGTGGTCGTCGCCTTCGGCGCGCTGGCCGCGCTGGGTGGTGGAATAGAGGTCGGCCTCGTCAGACCGATCTACGACCGACCGCCGCTGTATCAGATCCTGCTCACCTTCGGCGTGACGCTGGTGCTCGACGAGCTGGCGCGCATCGTCGTGCTGTTCTACGGGTTGCAGCCGACGACCGTGTGGCAGGACGTGCTCGGGACGAAACCCACCTTCCTCGCGGACTCGATCGGCGCCGCCGGCGTCTCCGTGAGCGGGCTGGAACTGTTCCAGATCCTGTTCGGGGTCGCGACCGTCGTCGGCGTCCACCTGTTTCTCACCCGAACGCGATACGGCCTGTTCGTGCGCGCCGGCAGCGAAGACAGCGAGATGCTGTCGGCGCTGGGCGTCGATGTGAACCGCGTGTTCACCGTCGTGTTCGCGCTCGGTACCGGTATCGCCGGCGCCGCCGGCGTGCTGCTGGCGTGGGATCCCGCGTGGGGCGCGTCGGTGCCGCTGGCGGCCGAGACGCTGCTGCCGGCGTTCGTCGTCGTGATCGTCGGCGGACTCGGGACGTTCCGCGGCACCGTCGTGGCGGCACTGATCGTCGGCCTCGTCGACTCGTCGATGACGTGGTGGTTCCAGAACTTCGTCGACTTCACCGGGCTGCCGGAGATGGTGGTGTTCCTCGTCCTCGTGATCACGCTGATCGTGAAGCCGCAGGGCCTGTACGGCGTCTCGGAGGTGGGGGGCCATTAGCGCTCCCGACGACGGCGCCGTCGACGGCGCCGACTCCGGAGCGGGCGTTGGCGACTCCGGGCAACGTCCCGACGCGTCCGAGGAGGCTGTCGGCGACGGCGGGGAGTCCGTCGGCGCCGCGGGCGACACCGCGAGCGCCGTCGAGCGATACGCCGGCGACACCGAGACCGCGTGGTACCGGCAGTACGCCGAGGACCACCTGATCCACCTTGTCGTGATACTCGCGTTCGCGCTGTACCCCGGCGCCTACACGCTGCTCGTGAACTCCGGCCTGTCGACGGAGGTCGTCGCCCTGTTGCCGCGAATCGAGACGCTCGTCGTCGTGCTGTTCTTCGGGCTGTTCGCGATGTCGTTCGACTTCATCAGCGGCTACACGGGCTATCTCTCGTTCGGGCACGCCGCGTTCTACGGCACCGGCGCCTACCTCGTCGCGCTCGCGGCGAACGGAACGCTGCCGTTGCTCGGTCCGGAGACGCCGTTCATGCTGCTGCTCGTGCTCGCTGGGGTCGCGGCCGCGGTGCTGGCGCTGGCAATCGGCAGCGTGTCGTTCCGGCTGTCGGGCGTCTACTTCGCGATGATCACGCTCGGCTTCTCGCAGGTGTTGTACGTGTTCGTCCGCGACTGGGACTTCGTCTCCTCGGCGCCCCGCGACGGCGTGGCCGTGACGGGGACCCTCGAGGGGTTCCGTATCGGCGTCCCCGGCGTCGACGGGCTCACTGTCGCCATCGGGCAGCTGACCGGCGACTCGATCGAGGGACTGCTCGGCTTCATCGACCTCACGCCGACCGAGGTGTCGTTCTACGCGATCGGCGCGGTCGTGCTCGTCTGTTATCTCGCGATGCAGCGGCTCGTCCACTCGCCGTTCGGGCGGACGCTGATCGCGATCCGCGAGAACGAGGAGCGCGCACGAGCGATCGGCTACAACACCTACGCGTACAAGCTCGGCGCGTTCGTCGCCTCGGGCTTCTTCGCGGGGATCGCCGGCGCGCTGTTCGTCGGGTTCCGCCGCTCGGTGACGCCCGAGAACGGCTTCTACTTCCTCGTCGCCGGCGACGCGCTGTTGGTGTCGATCATCGGCGGCTTCGGCACGCTCGCCGGGCCGCTATACGGCGAGCTGTTCGATGCGACCGTTCGGGAGTTCCTCTCGAAGGAGGGCGGCGGCGGCGGTCTGCTGCCGTACCTCCGCGCGAACGTCGGCGACGCGACGCTGGCGACGGAACTGTACAACGGACTCACCGTCGCCGAGGCCATCGACACGTTCCTGAACGGGCACGCCGCGCTGTACGTCGGCGTGCTGTTCGTGCTGTTCGTGCTGTACGTCCCGAACGGCCTGCTCGGTACGGCCCGCGACCGCATGGGCGGGACGCTGGCGAAGGCCGTCCCGCGACGGCTGCGGAGGTGGCTCGGTGAGTAGGACCGTCGGCCTCACCGGCCTCGGAACGTACGTCCCCGAGGAGGTGCTCACCGGCGAGGAGATCGCCGAGTCCAGCGGGATCCCCGAGGAAGTCGTCGTCGAGAAGATGGGCATGCGCGAGAAGCGCGTCTGTCCGCCCGATGACGACCACGTCTCGGACATGTGCGTCGCGGCCGGACGCGAGGCGCTGGCGGACGCGGGCGTCGACGCCGCCGACCTCGATCTCCTCCTGTACCACGGCAGCGAGTACAAGGACCACGTCGTCTGGTCGGCCGCCGCCGACGTGGCCGAGCGCCTCGGCGCCGACGACGCCTACGCCCACGAGTCGTACGCGTTGTGTGCGGGCGCGCCCATCGCGATCCGGCACACGGCCGCCCAGCTCCGCGTCGGTGACGTCGACCGCGCGCTGCTGGTCACCGCGAGCCGCGAGGAGGGTCTGGTCGACTACGCCGACGAGGACGCGAGCTTCATGTTCAACTTCGGCTCCGGGGCGGCCGCGACGGTGCTGGAGGCCGACCCGGCAGACGCTCGAACCCGCGCGGTCGTCCGCGAGTCGGCGGCGACGACCGACGGCAGCTTTTCGCGGGACGTAGTGATGCCCGCGGGCGGGTCCGTGCGGCCGCCGAGCCACGAGACGGTCGATGGGGGCGAGCACACGCTGACGGTACCGGACCCGGAGGGCATGAAAGAACGACTCGCGGAGGTGTCCGCGCCGTCGTTCCTCGCGGTCGCCGACGACGCGCTGGCCGACTCGGGCTACGACCGCGACGACATCGACTACCTGGCGCTCACGCACATGAAGCGGTCGTTCCACGAGTACCTGTGTGGAGAACTCGGCGTCGACGAGGACGAGAGCTACTACCTCGACGACTACGGCCACGTCCAGAGCGCGGACCAAGCGCTCGCGCTTCGCGAGGGGCTCGACCGCGACCGCGTCGCCGACGGCGACGTGGTGCTGTTCCTCGCGGCCGGTACCGGATACACCTGGGCGGCGACCGTGCTGGAGTGGGCCGATAGCTGACTCGCCGAGTTCCGTCGAGAGGTATCGGCCGGGCACGAATCGCGGTGAAACAGCTGGTGAGTCGATCGTGCGTATCCACTTCACCGACACAGGTACGGGAACAATTCGCTGCACAACGACCGAACACGTGCCGTTGTGGTTGGTAATCGACGAAGGCCCCGCGACCGATGCACGGCTTATTTGAGCAGCCTCGCGGAGGGTAAACCAGTGACCGACCCGTTCGAAGACAGGACCCTCGCCGAGCACCGGCGCGTTTTCGAGAAGATATGGTGGCAAAACCCCGAGCGTCAGAACGCGACCTCCTCGTCCTGGTGGTTCTTTCTCCTGTTCCCGGACGGCGAGGAGGGCTACGGTCCGAGACAGCTCATGTTCTCGATAGCCGCCTGCGTCGGTGACGAGTGCCGTGTAAACGACCTCCCGCCCCAGGGGATGGACTCCGACCGTTCCGTCGTCGACGGCGTGGACAGGTTCAACGCGACAACGGTCGGCTGGAGCGGCGACGACGACGTGGTCCACGACCACGTCGTCAGGCAATCGGCCGAAGCGGTACTCTCTCGCGATGACCAGCGTCTCGAAGCCTGGACGGACCGCGAGGACGGGAGCAGACGCGGGAGCGAGATCGCGGCGCTCTCGGACCGCCCCCTCGGACTGCGAGCCCACGTCATCGGCGACGACGCCGAGGCGGAGTTCGAGGCGTGGGGCGCCCTCGACTCGAAGATGACCTCGCCACGCCGCTCTCTGAATATCGACACACCGCTGGGTGGCGCCGAGGTCGTCGCGTGGCGCCAGATGGAGTTCGAAGGGGAGTTCGACCTGCCCGACGGGCCCGAAACGCTGTCCGGATCGTGTTACTTCCAGCGCGTGTGTTTCGACGTACCGCTGATGCCCTGGAAGTGGATCTGGGCGATCTTCCCGGACGGGACCTCGTTTTCGGTGTTGATTCCGTTCATCGGGCCGCAACTGTTCCGGCGGGGGTACGAGTTCTTCTCCTCGAACAGACTCGAACGGTTGACGATACCCCTTCGACAGTCCGGATTCTGGAACTGGGGCTCGAAGGACGGGCACGTCGAGTTCGATACGCTCAGTGTCGAGCCACTACTGGGCACTGGCGAGCAGCCTGATTTCGAGGTTCGCGTCGAGAACGAGGACGGCGACCACGTGCGGTTCGTTGCCCGGACCTATGGCCACGCCCGAAACTGGCTCGACCGACCGAGACTCGGGGGCCGGTTCACGTCCCACTGGAGTTACAACGAGTACATGTTCCGGATGGCCGGACTCGCCGGACGCATCGGCGGCACGTCGATCGACGCCGAGTCGATGGGTACCGGGTTCGGAACGTTGGAATACAGTACCGGGCTGGGTCTGTGAGCCATCGGGCGTTCCACTAGTTCGACAAGCGGCTCGGTTGTCCGTACAGGAGACAAGCGGTCGAGTTCAGCAAACGCGGGGCATCCGGTTCAGGGGTACACGACTGAAACGGGCCGGAGGGGCGTCGCCCCGTTCGCGGTCGACTCCACCGGCGAGCCCACGAAATCGGGGCCGACTCCAACCGACCTACGAGAGCGCCTCGAGTTTCGACTTCGGCACCATCGAACGGCCGTATCGAGCCACGAGTCCGATAGCGATAAGCCACCACAGTCCGGAACCGACGACGAGAGAGACCAGTGGGGTGCTCTCCAGCACGCCTCCCGAACTCTCGAAGAGTGCCCCCAAATTTGTCGAGGCATGCATCAACATCAGGGGGAGCACTCTGCCAGCCGTCACGTTGACGAACGCCCCGAACACCGCCGACGCGCCGATCACGAATACGGTATATCGAAGGAAGGGGACCGGCTCAAGAACGAAGTTCTGGTGTCCGAGAAACAACGGAAGGTGCCATGCCCACCAGAGGACGCCGACTCCAAGCCCAGCGGTGAGGACTGACGTGTGTTCTTGGAGGTTGGACTGAAGGAATCCGCGCCAGCCGAGTTCCTCTGTCCCGCCGAGAACGACCATGTTAGCGAGAACGAACAACGTGATGAGCGGGAGCGTCGCCGGTGGCGAGTAGGTGACTGAACCACCACCGAGTGCCCGGATCACTGGCTGAACGTTGGTCACGACGAGGGGAACGGCTATGGCAACGAGATACAGTCCCGGGTGGACTCGCCACTCAAACGTCCCTGTGATCCATGCTCCCAGCGGAACGTCGCTCGCCCAGATAACGACGATCGCGCCCAGCGGGACACCCCACTGCCGCGGGAAAGTCGTCGGGAGCGTCTCCCACCAGCCGAACGTGTAGTATATTGCGTCCCACATCCACGTCCACCCGAACGCCACGAGAAGAAACGCTGGAATCTGGTGTCGTCGGATGTATTTTCGGAGCATTTCTAAAGCGAATCGGGCTGCCGAGCGTTCGGTCTCCGTGAATTATGAATTTGGCTATTTGATCAGACAGCCCACAGCTCCCACCCCCCATCGTGTCCTTATGCCGGTGGATTCGATCGGTTCACACGGACGGACGGGAGTACCTGTCAGTCGAATCCGGGACCGGCCGTCATCGAGAGGAACTGTGTCGGTGCCCATCGACTCTCGACGAGGATCGGAACACCGCTAACCACGATGTACCCCAGAACGGAACGACGCTCATGAGCATCCCACGGGTTCCCGGATGGCACCTCAGCAGACCCAACGCTTAACCAAACCCGCTAGTCGTTCCCGCCTCGACTTCGGGAGATTCTCGGTTGATATCTCATTTCGCGTAATTACGTTTGTACGCCTCGATACAACGTGTACACCACGAAGGCGGCGATATAGGCTATCGCGACCGCCTCAGTGACGGGCGACCGCCCGAGGACGACGATCATCCCGATGACGAGCGGTCCAACGAGCAGTAGCGAGTCGAAGATCCGGTCATCGGCTCCAGCCTCAGCTACGGCGGAAACAACGGGTATGTCGCGCGATCTCATTGGTAGAACCCTCCGCGTTTAAAGATCGTTCGGAGCATCACGAGCACCGGGATGATCTCGAGCCGGCCGATCCACATGTGGAAGAGGAACGCGATCTTCCCGATCGTGGGCAGCGAGTCAGGACCAGTAATCCCCGAAGAGAGTCCCACGTTTCCCTGAGCGCTGGCGACCTCGAACAGAACGTTCGCGAGCGAATACTCCCCCGACGGGAGTGTGAGCAGCAGCAGGAACGTCCCGACAACGAGGAACGTAATCCAGAGGACGACGATGATCGCCGCTTCCATGAATTCTCGGCTGGCCTCCTCCTCATTCAGTCGCCGGCCGTTGATTTCCAGCCGTCTGACCGCACTCTCAGGGTAGAACACGTCCGCGATCTGGTGGCGAATGCCCTTCGCGAGTGTCAGTCCCCGAATGAGTTTGATACCGCCCGCGGTCGATCCGGCTGCGCCGCCGACGAACATCCCGAACGTGACCGTGAGTTGGGCGTACGACGGCCAACGCCCGAGCGCGACGTTGGTCGCGTCGACGGCCGTCTGGAAGCCGGTACAGGTCGCCGCCGAGACGAACTGGAACAGCCCGTACCGGAGGGCCGAGAACGGCGTCTCGTAGGGACCGGCGAAGTAGAGGAACGCCCACAGCAACGCCGACCCGATGCCCATGTAGCCGAACACCCAGCGCGTCTGGAGATCCGAATAGAAGTTCCGGAGGTCGCCCTGGAGGATGAGGTAGTGGATCGGGAACGCAATGCTCCCCAGCAGCATGATCGGGATCAACACGAAGTCGATGGCGACGCTGTCGTAGGTCGCGATCGAGTTATCTGTGATCGAGAACCCGCCGGTCGCGAGTCCAGTCATCCCGTGGTTGATCGCCCCCCAGATCGGCATCCCTGCCAGCCACAGAACGAGGATCGAGGTGAACGTGAACAGGATGAAGATCCACCAGATCGTCCGCACCGTCGAGACGATACTCGGGTGAATCTTCTCGGAGCGAGCCTCGCTCTCGTAGAGCGTAAGCGACCCACTCCCGGGACGTGAGAGGATCGCCGTCGTCAGGACGATCACGCCGACGCCGCCGATCCACTCGGTGAACGTCCGCCACCACTGCAGGGTCCGCGGCAACACCTCCTCGTTGTCGGTCATCGTGAGGCCCGTTCCGGTGAAACCGCTCATGCTCTCGAAGACGGCGTTCAACGGCTCGGTGAACGCCGCGAGGGTCGCCGTCTGCGCCGGCGTCGTGAACCCGGGGACGCCGAGTTGCACGCTCCACGCGATCAGCAGGAACGGGAGCGAGCCGAAGACTCCCACCGAGAACCATCCCGACGCGGCGACGATCATCCCGTGGAACCGACTGGGGGACTCCGCACCCTTGAAACGGTGATAGAGCAGCCATCCGAGCCCGAGCGGAACAAGGGCGGAGACGAGGAGCGCCGGGAGCACGAAGTACTCACCCCAGACGATCGGCACGGCAAGCGAGATGAGCATCAACCCACCGAGCGCTTCCAGGATGCGTCCAAGGTCCCGCCCGACGGTCGCGACAGCCTTGTTCATACGTTCCCGGTGGTGACTGGTAGTTGAACCGCACGGTGGCCGGACGGAATCATGGACACCTCACTGCTCCTTGTCCTCATAGTGGCCAAAGATATCCGTGATCTTCGGGTCAGCGCCGACGCCGGAGTAGACGGTCAGTAGATCACCCGCCTGAATCGTCGTCTCACCCCGCGGGGTTATCGGGTGGCCGTTCTCGTCCCGTTCGATCGCCACGACGAGCATCTCGTCGGTGAGCAGCCCCGATTGGGCAGCTTCATTGAGCGTCTTGCCCGCGATCGGTGCCCCGTCAGTGACCGTGATCTCGAACACTTCAGCGTCGTCCCCGATCCGCATATAGTCGACGATCGCCGGCCGTGCCACGGCACGGTATAGGTACTCGGCGATGAGTTGCTGGGGGTTCTGCATCGTGTTCACGCCGATCTGCTCGAACAGCCCCATGTGCTCGGGGTTGTGGACGACCGAGAGGATCGCGGGCACCTCGAACTCCTTCGCGAGGAGGCAGGTCATCACGTTCGTCGCGTCCTGGTCGGTCGTCGAGATGAGCGCATCGGCCCGGTCGGCGCCGGCGTCGTCCAGGGTGTCCTTCGACGTCGCGTCGGCGTTCAGCACCAGACAGTCGAACTCGTCGGCCGCTCGATTCGCTCTGGTCTCGTCGCGTTCGATGACGACGACCTCGTTCCCGGACTTGGTCGCGATATCGATGAGCGGCGTGCCGATGTCACCGGCGCCGATGATGATGATATACATCTGATCACACCTCCAGTCGCCGCAAGAGCGCTTCACGGACTGACATCGCCGACTCCTCCGGACCGCGGGCCATCACGACTGTCTTATCGACTTCTTCGCCGACGGTCTCCGGAAGCGATCCGAACACTGCCTGCGAGATCGCGCCGGTGCGAGTAGCCCCGACACAGATCGTGTCGTATTCCGCCGCCGCGTCGATAATTGTCTGTTCGGTATCCTCAGCGACTTCAACTTCGGTCTTGTAGGACATGTATTGGATTCCTGCACGTTCAGCTAGCTCCTCGATAACCGCTTCACCGCGCTCGGTAGGGGAGCTCTCCTCGTCAGTATCGGTTTCCGGCGACTGTACGTTGAGCAGCGTCAGTGTGGCGTCGTCGGCCGCTGCGACGAATTCCGATGCTCGCCGGGCCGCAATCGGCGCATGTGGACCCCGTCCGGCGAGAACCATGATTTCACCCTCGCCACGTCCACCTTCGGGACCGAGCTTCACGAGCGTCGCATCACACGGTGCGCGCCCGATAACGGGGTCGATCGTGGACCCGAGGACGTGCTCACGCCGGCTCCGAGTACCCTGCCAGCCGAGGAGGACGTGGTCCGCGTTCTCCTCCTCGATGACATTCAGAACGACCGAGCCGGCATTGCGGCCGACGATCGCACGCGTCTGCAGCCCGATATCGAGATCGGTGGCGATGTCGCGAGCGGAGTCCAGCAGTTTCTGTTGCCGTTCGACCCGTTCCTCCTCGAATTCGAGGTCCTGCGAGAGCGACGTCTGGCGGGGGACCTCGATGACGTTCACGGCGATGACCTCGGCGTTCTCGTCCTCGTGGGCGTGCGCGCTGGCCGCCGCCATCCGGAGGAGATCCTGCTCCGTCTCCGGGTTCGCGACCGGAACCACCACACGGTAGCGGTCGTCACCGTTTGCCACCATCGTCGGTTCGGGCGCGATCGCCTCGCCGACGAGACTCTCGCTCAGGGCGCGGTCTCGCGCGTAGAGATAGTACCAGCCGATACCGAAGGCGACGAGGACAGTCCCGATCGTACCGACCGGCGTCGGCGTGACGGGCAGGGCAAGTTCGACAGGTCCGAGCGTGACGACGGTCGGGACGAACTCGACCGACATTTGGAAGAGGACGGTCAAGCACGCCAGCATCCCGACGACCGGGACGACCGGATACAGGATCGAGGGGATCTTGAACGCCGGATCGTACGCTTCCGGGTTCGCCCGGCGGAGGACGACGACAGTGACGTGAACGAGGGCATACGTGACGAGGTACATGAAACTCGCCACCTCGGCGAGCGTCCCGATCCCGACGCCGATGGCGATCAGCACGAGCGTGATAACCCCCGTTGCCGAGATCGCCCGGTAGGGCGTCCGGAACCGCTCGTGGACCTCGTTGAGCCAGTTGACGAGAATCCGGTCTCGGCCCATCGCGAAGTTGACTCGAGCGGCCGACAAGATACTCGCGTTCGCACTCGAGACGGTCGCGAGCACGGCGCCGACAATCATGGCAAGCGCACCGAGCGACCCCATGAACTCCATCGCCACGTCAGCCACCGGGACCTCGGAGGTCGCGAGCGCCTCGATCGAAAGCGTCCCCGTCGAGACGAACATCACACCGACGTACATCAGCGTCGGTGTTACCACGGACGCGATCATCGCGAGCGGAAGGTTCCGACTCGGATCCTTGATCTCCTCGGCACTAGTCGCGATCACCTCGAATCCGATGAACGTCACGTAGACCGTTCCGATCGTCGCGGCGACGGCTGGCCAACCCTCGGGGTTGAACTCTCCAATGGTCGGACCACTAATCATACCGATGGCGAGGAACGCGATGATGAGGCCGACGAGCGTGAGGACGATGACGTTCTGCAACGAGCCGGTCTCCTTGACGCCGTAGTAGTTGACCGCGGTCAGAAGCGCTGCCATCACCAGGGCAGCAACAGTAATCCCGACCTGGCCCCAGCCAGCGAGGAAGCCGATGTACTGGCCGAGGCCGGGAAGGAGGTACTGACCGAAGCCGATCATGTAGAACGCCGACGCGAAGGTGAGCCCGGCCCACATCCCCCAGCCGACGATACTCCCGAAGAACGGTCCGAGCGCGCGGTTGACGTAGTAGTAACTGCCGCCGGCCTTCGGCATCCCAGTTGCCAACTCCGAGAGGGAAAGGGCGGCTAACAACGACACGATCCCGCCGGCGAAGAACGAGATCATACTGGCGGGGCCGGCTTGCTGGGCAGCGATGCTCGGGAGGACGAAGATCCCCGCCCCGATCATCGTCCCCAGGCCGATCGTGTACGCCTCAAGGAAACCGAGGTCGCGGGCGAGTTCCTGGTCAGTTTCACTCATCCGTACTCACCCCCGTCATGGGCGTCGTTCCGGGAGTGAGAACGTGAGTTGTATCGACCATCATTCAATATTGTCCTTATCCGGGAGTGCGATGACTGGCCGGTCGGCGTCCGTAACCAGCTTCAACGCTGTGTCCCCGGACAACAACTGGACGATCCGACTCCCGCCTCGAGGCCGGAAGGCGATAGCGCTGGCGTCGACGTCGGCCGCGACGTCGATGATGGCACCGACCACGTCCCGGCGGTAGGCGGTTTCCGTTTCGATCTCCGGGATGATCTCGCGAAACGCCGCAAACGCGTCCGCTGCCCGTTTTTCCGCCTGTTCGACGGGGATCTTGTCGGGAACTCCCTCCCCTTTCTCGATGACGTGAACGACAGTTACGCGGTCATGATCGTACGCATCGAGTGCCCGTGCGGTTTCTCGTGAGTCCTCTTCGTTTGCAACCGGGACGACGAGATGAGCTGTGAGTGAATTCGGCATCGGTTATTCCCCCGTTTCAGAACGATCGACGTCGTCGCTGCCGCAATCCGGGCAGCTATCGACGCCTTCGTCGAGCGTTCGTCCACAGGTTTCACACCGGGTCTGCACGCTATTGTGGACATCCCCGAGATACGCCCAGTGCAATGATTCCGCTCCGTCTAACTGGGGCTCCCGTCGCACGTGATAGAGGGAGGTGATCTCCGTATTCGCTCCGTCACCATCCGGGTCGGGTGGATGCTTTCGGACGATCGCGTAGATACCGTGATTCTCGATGTCGAGGACCTCCCCTGCCGCGTTCGCCTCGATTTCTTCTTCGATAGGCGTTCGTAACGCGTCGATGCGCTGCTCCACGTACGACAGGAGGGATTTCAATTCCGGAAGCTCCAGCGCGTCGATCCGCTGGATCAACGCCTCAGCGAGATCGTCCGGCGGCGTGGGCTCTCCGTTCGAGTTCCCCATCGTCTTACCTCCGTCTGGGGGGAGCTGTGAAGTCGGTCTGTCCGCGTCCCCATGCCGTCGAGAGACGCGACGGAGACCGTTTGAACTCGGATCTCCCACAGAAATGTCGAAGAACTGTCCTCTCCCCCGAGTCACTCAAGGAATTCGTATTGACTGTCGGAGCGGTAAAGATTGTCTCTGAAGTCATATACGAACGCATATTTCGAACCAATAAATAATCTCCGTATTCACAAACGATTGCGCAGCATCTAAGAATCTTATTTTGTATTCGTTTGAAGGCCGTGTTAGGGTCTCTACCAAGAATTTTCCGCAGTTTGAGGTTGAATACGGAGACCAAGGTGAGCGCATCCATCAAGAATTCAAACAGTTACTTACCGGTAATATAAAAGAGTCTGCGGAGTCAATCGTGCCGTATAAATATGCCCGTTCAAATCGATTCAGTCGACGAGCAAATCCTGTATTATCTGTCCCGAGAGGCCCGACACACCTCTGCGCCGGATATCGCGGAGAAAGTCGACGTCTCGGCACCGACGGTACGAAACCGGATCAGGCGCCTCGAGGAAGAAGGCGTAATTCGGGGATACCACGCCGGCATCGATTATCAAAAGGTCGACGGGCGACTGACCAATCAGTATGTCTGTAGTACGGGGAATCGAGACCGCGAGGAGATGGCCCAGCGCGTTCTCGGTGTCCCGGGCGTGATCAACGTTCGGGAGATCATGTCCGGGAAGGGTGACCTCCGAATTACGGTCGTCGGGACGGATACCGATGACCTCACGCGCATCGCGCAGGGGATCACGTCGCTTGGTATCGAGATCGACGACGAGGACCTCGTCCACAGAGAGTATTTCCGCCCGTACGCCTCGTTCGGACCCCGCGACGAAGAGGGAGCCTCACCAGTGACCGGCGTCGCAGGGCTTGCGGGCGACGCCGACGTCGTCGAGATCATCGTGAGAGAAGAGGCCCCGATCGCCGGGAAAACGCTCAAAGAGGCGAACGAAGACGAGCTTATCCCCTCCGATGTGCTCGTCGTCCGGATCAACCGTGACGAGGGAACCATCACTCCAACGGGGGAGACCTTGATCGAGGAGGACGATTTCGTCACGATCCATTCACGATCGGGGGTAACCGAAAAGACACTCGAAGCCTTTACCGGAGATTGAGACGGGGATCGGAAGTTCGGATCCGTGCCCGATGGTTCGCTTCAGAGCGCGTCCCAGTCAGGGACACGCAGTGGTTGGCGAACAGTCTATTCGGTGAATCAGACGAAATGGAATTGTAGGAATATAGTCACATAAGTGATGGAATCCCGAGAAGGTTAATCATGAGTGAGTGGTATCACTGGTAACCGATGAGGTACTCAAAGCCATCTTTCAATTGGGTGCGTATTCTACTTGGCCCCTGCCGAATACCGGGACTGCGGGACAGTTGTCTCGCCAGATTCGCAGGAGCGCCCGTCTGCACGTCTGGTGAAATTGCTTGTTACAACCGCTGATCGGCGCTCGAATTGATAGGGTTCTATTCGTCTGTTTCAGTACGTGGCGGTGCAATAACCGGCCGTTCGGTTGTGGTCACGAGTTTGAGTGGGAGGTCGCCAGAAAGAGATCACATGATGCGGTTCCCACCACGCGATCGATATGCAATTTCGCTCGCGTTGGCCTCTTCAGCCAATTCTTCGGATCGCTCGCCGGGTGTTTCGTCCGGAACACCCATACCCTTCTCAACGACATGAAGCGCTGTTACCTGTTCAGGAGCGGACAGCTCATGTACTTCTGCTGTTTTCGGGCATCCTCTTCATGTGCAACCGGAAGGAGAACACGCTCGAGCAAGTCCCGATCCGAGTCGCTTCCCTTATCCATACAGAGCGTACAAGTGACTATGATATTCTATTTTCCCGGCTCACACCTACCTTGACGATTCGCAGTATCCTCCCGTCGGGAGATCCCGGCGACTATCAGTGAACCAAGCATTAGTGCTCTGCTGCAGACGCCCGCGATATTCGACACGCAATTCCTGACGGTCCCGGAACGGATCGCCGTTCAGCGTGAGACGGCGTTCATCCGTCGCTCGCAAAACAGACGGCATAGGATCGGTCGCCTTCAACGATTTTAACGGAGCCTGGTTTCCACCTCGGGTCGAATTGCGGCCACGCATGGGGACCAAGCGCGAACTCGTACCTGCCCCGACCGAGCGTCGGTCCGGTGATCCGGTAATCGGCCACGGACGAGCCAATACTTATCCACTGGAATGTGAATCGCTAGCGTATGACGACGTTTCCGGAGGACGAGGCGCTGGCGGGAGAGTTCACAGTCCCCGACGACGTGCGGCCGGTCGTCGATCGGGTGATCGAGTTCATCGAGGAGGAGGTGCTGCCGTACGAGGAGGAGCACGCCGAGCACGTCGGCGGTCCGCTGGACTACCTCGACGACGACGGCCTGATGAAGCCCGAGACGCGGGCGATGCAGGAGGAGGTCCGGAAGCGAAGCGCCGACGAGGGACTGTACGCGCTCCACCTGCCGGAGGAGGTCGGCGGCGGCGGCCTCTCGAACCGCGAGCACTTCTACGTGCAGGAGGCGGTGTTCCGCTACGGAACGGGCCACGGGTCGAGCGTCGCCCGCGCGATGATGGCGTGGACCGAGGGACCCTCGCCCGCGCTGCTGCACCTCGACGAGGACCAGCGCGAGGAGTGGCTTCGACCGCTCGTCGAGGGGCGGAAGACGGCCTGCATCGGCATCACCGAGCCGGGCGCCGGCTCGGACGTGACGGCCATCTCGACGACCGCCGAGCGCGACGGCGACGGCTGGGTCCTCGACGGCGACAAGCGCTACATCACGAACGGTCCGTTCGCGGACACGGCGCAGATCCTCGCGAAGGTGGAGGGCGCCGACGGGCCGGCCCACGAGACGATGGGGATGTTCCTCGTCGACACCGACAATCCGGGGTTCGAGGTCGGCGAGTCGAACCTGAACATCATGATGGACGGCATCACCTCCGACGTGCACCTCCGCGACTGCCGGATCGACGGCGACCAGTTGGTCGGCGAGGTGGGCGACGGCCTCCCGCTGGCGCTGTCGTGGGTGAACTGGCGTCGAGTCGGCCGCGCCGGGATGTGCGCCGGGATGGGGCGATACCTCCTCGACCGGATGCTCACCTACGCGAAGGAACGCGAGTCGTTCGGCGAGCCGATCGGCAGCAACCAGGCGGTGCAGTGGCCCATCGTCGAGACGGCGACCGAGATACACGCCGTCCGCGAGTTCGGAACGTCGCTGCTTGGCGCGTACGACGCCGAGGCGAACCTCCACGACCTCCAGCAGCCGGCGACCGCGCGCCGGAAGCTCTCGATGCTGAAGTACTACCCCGAGGACCGGCTGTTCGACTGGGCAGACCGCGCGATCCAGGTGCTGGGCGGCTACGGGCTGATGCGCGCCGGCGGCGTCGAGCGCGTGTTCCGGGTCGCTCGAAACCTCCGCATCCCCGCGGGGACGACCGAGGTGCAGAAACGCACGATCGCGAAGACGCTCGGACTGGACTGATGCGCGGGAGGGACCGCTCCATCCTCCTGCTGCTGCTCGACGGCGCGGCCGACCGACCGGCGCCGGAGCTGGACGGCAGAACGCCCATGGAGGCGGCCGAAACCCCGAACCTGGACCGGCTCGCCACGGCGGGAATCAACGGAACGATGCACGTCGCCGACCCGGGAGTCCCGCTGTCGAGCGATCTCGCACACACTCGCCTGTTCGGCTACGACCCCGAGGAGGTCCCGGGGCGGGGGGTGCTCGAGGCGCGAGGGTTCGGGTACGAGCCGCCGGCCGGGAGCGTCGTCTGCTCGGCGTCGTTCGCGTCGCTCGACGCCGAGACCGGGACACGCGTCGCGAACCGACACCTCGCGAGCGACGACGCCGACTTCCCCGCGCTCGCCGGCCGCTCCGGCGTCGCCGAGGTCGAGGTCCCGGTCGTCGACGGCTGTTCGGTCGAGTTCGAATACACGTGGAAGAACCGGGGAACGGTGACGATCACTGCGGACACAGCGGTGTCGGCGGGGGTCACGGACGTCGATCCGTTCGAGTCCGGGCTGCCGGTCGTCGCCAGCGAACCGACCCGCGACGCGACCGACCGGGCGGCCGCCCGTCGAACCGCGGACGCGCTCCGGACGTACACGCGGTCGACCCGGTCGGCGCTGGCGGACGATCCGGGGCCGGCCGACGTGGTGCTCTCGAAGTGGGCCGCGACGCCGACGCGGGTGGAGTCGTTCAGCGAGCGACACGGGCTGGACGCGGCGAGCGTGACGCCCAAGCCGGTGTTGACCGGGCTCGCACGCACCCTCGGGATGACCCACGTCGACCCGCCGGACGGGTACGACGCCCGGGCGGATCGTGCGCTCGATACGCTCGCGGACCACGAGTTCGTTCACGTCCACTACCCCGAGCCCGACGAGGTGTCACACGCGGCCGGTCCCGCGGAGAAGCGCGACGAACTGGCGGCGATCGACGCGTCGCTCGCGCCGGTGGTCGAACGTGCGTTGGAGGACCCGGAGCTGGTCACACTGGTCACCGCAGATCACACGACCCCGAGCACGGAGGACGTGGTCCACTCGGGCGAGCCCGTCCCGGTAACGATGGTCGCGGAGCCCGTCCGCACGGACGACGTGAACGAGGTCGGCGAGCGGCCGGCCGCGGGCGGCGGGTTCGGAGACGTTCGGGGCCGGGAGCTGCTGAAGACCGCGCGCGCGGCGGCCGACCGGGTGCTGCTCGACGGCCTTCGCCGGACCCCCGCGGTCCGGGACTACCCGACGAGGGAGGTGAGGCCCCTGTGGCCGCGCGAGGAGTGACCCGCGGTCGCGTCGTCGCCGACGGCGGCAGCGACCGCGATCGGCCGACAGGGAGGCCCGCCGTCGCACCCGGCGCCGGCGCCGACGCGCGGCGGTGCGGCTGCGCCGGGAAGACCTCCCTCGACAGGGTGGTGTTCCCGGCTCGCGAGCGCGTCCGCGACGCGCTCGACGGGACGAGCGTCCGACTGGGTCCCGCCGCCGACGCGGCGGTCATCGAGGGGGCGACCGACCCCGACGCGCTCGACCGGGCGGTCGACGTCGTCGCGCTCGGCGAGAGGCAGCCGGCGGTCCCGTTCGACGGCGACGCCGCCGGCGACTCCGTCGTGACGCTCGCGTGCGCGTTCGTCGGCGACGACCTCTCGGACCCCGAGCGGTTCGGCGACGCGATCGCGGGCGCGTACGCCGGCCTCGACGGCCCGGCGGTGACGATCGGGAAGGGCCACGCCGTGCAGGTCCCCGGACTCGACGGGGGCGTCCTCTGGTTGGAACACCTCCGACAGACCGACGCCGGCGACTCGCCTGAACCGACGGCGGGCCCGTCGACGGGCGGCTTCAGCGCGGCGAACGTCGACGCCGTCCACGCGTTTCCGGGCCTCCAGCCTCCCGAACAGGCCCGCGTCGCCATGCTGAACGCCT
>Ga0207757_100798_pt1 | contig 17275 bp, 29 predicted proteins | sample A23P3SouthBayCA_2_FD_187752 | JGI IMG/M metagenome (GOLD analysis project Ga0207757, IMG submission 187752) | Aerobic enrichment media microbial communities from Eden Landing Ponds, California, USA - A23 P3 (2) (SPAdes) | ecosystem: Environmental > Aquatic > Marine > Unclassified | place...
CCCCCCGCCTCCGGGGTGGGGTCATCGCCCCGGCTCATCATCGGGTCGTCGAGGTCGACGCCGACGACCTTCTGCATCATCTCCGTCGTGACCGTCTGGTCGTGGCTCTCGGCGCGGTCCAGGATTTCCTGGGCCGTCCGCGCCCGCTGTTTGTCGGCGTCTTCGATGGCCTCCTTGACGGTCTTGCCGTCGGCCTGCGCTCGCTGGAGGTCGATGAGCGTCGCCCAGGCGTGCTCGAAGTGCTGATTTGCCGCCTGGAACTCTATCTGGCCGTCCTTCGCGGTGTGACCCAGCACGATGGCCGGCAGCGTCGCGACCGCGGCGCCGACCGCCGGGGCGCCGAGTTGAGCGCCGGCCGCCCACCCAATCAGCGGCAGCCCGAGGACCACGACGGCCGCCCCGCCAATCCCCATGAGCTTCTCCGACCAGTCGGCCTCGTCGGCGTCGATGCCCGACCACACCGGCCACCGTCGCTCCAGGTGGGCGGCCGTGTGCGTGACGCCCTCGCTCTCCGGGTCCAGCAGAATCATCTCGTCGATGCCCGTCGTCGGGAGGTCGAGGTCGAGTTCCTCCACCTCGATTTTCGTCATCAGGTCCTCTTTGTCGAGGACTGCCGGGTCGGCGAACAGCCGGGCGAAGAACGGCCGAATCCCGCGCTTGGGCACGCCTATTCGGCCGTCGGGCCCGCGCTTGGCGGGTAGGTGGCCGACCGAGACGAGCAGTAGCTCGCGTATCTGGTCCAGCGGCGAGCCGGGGTCGTGCAGGTCTTCATCTGCATTTTCGTGGCCGTTCTCGGCGTGTTCGGGGAGCGGGCCGACGACCGTGCCGCCGTCAGCCATCGCATCCGGGCCGTCGTCGACGGTCGTCGAGGTGGCCCGTCGCGGGCCCGAGCGTGGCGTCGACAGATGCGGCTTCAGCATCTGTACCTTGATTTTCCCTGGCCCGATGACGAGCGACCCGCCGTAGGCCAGGACGCCCAGGACGGCGCCGAACAGCCACGGGAAGTACCGGAGGACCACGGCAATCTGGAAGTAGGCCGCCGAGAGGACCGCCAGCCCCAGGATGACCGTGATGATGCCCCAGATTGTGAGGCCCCAATCCGGCCCGGAGAAGGCCTGTCGGAGCGACCACTGCCCGAGCAGCAGCCCGACGACGATGAACAGCGCGCCCGGTATCAGCGCGTTCGTCGCCGTGTAGTTCCACGCCTCGCCGAGCGTGTCGATGTCGACGGCCACCGTCGACGGGACCGAGCGGTGGTCGAACTTCCAGCGGGCGTCCGAGTAGCCCTCTATCCACATCGTGACCGTCTCGGTCGTCTCGAAGGAACTCGGCAGGTCGACCGTCGCCTCGTCGTAGCCGCGGCCGAGCGTCACCTGCTGGCGCAGGACCGTCTGGTTGACCGCGGCGTCACGAGTCACCGTCTGGTTGCCCGTGACGCGCTCGACACTGCCGGGCTCCCAGCCGACGACAGTCACGTTGAGGGTCCGGTCGAGGTTCTGGCGCTTTTCGAGCCGGACCGTCCGAATCGTCACCTCGTCCGCGTGGACGGTCGCCTGCGGGTCGAGGTAGCTCCAGTCGTTCTGGAGCGGCCCGACCGGCGTGTGTCGGATGGTGGCCGACCCGTACTCCCCGAGGAAGCGCTGGCTGGCCGGGCCGTTTTCGAGTTCGGTCCCGCCGTCACGCAGCTCGGAGAGCGAGTAGTCGCCTGTCGTCGCGTTACCGGCGCCGCCGCCACCGCTCTGGGCAGCGACGGCGACCGGCGCGACCGCGAGCAGCGACAGGGCGACCAGCGCCAGCGCGATGTGGCTCCGCTTCACGACTCGTCCCTCCGGTACTTCGCTTCGAACTGCTGGCACGACCAGCAGGTGTGATTCTCGTTGGCTCGACAGTCGAACTCGTCGAGGCCGACGAGTAGCACGAAGGTAAGGCCGACTGTTCCGACCACCCAGAACCCGGCTCCGTGTAGGTCGGCAAAGGCCAGCGAGGCCTGCCCCGCTGCGAAGACCGTCGCTGCTGCCAGGAATCCTAGGCCGAACACGGCACCAGGGTCGTCACGTGCGAGCGCAGCGTAGTCCCGGAGCGATGGGTCCGCGGTCGCCTGCTGTTCTTCCTCCCAGCGGTCCAGCGGGTCAGTCGCGTGCATCACGCACGCACCTCCTGTTGGGGCTCAGTCCGCATACTTCACCCCGGCAGCGACGGCCATCAGAGAGAGGGCGATGAGCGCGAAGCCGCCCGCCGTCAGGTCCCCGACGACGGGGACGCTCTCGACGAGTACCGGCCCGCCGAGGGCCACGTACCCGATGAACGAGAGCAGGAAGTTCACCCCGATGAAGGGTGCCTCCGCGACGTAGGACCATATCTCGCCGGCCAGCACGCCCAACTCCGAGAGGACGACGACGACGCCTGCGGCGATGAGACCGACGCCGATGCGGCCCATCGTCACGTAGGCCTCGACGAGCTTCTCTGCCCGAGCCCGGACGCGCTTCGCCACGGTGTCGGGTTTTACCCCGCTCCGTTGGATGAGCCGAATGTCGATGACCCACCACCCGAGGATAGTCAGTCCCGCGAGCAGCGCGAACGTCAGCGGGTCGAGCGTCGAGCTTATCGCCCCGTAGTAGGGGAGTCTACTTGTCACAGCCCCCGGGAGGAGGAACTCTGCGATGAGCAGAGCGACGGCCACGAGCGACAGGGCGAACGATATCGAGAGTTCGTCGTCGTTCGACCCGAGCGCGTAGGCCAGCCCGATGACGGCCGTGAACACCAGGAAGGCGACCATCGGGCCAACCTCGAAGCTGATGTACCCGAAGGACACCGCCCCGGCGACGACGACGCCGCCCATCCAGGCGAGTCGCCTGACCGCCATCTTCGAGGAACTGGAACTCACGGACATGAGCCAGCACCTCCCGTTCGCGTGCGATACTGTCTGTGTCGAGTGATTTCAGTCATCGTTCATCCTCCGTTCGAATCCCATCCAGAGCCGGTCGAAGATGCGGCCGAGCCACAGCATCCCCGCCCCGAACAGAATCACCGTCTGCATCGTGGGCGAGATACCGAGTTGTTCCGAGAGACTCCCGCTGACGACTGATGCGCCAGCGAAGACCATCCCGGCGTTCGACCACACCGTTCCGACTATCGGGTCGAGTACCGGCACCGGAATCGCAGCCGAGACTGCACCGGCAGCGGCCGAAATTCCCGTCAGTGGGTGGGTGAGTGTGCGTTCGAGTTTCTGTAGGACTGTCATCTGAGAAGCCCCCACGCGGCCCGGACGGGCCCCGTCGCTGTTTTCAGAATCGCCCCGACTTGCAGCAACTCAGCAACCCGGAACAGAAGCCACCCGAGGGCGACTATCTCGGCGGCCCCCAGGACCAGCATCACGATGGGTGCTGCAACACCGAGTTGCGCGACCAGCGAGACGAGCGTTTCATTCACGCTCTCGATTATCGAGAGCGGCACGCTGGCGACCGGTTGGAGCACGTCGATGACGAGTTCCACCGAGAACAGGGGGATGTCCGCTATCCCTGGCCAGCTACCCTCTGAGACGCCGAGTTCCAGGTCCGAGCCCAGGAACAGCGCCGACAGCACGCCAGCGGCGATGATTCCCAGGTACAGGAAGCCCCTGTAGAGGGGCGAGACGATTTGGTTGAGAACAGCACTCAGGACAGTATCGACCAGGTCTTGGATTACGTCTCCCGCGTCGGAGGTATCCGGCGTGCTGTCCCGGATGGTATCCACTGTATCTTCGTCGAGACCGCTCCCAATCGTACCCGGACTCGTGCTCCCCGAAGTTCCGTCGTCAGCCATCTCCAGGGAGCACCTCCCAGAATCCGTACATCCCGACGCCGACGACGACAATCGCGAACAGGTAGCCGAATGGGCCGAGCGTGGTGAGCCAACTCGAACTGGCCCAGGCAGCGTTTGCGAGAGGGTCGAAGAACACCCCCGCCAAGTCAGCCAGGAAGCTCGCGAGGCTCCGAAGGCCGTTGTTGATAGCCCGTCCCGCACCGAGCGGCACGGCTGCGAGGCCGATTCCGAGGGCAGTTACGACCCCACCCACGGACGCTTTGAAAACAGCCACGAGAGACCCGAGGATGTTCCCCAACGAGGGTTGCATCTTTTCGGGAAGCGAGTCGGGGATGCTCCCGATGATGCTCGACCCGTCGCCGCTGCCGCTCGCTGACATGGGCTACCCGTCTTCCTCCTCTGCACCCGCGCCGGGCACGTCCGTCCCAGTGAACGGGAGCAGGTCGCTCGTCGCCGGCACTTGGAGGATTTGCGCGAACAGGTACATCGCGGCGCCCATGACGGCGATGCCGAGCAGGTAGGTGATTGGACCGATGGCCCACGCTTGTCCGGGTGCAAGTGACTGCACCGCCGTCGCTGACGCCTGGTTGAGGATGTCGGCTGCGCCGCCGATGAGTCCGTTTATGACGCCAGCAGACCCCGACGCGACTTCACCGAGTGGCTCGGTGAACAGGGCTTGCACACCGTCGATGAGTGCGACTGCCGCAATCCCGAGCGCGGCGACGACACCGCCGATTGCGGCCTTCCCGGCCGACCGAATCCCCGAGAAGGAATCGTAAAAATTCCTTACGAGGTCGTTCGGGTTGATGCGCGCCATCAGGCGGCCCTCCGTTCACCTGTTCTCATGGGGAATCAGCCCCGCTTCCGCTTGATTCCCAGCGCGACGAGGATGGACCCGAACACGCCAGCAATCTTCCCGTAGATGGTCGAGAAGATGCCGCCGTTACCTTCTGCGAACTGGCCGGCACCGCCGCCAGTGCTGAAGGCGGCCGTCTGGTCGCTCTCCGTCCAGAGCAGCTCGTAGTGCAGGCCGATTTCCTGGCCCGGCTGGATGGTGTTGTCGAGCACGTGCTCGCCAGTCGTGGAGTACGTGCTCGTCTTGTCCGTCCACGAACTCACGTTCGCGAACCCGGTGTCGCTGATGCCCTCCGAGAGTTCGACCGCCTGGTAGCGGTCGTCAGGGAGTTCCTGCGTGCCGACGAGTTCCGCGTTCGCGTAGCTCAGGTCGTACGCGCTCGGGAGGTTCAGTCGGTAGTACACGTCACCGAGGGCCTTGAAGTTCGGATACGCGCCCGCCTCCGAGACGTTCCAGTGAACGTCCTTTGACTCGGTGAGGTCAGCGACAGCGAACTGCATTTCGTAGGTCGCGCCGTGGATGACTGCCTCGTCGAAGGTGCTCCCCATCGTGTCGAAGCCGGTGATGGCGACCTCGCCGGACGGCTCCTCGAGGGAGCGCGTCTCGTCCATCGCACCGTCGCCATCCTCGTCGTACATCTGGTCGCCGAACTGGTAGGCGCTCAGCTTCTCGGCGTTCAGCAGTGCAACGTCCATCGCGGCGTTCCCGCCGCTGATGTGGACCTCGATGCTGTCGATGGCGCCCATCGACCCGTCACCGGAGCCCTCGACTGGGAGCCCGCCGAGGCGCTGCTGGAGTACCTGGCCCTCGCCGGTCGCGTTGGCGAAGGTGTCGGCGCTGGAGGTCTGGTTGCCGGTGTCCGCGTAGACGACGCGGTAGTCGCCGTCAGACTCGACGGCGCGAACCTCGACCGTCGCCCCGCTCTCCAGGGTGGACACGTCAGCGCCGATCTGGATGAGGCGCTTGGACACGTCCGAGCCGATGGTGAAGTTGTCGTAAGAGAAGACCATCTCGTCGCCCGAGGTCTGCCCGGACGTCGAGAAGCTCACCGCGTCCACGCTGGGCGCGGTCGTCGTGTCCGAGACCGTACCCGAGCCCGCGGAGCCGCCCGCGTTCTTCGTCCACTCGCTCGCGTCGAGCGCGCTCGCGGTGTTGTTGGATTCGTCGTCGTTCCGAGGGAACTCGCCGAACTCGGCGACCTCGACGTCCGTCGCCGTGAACGAGACGGGGTTTTTCGCTGACTCGTTCACGTGGGCGTCGAGTGTCTGGGTTTCCCCGCTGTCACCCTCGAACTCTGTGGGCGACCAGCCCACCTCGTGACTGTCCTTGGTGACGTCGACGCCGATTCTGGCATCAGGCACCGAGTCGGCGCCCGTGTTGAGACCGTCTGGCGACGTGTCCGCCTGAGCAGCGGCCACGGGAGCGACCACTGCCGAGAGAACCGTCACGGCGACCAGGAGGGCCGCCAGAATGCCTCGTTTCATGCCCCACCTCCCGCGAGAAGGGCGGCCGAAAGGTCGCGACTGACACCTGCCAGTTCGTGTCGGTCGCGTTCGTCTTGCTCGAAAACAGTGCCTCGCCGATGCGCGTCCATAGCCGCGCGTTCCGGCGTGTTCTCGCCGGACTGGTTGTCTGCCATGAATGGGCAGGGGTACGACCCGCGGCCGCCCCGCGGGTTGCGTCGGGCGAGTGAGGGGCTCTTATTGGTGATTTGGAATGGATAGCCGATGGGATATCCCACCGGCAAGCCTAAGTCTAGGCACTCCGATGTGTCTGTAACTGGATGCCACTCCACAAGTTGCGCAAACTTGGCGAGAACTCCACCGGGGACAAGGCCGGTCTGGAGCTTCCCCGTGACGAACTCCGCCGAATCGGCGTCATGGACGAGGATGGCAACCTGGTCGAGCGCCCGCAGGTCGGCATCGACCTCCAAGACGATGGCGAGCAGTCGCAGTTCCGGCTCACGGTCTACCGCGGCGACGACCTCGACCGGTAATTCTCTCGCAGTTTCTCGGAATGTACAGCGGTTCTTCGCGTTGTTCTCCACAATCTCGACCAGTACCGTCTCAGTGAGAGCCGAGCGCAGATTTTCACGACATATATGCAGATTTCGAGCGATTCGGAGTCTCTCAGGCAGTTGAGCGGTTTCGTCCGAGAATTTCCGCAGATTCTCATATATATGCAAATTCTAAGAATTTTCCAAAATTTTCCAATCGCGGGCACATTATGCGCGCGCTATTGGTGTTCTATTGGGCTGTTTGACGTATCCCATAAACGATTGTCCTCTTTTATTACCCTATCCGGCCATGATTCGGTTGGCGACAGACACACATCATGGCCGACCTCGATACGTTCGACGACCGGACCATCAAGCGGGCCCGCGACAAGTTCACCAACGGAAAGCGTGGCTCTGGCGACGACCCGATAGCCACTCACGCAAAGGTGGCCCAGGATGTGATGCTGGGGCACCTTCGGGCCCTTATCGCCCGCGCAGAGAACAAGGCAGACGCGACGCGCGCCGGCCTTCAGGGAGAGATTGACGGGGACAGTCTGATAGACCCGTTCCTGTCCTACGATGAGAACGTCGCCGAAATACAAGACGAGTTTGGGGTTACCTTCCGGACGTACGCCGAGAAGCAACGGAAGGGGCAGCTGCAAGACGCCGACGAGAAGGCTCGGCGCCACGCCCGCGAAACCCTGCGCGAGCGATTCGACGAGATAGAGGCTGGCGAGGCCGACGGCTTGGTCCAGGATGTCGCCGACGACTTCGGCCAGGATTTCGTGGCCGAGGTTCTCGGGCGCGAGCGTGATATTCGGAAGACGCCCGAGCCCGAGCGTGCGCCCGAGCCCACAGTCGAGGAACCCGCGACGACCGACCCGGAACCGGTCGAACCGGCGAAGCCACCGACCAGCGAGCCCGCAAAGCCCGCGCAGAGTGTCGCTACCGGGAGATTCGAGGGGATTTCGAGTCTCCTGATGAGTTTTGCACTCTTTGCGCAGATTTGGCTCCATCACACCAAGGCCGACCTGGCGACGGCCGGGCGGGCGGTCCGCGACGTGGCCGGCCAAGTGCGCCGCGACGCCGAAACCGTCGTTCTGTCGCTTGAGCTACTCGCCCGAAAACGGGCGCGAGCAGTCCACACGGAGGCACATCAATGACTGACTGGAAAGACGACCGCGCGAAGCAGGATAGCCTCATCAAACGACCCGAGCGAGCGGAGCCCGAGACGCGTCTCGACCGCGCAGCGAGTGACGAGTTCGCCGACGACCGTGACGACCTCGACGAGCCGGACGCTGGCGAGCAGTCGAATCTCACGACCGAGGCCGTCGGGGACGGAAATCAGATGAACCTCTCGGGAGAGACGGCCGGCGACGACCCAGACTGGAGGGAGTCGGCATGAAACAAGCGAGTTTCGCGGATTTCGCCGAGTCTGGCGGGCCCGAACCCTTCGATTTCGACCACTACGGGCCGACGAGTCGCCGGCCGACCCCCGAGGCCGAACTGGCAGCGCTATTCGAGTCAGGCGGGGAGATGGTCGACCGGCGAGAAATCCCCGATTCTGGCCTTTCGCTCTCGGATATCACGGATTGGCCGTACATCAACCGCGAGCAATCGAACCCCAGCGAACGCGAACACTTCGAGACCACCATGAGCAACCTCGACGACCCACGAGATGACAGTACCGAGTCCGAATCGACCGACACCGCGCGCAGTACTACGCGCGCGGTCGCTGACGGTGGCGAGGTCATCGACGAGCCCGCCACGGACCCCCAGCCCGGCGACGAGGTACTCGTAATCGAGAATCCGGCCGTCGGCCTCAACACGTCGCCGAGCGTCATCTCCGCGGAAGTGTCGAGTTCCGGCAAGTCCGTGATGATTCCCGAGGACGAGGGCCTCGGCAACACGCGGCGCCGGCTCGATGCCGACGAGATTTTCGCTGGCGAGTCAGAATTTCGAGATTCTACGTCCTGGGAACTCTACACGCCCGGTCGCCTCCGCAGTACGCAGGACTCGAACTACGCGCCGGGCCCGCAGGCCGGCTCGAACGGCAAGAGCGATATCGGCGACCTCCCCGAGCCGACGCACTGGCCCCAGGGCGACGACCCCGACGACGCGCCCGACGTGTGCCCTGCGTGCGCCGAACGAGACGCCCCCTGGCAGGACGTGGGCAAGCCGCGGTGTGAGCGCTGTGGCGAGACGGTCGACCCCGACGCCGACGACGAAGACGACAGCGGGCCCGACAAGTGGGACCTCTCGACGCTGGAGCGGGGCGACTGCCTCATCCTCGAGGGCCACCGTGGCGAGTTCGTCGTAACGCGCATCCACTACTTCCGCGGCACCCACACCGTGAATCGCGTCGACGTCGCCCGCCACCAACGCGGCCAGTGGGACGAGTTCACCATCCAGAAGGTGACGCGCCAGGGAGACGAGCGGCTGAAGCTCAACACCGACGGCGAGCCGTCGGTCGCCATCAACGTGGACGACCGCGAGCTTGCGCGTGACTTCGAGGTCATCGGGAGCGACGAGGAGAAGCTACGCCGGTACATCCGCGAGTGCTACCACGGCGAATAGTGGGGTCCCGTATCCAGGCATCGCCTGGAGTCGACCGACACCCGGCGGCTGGCCTACCAGGACACGGCCGCCGGGCGGTACGACTATGATTCAGAACCCCAGCGGAACGGTTGGACGCACCGACGAAAAAGACACCGACGCCGACGCGCCCGAGGAGCTGGCGCTCGTCCTCGATTTGGAGCACGACACCGGGCTCGCCTGGTGGGATTCCTGGGGCGACTGCTCCGACGACCGCGAGCCGATAGTGCGCGAGACGCTGGCCGGCGTCAACGACTGCGAGGAGTGCGACGAGATGTCCACGGTCTACCGGGTCAGTTGTGCGGCCGGTGGCGTGCTCGTCTGTCGCGACTGTCTCGCCGGCCATGAGTGGGTCGAGGAGGTTCGGCCGGTCGGCGAGTAGTCCTCTGGAACCGGGTTTGCCCGCGACCGCGCCCAGTTGCGCGTCGACGTGACTGCTTCTCGCAATATGCACACGAGGACCTGCCTCCGCGAGATTTCTGTGTGCACGAAAAATTCAATTTGTTCGGAGATTTGCCGCCAGTCAGTCCGGCATTCATTCGATTCCGGCCTTCTTTAAGTACCCTCGCTGGTCGAGGTAGTCGCAAATCATGCCCTATCGGGGTTCGTGTGTACGAGCATGCGAATCCGGACGGACGGAGACTTTGCTCATCGCGAGGACACCATCGACCGCGTAGCAGAGTTCTACGACCGCAACAAGACCGACAGCGTACTTCGAGCGGCTGACGACGTTCCCAGTCTGGTGCGTTCAGCACGCCGAGTACTCGAACGCGACGACCTGACCCACGAGCAGCGTCGGGAGCTTGCCGATCAACTCTCGACCCGACACTTCTCGTTTGAGTTCGCCATCGAAGACGGCGAGGTCGTCGCCTCGGTAGTGGAGGACGAATGAGATGCGACGGCGAACTGTTCTTGCGACCCTTTGCTCAACGGCTTCACTCTCTATCGCGGGCTGTCTGGGTGGGGATTCCGACAGTAGTGACGACCCATCACCGTCAACGACCGAGACGAGCGTCCCGCCCGACACTACGAACGCACAAACGCAGACCGAGGAACCGACAGAGGATTCTCCTCTCACGTATCAAGTCAACGGACGGGTGGAGTCTCGAAGTGAGTCCAGTGTTTTGGACCGCGAATACCTGCACGTCGAGATTGAAAACGTCTCTGAGCAGAAAATCGGCCGAGTGAAGGCGAAAAACCACCTCTTAGACGAGGATGGTGCTGTTGGCGAGACCGTCGAGACCGAGGTCGGGAGTTTAGAACCAGGGGAAGTCTGGCACGCATTCCCCTTACTTCAAGGGGACAAGATGCGGGACCCATCCGACCACGAATTTCGCATTCGGTATGCGTCTGAGCCACCAGAGACGCCGAATCTCTCGATTAAATCGAGTCAGATTGTCGTTGGTGAGGATGCTCCTCACATTGAGGGAGCCGTGGAGAACGAAGGAGATGAAGCAATCCAGTATCCAAACATCCACGGAAAGTTCTATTCAGACGGGGAAATCGTCGGCGTGGGGGTAGACCACATCTCAGCGGTCCAACCAGACCTCCCCGCTTCCTTCGACGTAGGATATTACCCCTGGGATTTCGTACAAAGACCGGTCAAGGACCACGAAATTGTAGTTCAGCCACTCGTCAGTTGATTGCCTCCTCTCTTTCCGGAAGCCATGTTCTCGTGCGGCTGCCGAAACTGTCCCACCCCCCGATGGCGCGGGGACTGCCGGCGGCCCCGACTACTTTCACTCCACTATAAAGGACAGTAACGGTCGGACCCCGACCAGCGCTTTTCCCCTCCCTCCCGTCGCCTGTCGGTGCCCATGTCGACCAAGAAATCAGATAATGGGACGAATCGTTCCTCCGATACTGACGACTTGCGGACCGTCACGCAGGCCCTCCGGCGCATCGCGGGCGACGGCGAGCGCGTCACACTCGCAGAACTCGCCCGGGCGTCCGGTCTCTCGCGAGTGGACGCCGAGCACGCGATGTGCAACATCGAGCGCGTCTCGCCCCTGAGCGCGAAGCGCGTGGTCGAACCGGGCGCAAGCGTCGCGTGGGAGATATCGCTGTAGATGCCCGTGACGGACGCGGCGTTCGACGAGCCCTGGAGAGTCCGGTGCCCCAGCGGTCACACCGGCCTCCGGCCGCTGGACGAGGCCGAGATGGCCTACTGCCAGCGCTGTCGCCGGAGCTACCCCTACGAGATGCTGGTCGACCAGAAGGACCAGGCCACCGGGAGGGTTTCGGAGTGAACGCTGTTAAGAGGGCACCGGGGAAGGTAGTGGCGCCCTGTGAAGAGGCGCGCTTGTCTCCCCGAAAAGGCTCTCGGTCGTTATTCAGAACTGTCGGGGTCGGGCAATTCTCGGGCGTCGAAGTCGCCCGCGAGGTACTTCTCTCCCTGCTCCGTGATGGCGTAGTAGTTCCCTTCACCCTCCAATTCGCGCACCAACCCCACATCGAGAAGTTTGGGAACCCTTCTCTTGATTGTCGAGTAGGAAATCTTGTCTCCTCGGTCGAGGGTATTTACCTCGATTCCTCGGTAGTTATGGCCGGCTCCGGTGCTCTCCAAGAAGGCCAATATCCTGTCGTCGCTGAATGTCATCCACTCAGCCCGGAGCCGCGACATGGACTCAGTGGTTATCCGATTCCTTATACCGCTGATTATGTCCATCAGTCTGAGCATCTATCTCACCATGATGGCAAAATAGTGTGCCAATCTTTATTATGCGTGACCTATCATTGGGTCAGTAACCCCTTTTCGACGGCGCCGCGGCTCTCCGGCTGCGGGGTCAAAGAAAAGGGCCGCTCAAGCATGCAAATGCTCGCACCCCGGGACCATAAGCGTCCCGCACGGCCAGACGAATCGCTCGCCAACAACCGCGAACACCCAGAGACTCATCAATGGCTCCTGACACACAGTCACTCGGCCAGCAGTTGCGAGACGCCCAGCCCGCGTTCGAGGAACTCGAATGCGTCGCCAATACGAGACTCGGTATCGCAGACGGCGATACCCACGGTCACCTGTACGTCAAGCTCACACCGTCGACCCACACGACTGTCGGACTCAAGGCAACCGAGCGGGCCCACGACATGGACCTGCTTCAGGTCGTTCGGCACGCCGACGGCCTCCTCGTCGACTTCATACCGGAGTCGCAGTACGACCTCATGTGAGGTCGGCCTCTCGAATCGCGTCCAGGTCGAGAGCCAACAGCAGTTTGCTCACGTCCAGTCGCAGTTCCTCAGCAGCATCCTCCGGATACTGCCCAATTTCGAGATAGCTCTCCCGCAGGCTGTCGTAGGTCATCGAATGCGTACGACACAGATGGACTTCGTAATGAGTGATGGGCCGGTCCAGTTCGCGCTTCGCGACGAGAATATCGAGCCACTTCGGCGGGAGATGCTCGATGTCCGTTGCCGGCTCGTCACACAACGCGCAGGTGTCCGCCATCGTGGTCCATCCCCTCAATCCAACACCTTCAGTATGATGAACCGGGACCACCGCGAAATCGGAGGACCCGCCTGATGGCGACGAACGACGACGGCGCCGACCTCGGCGCCGCGACGGTCGACCTGCCCGACGACGTGCTCACCGTCGGCGACACCATAGAGCACGAGGAGTACGGGCCCATCACGGCGACCCGCGTCGTCGCGGAGGCCTTTGGGAAGACCGCCTACTTCGCCCTCGAAGCGCGCGAGACCGACCTGGCCATCACGCTGACTGGCGACCAGCTCCGCGACGAGTGGGGCGAAACGGTCGCCCGCGACCCCTTCGACCTGGCCGACGGGGGTGACTCGACGTGAGGTTCTCCTACGGCCCAGAGCGTGACGGCCCAGAGATGGCGAAAACCGAAGCGTTGCAGCAAATCGCCATCCAGTTGGAGCGCATCGCCGATTCCCTGGAGGAAGGCGGCGACGAGGGTGACGACTGATGCCGTCCTCCTTCCACGCGAAGAACGTCGCGAACACCATCGCGACCATGCACTACGCCCGCGAGGAACTCGTTCGCGACGAGGCCGAGTGGGAGAGTCTGGGCGTCGCCATCGAGGCGGCCGAGGACTATCTCGCCGACCTGGAGAACGACGCCATTCCAGAGACTCCGGACGACGTGGACTGGCGGCTCCTCAGCACCGCCGCGACGAACCTCGATGGGATGGCCGACCGGGCCGACGACCGCGACACCGAACAGCGGTTCGAGGCCGGCCAGGAGGTCCTGACAGCACTCGTTCGAGAGCGCCGGGAGGACGGCGATGAGTAAAGACGACATTCCACCACAAGCAGCAGAGCACACCGAGTACAGAGTTGTCGCTTCGCTGGAACACCCAGCGACCGACCGAGCCACGAACGAGAGGACCTTTACCGAGGTCGAGACGGACTGGAGCCTCAACCGCGAGCGCGCCGAGTCTCTCGTTCGGACCCTTCTCGACCAGGGCCACAACGCAGAGGTCAGAGTTCGCGACCGTGTGGCCTACGTTCCCCAGGAGGGCGACGATGACTGTTGAGTTCGGTGCAGTTCAACTCGTTTACTTCGGCCTGTTTGGCGCCCCCGTCGTCGTTGCTGTCCTGGGTGTCGTCGCGTGGCTCGGCTACGCCTACGGCGAAGCCAAGGGCAAACTCTCGAAAGCCGCCGCCCTCGAACGGTCTCACAAGCGCCGAATCAGCAGTTTGGAGTCGGAAGTCAATGACCTCGAAGCGATGATGGAGGGCGACGATGAGTGAGAGTGTCGAGGATGAGCAACCAGTCATGCGAGTTGAGTTACCCCGGGACCGGACCTGGGGCATCCGCCGGGGCGGCCGGCTTGGTCTGACCGTCACGACGGACGTGAAGGCCCAGGGCGCTACCGACCACCTCGCAGCCATGACGGCCGGCTCGGTTTTCGCCATTCTCGGAGTCTTGACCGTAGAAGGCGCACTATCGCAGGCGGTGCTTTGGTTTGGGGCCTTCTGGACCGGTGCCGCAGTCGAGCGCCTCAGGTGGTACCGCTCCGGCGAACGAGAGGATAATGGGGGCGAGGATGAGTAAAGCCGACCGGACCGGCGGGGAAATCGACTGGCCGACGTGGGCTGAGCGCACGGCGCCCGCGGACCGCTCCCGAACTCGTAAGTTCGAGGTGACGCTCGCCCAGGCCATCGACGGCATCGAGTCAGCCCTGGAGGACCGTCTCGGCGTTGACGACTGGCGCCTCTCGACCGCCGCACCACACCGTAAGAAGGACGGCCGGCCCTACGCCGACGCGAACCCTGACGACCCCGGTGCGGTCGTCCGGTGGACGAAGGACGGCGAGCAGTACGCCGTCGCCTGCGACGAGTACACCGACCTACGGTCGAACGTCCGCGCCATCGGCCTCTACATCGAGGAGAAGCGGAAGATGTCGAACCGCCCGGTCGTCACCGGCCAGGACGAGTTCGCCACCGCTCGGCTTCCCTCCGGTAACGACGAGTCCGGCATCGTCGCGAGACCGCCGCCGCACGAAGTGCTGGAGGTCAGCCCCGACGCGAGCCCGTCCGTCGTCAGAGCGGCCTACCGGGAGCGAATCAAGGCCGCCCACCCCGACCGCGGCGGGAGCAGCGAGGAGGCGGAACTCGTGAACTGGGCGAAGGAGGAGATGCTCGACGGATGAGCGAGGACGGACACGACGACCGGGACGCCGAGGACATCCTCGACGACCTTCGCGAGATGGTCGACGCCGAGCCCGACCTCGAGCCCACCGAGCCAGCCGAGGCCTTCGAGATGTGGCTCAAGCAGTTGGACCGCGCCGACTCCACGTTGCAGTCCTACCGCTACCGGGTCCGTCCGTTCATCACCTTCTGTGCCGAGCACGGCATCGACAACCTCAACGACCTGACCACCCGGAACATCAAGGAGTTCGAGGCGGAGCGCCGCGCGAGCGGCCTCCAGCGACAGACCATCAACAACCAGTTCGGGACGCTTCGGCAGTTCCTCCGCTACTGCGAGGACCTCGAAGCCGTCACCGAGGACGTTGTGAAGGCCCTCGACGTCCCCTCGCTGGACAAAGAGGACCGAGTGAACACGGAGAAGCTCATCGCAGAGCGCGCTGAGGAGATTCTCGGCAACCTCTCCCGGTACCGCTACGCCTCTCGCGAGCACGTCCTGTTCCTCTTGCTCTGGCGGACCGCCATCAGGCTCGGAACGGTCCATTCACTCGACCTGGACGACCTCTATTTCGGGGAGGACGACATGGGCCGGCTACGCCGGCAACTCGCTGAGCACGGCCACCCCGAGCACGTCATCGAGCAGATTCTCGACGACATCGAACTCCCGTTCATCTTGCCGCGCCACCGGCCAGAGGCCGGCACGCGGCTGAAAAACGACTTTGCTGGCGAGCGGGTCATCAACATCAAGCCCTGGGTGGCCGAGGTCGTCGAGGACTACATCGAGGTGAATCGCTACGAAGTCACCGACGACGCCGATAGGCGGCCTCTCCTGTCGACCAGGAAGGGCACCCACCGGCTCTCGAAGTCGGCCATGCGAAACTGGGTCTACATCCTGACCCAGCCCTGCGAGTTCGGGGCCCCGTGCCCCCACGACCGTGACCCGGAAGAGTGTGAAGCCCGCGAGCACGGCCACGGCTCGAAGTGCCCCAGTTCGCGGAGCCCTCACAAGCTCCGAACCGGGTCCATCACCTGGCATCGCGACCAGCGCTGGTCCATCTCCGACATCGCCGAGAAGGCCAACGCCGGAGAGGACCTCATCAAGGGGGTCTACGACCAGCCTGAGCAACTCACCCGCGGAGCCTCTCGCCGCTCCGAGCTTGACAAGCTCGACTCCGACAACGACCCATGAATCAGAATACCGACCAGACGAATGAGCATCGTTCGATAACCTGCAAGAGACCTCGGCGGCCCCACTATTTTGCTGCGAGCGCTTCGCGAGCAGCAAATCGTGGCGGAGCCGAGCGTCGAGCCTGGAAGGCGCACGCCCGCGCAGGGCCAATGACCCGAGCAGGACCGTCTTCCTCTGTTCGACTCTCGGCGGCCCCATATTTTTCGGAGAAAAATTGGGGGCACGAGATCGAGCGTAGTGAGATCTCGGCGGCCCCACTTTCGTGGTTGGAGCGAACGTGTGAGCGACGCCCACGAAAATCGGAACACGCGTTGACTGATGTCTTTCGTCATCAACAACAGATTATTTCTGACACTGACTAGAACAACCCTCCGTGACTGAAGAGAAGGCGTGGGAGGAGGCAATCACCGACGCGAGACGGACGCTTCAGGCACATTTGGACACTATCGACGAGTTGAATCGACATGCATCCCATACGCTCCGGCTCAACGCAGTGGTTATCTCGCTCGTCGTCGCGGGCCTCTACCAGACCTCGCCGCCCGCATTTGTGATTCTCATCGTCGCAGTTGGTGGTGCTTTCCTCATCGCGAGTTCGTACTTCGCGTTCCGAGTCCTGCACACCGAGCCTGTCTCCGGAGGAATTCCCCCTTCGATATATGAGGACCTCACACAGCAAGATGTTAGCGCAGCCGAATATTACGATCACATCGGTGGGGTCATCTACCCACGAGCGATCCGGGACGCCCGTGAGCAGTCGAACACCTACTCGGAAGAGTTGGATCGAGTATACACGTTTGCGGCCATGGGTATACTGGTCCTCACTTCCGCTGGGGTCATCATGTGGTTCAACAGTTCGATGGTGCCGGAGATTATAAACAGCAGTAGCACCTTTCTGAAGTCATGAGCAGAAACACCGACGAACAGAGCGTCGACTGGTCCACCGACGACCCGGAGCCGGTGTCGAAAGGACTGACGTCAGAAGACGACGACGAGTAGAGACCCGGTCGAGGCCAGCGGGATACACGGTTTGGAGTTCAATTACTCTCCGCTAAACGCCGGCATCGGTCGCGATCACGGCAGTATTGGGTAGACCTTCCTGGTCCGTTCACACGTACCCCCCGCGAACCGAGGTCTTCCCGATCGTTCGACCACGTCATCTCGACCGACGAATCGACAATCGGGAGCCTGCCAAGCTCAGTCGCACTCAGTGTAATTTGGCATCCCCAGG
>Ga0207757_100799_pt1 | contig 17205 bp, 13 predicted proteins | sample A23P3SouthBayCA_2_FD_187752 | JGI IMG/M metagenome (GOLD analysis project Ga0207757, IMG submission 187752) | Aerobic enrichment media microbial communities from Eden Landing Ponds, California, USA - A23 P3 (2) (SPAdes) | ecosystem: Environmental > Aquatic > Marine > Unclassified | place...
GGCCTCGCCGAAGTCGAGGTCGTCCGTGCCAGCGAGCGAAATCGTGTACGTGCCCGTCCCCGTGTTCGAGAGGTCGAGCGCGTAGACGACTTCGTTCGAGGCGACGGAGCCACCGCGGGCGTTGCCGCCTGCGGACGTGATGCCGTCACCCTTGTCGTCGCCGGTCCGCACCGCGTCGTTGGTGACGGTGCCGCCGGTGTTGTCGTCGAGAACGTCGCCAGTCACGTCGAGACCGCTGTCGTCCTCGACGGTGACTTCGAGGTTCTCAGCAGCGTCGTAGTTCCAGGCACCGACGACCGTGAGGTTGCCGGAGCCCGTCCCGTCCGTACCGGACGGAGCCGAGCCCGAAGGCTCGGTACCTTCGCGGACGGAGCCGCCTGCGATGTCCTGAAGGTTGCTGTTGAGAACGTCCAGCGTGGTGACACGCGGCCGCTGGACGATCACACCGTCCGCTCCGGGCGTACCGTCGGTCGTGTAGCGACCAGTCTCCTGATCCTGCGGGACGTTCGGAACTTCGAGGGGAACGCCCTCGGCGTCACCGGCCGTCTTCACGACGCCGTCGGAGATGGAACCGCCCAGCTGAATGTCGGACTCGCCTTGGAAGACGGTCGCACCGGCGAAGACGTAGCCCTCGCCGTCTTGGGTGTCGAAGTCACCCGTACCGCCAGCGTTCAAGGAACGAGTCGGATAGTCGGTCGAGATGGTCGCCGAATCCGAGTTCGTGTTCCCGGCGCCGTCCTCGGCACTGAGGCTGATGCTAATCGACCCGTCGCCGGCAGAGCCGCCGGGGAGGTTCGTGAGGTCGAACGTGACCGTCTGCCCGGTGCCCGTCGTGGGACTACTCGCCGTGAGGGTGTCACCGTTGGCGTCGGTCAGCGTGATGCTCGTGGCACCGCCGTTGATCCCCGTGCCGCCGTCGGAGAGGTCGTAATCGACCGTCACGGTGCCGTCGGGCGCGACGGGGTCCGGCGTGGCGCTGTTGATCGTGGCCGTCGGATCCGTCGTGTCGACGAGGCTGAACGACGCCGTGACGGAACCCGCGTCGGTACCGCCACCGCTGTCGTCGATAACGACCTGTTCGGCGTTCGAGGAGGTCGAGGAGATGCCGCTCGTGTCGTAGGTGAACTGGACGGTGAGCGTACCGTCGGGTTCGGTGGTGGACGCGTTCCCGCTGACGTCGACGCTGAACACGCCGCTGCTGAGCGACGTGGTACCGGACGTCAGGGCGTCGCTCGTACTCACCACCTGCGCGTTGGACACGTCGGATGCGGCGAGGTTCGTACTCCCCGTCGGATCGAGCGTGATGGTCTCGCTAGTGCCATCCGTAGTCACGTCGACCGTGACCGTTTGTGTCGCACTATTCTGCCCTATTTCGACGTTCTGTGCCGATTCACCTGATAGGTTGGTCGTCTCCGCGACAGCTGATCCCGATAATGCGACGGTGCCAGCGAAAACGGAAAGCACCATCAGCACCGCGAGGATTACTGCGCGGACTTGTGTTCTGCGTTCAGTCATCTTTGATCGGTCTGAATGGCAGTCCCGAGCGCACTCTTTCGTGCCAGTTCGTGACCGGGCGAGGCGCGTCCCGGGTCACAGGCAGGGGTACATTTTAACCATATGACAATTGACCTAAGTACTTTGTGTTCGGTGTGGAGGCGGCTGTGGCGCACTCCTCGGGGTACCTTATATCCATATTATCGCCTCCGATAGCCTAGCAGCCTGCAACAGAATTGGAAACACTAGATGGCTAAGCGATATATACTTGGACATATCGAGAACTATTCGTCGTGACTGGATACATTCAGTCGGAGAAAACGGAGACCAGTAGAAAAATGACCGAACCCAATGTCGGGGCAGCGCGCGGCGTAGCCGACACCGAATACAACTGAGCCACCAATGTTCGACAAAGAGGACCTCGAAGGCCCACGGATCGACCGGCGGACGGCGACGAAACTGCTCGCGGCGGGAGGGCTCACCGGCCTCGCGGGCTGTAGCGGCGGCGGCGACACCGGCGACGGCGGGAGTACCGAGAGCGACGGTGGATCGAGCGAATCCAGCGGCTCAAGTGGCGGCTCCATCGCCGCCGGCTGGAACATCGACGAGATCGAGTATCTCGATCCCCACTACATCGACAAGGGACAGGAGATCTACCTCTCCTCGAACATCTACAGCGGGCTCGTGAAGATCGGTGCCGACGGCTCCATCGTCGGCGACCTCGCCGCCGACTGGACACTCCCCGACAGTTCGACGTACGTGTTCGACCTGAAGGAAGGGGCGACGTTCCACAACGGCGACCCGCTCGACGCTCCGGCGGTGAAGGCGTCGTTCGAGCGCCTGATGAGCCTCGACGATTCGCCACACCTCGGCAAAGTGTCGTCTGTCGAGAGCATCACCGCCGAAGACGCGACGACGCTCCGCATCAGCCTCTCGTCGACGGTCGGGCCGTTCATCTCCTTCCTCACGCGCGGACCGGGGCGAGCCGGCACCATCGTCCACGCCGAGGAAGCGGAGGCGAACCCGGACGAGTACAATCGGATGCCGGTCGGGAGCGGCGCGTTCGAACTCGTCGACCGCGAACCCGGCGAGTACCTGCAACTGGAGGCCCACGACGGCTACTTCGGGACCGACGAGGACGGAAACGCCCTCCCCTACCTCGACTCGGTCCGGATCGACCTCATTCCGGAGCCGTCGACGATGTGGACGGCGATGCGGGGTGGCGAGATTCAGTACTCCAACAGCATCCCGCCACAGAACGCCGGGCAGGCGGAGTCGATGGGGTCGCTCGACGTGGTCGGCACCAACCCCGGCGCGTGGTTCTGCATCGCGCCGCTGTGTAACGACCCGGCCGACGTCGAGTGGCAACAGTACGCCAGCGGCGCCGGGGAAGCGACCGACAAGTGGGCCGACGAAGACCTGCCGACGACCGACGTTCGCGTCCGACAGGCCATCGCGATGGCCATCGACCGCGAGGCGCTCATCGAGCGTGCGTTCTTCGGCTACGCCGAACCCGCCCACTCCGTCTTCAACCCTGCCATCGCGTGGCTCTACGAGGAAGAGCCCGACCCGGGCCAGTACTACGACCCCGAGACGGCCCAGCAGCTTCTCGACGAGGCGGGCTACACTGGCGATCCGCGGATGAGCCTGTCGCTACTCGGCACGCCGAGCGACGAGCGTCGGATGACCGTCGTCCAAGAGATGCTCTCGCAGGTCGGCATCGAGGTGGAACTCAACGTCCAACAGGAGTCGGCCTACTGGGACAACCTCTACCGCTACGAGAACGAGCTGGTGATGTACGACGGCTACGTCGACATCGATCCGTGGATGTCGCTGTGGAAACAGCTCAAGACGCCGGTCGAATCCGGCTCTGCCGGGGCGTGGCAGGCGAACCTCTATCAGAACACCGAGTTCAACTCGCTTCTCGAGGAGGACTACAGCACCTCGGATGTCGAAACCCGGACCGACCTCCTGCGCCAAGCCGAGGCGCTCTTCCTCGAAGACGCCGCGTGGACGATGACGACCTTCCCGCTGATCCCGAAGGCGAGTGCATCGAACCTCGGAGCCGTCGGGAATCAGGCCGGCCTGAGCAACTTCCACCGGGCGCGGCTCGAGTGAGATGGGACTCCAACGGTACGTCGCGAAACGGACGCTCCAAGCGGTGCTGGTCATCTACGTCGTCGCGACGACGGTGTTCGTGGCCATTCGCTCGATCCCCGGCGATCCGGCGCGGCTGATTCTCGGCGGCGACGCCGACGCCGACGCCATCGCGGCCGTCCGCGCCGAACTCGGCCTCGACGAACCCATCTACGTCCAGTACGTCCGCTGGATGAGCGACCTAGCCCGCGGCGACTTCGGCGCCTCGATCTACACCGGCGAACCGGTGCTCGGCCGCATCGCCGGCGCCGCCGAACCGACGCTGAGTATCGGCCTCGTCGGCATCACCATCGCCGTCCTGATCGCGATACCCGCAGGCATCGTCAGCGCCACCCGCCGCGACCAGTGGGAGGACTACGTCGCCACCGGCGTTGCCTTCCTCGGAATCAGCATGCCCTCGTTCTGGATCGGCATCGTCCTCCTGCTCACGGTGGGGACGGCGATTCCGGCCATCCCGTCGTACGGCTACGCGTCTATCGGCGAGGGCGTGGTGCCGTGGCTCTCGCACGTCATCCTGCCCGCGGCGGCGGTCGGCCTCCCCTACGCCGGAATCATCACCCGGATGACCCGGTCGTCGATGCTCGAAGTCCTGAGCGAGGACTACATGCAGACGGCCCGGGCAAAGGGACTGCCGCCACGGCTGATCCTGTTCAAACACGGTCTGCAGAACGCACTCCTGCCCGTCGTGACCGTCGCCGGCATCCTCTTTGCCCTCCTCCTCGGCGGCATCGTCGCCGTCGAGATGGTGTTCGGGGTGCAGGGCTTCGGCCGCCTGCTCATCCGCTCCATCGAGCGTCAGGACTTCCCCATCGTCCAAGGATCGGTGATCGTCATCTCGATCATCTTCGTGTTCATGAACCTCGTCGTCGACCTGCTGTACACGTCGATCAATCCGAAGATCAAGTACGGAGGTGAGGCATGAGCACGGACTACGGCGAGTCGGAGACGCGCTTCGGCATTCGGATCGACCGCTTCGAGCGCCTTCGCGAGACGGTCGCCGGCGACTACAAGGCCACCTTCGGCCTGACGACCGTCGTCCTGTTCGTCCTCGCGGCCATCTTCGCGCCCGAACTCGCGCCGTACGACCCGATGGCACAGGACTTCGCGCTCATGCAGGCGCCGTCGCTGTCGAGCCCCCACCCGCTCGGCACCGACTCCTTCGGCCGCGACCTGCTCACCCGGATGATGTACGGCGCGCGCATCAGCCTCGGCGTGAGCCTCGGGGCCGTGACCATCGGCGCCGTCGTCGGCGTCTCGCTCGGCGTCGTCGCCGGCTACGTCGGCGGCTGGGTCGACGACGCGCTCATGCGTTTCGTCGACGTACTCTGGGCGTTTCCGTGGCTCCTCGTCGCCATCATGCTCGTCGCGGTGTTCGGACAGGGCGTCTGGAACGTCGTCGCCGCCATCGCCTTCGCGTACATCGACGACTTCGCCCGCCTCGCGCGCGGCGAGGTCCTCTCGATCCGCGAGGAGGAGTTCGTCCTCGCGGCCAAGAACGTCGGACTCGGCGACGTACAGATCATGACCGAAGAGGTGCTGCCGAACGCGGTGGCGCCGCTGATCGTCCAGTTCACCGTCCTCGTCGCCCGCGCGATGCTCGCCGAGAGCACGCTCTCTTTCCTCGGCATCGGCGTCAAACCGACCACGCCGACGTGGGGCGCGCTGCTCGGCCAAGGCCGGAGTCTCATCGGGCAGGCCTGGTGGATATCCATCGTCCCCGGCATCGCCATCGTCGTGACCGTCCTCGGCATCAACCTCTTCGGCGACGCGCTCCGCGACGCCTTCGACGTGCGCGGGGAGGGAGGGTCGCCGTGAGCCTGCTGGACATCGAGGACCTCGCGGTCACCTTCCCCGTCGAGGACGGCCCGGACGTGCCCGCCGTCGACGGCGTCGACCTGCAGGTCGCGGCCGGCGAGATCCACGGCCTCGTCGGGGAGTCGGGATCGGGCAAGAGCGTCACCGCGCGGTCGATCATGCGCCTCCTCGACGGCGCCGAGGTGTCCGCCGACCGCTTCGACTACCGCGGCGAGGATCTCTACGCCAAATCGGAGGCCGAGATGCGGCGGGTTCGTGGCGACGAGATCGCCATGGTGTTTCAGGACTCCCTCTCGGCGCTCAACCCCGTAATGACCGTCGGCGAACAGATCGCCGAGGTGGTGCGACACCACGGCGCCGTGGACGAGTCCGCCGGCCTCCTGAGCGAACTCCGGCGCAAGTACGTCACGGGCACGAGCAAATCCGCCCCGTCGTGGCGCCGCGCCGTCGACCTGCTGGAGACGGTGGGGATTCCCGATCCCGAAGAGGTCGCCACCACCTACCCGCACCAACTGAGCGGCGGCCAGCGCCAGCGCGTGATGATCGCGTCGGCGCTCGGGGGCGACCCCTCGCTGATCGTCGCCGACGAACCCACGACGGCCCTCGACGTGACCGTCGAGGCCAGCATCCTCGACGAACTCCGTCGCCTGTGCGACGAGTTCGACGTCGCCATCCTGCTGATTACGCACGACCTCGGCGTCGTCGCCGAGACCTGTGACAGCGTGACCGTCATGTACTCCGGCTCGGTGATGGAGCACGGACGGACGGACCAGTTGTTCGAAAACCCGGCCCATCCCTACACGAAGGGCCTGCTCCGGAGCATCCCCGACGGGACGGCTACCGACGGCGAACTGACGACGATTCCCGGGTCTGCACCGGAACCGGCCGAGCGGCCCGCTGGCTGCCCATTCCGCGACCGCTGTCCCGCCGCGTTCGACGCGTGTACCGACCCGCTCCCCGAACACGTCGTGGACGCGGGCCACGTCGCGCGCTGTCACCTCTACACCGACGGTGACGACCCCGGCGAGGTGTCGTGGGAGACGGCCGCGAACGTCGATGACGAGACGAACGGGACGGTCGGCGACACCGAGACGGCCGACCGAACCACTCCGACCGAGGTGACCGACGGATGAGTACGCATACGACAACGACGACCGAGGAGCGCCCACGCGAACTCCTGCAGGCGAGCAACGTGAAGAAACACTTCCCGGTCGGGGAGGGCCTGTTCGACCGTCTGTTCGGCGACGACCGGGTCGTCCGCGCCGTCGACGGCGTCGACCTGACCGTCCACGCCGGCGAGACGGTCGGCATCGTCGGCGAGTCGGGGTCGGGCAAGAGCACGCTCGGCCGCACCGTCTCCCGGCTGTACGACCCCACCGACGGGAGCATCGTCTTCGACAACGAACACATCGAGACGTACTCCGGGCGGGCGCTTCGCCCCATCCGGCGCCGCGTCCAGTACGTCTTTCAGGACCCGCTGTCGGCGCTCAATCCGCGCAAGACGGTCGGCGAGAGCGTCGCACGCCCACTCTCGGTTCACGACATCGCCAGCGGCGAGGAGAAGTGGGAGCGGGTCGCCGACCTGTTCGAGGAGGTGGGGCTGTCGGCGTCGCAGATGAACGCCTACCCGCACGAACTCTCCGGCGGGCAGCGCCAGCGGGTCGGCCTCTGTCGCGCCCTCGTGACCGAACCCGACCTCGTCGTCTTCGACGAACCCGTTTCGGCACTCGACGTGACTCTGCAGGCTCAGATTCTGAACCTCGTCAACCGCCTGCAACGGGAGTTCGACCTCTCCTACCTGCTCATCTCCCACGACCTCACCGTCGTCCGGCAGGTGTGTGACCGCATCGCCGTCATGTACGCCGGCGAAATCGTCGAACGTGGATCGGCGCGGGACATCTTCGAGAACCCGCAACACCCGTACACGCGGTCGCTCCTCGACTCGATTCCGCAGGTCGGCGGGGGACGAAAGTCGGACCGCGAACCCCTCGGCGGCCAGCCACCGAGCGCGACGAACCCCCCGAACGGCTGTCGGTTCCACCCCCGCTGTCCCGAGTTCATCGATGGACGGTGTAGCGGTGAGAACCCGGCACTCCAGTCCATCGAGGGCGACGGGCCGGCCCACGAAGCGGCCTGCCACTGGCTCGACCAAAGTGAGGGCGAGCGGGCGACCCACACGCCACCATCCCGGGCCGAGCGCGAGGTCATTCGGGAGTCGAGCGGGGGCTAGCGACGGGGCCGTTGCCGTTCCAGCCTTCGCTCCCGTTCCCCTGCCTGCCGCCGCAGCCGCTCGATGCGCTCCGTCATCGGCGGATGCGACGCCAGCAGGTCGGTGACCGGCCCCTCCTCGTCGCCGTGAATCACCAGCGTCGACAGGAGGCCGCCGGGCGTCGTCGCGCGCTCGATTTTCTCCAGCGCGCGCGCCAACGCCAGCGGCTCGGTCACGCGCGCCGCTTGGCCGTCGGCCGCGTACTCCCGGTGTCGGGAGTACGCCTGCACGACGGCAGTCAGGAGGAACAGACAGACGACGACGAGACTCGTCACCGCCGCGTCGGCGGTCCGGGCCGTCCGGCGGAGTTCGGCCGGGCCGTCACCGCGAAAGAGGGCGAGCGCGCGGGCGACGCCCCCGACCAGCAACGCGACGGGCAGGAGGACGAACCAGACGACGCCCGTGACCGTTCGGACGAGGCTGTAGCCGAGCGTCTTCACCAGACTGTCCCGTCGTTTCAGGTGCGCGAGTTCGTGCGCGATGATCGCCTCCAGTTCGGCCGCAGTGAGGAGCCGAAAGAGCGAGCCGTCGATCACCACGTCGCCGTCGCGGGCACCGCCGAGGGCGAGCGCGTTCGGCCCCGGGAGCGACGCGACCATGAGCCGCGGCGTCTCGACGCCGACCCGGTCGGCGAGGGCGTCGACCCGGCGGTAGAGCTCCGGCATCTCGCGGCGCGGCAGCTCGACTGCGTCGAGGACGTATCGAAGGCGGGCCGTCCCGATCCGATAGCTCGCGTAGCCCATGCCGAGCGTGAGGGCGACGACGACGACCACCGTCGTCACCGGGTCGGGGCGCTGGGACCAGAGAACGAGGAGCGCCCAGTAGGTGAAGAAGGCGAGCGTGACGTAGACGAAGAGCGTGACGGCGGCGACGACGGCGAAGAGGAGTGACGACCCGAGTCGCCGCATGCGTTACGGGTCGATGTCGGTAACGGTCCCGACGCCCTTGCTCCGCCCCTCGCGGAAGACGAAGCGCTGCCCCTCCTCGATCAGGTAGGGACGGAACTTGAACTCCACCGACGCCGTCCCGCGGTCGCCGGGGAGGAGATGGCCACCGTCCGGACGGAAGACGGCCGCCTCGCTGATCGTCTCCAAGTGAACGACGGGTTCGTAGCCCGTCCCGATGCGGGTGGGGTGGTTGAGGACGACCACCTCGGCCTCGAACTCGCGGACTGGCGTGGGTTCGGCGTCGGCGGGCAGGAGGACCATCCCGCGTTCGATGTCGGCCTCCGCGACGCCCTTGAGCGCGATGCCGACGATCCGGCCCGCCTCCGCGCGGTCGACCCGGTGGTAGTGCATCTCGATGGAGCGCACCTCCACCTCGCGGAAGTCGCCGTCGGGCATCGGGCCGAGGAGGAGGTCGTCGCCCGCCTCGACGGTGCCGGAGTTGACGGTGCCGGAGGCGACGGCGCCGACACCCGTCACCGAGTACGTGCGGTCGATGTACATCCGGAAGTCGCCGTCGCCGCCGGTGGTCTTGGGCAGGCGCTCGAAGAGGTCGTCGAGGGCGTCGAGTCCCGTCCCGGCGACGGCGCTGGTCTTCAGGATCGGCACCACGTCGCCGATCTCCTCGGCCGCCACCTCGACGCCGTGACGCTCGATCCGCAGCGGCGTCTCCTCTACGTCCCGCAGGAGGCGTTCGACCTCACGTTCGACCTCCTGCACCCGCTCCTCGCCGACGATGTCCGTCTTCGTGATGGCGACCAGCGTCGGCAGCTCCGTCGCCAGCAGGATGCCGAGGTGTTCGCGCGTGGTCTTCGTGGGGCCGTCGTCGGCGGCGACGGTCAGCAGACCGTAGTCGAGTTTCTGGCCGACGAGGCCCCTGATCGTCGTCCGAAGCCACGGCTCGTGTCCCACCGTGTCGACGAACGAGACCAGCCTGTCCGCCTCCTCGACGACGCGCGCGCGGTCCGACTTCCGGTGGGGGTTGTCCATCCGTACCGACCCATCGTCGTCGAAGCCGTACACCGCATACGAGAGGTCCGCCGAGAGGCCGCGCTCCACCTCGTGCGGTTGCACGTCGAGATACGAGCGCGTGCTCCCCTGCCCGTCGTCGGCCTGTCCCGTGACCAGCGTCCCGACGAGCGTGCTCTTGCCGTGGTCGACGTGGCCCGCCGTGCCGACGACGATGTGGGAGTCGTCGGTGTCGAGCATCGCCCCCTCGCGGATGGTCGCGACGCCGACGAGGCCCTCCTCGTCCGCGCCGCCGACGCCCCACGTCTCCACGTCCTCGATGTGGGCACCCGCCTCCTCGGCGAGCAAGGAGAGCACGTCCATCGACTCCGAGAACTCGGCGGGCGGAATGCCCGCGATGTGACCGTCGTCCGTGACGCCGACGACGTACGTCGCCTCGCCGTCGCCCGAGAGCACGCGGTGGCGCAACTGTGCCGCCAGACTCTCCATCCGGCCGTCGACGAGGTGGACCTCGCGGGAGAGCCGCTCCTTGAACTCGATTGGGCCGCCCTCCTCCTCGCCGCGTTCCAGGGCCCGTTCCAGCAGGGCCCGATCGGCGGTCATGGGGCGTGTTAGGCAACGACTCGGCAAAACGCTTTCCGTCGTTTGGGAATAGTTAGCACAGTCACTCGCGCAACCGTTCGTACGCTCGGTTCACCCGCTTGAACGCCTCCTCGTCCCCGTCCGCGGTGTCGGGATGGACCTCCTTCACTCGCGCCCGGTAGGCCCGCCGTACCTCGTCGTCGCTCGCGCCCGGGTCGAGACCGAGCAGCTCGTAGGCCTCGCGCTCGCTCGGGCCGGCGTCGTCGGGGCGGGCGCCGGTGCGTCGACGGCGCGACGACCGGGCGCCCGACGCCGCGCCGCGGGCCGTCGCGCCGAAGCCACCGGGGGCGCGGCGTCCCCGCCCCCCGGCCCGGCTCGCCCGCGCCTCCCGCCGAGCACGCGCCTCGATCCGACCGGTCGCGTGGTGCCACATGAGATACGTCGTCGCCGCGAACGGGATCGCCAGAAAGAGCAAGAACAGCTGGCGGACGAACGCGAGCACTACGAGAACGACCGTGAGGCCGGCGAACACCGCCGCGAGGCCGAGGACGAGTCGGTCCCTGTCCACGTCGTCGTTTCGGGGGCCCACGGTTGTAAGCGTCTCGCCCGTGCCCGCCCACACCCTGAAGCCCCCCGCCCCCGTACGCCCGCCATGAGCGTTACAGCTATCTGTCAGATCTGCGAGTCCGCGACCGCCAACTACACCTGCGACGCCTGCGGCGCGGCGGTCTGTGAGGCCCACTACGACCGCACGGCCGGCCTGTGTGCGAACTGTGCCGCCGGGACGCGGCAGGACTAACGGTACTGGTTGAGTCGCCGTTTGAGACGCTTGGCCGCCTGCCCCGCCGCGCCGAAGTACGCCCCCTCGTCGGCACTCGGCGCGTTCTCCCCCGCGAAGATGATTCCCCGCGAGGAGTTGACGAGCCCGACGCCGTCGGCCAGCCCGTACGCCACCGCCGCCTCGGCGTCGCCCCCCTGCGCGCCCACGCCGGGGACGAGGAAGGGGAGGTCCGGTACCTCGGTCCGCAGCTCCTCGAGCTCCGCCGGCGCCGTCGCGCCGACGACGAGGCCGACGTTCCCGTGTTCGTTCCAGAGGTCCGCCAGCGCCGCGACCCGCCGGTAGAGCGGTTCGCCGGACGCGAGTTCGAGGTCCTGCAGGTCCGCGCCGCCCGGATTCGAGGTGCGACAGAGGACGAACACGCCCGCCTCCTCGCGGGAGAGGAAGGGGTCCAGCGAGTCCCGGCCCAGGTAGGGGTTCACCGTGACGGCGTCCACCTCGTCCAGCAGGCGTGCGTACTGCCGCGAGGTGTTGCCGATGTCGGCCCGCTTGGCGTCCAGCAGGACGGGCACGTCCTTTCCGTGGGCGTAGGCAATCGTCTCGCGGAGCGCCCGCCAGCCGTCCGCGTCCTCGTAGAAGGCGGCGTTGGGCTTGTAACACGCCGCGTGCTCGTGCGTGGCGTCGATGATCCGGCGGTTGAACGCCCACCGCGGCAGGTCGCGGTCGGTAAGGAAGTCCGGAATCCGGTCGGGGTCGGCGTCGAGGCCGACGGAGACGACGCTGTCGACGCGCTCGATGCGCTCGGCCAGCCGGTCGAAGAAGGCGGTCATTGGGCCGAGTCGGCCGGGCGAGAACTACAAGGTTGCGACCGACGGCCGTGCCCCTCACCCGGTCCGGAACGAGAGGTCGAGCGCCGGCGCGCTGTGGGTCAGCCACCCCATCGAAATCACGTCGACACCCGTCGCGGCGTAGTCGGGCACGTCGTCGAGGCGGATGCCGCCGCTGGTCTCCGCGAGAACGCCGTCGGGGAGGGCGTCGACGCCGCGGCGGACTGCCGCCGGAGGCAGGTTGTCGAACAGGACGATGTCGGCGCCCGCGGCCGCGGCGCGGGGCGCGTCCGCCGGCGTTTCCACCTCGACTTCGAGTTTCGTCGCGAACGACTTCCGCTCGCGGAAGCGCTCGATGGCCCCTTCGAGGCCGAGTTCCGCGACGTGATTGTCCTTCACCATCACCATGCCCGAGAGGTCGAGTCGATGGGTGTCGCCCCCGCCGGCGGCGACGGCGCGTTTCTCGATGCCGCGCAGGCCGGGCGTCGTCTTGCGGGTGGCCGCGACGGCCACGTCGTCGCTCACCTCGCGGGCCGCGTCGACGGCGCGCCGCGTCGCGGTGGCGACACCCGAGGCGTGGCCCGCGACGTTGACCGCGACGCGTTCGCCACGGAGCACCTCGCGGGCGGGGCCCTCGACGCGCAGTATCGCGTCGCCCGCCTCGACTCGGTCGCCGGCGGTCACGACCGGCTCGGCGGCCACACCGAGGTACTCGAAGACGGCGACGGCGGCGTCGACGCCGGCGACGACGCCCACCTCCCGAGCGACGAGTCGACCCGTCGTCTCGCCGGGCACGTCGTTCGTCACGTCCCGGTGGCCCACGTCCTCGCGCAGCCAGCGCTCGACGGGGCGGTCAGTCAGCACGGGCGTTCTCCTCGGCGCCGCGCTCGTCCGCACCCGCGCCGTCCGCCGGGGCGAGGTAGTGACAGCCCGCGGCGTCGTGCTCGGCGGCCGCGCGGGCGACGAGCAACCCCGTCACCGTGGCGTTCCGGAGTTCGTAGAGCCGCCGCGAGGTGCGCGTGCGGACGTAGGCGTCGACCTCCCCCTTGAGCCGGCGGATGGCCGCTTGCGCCCGTCGGAGGCCCGACGGCGTCCGCACCAGCCCCACTTCCTCGTCCATCACCTGCCGGAGACGGCGGAGTTTCGCGGACGCGAAGTCGTCGGGGAGCGACGGATCGCTGTCCCGCAATTCGGGCACCTCGACCGGCTGGAGTTCGTTCCCCACGGCCGCCGCGCCGGCACGCCGGCCCCAGACCAGCCCCTCGAGGAGGCTGGTCGAGGCGAGCCGGTTCGCACCGTGGACGCCCGTCCGGGCACACTCCCCGACGGCGAACAGGCGGCCGAGGCTGGCCCGGCCCCGGTCGTCGACGGCGATACCGCCACAGAGGAAGTGTTCGCTGGGCGCGACGGGGACGCCCGCGGCGGGGTCGACGCCCCGGTCGGCGCATTTCGCGGCCAGATCCGGAAACTCGCGGTCGAAATCGAGCGGCGACACGTCGAGGCGCACCTCGCCCGTTCGTTCGCGTTCGCGGGCGACGGCGCGGGCGACGACATCGCGCGGCGCGAGTTCGGCGTCGTCGTGGACGGCGGGCATGAACCGCTCGCCGTCGCCGTTGCGGAGGACGGCCCCCTCGCCGCGCACCGCCTCGCTGACGAGGAACGGGTCGTCGCCGGCGTAGGCGGTCGGGTGGAACTGGACGTACTGCATGTCGGTCACGTCGGCGCCGGCGAGAGCGGCCATGGCGACGCCGTCGCCCGTCGCGTCGGCGGGGTTGGTCGAGGTGCCGTAACAGCCGCCGATGCCGCCCGTCGCGAGCACCGTCGCCCCGGCGAAGACCGGTTCGACTTCCCCGCCGGATTCGAGGAGCGCCCCGTGGACGCGTCCCTCGTGGGTCACCAAGTCGAGCGCCGCGGTGTCCTCGCGGACGGTGACGCCCCCTCGGTCGCGCAGGTGCGCGAGGAACGGCCGGAGGACGTGCCGGCCGGTGCTGGCGTTCACGTGGAGGATGCGCCGTCGGGAGTGGCCCGCCTCGCGGCCGAGGGCGAAGTCGCCGTCGGCCGTGTCGAACGCGACGCCGAGCGTGTCGAGAAGTACGTCGTCGACCGCCTCGCGGGCGTTCGAGACGAGCACGTCGACCGCCTCGGGGTCGGCCGTGCCGCCGCTGGCGTCGACGATATCGCGGGCGAAGGCGTCGGGGTCCGATTGCGTGACCGCGACGCCGCCCTGCGCGTGGTCGGTCGAGGCGTCGGCGGGTTCGGTGGCCTTCGTCGCCACCAGCACCTCGGCCCCCTCGCGGGCGGCAGCGAGGGCGGCCGCACACCCCGCGATGCCGCTCCCGACGACGAGTACGTCGGTCCGCGTCATAGGTCGAGCATCCGCTCCATCGCCACCGCGGCGAGTTCCTTCTCGCGGGGCGCCACCTCGACGACGTTTCGCTCCCGTCCCGCCGCGAGTTCCTCGAGGAGCCACGTCAGGTAGTTGGGATCGATCTGTCGCATGGCGTTGCAGTCCATGCACGCGTCGCCACAGAGGGGCAGGACGGTCACGTCGGGATACCACCGCTGGAGGTGCCGGGCGAGGTGAATCTCGGTGCCGATGGCCCACGTCTCGCCAGCGTCCGCCTCGGCCACCGTCTCGCGGATGGTGCTCGTCGACCCGACCACGTCGGCCGCCTCGACTACCTCGCGCCGACACTCGGGGTGGACGACCACCTGCGCGTCGGGGTGGTCCGCACGTACCTGCTCGACGTGGTCCGGGCGGAAGCGCTCGTGCACCTGACAGTAGCCGTCCCAGAGGATCACGTCGGCCGCAGCGACCGCCTCGGCGTCCGTCGACTCGGGGTCCCACGGGTCCCACTCGACCGTCGCGTCTCCGAGGCCGAGGTCGTGGGCCGTGTTCCGACCGAGGTGCTTGTCCGGTAAGAAGAGGACGGCGTCGCCGCGGTCGAAAGCCCACTCGAAGGCGCTGGTCGCGTTCGAGGAGGTGCAGACGAGGCCGCCCTGTTCGGCACAGAACGCCTTCAGGTCCGCGTAGGAGTTCATGTACGTGACGGGGACGATGTCGCGGTCGCCCGCCGCTTCGGTGAGGGTCGACCACGCGGCGTCGACCTGCAACGCCTCCGCCATCCCCGCCATCGGACACGACGCCTCCATCGACGGCAGGAGGACCGTCTGGTCGTCGGCGGTGATGATGTCCGCGCTCTCGGCCATGAACGTCACGCCGGCGAAGACGACGTACTCGGCGTCCGAGTCCGCGGCCGCCTGCGACAGTTGATAGGAGTCGCCCACGAAGTCGGCGTGGTCGACGATTTCGCGGCGCTGGTAGTTGTGCCCGAGGACGACCACGTCGTCCCCGAGTTCGTCGCGGGCGGCCGCGATACGCTCCGTCCGCTCGCCTTCACTCAACTCGCGGTACCGTTCGGGTAACTGTTCGAGGTCGCCGTACTTGAAGAGACTCAGGTCGGTGTCGAGATTTACTGTCTCTAATTTTGCCACTGTTGTCCACCTTCGGATTGACTAGCCAACAGTAGCCCATATTGAAAAGAATTTGTGTTCAAAGAATTCGACTGGAGGTGAGGTGTGTGTATCAGGAGAAACGAACGGCTCACAACGTCGAATACGGGCGGAGCGGCGAGAACGAGCGGCCGGTCAGCGAGCGTCGTAGACGACACTACCGTCCACGACGGTCAGCGTCACGTCGATGTCGCGAATCGACTCCGGGGCGTCCCACGGCGACTCGTCGAGGACGACCAAGTCGGCACGCTTCCCCGGTTCGACCGTTCCCAACGCCCGTTCGTCGAAGCCGGCGTACGCACTCCCGAGCGTGTACGCCCGCAGTGCTTCGGTCACGCCGAGCCGCTGGGCCGCAGCCGGCGCGTTGACGGCGTGGTGGACGCCGAACAGGGGGTCGAGGGGCATACAGTCGCTCCCGAAGGCGAGGCGGACGCCCGCGTCCGCGAGTCGACGCAGGCGGTTGGTCGCCGTTCGTCGGTCGCCGAGACGGTCGGCGTACAGTCCGCCCTCGCCGGCCCAGCGGTGGAAGTTCGGCTGGACGGAGGCGACGATACCCCGGTCGGCCATCCGGTCGATGGCGTCGTCGCTCGCGAGTTCGGCGTGTTCGACGCGGTGGCGGGCGTCCGCGGAGTCGTCGTCGCCGGCGTCGCCGGCTCTCCGAGGCGGCGTCGGCGCCTCGGCCGCGAAGGCGTCGACGACTTCGTCGACCGCTTCGTCGCCGATGGCGTGGGCGGCGACCTGAAAGCCCGCGCTCGCGGCGCTGTCGAGCAAGTCGCGGAACTCCGCAGGTGGGACCGTCCACTCGCCGCGCTCGTCCGGCGCGTCGGCGTAGGGTTCGGACAGTCTGGCCGTCCGGCCGCCGAGACTCCCGTCGGTGAACGTCTTGATCGCGCCGACGCGAACCAATCCCTCACCGTGGTTCGTCCGCAGGCCCGTCTCGACGAGGGCGTCGAGGTGATCGGCCCAGTAGTTGAGGCGAACCCGGAGCGACAGGCCGCCATCACGGTCGAGGTCACGGTAGACGCCCGGCGCGTGCGACCGCCGGACCATGTCGTGAACGCCGGTGACGCCACGCTCGTTCGCGTAGCGCTGGGCTGCCCGGAGCAGGTCGACCGTCTCGTCGGGACCGGGTGCGACGGCGTCCAGCACCGCCGCGGCAGCGTCCTCGACGACGACGCCCGTCGGCTCGCCCCCCTCGCGCTGGACGCCCTCGGCGGGCAGGTCGTCACCCCACCGGGCCAGCGCGGTCGAATCCAGCGAGGCGACGTGGAGGTCCTCGCGAACGGCGACGACCGGCCCCGAAGCGTCGACGGCGTCCAGCTCCCCGCGGGTCAGATACGCCGTCTCGCCCCACGCGTGTTCGTCGTAGCCGAAGCCGAGGACGGGGTCACCCGCGGACACGTCGGCCGCCCGGTCGCGGAGGGCGTCGAGCGCTTCCTCGCGGCTCGCCGCCTCCGAGAGGTCGGCGTGGACGAGTTTCCGGCCGAGGAGTTCGAGGTGGGTGTGGGCGTCGATAAAGCCCGGCAGCAGGACACGTCCCTCGCAGTCGACGACTCGGGTGTCGACGCCGGCCAAGAAGTCGAGGTCGTAGGCGTCGCCGACGCGGACGATCCGACCATCGCGGACGGCGACCGCTTCGTAAGTCTCGTCGGGACGCGCGAGCGTGTGGACCTCCGCGTTCGTCAACAGGAGGTCGGCGGCCTCGGTCATGTCTCACCTCCTGCGGGCGAGCGCGTTAACGCTTTGGGGGGTCCGCTCCTTCGTGTTTAGTTTGGAGCATTGTGCCAACGAGCGAAACTCTGCAACCAGTTTTCAGCTGTTGCTGGTTCGACGTGGCTGAAACAGTTTGAAAACGAA
>Ga0207757_100800_pt1 | contig 17194 bp, 19 predicted proteins | sample A23P3SouthBayCA_2_FD_187752 | JGI IMG/M metagenome (GOLD analysis project Ga0207757, IMG submission 187752) | Aerobic enrichment media microbial communities from Eden Landing Ponds, California, USA - A23 P3 (2) (SPAdes) | ecosystem: Environmental > Aquatic > Marine > Unclassified | place...
CGATCCTGTTGGGAGTGGCGGAAAAGGATATACTAATGGACAAGATGGCTCATCTGGTGGCGGTGGCTCTGGTGTCGGTGGTGATGCTGGAGCAAACACCGGTGGTGGCGGGGGTGGCGGCGGATGGGACTCCGCTGCTGGCGGTGATGGTGGTTCGGGTATCGTCATCGTGTTGTGGAAGATTGGGGAAGACCAGAATGTTGCAGACGGTGGCACCGCCTCTGTGACTTGGAATGGGTTAGACCCAGGAACATCATACTCTTGGTATGCGGTAGCCAGAGATGGTGAACTCGGGGCAGAAAGTTCTACATGGAGTTTCACGACGAGTTATAGTCCAAGTGTCGATACGATTACCGCCACCGATGATACCTCGAATCATGCGTTTGTGCCTGATGCGGTGGTGAGTGATCCGGATGGTGGGTCAGATATCGCTTCATGTAGTGTGACGGTGTCTGATGGTGAGGGGAACAGTCAATCGTATTCGACTAATCTTGATACGTCATTCGGCGGGCCAGAGGAAGCAGCCTGCAACGTCTCAGAGACTGTCAGTTCCTCGGATAATGGTGGATGGGGCCACGTCGAGACAATGACTGTCCAGTTCTCGGTAACTGATCAGGATGGGAATTCTGGTAGTGGTAATACGAATCATGCGTTTCCGAACCATCAGCCTTCGATCAGTACAGTGCCCCAGTTTAGTGATAGCTCGACAGTTCATGCGTTCACGGTAGATGCCTCAGCAATTGATACCGATGACGGTAGTACTGAGGTATCGAGCTGTACTGTCTTCCACAACGATCAAGACGGGAACAGCCACACCACGACTGGCTCGATTGATACCTCATATGGCGGCTCGAATGAAGCGCTCTGTGAAGCAACCGTCGATGATAGTTACAGCGGCTATACCGGGACAGACCAGCTTGATGTCCAAGTCGAGTTCACGGATCAGCACGGCTCGGCCGTCAACACCTCAGAAGCAACGCATACGCTACCAAACCATGCTCCGTCCGTGCTGAGCGGCCACGATTTTGTCAACTACACCGGTGAACACGCCTTCAATGTGTCGGCAGTCTTCGAGGATACGGATGATGGGCAGGATGAACTCAGTAGTTGTACTGTCGACCATAATGATTCATTGACGAGTTATTCGACAAGTGGTACGCTTGATACGTCATATGGTACGAGTGATCAGGCTGAATGCCGTCTCACTATTGACTTAGACAGCTTTGGCGGGTATGAACCGAATACCCCGATCTCTGTTCAAGTTACCGGGACCGACAAGCATGGTGCCTCGGTCCAGACATCGATGGATGAGAATGTGATTCCGAATGATGCACCGACTGTTGAGCTGACTGACACCATTCCTAGTGGTCCTGAGATTAATGATGAGGTCGTCATCGAGACTAATGTCTCGGATACGGAGAACGACACCATCACGTATGCGAATTACACGGTCTGGGAATATAATGAAGATGAGGCAACGAAGATCATCGACAATGAGAATGGAACGGTTCAACGCGGTGCGACATACACGCTCTGGAACTCCTCATCGTTCACGGCTGATCTCGAGAATGGGACGTATAATTGGACGGTCGAGGTCTCTGATGGGTGGACGACCACGAGTGATACAGGCGAGTTCAAGCTGGAACAGGTTTCGCCCGATATCTCTGGAGCGGATCTGTCGGTCGCGGCCCCGTATAATATCGAGGCGACACGGTTCCGGCCCGATCAGACGTTGGTGGCACAGGTCGACGTTACCGACCTGAACGGTCGGCCGGATCTGGACTCGTGGCATGCCAACATTACTTCGCCAAGCGGGCAGGAAGCGACCTATCTCGATATGGAAACGGTCTCACAGGTGACGAATGGGTATGAGGTCGAGACGGCGTACACGATTGATGAAACGGTTGAGGGTACGTGGAGTATTGATGTTGGTGCGACCGATGTTTTCGATCTTTCAGACAGTAATAGTACGGAGTTCACGGTCACTGAGCTTGATAATGTGAGTGTCGAGTACAGCTATGAGCCGGGTGGTGGGACGATCGAGACCCGGAGCAGTGATGTCCATTATGCGGTGACGAACGGTGCACCGTTGCTGACCGGGCTGATCCAGTATGGTGACTTCCTGGAGCAGTCCGGGGCGACCGATGGGGGCATCCATACGGTCAGTATGGCCCAGGACTTCGACAGTCGGATGTTGTTGCCGTATACGGCTGCGTCGTTGAGCGAGCTTGATGAACACGAGGACGAACTCAGTCCATCACTGCTCGGCGGGCGGTCGTTCCTTGCGAACAATATCGCGAGTATTGCGTATGAGATGCATGATCAGTTCGATATTGTGATCGATATGAGTTACTATAACAATGATCAGATCTATCTGGACGGGTTCAATGGCAGTCTTGGTGCTGGCAGTCATCAGCTCGTGGTGCGGAATGATGGTGTCGAGGATGGCCAGACGGTCGTGGAGGTGCAGCGGTGATGCGGAAAGGTGTCTCACCACTGATCTCGTATCTGTTGTATGTCGGGGCTGGGTTGGTCGTGGTCTCGATCGTGGCGTCGGTCGGTACCGGGACGATCGATACGATGCGTGATAGTGCCGAGGTCGAACAGATGCAGAGTGATTTGGCCGGGGTAAGCGGGTTGGTCGATACGGTAGCCAGTTCTGGTACCGGGACCCAGTTGACCCGGCAGATCTCGCTCCGGCGTGGGAGTCTGCACTATGAGAACCAGTCGCTGGTGTATGAGATCCGGACGCCGGCCGAGATCGTGAGTTCGGGGACCAGGCAGGATTTCGGCCGTGTCGGATTGGCATCGAACGCTGCTGCCACGTTGGCCGAGACCACCTATCAGGGCACGGATTGTTACCGCGTGGAGAACCAGTATCTCGAGACCTGTATCAAGAAGCTGGATGAGTACACGAGCACGGACTTCCAGGATCTGTTCCTCTACATAGAGGGCGCGAACATGGACACGACAGTTGAACCGAACATGACCGTCCAGATCGATGGGCAATCCCAAGATCTCCAGATCTGGACCCGGCCCGCACAGATCGGCCGGTTCTTGGGCGAAGCCGTGGTCCGCATCCAGGTCAAACCAGACACTCAGCCAGCCTACACCATGCTCGTCAAACTACGCACAGGCGCAGACTTCCTCACACTCGAATACCAATGACACAGAATCTCAAAATCGATGATGTCTACAAATTAGATCGTAGAAACCTGATCCAGATGGGAAACTCAACTGGCCTCACCTTACACAAAGACGAACTCCGCCAACTCGGCGATCTTGAAGCCGGTGATGAAGTCACGGTCCTGGTCGGGAAAGATGGTACGATCACGATCAAGGCCGACGAGTAACGAGGTCTGCTTCTGGTCATCGTTGAACCGAACCGTGGTGTGACCAAAGGTATCTATCGTGTTCTCTCGAAAGCAACGGTATGTCACCGATTGCGCCACGAGAGGTATTCGAAGCGAAAGATCTGCTGGAGGAGGTCCAGTCATGGTCACAGGATGAACTGGATGCGTTACCGAAGCTGTATCGTGAGAAGGCACAGCGGTATCGCCAGCTAGGGAACCGTGGTGATGGCTAACCGGTATCCCTCCTCGCTCGTATACAGTGCTGGGAGGTGAGTGGTTGTCGAGTACGACGAGGATGATTTCGATCAGCTGCCCTGGCCTGCTACCGAGGACATCGATGCCACCGAGATCTTGGAACAGTCCCGTGGGACACAGCAGGATGTGTTACAGCGTGAACTGGACCGGATCGAGGAGCAGTTAGCAAAGCGTGATCGGCTCTACCGTGAGGTCCGGGATGATCTCACGACACGGATCAAGCGGTATCGGAACGAGTTGCAACAGGCTCGGAGCCGGCCGTTCGGTGGTAATGAAGCTCGACGCGAGGAATTGAAGGACAAGATCGAGGGCTTGTCTGTCGAGTTACGGCAGGAGCGGCGTGATCACTGGATGGATCGGCAACGGTTAGAGCAGGAACGACGCGATGTCCTCCGCCAGTTGGACCGCATCGTGGAGGACGACGTCATCGACGATCTGCTCTAACCCCTTTTTTCTCCTTTTTTCTGCAGAATTGGTCATAGGTCCCGGCCAGGTTTTTACCGAGTCACTACGAACAAGTTGCTAATCAGCGTGCTAGCCCGATGACAGACGACACAGAGCCAGAGGAAACAGAAGACACAGGTGGTAGTAGTGGAACGGTGACGAACCCGTTTGCAGCGGGTCTAATCGATGAGGAGTTATTCGATACGCTGGATGCGTTACAGACGGTCGTCGCAGAGCAGGACGCAGCGATGCAGGGCGTGGCAACCTTAGTGTCTGATGAGTCTCTGTCTGAACTCCACGAAGCTGCTCAGGTGCTGGATGAGTACGATGAGGCAATCTGGACGACCCAGCAGCTCGCCCGGTTGTTCAATGATGAGATCTCGACCGAACTTGAACAACTGGCCGGGACCGTCGAAGAACTCGGCGAACTTGAAGCGGCGCTCCAACAGAACCCGGTAACGATCCCTGCATTGGACCTCCAGGTAATCGACCCGGAACTGCTCGATCTGATGGTGACTGATTTCTCACAGGGACCGGTCGCTGAACCACTGGTCGAGGAGTCATTTGCTGTCGACCCGGCCGAGGACGAGACGGTGTCGATGACGCCTGAGGAGTGGTTTGAACTGGGCGTGGATGCAGATATGATCCTGACCTGTGATAACTGTGGCTCAGCGGTGCTACGGGAGAATAGCCACCGTTATCAGGCACAGGAGGACGGCCAGTTGGTCTGTCCCAATTGTGGTACCACCGGTCGAGCATTCCAGTAGCGCCAGCCCCGGTCAAAACTGGGTGACCAGCTGGATTTCTCGTGTTTTTCCGGCTTCCCCGCCGCGATGGTACTCCGCCTCGATCAGGCCCAGGAGGTCGAGATGGGTGAGGAAGTCGCTCAGCCGTCGGTTCGTCAACGGGTCGCGTTGGATGCTGGTACAGAACTCGTTGTATCGTGTGTAGACGTCGCCGGCAAAGGTGGTCTCTTGCCCCTCATCGCAGAGGTGGTAGATGGCTTCCAGCAACAGGGAGTGATGTGGGGTGAAGTCTTGTAGCATCACATCACGGTATCGCTGGATGGCTTCACTGTGGACTTGGTTGATTTCGTCTGTGGAGACGGCTGACTCGGTTTCCTGTATGGCGTATCGGAGCCAGTGCATACCGAACCGGATGTTCGTCGTTGTCGTGGCGATCCGTTCGATGGCCTGTGGATACACCGGTGGCGTGGCATCCTCAACCTGTTCGGTATGGGTGTGCAGGATCTGGTGGGCCTGGTCCTCGCTGTACCCGTCGAATGTGATGTGGTGGGGCTGGAGTGAGCTGTAGGTTCGGGTATCGATGAGGGACGCCAGTTCTGGGTGGTTCGCGGAGATACTGACGGTTGAGACCGGGTTTGCTGCTGAGACGCGGGACAGGTAGTAGAGGAGATCGTTGCCATCGTTGGCTAGAAGGAAGTCGATTTCGTCTAGGACGATTGCGACAGCGGTGGTGTCGAGGATGGATTCGAATTGGTGTTTCAGGGTGGCTGTGTGGTGGCCTTCTTCGATGGATTCGCCGGTGAGCTTGTCGCAGAGGTCTTGTAGCACTTTGTACTGGGTATCGTGCTGCAGGCAGGACAGGTAAACCGTTTCTGCCGTGGTATCGGTAGTCTCGATGGCGTGGGTGGTGATCGTTGTTTTGCCACTGCCCCGTGGGCCGTAGATGTAGCCGTGCTGGCTTCCTGTCGCTTCGAGAACCTCGGTGATGGCTTGGTATTCCTGTTGGCGGCCAGGGTGCTGCGGCTTCTCGGTTTGTGTGCTGGCGGTGCTATCGTGTGTTGTATTGTCGCGTCTCATCGTCACCACGGGAGGGCGGGGTCAAGTGGTACAACGGTTTGCTGACACCGCGGTTCGGATGCCACCCCCTGCTCAGTGTTCTTCCGACGTTAACACATATTCACCTATTTATCGTATACGTAATTTATTTTTAACCCAATCAGAGAATTCCTTGCTTAGCGACAAAGGAAACCTGCTCTCCCAAATCGCCGGTAAAGACTAGGGAGCAACGACGGTGTCGAGGGCAGAACACCCATGTTCGATGCACAGCACAGAGGAAAAACAGTCTTCGACAACGAACAAGCATTATGCACCACAAACCACGCCGAACCGATCGGCCGCACTGAGGAAGTCGAGACCATCGCGGACACGGTCCGCCCCCTGACCCTGGGCAACGAACCCGACGATCTTCTCATCTATGGCCCCGCCGGAACCGGGAAGACCACCTGTATCAAACACGTCTTCACCAACCTCGATACCGAAACACCGGTCGACCCGGTCATCATCAACTGCTGGGACTACAACACCCGCTCTGCCATCCTCACCCAACTCCTCATCGAACTCGGCTACCCCGCACCCCGCAAAGGCAAACCCGTCGATGAACTCCTCGGCAAACTCCGCGAATGGCTCGACAAGAACGACCCCGTCGCGGTCGCCCTCGATGAGTTCGACCAACTTGAAGACCAGAACGAGATCGTGTATGACCTGCACAACCTGTCCGTCAACACCGACCAGCACATGGCGATGCTCCTGGTCTCGAACAAACCACCGTCCCAGATCGAGCTCGAAAATCGCAGCCAGAGCCGCCTCGGCTACCGCACCCTCCAGTTCACGCCATACGAGAAAGAGGACCTCGAACCCATCCTCGAAGCCAAAGCCGACCAAGCATTCAAAGCCCACGCACTCGGCGACCACGTCGTCGAAACCGTCGCCGAGAAAGCTGTCGAAGAACTCTCGATCGGTACTGGTGACTGCCGTCACGCCATCGAAATCCTGCACCGAGCTGGCCGCGAAGCCGACCAAGCACAAGCCGATAGAGTCACCGCCGCCCACGTCGAACGCGCCATCAACCCACTCCGACAGAAAGCAGAAACAGAGGCGGAAGCAGGCTAGGAATTCGGTAGCTGGCCGCCGAATTACTCTGGCTCGGTGCTGATGATATGCGATTGGTCAACGCAGGCCATCGCGTCGTACACCGTTTCGATACCTGATTGCCCGCCATTGTCCGTGCGAATAGTTATCGTAATATGTTCAATACGGGCCTTCAGAGCCGTGTTCATCTCGAACTCTTGATCATCCTTATAATAGACTGCTTCCGGGCTTAATACCCAATCCTCTTCAGCTATATCTGCACTCTCCCAGAGATGTACCAGGAGGCGATAGGTTGCGTCCTCCCCCTCAGTGTACCAGATGTCAATTTCATCCGCATAATATGTCGTTCCCTCATCTCTCAGATCAGCATTATCCTCATTAAAACCGGTGTCCCAAACTGTAAATCCGTCCGGACGACCCGGCATCGTTTCAGCCTCACTACGAGACTGTGGCGGACACGATGACGGCTCCGAATCCAGCACTGAAGGTTCAATTACGTTCTCAGCACCATCCTCAGTAGCTTCCTCGTCGGTTTCAGTCCCCTCATTTGCTGGTTCTTCATTGTCTTGGTTTCCACCGGAACAACCTGCAAGAGCGACGAGACCAGTAGTGCCTATGCCTGCGATTATCTCCCGCCGGTTCCACTGCATCCTTGATAACATACGTGTTTTTAGCAACCATAGTGACATGCCTCTGTAATCAGACAGGGGGTGACAGTATGACAGACGGTGTCACTATTCGTGTGTATTCGGTAACTATCTCGTATGTCTGAGGTGGCACAGGACGAGCCCGACCTTGATGATCCTTCAGACGTGTCAGAGTCAGGTGAATCGACGCCCACCGCGAAGCGGTATATCCGATTATGGGGGGTGATTAGTTTCGTTACGATGGCGGTGTGGCTCTGGGCCGTGTTTGGAGGTGCTGAAGCACGGAGCGCGGCCGGGTTCAGTCTTGGTCCTGCAGGGTTGGCGATTCTGTTGTTGACGTTTTTCTGGCATGGAGCCAGGAGCTTCAGTGGTGAGACGTCATGGCTCTACAGGATAGGGGTTCCACTGTATCTTATCTCAACGGTGTTGGCATTTGATATCGCAGGCCTGCCAATGTTCCTCCTGCTGGGACTGGGTATCGGCGGTCTTGTCGTTGCGTGGCAGGGATGGAATGGGTGATCCCGAGAACGGCTGACCGCTGTCGGTACGCTACGAAGGCAAACGATAGTTACTGTTGAATCGGTTGTACGTGTTCTTGATACGCGTCGTACGTCTGTTCGGCCCACTGTTTCACGTCGGCGTTGGTTGAGACAACGAGGGCGTGTGGCTTCATATCGTTCGTCACACCAATAGCTACGGTATCATCGGCGATACACAGGAGGAACGGGATCTCTGTGGAGGCAAGATAGAGGTCTGTCTGATCTGCTTGAGTGACCAGCTGTTGGTCGTCCTGGTAGTCCGGATGGATCTCACTCGCTTCGAGCGCTGACTCAGAGAGGACAACTTCGACAGAGACTGGTTCACCGTCGCGGATACGTTGGGCCAATTGTGCAAGACTTTTCTGTTCAATGATCGGTGAGAGTTCGCGGATCTCAGATGCCTGCCGGCGTATCGTCAATGTTCGATCGAGAACCGCATACGGGCTTCCCTCTGTTGCTGTGATCAGTTCAGCGTCTTTGAGACAGCGCAGATCACGATCGAACACACCGTCTGGAAGATGTGTCAGAAACGGTGCGAACTCGTGTGCCAGCTCGGCCTCCTCAGCAAAGGCCTGATATGAGTCAGCCAGGACCGATCCGAATGCCGTCAATCGATACTTGTCATTATTGTCCTCAACGTAGCCGTGCTCAGTTAGTGCATCAAGCGTCCGGATCACAGTTCGCCGTGACGCCTCCACCTGTTCCTCAATTTCATACCGATCCAACTGCTCGTTGTCTTGGAATAATTGTAGTACCTCTGCCCGATTCCTCGATTGAGAGAGAAATGCGAGTGTATCGGTAACCTCGCTCATATTAGTAGATATCTAGTTCTAAGATGTTTAGACTGGCGCAATTGATGGTTCCTTACCGGTGTACTGCATTTTCAACACGTATCGTATTATCTCATATGCCGACAGCATGTGTGCCCGGTGATTTATGGGGGTGCGCGATAATACTACAATGACGGAAGAAGGGGCTAACACCCGAAAATACGCGGGAATCCAAGACAGCGTCAGGATGTTGGTGACCGGTCGACATCGTGTTGCCTGAATCCGGTCAAAACCGGATTTCTAGACAACGAAACATATCAACGTCTTGGTAAGGACGAGAGCCCGGGTTCAAATCCCGGCCTAGGCTCTTTTCGGAATCCAGGTACGGAGCCCCGCCTCCGAGTAGAGACAGGACGCGAAACGATCAGGGGTCCGACCGCAGTTCGCGGAGCGCGGTGTCGTAGGCCTCGCGAGTCTCGAGCGTGCCGAAGACGTCGTCGAGCTGGGCGCTGAGGTCGTCGAGGCGGTCGCGGACGTGCTCGCGTTCGGGGTCCTCGGGCGAGAGAGACGCGTATCGCTCGGCGAGGTCGTAGTATTCGGAGAGAGCGGTCCGGTAGGCCGCCCGGCGGGCGAGTCGGCCGACGGTGTCCCGGAGTTTGTCGGGGTCGACCGGCTTGGTCAGGGCGGCGTCGTAGGCGGTCGCAGTCAGGTCCATGTCGGTCTCGACGAGCGCGGCGACCTGGCAGTCGACGGCCTCGGCGGTGACCCGGTCGAGGACGTGCCGCGCCGACAGGCCGGGGAGGTTCGGGTCGAGGAGGACGACGCTGACCTCGACGTCGAGGACGGCGATAGCGTCGGCGCTGTCGTAGGCGGTCCGGACCTCGTAGTCGGTCTCGAGGACGGCCGCGATGTCGTCGGTCACCGCGGGGTCGTCGTCGGCGACGAGGACGACGGTCGTTCCGGCGGCGTCGCTAGTGCGACGGCCGACGACGGCGGACCCGCTGGAACCGGAGTTGTCCTGTTTCATGTGGATCGTCCGCGGCCGGTCAGTGCCCGACGACGCCGTCGTTTCGGAGGTCGACGACCGTCTCGAACAGCACTTCGATGGTCGCGACGGTTTCGGGATCGTGGACGTCCGGATTGACGTGGAAGTGGGCGACGGCGCCCGCGCGTTCGACGGCGCTGGTGAGCACTTCCACGAACTTGAACACCGACCTCGTGTCGGTCGCCTGAAGCAGGTCCGACAGCGAGTACAGACAGAGACTCGTCTGCTCGCCCCCTTCTGCGGCGAGATGGCGCTCCACCACGTTCCCGAGTTCGATCAGGTCGGTGGCGTCGGGGACGTGCTCGACCGTCGCGTTCGGGACGCCGAGGGACTCGCCCGTGCCGGCGGTCGCGGCCGCCGACCGCGATGCGGTCTCGACGTCGATAACGGTCGTCCGGGCCGGGTCACCGCCGCGCCCGGTCCACGCCGCCAGCCGGTCGGCCGGCGACGCGAGACACGTCACCAGCAACGCGTGTGTCCGGTCGGTCCCCGTCGTGTGGAGCAGTTCCTCACACACTGCATCCGCGTCGCGTTCGACCGACGGCGCCAGTAACAGCACGTTCGACGGGCGGTCGACGTCCCCTCCGTTCGCGTCCGGTGTCGTACTCATAGCGATATCCTGTGAGTCGGCCGCGGTGACTCTCTTGTGGTATCGTTCGTCGACTAGCGTCAAGTAAGTTGTGTTGCCGTTATCACGTATGAAATAGACATGTGTGTCGCCATCGCATCCGACCGCTGTCAGTTGTGTCGCCATCGCATCCGACCGCTGTCAGTTCGCCGCGGCGGTGGTGTGCTCGCGCTCGCCATCGTTAATGCGTCGGGCGGGCGATAGGGGGTATGGACGACCGCGTACACGACCACGCCGAGACGCTCGTCAACTGGAGCGCCCGCATCCAGTCCGGCGACGACGTCGTGGTCCGCGTCGCCGAGGGCGCACACGAACTGGCCGTCGCCGTCGCCGCGGCGCTGGGCGACCGCGGCGCGAACCTCGTCACCGTCGCCGACTCCGACGAGGTGAGTCGGGCCTACCTCCGAGGGCACGACGGCGAGTTCGACGCCGACCCCGACTTCGAACGGGAACTCTACGAGCGCGCCGACAGCGTCCTCTCGCTGGGCGGCGGGCGCAACACCGCCGCGCTGTCCGACGTGCCCGCCGACCGCTCACAGCGCTTTTCGCGCGCCAGAGCGGGGATCCGCGAGGCGCGCCTCGACACCGACTGGATGTCGACGGTCCATCCCACGCGCTCGCTCGCCCAGCAGGCCGGGATGGCCTACGGGGAGTACGCCGACTTCGTCTACGACGCCGTCCTGCGCGACTGGGAATCCCTCGCCGCCGAGATGGCCCAGTTGAAAGAGATTTTCGACGCGGGCAGCGAAGTCCGCATCGTCAACGAGGGGACCGACCTCACGCTGTTCATCGACGACCGGACGGCCGTCAACTCCGCGGCGAGTGTCGCCTACGACTCGCACAACCTCCCCTCTGGCGAGGTGTTCACCGCGCCCTACGACACCGCCGGCGTCGTCACCTTCGACGTGCCGATGACGGTCCGCGGGCGACAGGTCCGGGACGCGAAGCTCACCTTCAAAGACGGCGTGGTCGTCGACTGGGAGGCCGCACAGGGCAAAGACGTCCTCGACGAAGTCATCGAGACCGACGGCGGCTCGCGCCAGCTGGGCGAACTCGGCGTCGGGATGAACCGCGGTATCGACCGTCCCACCGGCAGTATCCTCTTCGACGAGAAGATGGCCGGGACCGTCCACCTCGCGCTCGGCCGGGCCTACGACGCCTGCCTGCCCGACGGCGAGTCCGGCGTCGAGAGCGCGGTCCACGTCGATCTGATCACCGACATGACCGGCGACTCGCGGCTGGAGGTCGACGGCGAGACGATCCAGCGCGACGGCGTCTTCCGGTGGGAAGCGGGGTTCGAGACGTAGGCGGGGCACGCACTGCCCACTCTTTTGCCTCGCGGCGTCGTCACCGCCGTACATGACGGACCCGACAACCTTCGTCGACGGCATCGTTCACGAACCGACCCAGACCGAGGGCCGCGGCGTCGACCTGACGGTGACGGAGGTGTACGAGGTCACGGAGCCTGGCCGGGTCGACTTCGGCGGCGGCGAACTCGAACCGGCCGACCTCGCTCCCCACGACCGCCAGTACCGCAACGAGGACGACGACTACGAGTGGTGGCACCTCGACGCGGGGCAGTACCTCCTCGAGTACAACGAGTCGCTGGCGCTGCCCGCGGACCTGGTCGCGACCGTCCAGACCCGCGACGCGGTCCGGGCGCGCGGTGCCTTCCACCCGACGCTGCAGGTGCGCGAACTGGACCGCGCCCCCCTCTCGGTCGGCGGCGCGGGCCTGCGGCTGAAGGAGAACGCCCGCGTCTCAACCGTCGTCGCCGTGGAGCGGGCCTGAGATGGCGACGGCCAGGCTCGCCCGCGAGGACGAACTCGATGAGGTGCTCGCCCTCTACCGGATGCTCAACCCCGACGACCCCGAACTCGCGCCCGGGGAGGTGGCCGAAACGTGGGCGGAGATGCTGGCCGACCCCACCCTCGACGTCGTGGTCGTCGAGCACGATGGGCGACTCGTCGCCACCTGCGTCTGCTCGGTCGCGCGGAACCTGACCAGGGGCGCCCGGCCGTGGGCGGTCGTCGAGAACGTCGTCACGCACGAGGATCATCGCGGGCGGGGCTTCGGGAGTCAGTGCGTCGAGCACGCCGTCGACCGGGCGCGCGAGCGGGACTGCTACAAGGTGATGCTGTTGACCGGGTCCGAGGAGGCCTGGAAACACGAGTTCTACGAGGGGTGTGGCTTCGACGCCGCGGACAAGACCGGGTTCGTGCGGTACCTCGACACACGGTAGAGGAGACGTTCCGACGGGCTTTTGGCGACGCGCCGGTTTCGGTCGGACATGGCAGACTTCACGATCGCCGTCTCGGACCCCGAGGACGGCCACACCTACCAGGTCGACGTGGACGGACAGGACGCGAACCGCTTTATCGGCCGCGAGATCGGCGAAGAGGTCGACGGCGGCGCCGTCGGCCTGTCGGGCTACACGCTCGAGATCACCGGCGGCTCCGACGGCACCGGGCGCCCGATGCGCGGCGACGTGCGCGGTAGCGAACTCAAGACCGTGCTCCTCGAGGGCGGCACGGGCTACAAGCCCAGCCGCGACGGCGAGCGCAAGCGCGTCACCGTCCGCGGCCGCGAGGTCGGCGACGAGACCCGCCAGGTCAACGCCAGGATCGCCGGCCGCGGCGGCGAGTCGCCCGCCGACCTCCTCGGCGACGAGTAACACTGCTCTCGGCCCCGAACTCGACTGCGCTCTCGCGATCGATCTTTCTCTCGCGCTCTCGACGGCGAACGCGGAGCGACAGGTCCGCGGCGCGCGACAGCGACGCGTCCGCGGCGCGGTGCAACGACAGGTCCGCGGCGCGGTGCAGCGACACGTCGACTGCGACGCGCTACAGCACCGCGTCGACCGCGGCGAAGACGGCGTAGCTGACTCCGAGCGCGATGGCGAGCGAGGCCACCCACGCCAGCACCGTCTTCACCATCTTCTCGCGGCTCACCGCGCTCTGGCCCGCGGCGTAGCCGCTGCCGACGATCGCCGAGACGATGATCTCGTTGAACGAGACGGGGATGCCGAAGAAGACGGCCGTCTGCGCGATGGCGAACGAAGGGATGAGCGCGGCGATCGAGCGTCTGGGACCCAGCGAGGAGTAGTCCTGCGACAGCGCCTTGATCATCCGCGGCGCGCCGGTCCACGAGCCGATCAGGAGTCCGATCCCGCCGCCGACGAGCACCGCGATGAGCGGCAGGTCGTATGGGTCCAGCAGCGGGAGGAGGGGTCCGATCGCGAGGCCGACCTGGCTCCCGCCGGCGGAGAAGGCGACCAGTCCGCCGAGGACGAGCAGGAAGTGGCGTTGCCCGCGTTCGCCGTTGGCGCGGATGTCCCACCACAGCGCCACCGCTGCGACGAGCGCGACGGCCAGCGAGACGCCGATGCGGGCAGTGAAGAGCGGAACCTCGGCGGCGGTCGCGGCGGCCGCCACCGCCGAGGCCTGCTCGCCCGAGGGTCCGAGGAAGACGAACTCGACGTTGGCGAGGATGACGCCCACGACGCCCGCGAGCGCCGGAATCGCGAACCGCTCGGGCACGCCCTCGGCCCGGAGCAGGCGCGCGGTGCCGTAGGCGATGCCGCCGCCGAGGAAGGGCGTCGCGACCCACAGCGCCGATATCTGCTGATACTTCGCCCACGCGGGATCCCCGCCGAGCGCCAGTCCGACGCCGACGACCGCCCCCGTGACCGTGAACGCGGTCGCGATCGGATAGCCGGCGAAGACGCCCAGCGCGACGAGAATCGCGGCGGTCGTCAGTGCCACCACGGCCGCCGTCGGCGAGAGCGAGACGTTCAGGATCAGTTCGCTCCCGACTGCTTCGGAGACGTTCGCGCCCTGTAGCGCCGCGCCCGCGAGGCCGAGGATGCCGACGATAAAGCCCGCGCGCATCACCGAAATCGCGTTCGCGCCGACGGCTGGCGCGAAGGGCGTCGACCCCGAGGACCCGGCCCCGATCGCCCACGCCATGAACAGACTCGCGCCACCCGCCACGACCAGCGTCACCAGCGATGCCATCTGGCCACGCTTTTCGACTGTCCGTATAATAGCCTACCGACTGCAGCGGACGAATCGGACGCGGGAATCCGACAGCGCACCGCTGACACCGACCGGTACGCAACAACGGTGATGAAATTACCATCCAAACAACTTTTCACACTACCGATTAGACCGGTGTCCATGAACAGACGCGCCCTCCTCAGTGCCTGTGGGACTCTCACGGCAACCGCGGGTTGTCTCACCCCCCCTCCAGTCGTCCAGCGGTTCCGGGTCGAGTCCAGTCGTTCGCAAGGATTTCTATCGAACTGATCCGTGGGATGACTCCTCGGACGGTCCACCGACAGCGACGAAGACGCCGACGACTACGTTCGACGAGCGCGAGACGAGCGTCACCGTTGTCGGGAATATATACGTCGGGTCGTCGAACTGCGACCGAGCAGTGCTGGAAGACGTTTCGTTCGAGGACGAACCGGAACGGCTCCGCATTCACGTCGGACACGCGAGGTGGATGACCAACCGCAATACTGTACGATGGACCTGTCGATGGAGGGGTATCGCGTCGTCGTCGAACTCGACGAGCGATTACCCGCTCTCGTCGAAGCCACGGAGACGGGCTGGGAAGAAACCCGAACCGCGGTCGAGGAGAATCCGTACGCGGAGACAGCCGAGGGAACCGAACCGGATTCTTAAGCCACACCGACCGCTACGTCGTAGCGTGTCCGACGACGCGCTGTGCTGTCGGCTCTGCGGGTCCGAACTCTCGACCGGCCTCGCCGCCACCGACAGCCGGCAGTGCTGTCTCAACGCCACCCCCATCGCCGGGATCTGCCCCGAACACGGCCCGCTCGGCCCCCACCACGTCGATGAGTCGTCGGAGTGAGCGTGGGTGCAGCGACTGGATATCTCTCGACAGCCACCGCCAAAGCGTGAAAGCCCCCGCAGGAAAGACTTGCACAGCCACCGCCAACAGCGTGAAAGCCCCCGCAGGAAAGACTTGCACAGCCACCGCCAACAGCGTGAAAGCCCCGACGCGTTCGACCGTCCGGGCCTCGCTGCGCGCTTCGCTCACTTCCGTTCGCTGCAGTGCTTACGTCGTCCGGGACGGGTCGAACGCGTCGCCCCTTTCATTCCCACCCGCTCAGACTGTCGAACCAGCCGATACGGGCGGGAATGAAAGGGGCCGGTCGCTCGTCGCCGCCCCGGCGAAGTAAGCACCGCAGGAGTGAGGGTACGAGGCGCGCAGCGCCTCGAATGCGAGCGGCTCTGCCGCGAGCAACGAGCGACGAGGCACGCAGCGAGCCGCGGCGGTACGAGCGGCCGGGGGCTTTCAGGCTGTTCGCAGTCGCTGTCTCTGTCGTCGATCAGGGGACTTTCACGCTGCCTGTTCCGGTTACCATCGTCCTGCTGGTGGGGCAGTCGCAACTAGAGAAAGCGACACCACGAGAAGCGCCGCCGCCAGGACTCGAACCTGGGACTACCTCGTGTCTGCGGCACGCAGAGGAACTACGCGCCCTAACAGCGAGGTGCTCTACCATCTGAGCTACGGCGGCTCACTTCCCCGTAGCCGGAGTTATTTGATAGGGGTTTCGCTTTGTCGCCGCCCCGTGACGGACTCACGCACGACCCCGTCACCCGACCCGACACGTTTTCACGCCCGCCCCGGAAAGCGGGGGTATGAGCGACGAGTTCGCCGCGGTCACAGAGCGCGTCCGCGAGAGGGTCACCCCCGACGCCGACGAGCGGGCGCGCCTCGACGCTGCCGAGACCGCCCTCCGCGAACGCGCTCGCGAGGCGGTCGCCGACCTGCCCGTCGCGGCCGATATCGTCCTCGTCGGGTCGACGGCGCGGGACACCTGGCTGGCCGGCGAGCGCGACATCGACCTGTTCGTCCGCTTTCCCGCCGACCTCCCGCGCGAGGACCTCGAGACGTACGGACTCGACGTCGGCCACGCGGTCCTGCCCGAGGGCCACGAGGAGTACGCCGAACACCCCTACGTCAAGGGCCCCTTCGACGGGTTCGACGTGGATCTGGTTCCCTGCTACGACGTCCGCGACGCGACGGCGATCCAGTCGGCCGTCGACCGCACGCCCTTCCACACGGAGTACCTCGAAGCGCGGATCGACAGCGATCTGGCCGGCGAAGTCCGAGTCACCAAGCAGTTCCTCCACGGCATCGGCGTCTACGGCAGCGATCTCCGAACGAGGGGGTTCTCGGGCTACCTGACCGAACTGTTCGTCGTCGAATACGGCGGCTTCCGACCGTTCGTCGCGGCGGCCGCGGACTGGCACCCGCCGGTCGAGATCGATCCCGAGGACCACGGCCGGGAGACCTTCGAGGACCCGCTCGTCGTGATCGACCCCACGGATCCGGATCGCAACGTCGCCGCGGTGTGTTCGCCCGAGAGCGTCGCGCGCCTCCAGCACTACGCTCGCGAACTGCTCGCCGACCCGCGCGAGGGCATCTTCTTCGCGTCCGACCCCGACCCGCTCGACGCCGCGACGGTCCGGGCGGCCTTCGACCGGCGCGGGACGACGCCCGCCGCCCTGCGCTTCGACGCGCCCGACGTCGTCGACGACCAGCTCTATCCGCAGCTCGAACGTTCGATCGACGGGCTGGCGGG
>Ga0207757_100808_pt1 | contig 17098 bp, 15 predicted proteins | sample A23P3SouthBayCA_2_FD_187752 | JGI IMG/M metagenome (GOLD analysis project Ga0207757, IMG submission 187752) | Aerobic enrichment media microbial communities from Eden Landing Ponds, California, USA - A23 P3 (2) (SPAdes) | ecosystem: Environmental > Aquatic > Marine > Unclassified | place...
TTCATCATCCCGTTCATGGTGCCGAAGTCGCCACAGCCCGGACACCACGTCGGCTGTGCGTCGGATTTGAAGTCGGTGAATCGAACGTTGGAACTCATGGGGTTGCCTCCTCGCTCGTCAACTGCTCCGCGATCCGCTCGGCGAGTTCGTCCGCCTTGAAGCGGACGCCGTCGTACTTGTTCACCCGGTTCACGCGCGTCAGCGTGTCGTGCTCGATCAGGTCCGCGAACTGTCCCGTCGCGTTACACTCGACGACGATCACCTCCTCGGCTGACTCGATGGTCTCGCTCAGGTCCGGCCGCGGGTAGATGTACGGCACCGAGAGGAAGCGCACGTCGATCTCCCGGTCGTCGAGAAACTCCATCGCCTCGACCATCGCGCCCTCGTTCGATCCCCACGAGATCACCAGCGTCTCCGCGTCGCTGTCCCCGAACTCGCGGGGCTCGAACGGCTCCCGTTCCTTCGCCGTTTCGACTTTCCGGGACCGCTTCTCTACCTGCTGGACGCGCATATCCGTGTCCTCGGTCCGTCGGCCGAGTTCGTCGTGTTCCAGCCCCGTGGACATGTGGACGCCGCCCTCGGTCCCCGGGAAGGTCCGCGGGCTGACGCCGTCGTCGGTGATGGCGTGGGGTTTGAACCGTCCCTGTTCGTCCTGCCACTCGCCGACGGTTGCCTCGTCGACGACCTTTCCGCGCTCGATTTCGACCGCGTCCATGTCGAACTCCTCGGGCGGGAAGGTCTGTTCCGTGACCGCGAGCGAGAGGTCGGCGGTGAGGTAGACGGGGATCTGGTACTTCTCCGCGAGGTTGAACGCCTCGACGGTCTTGTGGAAACACTCCGCGATGGTCGTCGGCGCGAGGACGAACCGCGGAACCTCGCCGTGCCCGCCGTAGAGCATGGCGTTCAGGTCGCCCTGCTCCTGTTTGGTGGGCATCCCCGTCGACGGGCCGGAGCGCATCACGTTACAGATGACCAGCGGCGTCTCGCTGGTGGCGACCAGCCCGAACGTCTCGGCCATGAGGTCGATCCCCGGGCCTGAGGTGGCGGTCATGGAGCGCGCGCCGGCCCGCGCCGCGCCGAGCGCGAGGTTGATGGCGGCGAGTTCGTCCTCCGCCTGCACGACGTGGCCGCCGTAGCGCTCGATCCGGCCCGTGAGATACTCCATCACGTCCGTCGCGGGGGTGATGGGGTAGCCGGCGTAGAACCGACAGCCGCCGGCGATGGCGCCCATCCCGATGGCCTCGTCCCCGTTCAGGAGGACGTAGTTCTCGTCGGTACACTCCAGATTGTAGCCGAACTCCTGGTCGTAGTGTTCGTGGACGTAGTCCCGACCCTTGCGCGCGGCGGCCATGTTGTTCTCGACGATGGCCGACCCCTTGTCCCCGAAGCGCTTCTCGAGCGCGCTGTTGAGGTTCTCGATCGGGAAGTCGCTGACCGCGCAGGCCGCGCCGAGGGCGACGACGTTGCGCATGATCGCGCCGCCGGCGTCCTCCGCGAGGCTCTTCAACGGCACGTCGAGACCGATCATCCCGTCGGGAATCTCCACGTCCTGCATCGTCGTCCGATCCCCGTCGTAGATGATGACGCTCCCCTCGTGGAGTTCGTCGAGGTTCTCGTCGATGGTCCGTTGGGTGAGTGCAATGAGCACGTCCAGTCGGTCGACGACGCTCTGTACCCGTGCGACCGACGTGCGGACTTTGTACGCCGTGTAACCGCCGCGAATCCGTGACGCGAAGTCCTTGGAGGTGAACACGTGCCGACCGGCCCTCGAAAGCGCCTGGGCGAAGATTTTTCCGGTGGAGTCGATGCCGTCGCCGGCTTCGCCACCGATCGCCCAGTTGAAGTCCGCAGGCATACTGTGTGGGAGGTATCGCCGGACCGCTCAAAAGCCTTCTGTATGCTTCCGGTTCCCGCAAATACGGACGAGTCGACGTGTGTCGACACTGTTACTCGGCACGCAACGACGGGCAAAAATCGACGGACGTAACGCTTGAGACGGCGACGCAAACGGATGGCGTAAGTTTATCACGAATGATTGGAAAGTCTACCGTGAGTTATGTCCGACGACGACATCGAACTGGAGGCGCGCCTCGAAGAGCAGGCGGTGTTCGAGCCCTCGGACGCGTTCGTCGAGCAGGCGAACGTTTCGAGCCCCGACATCTACGAGGAGTTCGAGGAGAACTGGCCGGAGTGCTGGCAGGCGGCGGCCGACCTCCTCGACTGGGACGAGGAGTACGGACAGGTGCTCGACGACTCGAACCCGCCGTTCTACAAGTGGTTCACGGACGGGAAACTGAACGCGTCGGCGAACTGTCTGGACCGTCACCTCGACGAACGGGGCGACGAGGCGGCCATCGAGTGGGTCGGTGAACCCGTCGACGAGGACGACCGCACGTTTACCTACGAGGAACTCCACCGCGAAGTCAACGAGTGCGCCGCCGCGCTCCGCGATATGGGCGTCGGCGAGGACGACGTGGTGACGATGTACATGCCGATGATCCCGGAACTTCCCATCGCCATGCTGGCATGTGCGCGTATCGGTGCGCCCCACAGCGTGGTGTTCGCGGGCTTCTCGGCGGACGCGCTGGCGACCCGGATGAACGCCGCCGACTCCGAGTATCTGGTCACCTGTGACGGCTACTACCGCCGTGGCGACCCGCTCGACCACCTCGCGAAGGCCAACGAAGGGCTGTCGGGCGTCGACCACGACGTCGAGGGTGTGGTCGTCGCCGAACGCCTCCGCGATGGCGACGGCTTCGGGCACGACATGGCGGACAACCAGCACGCCTACGCCGACCTCGTCGCGGACCACGAGGGCGCGACGGTCGAACCGGTTCAGCGCGACGCCGAGGACATGCTGTTCCTGATGTACACCTCGGGTACGACGGGGCAGCCCAAGGGTGTCAAACACACCACCGCCGGCTACCTCGCGTGGGCGTCGTGGACCAGTCAGGCCGTCCTCGATATCGAGCCCGATGACACCTACTTCTGTTCCGCCGACATCGGCTGGATCACGGGCCACTCCTACATCGTCTACGGGCCGCTCGCGCTCGGCACGACGACCATGATGTACGAGGGGACGCCGGACCATCCGGACCGTGACCGGCTCTGGGAGATCGTCGAGGAGTACGAGGCCACCCAGCTGTACACCGCCCCCACGGCGATCCGCGCGTTCATGAAGTGGGGCGCGGAGTACCCCGACCGGCACGACCTCTCCAGCCTGCGACTGCTGGGGACGGTTGGCGAACCGATCAACCCACGGGCGTGGAAGTGGTACTACAAGCACATCGGGGACGAAGAGTGCCCGATCGTCGACACGTGGTGGCAGACCGAGACGGGCGGTATGATGGTCACCACGCTCCCGGGCGTCAAGGACATGAAACCTGGCTCCGCCGGCCCGCCCCTGCCCGGCGTCGATGCACAGATCGTCGACACCAACGGCGACGAGGTGGAAGCCGGCCGCGCCGGCTACCTCACCGTCCAGAAGCCGTGGCCCGGCATGCTCCGGACCCTGTATAAGAACGACGAGCGCTACATCCAAGAGTACTGGTCGGAGTACTCCGACACGGACTCCGACGATCCGGAGGACTGGGTGTACTTCCCGGAGGACGGCGCGAAGATCGACGACGACGGCTACATCACCGTCCTCGGGCGCGTCGACGACGTGATCAACGTCTCCGGTCACCGGCTGGGGACGATGGAGATCGAATCCGCCATCGTCGGCGTCGAGGGCGTCGCCGAGGCCGCCGTCGTCGGCGGCGACCACGAGGTGAAAGGCGAGGCTGTCTACGCCTACGTCATCACCGAGGAGGGCTACGAGGAGGACGACGCCCTCCGCCAGCGCATCATCCAGGGCGTCGAGGACGCCATCGGGCCCATCGCCCGGCCGGAGCGCGTCGTCTTCTCGCCCGACCTGCCCAAGACGCGGTCGGGCAAGATCATGCGCCGCCTGCTGGAGGACATCGCCAACGAGGCCGAACTGGGTGACACTTCGACGCTTCGAAATCCCGACATCGTCAAGGACATCCAGGGCAAGATCAGCGGCGACTGATCCGGATTCCCGACCGCTCTCTTTCGCGGCCGTCGACACCCCGTTCCGACACCCGGTGTCGGGGACGGCGCCGAAACCTAACCTTTCCGTGAGGACACGTCGCCGAGGGCTCCGAGGCCGTCGACGTGGGTAGCCGTGAAGAACACGGCCCCGTCGACCAGTACCGGCGGTGAGGTTACCTGGTGGTGAAAGCCCGGATCGAACGAGTAGTGCCAGCGCAACGATCCAGAGTCACGGCCGAACGCGCTGATCGTCTTCTTCCCGGATGAGAATTCGGGGTTGCCGACCGGGAACACGATGGTTTCGGCTCCGACACAGATCCCCGGCTTGTACACCGGCGTCTCGCGGCGCCATCGATCCGTTCCGGTCTCGCTGTCGACTGCGACGGCGCCGGCCGCGCTGGTAACGAATACGGTGCCGTCGTCGACGGCGACTGTCCGGGGAGGCACGTCGTCGTCCGCACCGAACGAGCGGAGTTCGCGGCGCCGGTCGCCAGTGTCCCCGTCGTGGACGACGAGCGTGCGGTCGTCGGAGACGAACACCCCCTCCTGGGTGACAACGGGGGCAGCGGACTCGGGGGCCGCCGTGAGTTCGCTCCGCCAGCGTTCCGCGCCGTCCGCCAGCGAGAATGCAACGAGCGACGGCACACCGGCCACGTTCCCGACGGCGAACACGCGTCCGTCGTACACCGCGGGCTCACGGGCGAGTCCGTTCACCGTATAGGTTTCCCAGCGTTTCTCCCCGTTCACCGCTCCGAACGCTTCGAGACCGACCTCGGAGGCGACCAGTGCGGTGCCCGTGGCCTCGTCGGCGACGAGGTGTTCGAACCCATTCGTCGGGGTCGTCCAGATCCGCTCGCCGGTTCGAGAATCGAGCGCGACGAGTTCGGAGTCGTACGCCACGAGACAGCGGTCGTCGAGGAAGACGGTCCCGTTCTCCCCGCTGGCGTCGAGGGTGGTTCGCCACTGCTCGGTGCCGTCCTGTGCGTCGAGTGCGATCGCGCTTCCCTCGTGGCTGGGGTCGAAGTTCGTCGTGTACACCGTCCCGTCGGAAACCGCGGGCTGCCAGCGCGTGAAGGCCTCCGACGTCCACGCCAAGTTCCCCCGCGGCGGTGCGGAGACGTTCGGTGCGTGCGTATTCGCCCCGTCGGCCCCGTGCTGTATCCACGCTCCGGTGGGGGCGTCCGGCAGGGCAGTGTCCGAGTCCGAAAACGGAAGTGCCGACAGACACCCGGAGAGTGCAGTCGCGCCGGCGGCCGCCGTCGACAGGAACGTCCGTCGTTTCATGTTCGATAGCGGAACATCATAGCCTGTCAGGATACCGACGGCTAACGGGTGGGATCGAAACGAGGTGCGCGGGGTTCGGCGTCGAGGGCGGGATGCGACGCCCGAAGGCACGGTCCATACGGGTCGATAGCGTCTGCCGGTTGGTATACTCGCCAGTCGGGTTTCAGGCTGCGAAACGGATGCCGTCCGCGGGACGGCGGTCCGGACCGGTCGAACGCTGGAAGGGAAACGGTCGGGGCGCCGCTCACGCGGCGCCGCGTCCGAACTCCCGCCACACCGCCAGCAGTTCGTACAGGAAGATGCCGGCGACGAGCGCGAGCGATCCCCAGACCAGGAGGGCGAAGCCGAGCGCGGAGAGGGTCATCGGTCACCCCCGTCCGCGACGGTCTCGTCGTCGAGACGGCGCACGTCCCGACCCAGTCGGTCCAGATCGTACCGTCGGTCGACGAGGCGAGCGGTAACGACGGTCAGCGTCGTCGAGACGGCGGCCGCGCCGATGAAGGAGACGAAATAAGAGGCGGCGGGGAGCGCCGAGAGCGGCAGGACGCCCCGCGCCGGCGGGAAGAAGGCGAGGCCGACGACGAGACCAGCGGCGCTGGCGGCGAGGACACCCCCGGACCACGCCCGCGGCGAGTAGAGTCCGTACAGCAGGGGGATGAACGTCGCGGCGGCCAGCAGGTCGGCGAGGAGAAAGAGGGTGAGCACGGAGTAACCCTGCGCGCCGACGACGGTGGCGGCGGCGGCGACGACGACGGTCACGCCGCGCGCCGCGGCCGTGAGCCGGTCGTCGGAGAGGTCGGCCACGCGCGGCAGGTCGACGGTGACGACACTCGCGATGGCGTTAAAGAGCGTGTCGGCGCTAGAGACGACGAGAAGAACCGCGAGGACGGCCACCGCGACGACCGCCGGGTCCGGAAGCACGTCGGTGACGACGAGGAAGAAGGAGACGCTGGCGTCGGCGGGCGCCTCGACGAGGCCGAGGCCGACGGCGACGGGGCCGAACACCCCGGCGAGAAAGACCATTGGCACCACCGCGACGGCGGCGACGAGGAAGGAACGCCGGAGCGTCCCCTCGTCGCTCGCGGCGTAGACGCGCTGCCACCACGCCTGGTTCAGCATCTCGGCACCAACGACGGCGACGACGACGTACGCGCCGAACTCCAGGCCGCTCGCGGAGTCGAGCGCGAGGAGGGCGGGTGAGGTGTCGACGATGGCGGCGTGGGCGGCGTTCGTGCCGCCGAGCGCCAGCAGAGTGACGACGACACTCACGATCAACAACGGGAGGATGAGGACGGTCTGGACGGTGTCGGTGATCATGCTCGCCCGCAAGCCGCCGTAGCCAGTGTAGGCGAGGGCGGTGATCCCGACGACCGCCGCGGTCTGCCACCCCGGCACGCCCGCGACCAGCGAGAGCGCGCTCGCGATGCCCGTGAACTCCGCCGCGAGGAAGACGAACATGTAGGCGACGCTCACGAGGAGGACGTAGACGTACATGACCGAACCGTATCGGGCGTAGGCGTACTCGGTGAGGCTGTGACCCTCGGGGAGGAGGGTGCGGATGCGCGGGCCGACGACGGCGAAGGCAGCGAGCGCGAGCGCCGATCCCGCGGCGTAGCCGGCGACGGCGGTAATGCCGCCGAAGGCCGCCCCCGCCTCCGCGGGACTGAACAGGATCCACGCACCCATACTGGAGGCGACGATAGTCGCCGTCAGTGTGCCGCCGCCCGTCGAGTTACGGGCGGTGATGTAGTCCTCGATCGTGTCGATCCGTCCGCGCGCGTACCACGCGCCGAGCGCTGCGAACCCGACGAGGACGACGACGACTAGACCGACCAGCGTCGTCGCCGTCACCATCGGCGAGTGCCTCCACGTTCGTGCATATCGGTCGGCACGCGACGGACGATGTAATAGCTTGTGTTATAACCAGGTAATCACGCGGTCGCCTATGTCGGGGGCGCGTCTCGGCGACGTGCTCGTCGGCTACCCGCTCAGAGGTAGCTGGCGTCCCACCGGGTCGGCTTGCGGCGATTCTCGCACTCGTTGCAGACGACGCGACCCATGGTGTCCATGGAGATGCCGAAGCCGTCGCAGTTGCCACAGAGGTAGCCGTACCGCTCGGTGCGGTCGCGGTCGAGATAGACGCCGTAGAAGGGACCGTCGGCGCCGCGGACGCTCTCGTCGAGTGCGACGTACACCTGCCGGCCGTCGGGCAGGGTCGCGGCTTCCGTGAGCACCTGTCGCCCGCCCGTCTCGGGGAACTTGGAGTAGAGTTTCTCGACGAACGGCTCGCCGCCGATCTCGACGGTGCGCTCGCCGATGGCCTCGAAGTCCTCCGTCTCGAAGAAGCCGGCACCGGCCTCGTTGGCTTCGAGCACGCGCCCCTCGATCCGGGAGACGCCGTGATCGAGGAGGCGACGTTCGAGCGCTGCCAGCAGGCCGTCACCAATGCCGCTCCCCCGGCTCTCTGGTCCGACGTGGAGCCAGTCGATCTCGCCGACCACTTCGCGCCGGTCGACGACGTAACTCTGGGCGAAGCCGACGATTTGATCCTCGTCGACGGCGACGAGGAACTCCGTGTTCGGGTCGTCGAGGTCGTCTGCGAGCGTCTCCTCGTCGTACCACCGTTCGACGGCCTGTGCGATGATGTCGTCCTCCAGCGCGTGTCCGTACGATGCGGCGAGGGAGTTGTGGGCTACTGTTCGAATCCCGTCGATGTCCGCCGCCGTTGCCTCGCGGATATCCATGTGTGGGAGTGTGCGGTGGCGCTCCTTAAAGGGTCGCGGTGGCGCGCACAGGGAACGAATCAAGGGGCCGTCGCTCGTCGTCACAGCCATGGCCGGACTCTGTTTCGACATGTACGGGACGCTGTGTGACACGAGTAGCGTGCGGACGCGCCTGGGCGAGGAACTCGGCGTCGCCGACCGTCTGGTCGCCGCCGTCGACGAGACGTGGCGGCGCAAACAGCTTCAGTACTCCTACCAGAGCGCGCAGATGGACGACTACGAACCGTTTTGGACGATCACGGAGCACGCCCTCGATTACGCGCTCGCGCAGTACGACCTCGACGCGGACGCCGATACCCGGACCCGCCTGCTCCGGGCGTACGACCACCTCGACCCGTTCCCCGGTGCCGTCGAGGCGCTCGACCACCTCTCGGCCGCCGGCCACGACGTGGTCGTCCTCTCGAACGGGAACCCCGCGATGCTCGAACGCCTCGCCGACAACGCCGGCCTCTCGCCGCATCTGGACGACATCCTGAGCGCTCACGCGGTTGGGACGTTCAAACCCGATCCTGCGGTGTACGAACACGCGGCAGCGACGCTCGACCGGTCGATCGCCGACTGTCGGCTGATCTCCTCGAACGCGTGGGACATCGCCGGCGCCGGCAACGCGGGGATGGCGACGACGTGGGTGAACCGAACGCGCGACCCGCCCGAGGCCATCGGCGCCCGTCCGGACCGGGAAGTCGACAGCCTCCCGGATGTGGCTGAAGATTTGTATTAGAGACATTATAATTCTTGCCCCGGATTCGGGGCCAACCGTAATCGTATGAACAGAAACTATTATTAGCATTCTGGCTACCCCTTTGTGCATGGGTAGCAATGATGGCCATATGGAACGACGTGACGTGATCAAAGCGGCCGGCGCTGCCGGCACTGCGGGACTGGTCGGCCTTGCCGGCTGTTCCGGTGGCGGTGGGGGCGGCGGTGACGAGTCCGAGTATCCGGATCTCGGCAACTACCCCATCGAGGGCGATACGGCGACGCTCGGGTTCAACGTCCCGCAGTCCGGTCCGTACGCCTCCGAAGGGGAGGACGAACTGCGCGCGTACGAACTCGCGGTCGACCACCTGAACAACGGCGGTGGCTGGGTCGACTCCCAGTTCGACGACCTCTCCGGCGACGGGGTCCTCGGTTACCAGATGGACTCGGTGAGCGGCGACACGGCGACCGACGCCGACACCGCGCGCCAGTCCGCCTCGCGGATGATTCAGCGTGACAACGCAATTATGGTTACCGGCGGGTCGTCCTCCGCCGTCGCCATCGCGGTGCAGGAACTGTGTCAGCGCGAGAAGGTTCCGTTCATGGCTTGCCTGACTCACTCCAACGACACCACGGGGAAAAACTGCGTGCGCTACGGGTTCCGCGAGATGTTCAACGCGTACATGACGGGGCAGGCGCTCGCGCCGGTTCTCACTGACGAGTACGGGAGTGACCTGCAGTTCTACCAGCTCTACGCCGACTACAGCTGGGGCCAGACCGTCCAGGAGTCGATGAACCAGTTCCTGACCGAGGCGGGTTGGGAGCAGGTCGACTCCGTTGCGACGCCGCTTGGCACCAGCGACTACTCGTCGTACCTCTCGGAGGCGGCGAACTCCGGGGCCGACGTGCTCCTGCTCGACCACTACGGACTGGACGGCGCGACGTCGGTGAGTCAGGCGGTCGACGCTGGCCTCGACGAGGACATGGAGCTCGTCGTCCCGCTGTACAACCGCCCGATGGCCGAAGCCGCGGGCGCCGCCATCGAAGGCGTCTTCGGAACCGTCGCCTGGGACTCCCAGATCGACAACACGCCCGCTCAGGAGTTCCTGCAGGCGTTCCAGGACGAGTACGACCGCACCCCCTCCGGGCCGGCACAGCTCGCCTACGCCCAGACGCTCCAGTACGCCGCGGCCGCGGAGCGCGCGGGGACGTTCTACCCGCCCGAACTGATCCGACAGCTCGAGGGCTACGAGTACAGCAACATCGGAATGGGGCCGGAGACGATGCGCGCCTGTGACCACCAGGCCCAGCGCGACGTGCCCGTCGTCCGCGGGCTGCCCGAGTCCGAGCAGTCCGAGGGGCAGTACTTCGAGATCATCAACATCACGAGCCGTGACGAACTCGGCTACGCGTGTGACGCTGGTCCCGCCGCCGAATGTGAACTCGGCGAGTACGGAGACGAGTAACTCGACTCGTCCCGGTCTCCACCTCTGTTCCGTAGCGCAAGACTATAGTCAATTATGATCAAGCTACACGTAGACATGATACTTCCAACCACAGTCGCTCGACCACAGCGTCGGGGTGGTCTCGGTGGGGTGAGACGATGAGCTTCCACATCGAGGCGATCACCGTCCTCCTCAACGGCCTCCAACAGGGTGCCATCTACATCCTGCTCGCGGTGGGGCTGTCGATCATCCTCGGGACGCTGAAGTTCGTCAACTTCGCCCACGGGGCGCTGTACCTGATCGGCACCTATGCCGGCCTGTTGCTCGCACTCGAAATCAATCTGACCAGCGGTCAACTCCAAGAGTGGGGGTTCGACCAGCTCGGTCTCGGACTCGGCTACATTCCCGCGCTGATCATCGTCCCCTTCATCGTCTTCGTCGTCGGGTTGGCGATGGAGCGCTGGGTCGTCGAGCCGTTCAAGGATCGTCCGGACACCGATCAAATTCTCGTCACCTTCGGGCTGGCGATCATCGTCCAAGAGCTGTTCCGGGTCTTCTTTGGCTCCAGCAGTCTCCCGTTTAGCCAGCCCGCGTGGGCACAGGGACCGCCGCAGGTTCCCTTCCTGTCGACGATCCCCATCTCCTCGTGGCGGTACTACGTCATCGGGATCACGGCTGTGCTGGTGCTCATCGTGTACGTCCTCGTCGAGTTCACCGACTTCGGCCTGATCGTTCGCGCCGGTACCCGCGATCCGGAGATGGTGGAACTGCTCGGAATTCGTCTGAGTCGACCGTACATCGTCGTCTTCGGTATCGGTGCGGCTCTCGCGGGCGTCGCCGGCGTCGTCGGCGGCCCGCTCAATCCCGTCAATCCGACGATCGGCAACGAGATTCTCGTCCCGGCGTTTCTGACCGTGGTTATCGGTGGCGTGGGATCGATCGCCGGCGCCGTGCTCGGCGGCGTCCTGTTCGGCCTCACGCAAGCCATCCTCGTGGCAACGTACTCCGCGTGGGCACAGGTGGGACTCTACGCCATCGCCGCGATCGTGCTGCTGGTGCGGCCACAGGGCCTCCTCGGTGAGGCGGAGGTGGCGCCGTGAGCGACGAACCGGCGGCAGCGAGCGAGACGGACGCCGACACCAGCGACTCCATCGCGGATATGGTCGGTGTCTGGGCGCCTCGTGGGAACGAGGTGCGCGTGGTTGCTGGCACCGCCGTCGTCCTCGCGCTCTTCCCCTTCGCCTTCTCGCGGATGCCCGTCGTGAGCGACCTGTTGCAGGGGTATCAGAGCCTCGCGACGCTCATCCTCATCTGGGGAATCTTCGCGCTCGGCTTCGACCTCTTGCTCGGCTACACCGGCCTCCTCTCGTTCGGTCACGCCGCCTTCTGGGGCGGCGCGGCCTACACGGCCGGCGTGTTCAGCCAACAGGTGTCCGGCTCGCCCGTCCTGATGGTCGCCGCCGGGACGGCGTTCGCCGTCCTGCTCGCGTGGGCTCTCGGATTCCTCTCGCTTCGCCGCGGCGGCATCTACTTCGCCATCCTCACGCTCGCGTTCGCACAGATGCTGTTCTACATGTCGTCCTCGCCGCTGGCGTTCATCACCGGCGGGGAGAACGGCTTTACGGGCGTCGAAACCGCGGAGCTGTTCGGTACGTTCCCGCTCGAATCCGAGCTCCCGTCCGTCCTCGGACTGCTGCTCGGCACGTGGCTGTACGCCTTCGTGGCGCTCATCACCGTCCTGTGTGTCGCGCTTGCCTACCGCATCCTTCAGTCGCCGTACGGCATGGTGTTTCGGGCGATCCGCGAGAACGAGCAACGCGCGGAGTTCGTCGGCCTCAACGTCTGGCGCTACCGGCTGATGTCGTTTATCCTCTCCGGCCTCTTCGCCGGCATCGCCGGGAGCCTCTTCACCATCCACGGCACCTACGTACCGCTCGCATCCTTCTACTGGACGACCAGTGGCGAGGTGGTCATCATGACCGTCCTCGGCGGGACGGGGTCGCTGTTCGGCCCCATCATCGGTGCCGGCGTCTATCTCTACGTCGAGAACATCGTCAGCGGCGGGCACCCGTTCGACTTCATCGCCCCGTTCTGGCACCTCATCCTCGGGCTGGTGTTCGTCGTCGTCATCTGGGTGTTCCCCCGCGGTATCTGGGGGTTCGTCCGCGACGTGCGCGACGCGGTCACAGGGGGTGACGACTGATGGCGCTGCTGGAGACGGAGAACCTCGTCAAGGAGTTCGGCGGCCTCGTCGCCACCGACGACGTGAACCTCGCGGTGGAAGAAGACGAACGCGTCTCGATCATCGGCCCGAACGGCGCCGGCAAGTCGACGTTGATCAACCTCATCACCCGTCGGCTCGATCCCACGTCGGGCGACATCCGATTCAAGGGCGAGTCCATCGTGAACCGCGACCCCCACGAGGTGGTCCAGATGGGCGTCAGCAAGTCGTTCCAGACGGCATCGATCTTCTCGAATCTCACCGTCCGCGAGAACGCCGAAATAGCGGCTCTTGCCGCCGAACACGGCTCGTTCGGCTTCAAGTTCCTCGAACACCGGGACAGCCTCACCGACGTCCACGAGGTGGCACGGAACACGCTCGACGCCGTTGGCCTCCTCGATCAGGCCGACCGGATGGCGTCGGAACTTCCCTACGGCGACAAGCGGCGCCTCGAAATCGGCATCGCGCTGGCGGCCGAACCCGATCTCCTCCTGATGGACGAACCCACGGCGGGGATGTCTCCCGAGGAGACCGAGGCGACGGTCGACCTCGTCGAGGAGGTCAAACGCGAGATGGGCCTCACGTTCGTCCTCATCGAACACGACATGGAGATCGTCTTCCGAGTCTCCGATCGGATCGTCGTCCTCAACCGCGGCCGGGTCATCGCCGAGGGCACGCCAGACGAGATACGTGGTAATCCCGAGGTGCAGGAGGCGTATCTCGGAGGTGTCGACCTGTGAGCCTGCTCGAAGTCGACGCTATCGACGCCTACTACGGCGAGAGTCACATCCTGCGGGACCTTTCGCTCACCGTCGAAGAGGGTGAAATCTGCGCGCTGCTCGGCCGCAACGGCGCGGGGAAGACGACCACCCTGCGTTCGGTCGCCGGCGCGAAACCACCCCAGATCCGCGACGGGTCGGTCACGTTCAAAGGCGACGACATCACCTCGATGCCGGCCGACGACGTGGCGATGCAGGGCATCTCGCTCGTGCCCGAAGAACGGCGCGTGTTCGCTAACCTCTCCGTCGAGGAGAACCTCCAGATCGCCGAGGTGTCGCGCAACCGGTCGAACACGTGGCGCCGACCGCTCACGGCGACGGGAACGGCCATGTCCACCGAACAGGTGTACGACGACTTCCCTCGCCTCCGCGAGCGCAAGACCCAGAAAGCCGGTACGCTCTCCGGCGGCGAACAGCAGATGCTCGCCATCGCCCGCGCGCTCAAACAGAGCACCGACTTGCTCCTTCTCGACGAGCCGTACGAGGGGCTCGCCCCCAAAATCGTCGAGGACGTGGAAGCGGCTGTCGAGCGCATCAGCGATCAGGGCGTGACGATCCTGCTGGTCGAACAGAACGCCGCGGCGGCGATCAAGATCGCCGACCGGGCGTACGTCGTCGACCAGGGGGGGATCGTCTTCAACGGGACCGCCGACGAACTCCGCGAGGACGAGGAAACCCGCGAGCGGTATCTGGGTGTCTGAGATGCCCGGCCCCTCAAACGCCGCACTCGAAGACGCACTGGATCACCTCGTCGATGCCGACCTCGTCGACGAACGCGACGACGGCCTCGTCACGACCGCAGCGTTCGAGGCCACCCGTCGCGTCTACCGCGACACATACCGCGAGGTCGACGACGACGCCTTCCGGGGGACGGTCGCCGACGCGTTCGGCGTCGACGAGGCGACCGCCGCCGAGCGGATCGACGCCGGGGCGATCACCCGCGACGACCTGATCGCGTATCTCACGCTGCAGTCGCTCCTCGACAGCGCAGAACGGCGTTCCGCTGGCAGTCGGACGCAGTCCGACGACGACATCGGCGACGAGCGGCTGGCGACGATGGCGACGCTCGTGACGGAACTCTCGCCCGCCTCGCCCGTCCCCGAGTCGGTCGCGGAACTCGACGACGAGTCGTGGCGCGAGTTCCTCGACGCCAGCCCGGACGCGGTCGTGACGGTGTGGCGCCACGACTGCGCACCGTGTGAAGCGCTGAAAGAAGACCTCGACGCCGTGCTGTCGTCGGTTCCGGACGGCGTCGCCGTCGCGGGCGTCGACGGCGAGTCGGTGCCTGACTTTCGCCGGACGTTCGACGTCGACACCGCGCCGGCGGTCTGCTGTTTCCGTGACGGCGACCTCGTCGACACGCTGACCGGTCGGCAGTCACCCGACACCTACGCGGAGCAGTTCGCGGAGCTGTACTAGTTGTCCGTGTCGCCCGCGACCATCACCGGTCGCTCCGCGTTCAGAATCACCGTCTGCGTGACGCTGCCGAACAGCGCCTTACCCGTCGGCGACCGCTTTCGCCCCGAGACGACGATGAGGTCCGCGTCCCGCTCTCGCGCCGCCTCGAGAAGCTGATCGGCCGGATCGCCGCTCGACTCGGTCACTTCGGCTTCGATACCCTGCTCCTCGAAGAAGTCCGTCACGTCGCGGACGGACGCGAGCTGTGACGCGGAGGCCCCGCTGGGGTTGTCGGTGAAGCTGTGGATGACCGTCGCTCGCTTCTCGGACGCGTCACCCGGTAGGTCGGCGACCGCCCGCGCACACGCCATCGCTCGCTCCTCGTTGTCGTCGACACCGATCACGACGTTGTACATACAGCTTCCTCCGCCAGCCAGGGCTAAGTGTCTTTATCAAACGTCGGTGTCGACCATCCGTTGCGAGACGTAGACGACGAGCGCCAAGGGCACTCCGAGAGCGACAGCGACGGTCACCACGCCGAACGTCGCGAAGCCGAGCGCGGTCGCCGGCAGGTCGATCACGAAGAACAGCTCCGGTCCCCCGCTCGCGAAGATGTATTCGCCGAGGACTAGCCCGAGGACGCCCGCGATGCCTACAATGATGACGTACAGCAGCAGCATCGTTCGCTGCCCGTCGCGCCGTGTCGTCGTCACAGCCGCCGTAGGGGTGGGACGCTGATTAGCGCTTTCCTTTTGAACCGATGGGCCTTTGTCGACGCCACCCGTCGACACACGCATGACAAATCGGGACATCCTCGGAATCATCCTCGGGAGCGTCGCGCTCCTAATGTTCGTCACTGGAATTCTGCTGGCGACCTGAGACGGGCTGTCGTCACGTTACCGGCGGTCATCGCCCCCGTCACCGGCCGTCTAAGCTGACTCACGACGGTCCGGACACTGCGCCAAAAAACGAGTCGAGCGCGAAACTCAGTCGTCGGTCGGTTCGCCGCCGTCCGTGGCGACGTCTTCTTCACCGCCGTCCGCGAGCGCCATCTCCTGCTGGTGTTCGAACCACTGCCACTCGTTGGTGTACATGCCGTCCTCGCGGAGGTTCCAGGGGTCGCCGTCCTGCACCTTCGGGCCCTCCAGCCACGAGACGACGAAGTTGTACGTCCAGATGAGGCCGCCGACGAACATCAGCACGGCACCGAGCGTGGCGAGCTGGTGGAAGGTGGCGAACTGGGGCAAGTAGGTGGCGTAGCGTCGTGGCATGCCGCCGTAGCCGAGGACGAGCATGGCGAGGAACGTGATGTTCGAGCCGATCATCCAGAGCCAGAAGTGGGCTTTGCCGAGGCTGCGCTGGTACATCCGGCCGGTGAACATCGGGAACCAGTAGTAGAGGCCGGCGAAACCGGCGAAGGCAATGGCGCCCATGACGACGTAGTGGAAGTGCCCGACGACGTAGTAGGTGTCGTGGAGCACGAGGTCGACGGGGATGGAGGCGTTGAACACGCCGGTGACGCCGCCGATGATGAAGTTAGAGACGAAGCCGATACAGAACAGCATCGGCGTCGTCAGGCGGAGTTTCCCGTTCCACATCGTCGTGATCCAGTTGAACGTCTTCACGGCCGAGGGGATGGCGATGGCGAGCGACACCGCCATGAACGACGCGCGCAGGCGCGGGTCCATGCCGGTCGCGAACATGTGGTGGGCCCAGACGCCGAAGGAGAGCACGCCGATGGCGAGCGTGGAGTAGACGACGAACTTGAATCCGAACAGCTGTCGTCCCGAGAACCGCGGGAGGACGTAGCTGACGATACCCATCGGCGGCAACACGAGGATGTACACTTCGGGATGACCGAAGAACCAGAACAGGTGTTGCCAGAGCATCGTGCCGCCGGCGTCGATAGCGAAGAAGGTGGTGCCGAGGTTGCGGTCGAGCAGGAGCATGACCAGCGCGCTTCCCAGCAGGGGGAAGGCAAAGAGGATCAGCCCCGACTGGGTGAGGATCGTCCACGAGAAGATGTCGAGGTTGGCCCACGTCACTTCCTCGGCGCGTTCCGTGAGGATGGTCGCGATGAAGTTGATCGACCCCATCGTCGCCGAGACGCCGGTGAGGTGGAGGCCGAGGATCATCAGGTCGACGCCGGCGTTGGCCTGACTGCCGCCGCCGACGCCCGCCGAGAGCGGCGTGTAGAGCGTCCAGGCGGTCTGGGCCGGGATCACGTCACCGAGCGGGAAAAAGCCCGCCCAGATAAGCAACGCACCCGGCGGCAGCAGCCAGAACGCGATGGCGTTGATCCGCGGGAACGCCATGTCGTCGGCGCCGATGAGCAGTGGGACGAGGTAGTTCGCGAACGCCGCGATGATCGGCGTCCCGAACAGGAACAGCATGGTGATCCCGTGACTCGTCAACAGGGAGTTGTAAAACGAGTTC
>Ga0207757_100817_pt1 | contig 16982 bp, 17 predicted proteins | sample A23P3SouthBayCA_2_FD_187752 | JGI IMG/M metagenome (GOLD analysis project Ga0207757, IMG submission 187752) | Aerobic enrichment media microbial communities from Eden Landing Ponds, California, USA - A23 P3 (2) (SPAdes) | ecosystem: Environmental > Aquatic > Marine > Unclassified | place...
CAGAACTACGTGAAGATCGGTCGCTCTGCTGCGGCCGTCACCGATGGAGACGGCCGCGAATCCGCGACCGACTTCGTATTGACTTCTGTCCGACAGTATTAGGACAAATCATACCGACGGATTGGGGTTTAGACCGTGATAAATATCAACTAAGCAGATGGATCGTATCAGGTGGCATTGTCACTCGAACGCTGGAGCCGGCTTCAAGCGGTAATTGATCGAAACTCGGTGGACGAACCGTCGTCGTAAGCGTGATCGGTGCGTCGTCAAGTTCGACGTCCACTCGGTACTCGTTACCTTCAGTTAACCACCGGTCGATTGTCCCCGACGCCATGTTCTCACCGTAGAGGTCACCACCCTCGTTCGGTGCGTGTATCTGTATACGCGATGGATGGATGCAGAGAGTAACGGTTGCCCCAACTGCGGCCGTCGTCGTCGCCCGAAGACGAACGTTGCCAACTCGAAGAAGGGAGGTGTCTTCGCGCTGTTCAACAACGGTTGCATCAAACAAATTCTCGTTGCCAGTGAATTTCGCAACGAATTGCGTTGCAGGACGGTTGATAACGGTCATTGGCGATCCTACCTGCTCGATTGCACCGTCGCGAACGATGGCAGTTCGGTCACCGAGCGCCGTCGCCGTTCGCTGATCGTGGGTCACGTAGATCACCGGTATCTCGAGCGATGTGAACAGCGTATGGAGTTCCCTGCGAAGTCGACGCCGAATCGGTGCATCGAGGCTTGCCAACGGCTCGTCCAGTAACAGCAGATCAGGGTCTGCCGCTAACGTGCGTGCAAGCGCGACGCGTTGCTGTTCGCCACCCGACAGCGTCGGTGGTCGGCGGTCTAGTACGTCCGTGATCTCGAGCAGCGATGCGAACTCTGCGATTCGATCCCGGTCAGTCGCGGCATAGCCGATGTTCTCCCGGGCAGTCATGTGCGGGAACAGGGCACCGTCTTGAAACACGAGGCCAGTCCGACGTTCTTGGAGGGGGCGTCCATCGAGATGGTCGCCGTTCAGCGAGATGGATCCCTCATCCGGATCGACGATGCCCGCGATCAGCGATAGCAGTGTCGTCTTGCCACTCCCCGACGGGCCGAGAATCGAGAGGACTTCGTCGTCGACAGTGAGATCGACTGGGCCAAAGTCGAAGGTGTCGTACGTCTTGGTGAGAGAGGTTACGTCGAGCATTGATCACTCCAGTGGGTTCGTCCCGAGCACGTTCAGCACGACGAGCGTTGCGACGGCGATTCCGACCAGAATGACGGCCACAGGGAAGGCGTTTTCCAGTCCGAGCGTCGTAAACGAGACCCATATCTGTACGGGCATCGTCCGTGGGTAGTACGCGAGCATGATCGTCGCCCCGAACTCACCGATCGCACGAGCGAACGCGAGCGTGATGCCGGCGAGAATTCCCGGCCAGGCGAGCGGCAGTGTAACCCGGCGAAACGTCGTCAGCCGACTCTTTCCGAGCGACTGTGAAGCATACTCGAGGCTCCGGTCGACGCTCTCGAACGCTGCTTTCGCCGTGACGACGACGAAGGGTGAGGCGACGAACGTCTGTGCCAGCACGATTCCGGCGACTGACCGGGTGAGTTGGAGTCCGTTTGCTGCTGCCAGTCCTCCGAGGAACGTGTTCGGGCCCACGACCGTGAGCAACACCATGCCGCTGACGATCGGCGGGAGCACGAGCGGCAGGACGACGACGGCGGTCACGATCGTTTTCACTCGTCCGTCAACGCGGGCAAGCCAGTAGGCGAGTGGGAGTCCGAACAGCGACGCGATGGCTGCACTCGTGATCGACGCCGTCAGTGATGTAGTTGCGGCTGAGACGACAGTAGGTCTGGTCAGTCGTTGGATGACGACTCCTGGTGGCTGACTGAGAACGAGCGCGAGGAGCGGAACGAGGTAGTAACAGAGCAGCACCGCTCCGAGGAGGAACGCGACTGTCAGCCAGTCGAACCGTCCGACGGTGGCATTAGTTCGTGACTTCGCTGGGAGCATTGCCTGTGAACCGTGGATAATCGTCCGGAACGACGAACCCGAACTCGTTCAGATACGCTCCTGTTATGTGTTCCGTGAACACATCGATAGCAGCCGGCGATTGATGGCGAACCGTTGCGCCATAACTGATGAGTCCGCCACTGACGACCTTCCCGCTCGGGAGCTCGTAAGTCGCTGACTCGTAGGTGTCTGTATAGCTCGGCTCACTGAGGTCGATTCCCGCAGGGAGGTCGATGTAGTCGTATCCGCGCTCGACAGCCATGTTTCGATACGCAATGGCGGCGTCGACCGACCCCGTTTCGAACTGGCTAATGAGCTGTGTTTCGGGATAGATCTGTTCTGTCCGTGGAATCGCGTTTCGGAGATTCGTGTCCGTCCCGTAGTGTGCAGTTGCGAGCTCGAGCATGAACAGCGCTCGATACCCGAGTGGATCGAGCTCCGGGTCGGTCCTCCCGATCGTAACGTCCCCGTTCAAGAGCGGTTGATACCAGTTCTCGGCTCCTGCGTCGGCGAGCTGTTGGCCACCGTCCGTATCGGGGTTGTACGCGATGACGATCGAATTGGTCGCAAATTCGGCAAACCAGTCCGGCTGAAGTGGTGAGTCAAAGAGGGCGACATCCGCGACAGAGACGATATCGGGATCTTTCTGTCCTGTCGCGATGAGCCGAGCGGCCTCGGCGGAGCCGTGTGCTTCTGTCTGAACAGTTGCACCGACGCTCGGTCGCAATCCGTTTTCGAGTGCATTATTCAAGCTTCCCGCAGCGAGCATCGAGACGGTCACCGACTGCCCGTCGTCCCCTTGGAGTGTGCCGGAACAACCAGCGACTCCCGAGAGTGCGACAGCGGTGGCCGAGAGAACCGAGCGTCGGCGAGTCCGCAGTCCGTCATCGGCCATACTACAACAATTAGTGTTTCATCAATAAGCTTATCTCAAATACTCTTGTTTGACTTTATATGGTGGCGACCACGGGGACAATATTGACGGACCGACAGGTCGAGGTACTCAGGCTCCGTGAGGGCGGTCATACACAGCAGGAAGTGGCCGACACGTTGGGAACGACCTCCTCGAACGTGAGTGCTGTCGAACGGGCCGCAGAACAGAACGTCGAGAAGGCACGCCGGACGCTCGAGCTCGTCCAGACGCTCCGCGCGCCAGTGCAATTCACTGTCCCAGCCGGAACGTCGTTTGACGACCTCGTCACTCGAGTGTACGCCCGCGGCGACGAAGCTGGTATCAAGATCGCATACTGTCGACCAGAGCTCTACACGCATCTCTACGGGATTCTCGAAGCGGTCACCGACGCCAATCAACTCAACGAAACGATCACGCTCGGTCTGACGGAAGATGGAGAGGTGAAGGTGTATACAGATGAAGGAGGTTCCGTTGAAGGACACAGATTATAGTATACTGGCGGACAAACCGGATCACACATCGATCGCACTCAAGATGCTGTCGCCAGCGGCGACAGGCGTCAAGACACGATCGAGTGTTCACGGAATTTTGTCCGACAGTATAACAACTGAGACCGACTCCTGTCAGGGGGTGTCAACGAACTTGCGACCAGCCTTGCGGTCCCACCGGGCCAGTAATCAGCAGACCGTCTGCGACAAGAGAGTGTGCTGACGAGTTTGCTCGGCATTCTTTGAGACAGCAGACTCGCTCAAGGTAGAGAAGAAGTCGTGTCACTCGTCACCCGGGCGGTCACTCCATATCCGGTTTGACGAGGATTTTGACGTGATCGCTTTCGGGATCGATGAGTTGCTCGAACCCGTTGGCGACGATTTCATCGAGGCCGATTCGGCTAGTGATGAGCGGCTCCGGGTCGAGGCGACCGTCGGCAAGCATCTCGATCACCATTCCGTACTCTTCGTCGGACCGTGGGCCACCGAGATAGGCGAGCGTCCCGGTCACGGTTCGTTCGCCGAGGACAAGGGTATTCGGATGCGTACTCACTTCTCCCTCCCAGATGCTTACGATGGTCGTACGGCCGCTCGGTGCCGTGCTCTCGACGGCCGCGTTGAAGGAGGGTTCGACGCCCGCGACCTCGAACGTGCTGTCGGCACCGCCGTCCGTGTGCGAGTGGATATACTCGACGGGGTCGGTCGTCGACGGATCGATGAGTTCCGTTGCACCGCAGTCAGCTGCGCGTTCGCGTCTGGCGTCGCGTGGCTCGGAGACGAAAATCGTTCCCGCACCGGCCACGCGAGCACACTGGATGACTGCCAAGCCGATGGGTCCACTCCCGAACACGGCGACGGCATCGCCTGCCTGAAGTCCGGAGCGGCGGACTGCGTGCAGTCCCACGCTCAGTGGCTCGACCAGCGCGCCGTGTTCGACGGGAACGTCCTCCCCGAGCGGGACGGCGTGTTCTGCATCGACGACTGCGCTCTCGGCGAATCCACCGCTCCCACCGGAGAGTCCAATGAACCCGATCGAATCACAGATGTGGTAGTTCCCCTCTCGGCACTGCCGGCACTCTCCGCAGTAGAGGATAGGGTTGACTGCGATAGCGTCACCGACGGCCAAGTCCGTCACGGACTCGCCGACCTCCGCGATGGTACCACTGTACTCGTGCCCCATCCTGACCGGTGCTGCCTCCCCAGAGACGGGGTGAGGGTCGTCCTCCGGAACGAAAATCGGACCAGCGGTGTATTCGTGGAGATCTGACCCACAGATGCCACAGGAATCGATGTCGATTCGGACCTCGTTCGCTCCGACCGCTCCCTCTTCTACCTCTTCGACACGAATGTCCTTCTGGCCGTGGTATGTTGCTGCTTGCATAGCAATCTATAATCACATTCAATCACAATTAAATCCCTACTCACGACGGTTGATGGATCGTCGTCCTCGTCCGCACTATCCAACAGAACAACTGACCATCACTGCATACTCGATCGCACAGCAGTCATGCGATCGGTGTGTCACTCGTTTCAGCTGGACTATAATTAATTACCGATTATATTTGATTGATAGACCGTCAACAGTGCCTACAATACTGATTCGTCGTCCATCTTCTTCTGAGCACAAGGATTGCCAACTCAGTACTGTCATAAGTACGATCACATTTATCGACATTGACGAGGTGGGGTTCTATTTTAGGTGCGCAAAAATATCTCCTATCACACTATGTATTTTTAGACTTGCAAAAACTATCTTTGTGTATTTGGAAACACTCTTAGGTCTACATCGATAACAGTGAGATATGGCGCTGATCCAAAATCTCATACTCGTGTTTGTTGCTGGACTCCTCACAGCGTTCGCAACTGGATTCGGGGCACTCCCGTTCTTCTTTGTTGAGGAGTTCAGCGACCGATGGAACGTGGCGCTGTGGGGGATTGCGTCGGGAATTATGGTCGCGGCGTCGTTGTTCGGTCTTCTCAATGAAGGACTAGCCTACTCTTCAGGGGGTATTCCGACCCTGATGATCGGCGGACTCCTTGCGGGTGTCGTGCTGGTTGAAGTCTCCGATAGGGTACTCGAGACCGTCGAATTCGGAGAGAGTGATGCTGGTCACGAACATGGCGGTAGTCCGGCCAGCGAGGTACAGACCGACGGCGCAGGTCACGCCCACGACGAGCACGCACTGGAGGCGAAAGCGTTTGCCGAAGGGAACGTGAAGAAACTCGCCCTCATTCTCGGGATTCTCACGGTCCATAGTTTCCCGGAGGGCGTCGCAGTCGGCGTTTCGTTTGCGGAACTCGGTCTGGAAGGCGGCATCCCCATACTGGGAGTTTCGGTTCCGGTGTTGGCGATCTTCATGACTGTCGCAATCTCCATCCATAACGTTCCCGAGGGAACTGCAATCGCAATCCCAATGCGAGCAATGGGACTGTCAAACTGGCGGATGGTCGGTGCAGCAGTCTTCTCGAGTCTTCCGCAACCGATTGGCGCTGTTATCGCGTTTGCATTTGTCAGGTGGGCAGAGGCGTTTCTGCCGTTCGGGTTCGGGTTCGCCGCCGGGGCGATGGTGTACTTAGTGGTCACAGAGTTCATTCCGGAAGCGCTGGAAACGGGCGCGGAACTGTCGCATAACGGACACCGTGAGTTATTGATCGGTCTCGCGGCAGGCATTCTAGCGATGCTACCGCTGATGTATGTGTAATCGATCTGAATTCGGGAGAGAAGCACCGATTGGTGCCTTCGGAGGTGGCGGCAGGCTGTTCGATCGAGTGTAACGGCTTCAGTCGTTGGCCGGCTGGCGTTGGTCGCCGAAGATCCGCTCTAGGTCCTCGTCGTCGTAGTTGACCAGCAGCCGGTCCTCGTCCTTGAACGTCCGTAAGACGATGTTCGTCGTCTCGTTCGGCGAGTTCACGGCAACGTCGTTTCTCATCTCGCCGGGCACCAACACCGTTCCAGTCGTCATCTACACGATGCTCCGAACAGGGCTGACCCCGACGATCAACGCACTCTCGGTCGTGCTCATCGTAATCATGCTCGTCCTCGCACTTGCCAGTCGAAACCTCTCGTCTACATAATTCGTATCCCCTCGGTGGTCGCACTGAACTCCTGCGCTTTCAAACCGTTTCAGCAACACCGAAGCTGATACGCACTCCTGTCTGTCAGTGCCAACACACCCGTCCCCGTCATGTGAGTTCGCCGAGACACAGTGACAGCAGACTGTATGAATCAGCCGACGAGTGGTGCAACTCGTTCAGCTTCGCACTTACTCAGCGATCTGATCTGATGGGATGGCTACACAATCATTTTATTTATCAAATTAAAACGGAACGAGTATGCCTACGTCGGTTTCTGTCTTGCACGTCGGTGATCACATTTCTCTCGAGGCGCTGTCTGTGCCAGCCGACGGACATGAGAACGCGGTCTTTACCGTCGAGACGGTCAGCCGAATGCGCGACGGTCTGGAACGGTTCGCTGCTGATGAGTTCGACTGCATTGTGACGGAACGCCGACTGCCGGATGGCTCCGGCATCGAACTGATCGAAACGGTTCGCAACTGCTCTCCGTCCGTGCCGCTCTTTCTGTGTACCACCGGCCACTCGAGCGAGTGCGTCCGCGAGGCAGTCGCCGCTGGCGTGACTGAGTACGTGCCATGCGAACCCGATCAAGACGCGTATCCGCTTTTGGCGACACAGATTCTCGATGCAGTCACCCAAGATCCAGCGGCGGAGCGGGCAGCGAAACTCGAGCGGATCACTACCGTCATACGTGATCTCAATCAGGCACTCGTCCACGCATCAACACAGTCCGAGATCGATCGGCGCGTCTGTGAGATCCTCAGCCAGTCTGAGTCCTATCTGTTCGCCTGGATCGGCGAGCACAATCTCGAATCGAACACAGTGACGGGACGGGCCGCAGCCGGTGTCGAAGCGGACTACCTCGAGCAGATCAGTATCACGACGGACGAGGAACCGACTGCACAGGGCCCAACCGGCAAAGCGATCCGCACTCGCGAACTCCAAGTCATGCAACACGTGCCCGAGGATCCGGCCTACGAACCCTGGCGCGAGCAGGCGCTCGACCGCGGCTACCGCTCGAGCGCCTCGGTCCCGCTCGTCTACGACGGAACGCTCTATGGTGTCTTGAACGTCTATGCAGATCGGGTGGAAGCGTTCGAACCGAACGAACAGGAGTTGCTTGCCGAACTCGGCGAGACGATCGCATACGCCCTCGACGACGTCCAAATACGTGAGGAGCTGCGCCGCCACCATCGTGCCATCGAACAGGCTGCCGATGCCATCTTCATTACCGACGTCGATGGAACCATCGAGTACGTCAATCCCGCGTTCGAGACGATTACCGGGTATACGTCCGCGGAAGCCATCGGCCGGAAGCCGAATATTCTCCAGCCCGATGACGTTGACGATGGGTACTACGAGCGGCTGTGGACGACGATCCTCGACGGCGAGATCTGGGACGAATCGATCATCAACGAGACGAAAGCCGGCAGGCGCTATCATGCCGAGCAGACGATCACGCCGATCACCGATGGGGCGGGCGAGATCGATGGGTTCGTCGCCATCCAGCGCGATATCACCGAGCGGAAACAGCGCGAACGTGATTTGAAACGGAGCCGATCACGGCTTCGTGTGCTATTCGATCAAGCGCCGGACGGCATTGTCGTCCACGACGTGGATGGAAACGTACTCGACGTCAACGAGGCGCTCGCCGAGATGCTCGGCTACACCAGAGCTGAGTTACTCTCAATGGATGTCCCTGAGTTCGAATGCGGTATCGATGAATCGACACTGCGGGAACGGTGGGCATCGATGGAACCCGGGATGGTCCACAAAATAGAGGTCGACGGTCGACACCGGCGAGCGGATGGCTCGACCTATCCCGTCGAAGCCTGGATAAGTCGGATCACGACCGACGAACCGCGCGATCGGTTCGTCGCCTTCGTTCGCGATATCACGTACCGCAAGCACCGGATTCGGCAGCTTCAGGTACTCGATCGCGTGCTCAGACACAACCTCAACAACGAAATGGCGGTCATTCGTGGGTATGCTGAGACGATCGAAGATGCCACTCACGGAGCCGTCTCGACGTACGCTCGCGACATCGTCACGGCCTGTGATCAGCTTCTCGAAACGGCCAGAAAGGAACGAGAAATCGTACAGGTCGTTTCACAGCGCCCACATTGTACCGAGATCGACCTCGCTGAAACGATCCGTGAGACCGCGGACCGACTGCGAGCCCACGACTCGAGCGACCGGATCGAAGTTCGTGGCTCGGACTCCGTCCGTGTCGACGCAACGACGAACGTCGACCGCGCGTTCGAGGAACTGCTGGAGAATGCACTCGTTCACAACGATCGGTCACAGCCTGAGATCAGCGTCGAGCTTACGCACACCGACGATGGGGCCGTCTCTGTTCGGATCGCGGATAACGGACCGCGTATTCCTCCAGAGGAGGCCTGTATCCTGACTGGCGAAGAACAGGTCGATCCGCTGTCTCACGGGAGTGGACTCGGATTGTGGTTGGTCTACTGGATCGTCGAGCGCTCCGACGGCGACATTCGGGTCGAGTCAAACGATCCACGCGGGAACGTTATCGAGGTCACGTTCCCGTCGATCTCGTAATTAGGCGTCGGAACGATCCCCGGCCGACTGTGTGTCGTGTGCCTCCTCGACGCGCACGGCGTGTTTCTCGAGGTCTGCCGCGATCGTCCGCGCTTGCTCGGGTGTCAACTCGAGTGTCTCCGTATGCGCGGGCAGGTGAGTTTCAGTCATGTTGTCCAGTTCGAACTGCAATCGAACGCAGTCGGGGTCGTCCCTCTCTGCCGTTGCGTTCACGACGGCCATCGATTCCGTCTCGAAGTCGTGACCTTTCACGACGGCGTCAACGAGATCGAGGGTCGTGTACGCGTTGACCTTCATCAATCGGTCTGCCATGTTAGTCGTCTGATGGAATCGGTGTACCGTCGGCGCGTGCAGGGGCGGGACTCGCCTCGAGGTCGTCGTCCTCGGCGTAGGGATACCAGGTGCGCTTCGTGTTGTGCATGTACGGATCGTTGTAGTCCGTCTCTTCGGGTTCGATGAGGTCGGCGAGTTCGTCGTCGTCCCGGTCGATGACGAACTCCCGGAAGCTCTCCTTGCCGTTGCGGGCAGCCGCGAAGTTCTCGAGTAAGTTCGCGATCGCGCCGGGGACTTCGTCCGCCGGGATGCGCTCTGCGACCCAGGATGCGAACTGTGGGTTCTCGCCGAGTCCGCCACCGAGCCCGATGTCGAGAGCTTCGACCGGTTCGCCGTCCTTGCGGGTTTTCATCCCTCGCAGGGAGATGTCGGCGATCTGGGGCTGGGCACACGAGGCGGTACAGCCCGACAGGTGAATGTGGAAGTCCTCGACGCCCTCGGGTAACTTGACGTTCTCCTTGAGCCAGCGGGCGTAGCGAACCTGTCGGTTCTTCGTCTCGACGATCGAAAGCGAGCAGAACTCGGTCCCCGTACAGGCGATCGACCCGCGCTGGAACGGATGGGGATCGGGGCTGTACTCCTCGAAGACCGTCTCCTCGAGCAGCGCGTCGAGATTCTCGTCGGGAACGTCGGTGAGGATGATGTTCTGGCGCTGTGTCAGCCGCACCTCGCCGGACGCGTATTCTTCAGCCGCGTCGGCGATCTCGTAGGCGTCGTCGACGCCGATCCGGCCGACGAGGACGTTCAGTCCGACATAGAAGTCGCCGTCTGCCTGTTCGTGGACGCCAACGTGGTCGTGTTTGCCGTCGGCGTCGCCCGCGTTGTACGAGTACGACTCGCGGAGGTCATCGCCGGCGGTCTCGAGGTCGAAGTCGACGTACTCCGCCTGAAGCGTCTCGCGGATTTTCTCCGGCCCCCACTCGTCGACGAGGAACTTCATGCGCGCGTTGTAGCGGTTCTCGCGGTCGCCGTGGTCACGAAAGAGCGCCGAGAGGCCACCCGCGACGTCGACGGCCTGCTCCGGCGTGGCGAAGACGTCGATATCTCGGGCGAATCGCGGCTCGTTGCGCGAGAGGCCACCGCCGACGCGAACGTTGTAGCCGGTGACCGTCTCCCCGTCGAGTTCCTTCTCGGCGGGTTCGAACGAGAGGTCGTTGATGTCGCCCTGGCCACAGCCCTCGTCACAGCCGGTTACCGACACCTTCCACTTCCGTGGAAGGTTCGAGTGTGCCTCGTTCTGCTTGAACGTCTCGTTGAGTTCAGTGGCAAGGGCACCCGCATCGACGTGCTCGTGTTTGTCCTTGCCAGCGACCGGGCAGCCGACGATGTTCCGCCAGGAGTCACCACACGCCTGCACCGTCGAGAGGCCGACGTCCTCGAGGCGCTCGAAGATTTCGGGGATGTCCTCGAGTCGAATCCAGTGAAGCTGGATCGCCTGCCGGGTGGTCACGTCGAGCCAGCCGTTGCCGAACTCGGGATTCGAGGCCGGGCCACGAGAGAACTCGTCGGCGAGTTCGACGATGCGTCGGAACTGGCCCGGCTCGAGGACGCCACTCGGCGGGCCGATCCGCAGCATGAAATACGATTCCTGTCCGGCCCGCTGGTGGTACAGGCCGAACCATTTGAAGCGCTCGAACCAGGCGTCCCGTTCGTCTTCGGGAATCGATTCCCAGCCTTCCTCGGCGAAGCGCTCGATCTCGTCGCGGATCTCGGTTCCGTAGAGTTCGTCCTTCCAGTGCTCGACGTCGGTAACCATTACGACCGCATATGGTGGGTACACATAAGACACGTCCTCTGCCGTCAGTTCTCCCCGCGTCTCGGCGGTTCCGGTCGTCTTTGCCACTATCGGCTTACGACCGTTCGCCGTCTGGTTCGATAAGCCACTGAACACTCTCGGGGCCGTATGGGGAGAAGTCGCCGTTCACGATGCGACCCACGGGAAGATGCTCGATCGAATCGCGCGTCCCACACTCGAGACACTGGCCGACTGCGTGAGCGACGACGACAGAGCCATCAACGTCGACGTCGACGAACGCCTCGAGCAGGACGTATGCCGGGGTACAGTCACAGAACGTGCCAGTAGCAAGGGTCCAGACGTCACTGACGCTCACTTGTCGACTGTCGTTAACGCTGATCCATGCGCCGTCGTCGAGCGTTCGCAGGGCGATCGACATACGTCGAGTTGGCCCACTGTCTCCCTTCGTCTATCGCCCCGTGCAAACCTTACCGACGTGCCGACGCTGTTCTCGTCGAAAACAGCATGACGGCATCGGGTTCGGACTGTTTCGGCAAAACCTAGATATCGGATAAAATCTCCGATATAGGCGAGCACGAGTCGGCGGTGTCCAGAACAGGGACCCACGATCGAAGGAGACATGTCACGAAGTCTGGATTCGAGTGGGGATCGTGTTTCGCTCAGTGAATCGTTTCTCGAAGCTGCGACCGTCCGCGAGGCCCTGTTCGTACTCGGCGTCACGATGCCGACGATGCTGACGTATCGGTCTCGATGTCGGTCGCACTCGCCGCAAACTGCTTGATAATTTTCTCTTCAGCCCGGTGGAGGGTCTCGCTACAGGTCGATTTAGCGATGTCGACATCAGCAGCGAGTTCTGTCAGCGTGACCTCGCGTGGTGTGTCGTAGTACCCCAGTTCGATCGCTCGTTGCACGAGTGTGGTCTGTTTTTCGCTCAACAACTGTGTCGTTTCGATTCGATGGGTGACGGATTTCACGTCAAACGAGATGTCGAACTCGCGCAACTGCTCTGCGAGCAGGGAGAGCCGTTCTCGCGCTGCAGTGATCTCCCAGTCTACTGTGCCGTCACTGACGGTGAACGGTAACTCGAGTGGTGTGCCGGCCTCTCGGACCGGAAACAACAGTATCGGTGACGATGTCTCGAACTGAATGAGGACACTGTCATCCGTTCGTTGGAGCACATCGATATTCGTGACATCGTCGTAGCTGTCCATCGCTCGAACGACAGCACCGATGTCCGAATGCGTGATCTCGGAGAGTGCGACACCGCCCATCTCTTTGGGGAACGCGGTGAGAATCTCGAAAACCGCGTCCGGATAGTCCCGCGAGAGTTCGCCAATCCAGATCCGATCAGGAATCGTTATCGTGATCTCAGCACTGGGCATGGATGTCGATATAGAGTCTCGTCGTGTATCAGTGTGTTCGAACATGTTCGAGTCGGACGGCTATTCGAGTGGAGAGGGGAACAGCGAACAGTTCCTCACAAGACCGTCAACAGTAAGTCGCCACGTCGTCGCTGTCCAGCCATGGAAACGGTCTCGCTATCGCGGCGGTTCAACGCCGATCCGGACACCCTCCGCGAGCTCATAACGGACGTCGAACCGTTCATGCATGGGGCTAACTTCGATACCGTCGACAGAGCGGGAACGTCGCTCACACTCAAGAACAACGTCGGACTCGCGACGATCGAACTCGAGGTCGAACTCGTTGACGATCCGGATGCAGCGCTCGCCTACGAGCACCGCGACGGCGTTTTCAAGGAGATGACGACGCGATACGAACTGACTGGGCACGGTGACCAAACGGAACTCACTGCGACGACGGACTTCGAAGTCGATGTTGCGCTCGTGGGATTGCTCCTGGATGCGACAGTCATCAAGCGACAGCGACGGCGGGAACTCACGGCACAATTCGAGTATCTCGTCGACAAAATCTGACACGGAGACTGGCTGCGAACACCATCGGCAGAACAGGTCGCCCACACAGTGTGTGGATTCATCCACGAGTACAGAATCGGCTAACGACAGCACACATACGCTGGACGATCACGAGTTCGACGATAATCGGATCGCAACCGCTATTCTCGACGGAGACCACAGATATCGCGGTCGCTCACCTCGAAGACTGTTCGACTCGAGGACTTACGACTCCGACGCAGAGGGAAGAAACTGAGCGCAGTTCGGGCACCAGGTAGAGTTGTCCGCCCGTAGTTTTTGTTTCCCACCACAGGTGGAACACCGCGAGGCTGCGTACTGAACCATATACCCCATCACGAGGGCACAATTATATCCTTGTTGTATTCGCTATTTCAACCGAGAGAAGCGTGAAATTCGTTCACCGACGACGATCGGAATCGGTGATACGTCTACGAGCAGGTACGATCTGTTATCCCTGGCCGACCAGTGACTCCTCTTCGTCCCACTCCTGCTCGCGCAGTTCGTACTTTTCGACCTTTCCGGTCGCCGTCGTCGGCAGTTGCTTGACGAACTCGACCCGGCGGACGACCTTGTAGCTCGCGAGTTTCTCGCGGGTGAAGTCGATGATCTCCTCGGCGGTCACACCGGGATCCGTCGGATCACCGTTAGCCGGCACGATAAACGCCTTCGGCGTTTCGCCCCACTGGTCGCTCGGTGACGGAATCACGGCGACTTCGGCGACATCCGGATGCTCGTAGAGCGCATCCTCGAGTTCGATACTCGAGATGTTCTCGCCGCCGGAGATGATGATGTCCTTCTTCCGGTCCTGGATCGCGATCATGCCGTTCTCGTCGACGGTGGCGAGATCGCCCATATGGAACCAGCCCTCGAGGCGGTCGTTGAACGCCCGTTCGGTCTCCTCGGGGTTCTCCCAGTAGCCTTCCATGATCTGGTTGCCACGGACGACGATCTCGCCGATCGTCGCGTCGTCCCACGGGACCTCGTTGCCGTCGTCGTCGACGACGCGGATCTCCGTGCCGAGCATCGGGATTCCCTGTCGCTTCTTGATATCGTAGCGGGCCTGGTCGTCCTCGAGGAGGCGTTTGACCTCGGAAGTGGCGATGAGGGGGCCGGTCTCGGTCGCGCCGTAGACGTGTGCCAGCTCCCAGCCGAACTCGTCTTCGACGGTTCGGATCGTCGCTTCCGGCGGGGCACTGCCGGCGGTAGCGACGCGAACGTCGTTATCGCCCGTCGTCACCGGATCGTTTTCGTCGTAGTAATCGAGCAGCATGTTGAGCACGGTCGGGGCGGCACAGAAGTACGAGACGTCTTCGTCCTGAATCGCCTCGAACACGTCGCCTGCGTCGACGCCGCGCGTACAGACGTGCGTGCCGCCGATCCCCGTAATCGAGAAGACGTGACCCCAGCCGTTGACGTGGAACATCGGCAGCGTCCACAGATAGACGTCGTCGTCGCTGATCTCGCGGTGGACCGACGAACAGTAAGCGTGAATGGTCTCGCCGCGGTGGTTTCGCATCACGCCTTTTGGGTCACCCGTCGTCCCCGAGGTGTAGTTGATCGTGATGATGTCCTCTTCGTCCATCTCGGGCCGGTCGTACGTCGGCTCGGTGTCTGCGAGCACCTCGTCGAAGTCCTCCCAGTCACCGTCGACCTCGTCGGCGTTGGATGCGATGAACGTCTCGACCGGAACCGAGTCACGGACGGCCTCGACCTGATCGGCGTACTCGTGGTCTGCGATGATCGCGGTCACGTCGCAGTCGTCGAGCATGTACTCGAAATCCGACGGGACGAGCCGGTAGTTCAGCGGCGTGTGAACGGCCCCGATCTGGGTGATCCCGTAGACGGACTCGAGGTGATAGTGCGTGTTGGGCGCGAGCACGGCGACGCGGTCGCCTTTTTCGACGCCGCGGTCCTGCAGCGCCGCCGAGAGTCGATCGGCCCGCTCGCCGAACTCGTCGTAGGTGAATCGATCGCCGTTCGCAGCGATGATTGCCTCTTCCTCGCCAAAATACGTTCGGGCACGGTCTAAAAACTGCGGTACGAGCAGCGGTCGATCCATATTCGATCGAGTGCTGGCGGTAGTTTAAAACTAACTCAATTCCCCGGATTTCGAAACAAAATAAGTATAATAATTCGTGATAGACTATATCTGTCAGGTAGACTAATGGGTCATCTGACCAGATGCTCTTGGGCGATCGTCTCGGCTCTGTCACAGCAACGGCGTCGTCTGGCGGTCGACGAGACACGGGACTGGGAATGGAAGCGACACCGAGAGTCACAGGAGAGGGCGAGTAGTGTTGGGAGAGACACCGGCCTCACCCTCGAGTCGCGGCAAACGACTGTCCTCGTTGGCTGCCCTGGCAGCCATGCTTGAGTATGTCAAACAACTTGTTGAATCTATCGCAACTTCGCAGTGCATGGATCAGCGTACTCGGTGAGCGACACGAACAAATCCTGTCAGAACTCGTCGTACTGAATCGTCGTGATTCGTCCCTGCCATGCGTGCATGTCGCCATCCGGGAGGTGCCAGACGACCGCTCCCTCCGTCGGCACGCGGATGCCGTTTCGTGTCTCGTAGTTTCGCCAGTAGCCAGACCAGGGCGTCGATTCGTATCCATCGTCGACACGCCGATACCGGTCAGCGTGGACGCGCGCCACCTCTCCGTCTTCGGTAAACGAAAACGTGAGCGACGCCTCCACGTCCCCGTTTTCGATGGTCGCGTTCGCCGTCCGGTCATCGATCGGCTCCCACTCGACACCCGCTGTGGGAAGGAGTGCAGTCGGATACCAGACTGCTTCGGCGAGGTACCGCATCAGTTCCGCTTCCTCCAGTTCCGGACTCGAGTCGACCGTCTCGAGCGGGACAATACCGAACAGCGACACGCTCGCCATGCCCTGCCAGTCGTGGAATTGGTCACGAACACGGACCGAAACGAACGGCCCGAGACTGACCGATGCATTCCAGATGAACCCTGGTGGCTCGACCGTGACGTACTGTGTCGCTGCAAACGGTTTCCACGCTGCTGTTGGGCCGCCGGGGCGCAGTTTGCCGGTCTGCTCGAGACGGACTGAGTCGATGTATGGCTGTCCCTCTTCCATGACGGTGGCAAGATACTCTCGCACGGGGGTAGGGAGTCCCTCGAGGTCGTCTTCCGTGAACACGCGCTCGCGTCCGGTGGTCGCAGTCTGCCGAAGCTCGGCCACGTGTCGGGCCGTCTTACGCCGCCGCCAGCCGATACCGGCGAGGACGACGAGGAGCACGATGACGACACCAATGACGCGTTCTCGAAGGCGAACGGAGACCATAACTACACGTTCACATCAGCTTCCTAAAATGCGCTTCTTGCTGGTTGCTGGCTCTGCGAGGTGCCCACTCCGATACAACTGCGAACCCGGTCTTTTTCGCTGCTCGAGATGCAGTGAAACGCGACCACCCCCGTCGTTAGCCGATGTACTGTGATTTCCACGCTTGCCGCTCCGCGATCGCTTGTTCGCCGTCCGCTGTAATCGTATAGTAGTTCGTTCGCCTGTCGAGTTGTCCTTTCTCGAGGAGGCCTTTGTTGACAAGGGTATCGAGATTCGGGTACAGTCGTCCATGATTGATCTCGCTGCTGTAGTAGCCCTCGATCTCTTCTTTGATGTCCTGTCCAGACGGTCGATCGAACCCGGCGATCACGTACAGCAGGTCTCGTTGAAATCCTGTGAGGTCATTCATGTCACAGGCGTTCAGCTAATCCAATGTTTGTTATCCAATACGTACACCGCTGTAAGGTGGCGTAACTGGCCATCCCTTTGTTTGTCATGCTGAAATCGAGCGGGTAGTTGGATAGCGTGACCAGGATTCACCGGTCAGTGATACCTCTCATCCTGAACTGAGTTCTTTCCCACCGAGGATGGACTGGAGCTGTTCAGGCGG
>Ga0207757_100822_pt1 | contig 16887 bp, 20 predicted proteins | sample A23P3SouthBayCA_2_FD_187752 | JGI IMG/M metagenome (GOLD analysis project Ga0207757, IMG submission 187752) | Aerobic enrichment media microbial communities from Eden Landing Ponds, California, USA - A23 P3 (2) (SPAdes) | ecosystem: Environmental > Aquatic > Marine > Unclassified | place...
GGGGAGAAAACCCAGCACGGGATTGAAACTTCACACCTTCGAATGTGGCCGAACTCCCGGCTGTCGCGGCGGGGAGAAAACCCAGCACGGGATTGAAACACCACGGCCCACCAGCGCGCCAGCTTGTTGCGGTGTCGCGGCGGGGAGAAAACCCAGCACGGGATTGAAACCGCCCGAACGCACGCGCTTCGAACCCCGCGCCGATGGTCGCGGCGGGGAGAAAACCCAGCACGGGATTGAAACCAAAATCCCGACCATCGACCCCGAGAAAGAGCCGGGTCGCGGCGGGGAGAAAACCCAGCACGGGATTGAAACAAGTGTTCGACCACTTTCGCGAGGGGGCCGCGACGGTCGCGGCGAGGAGAAAACCCAGCACGGGATTGAAACAAGGTCGCAGAGTCCCAGCCCGACCAGATCGACGGGTCGCGGCGAGGAGAAAACCCAGCACGGGATTGAAACACTGGGAGGAGCCACTCGCTGTCGGCCTGCGAGACGTCGCGGCGAGGAGAAAACCCAGCACGGGATTGAAACGGGATGCCGACGAAGGGCTGGGCGGCGACGGCGGCGTCGCGGCGAGGAGAAAACCTAGCACGGGATTGAAACGCCTGTCGCACCGCGTTTGGGGCTCGTCGGCGCCGCGGGGACGATCCGCGCCCGCGGAGACCGAAATCTCGCCCGAGTCGCCGGAGCGAGAGACGGCTGGCGGGGAGGCCGCCGAGACGTCCGCGGCCGACGCCGACACGGCGACGACCGACGGCGCGACGGTCGGGTCGGAGGAGATGACCGGCGAGCGCGACGTGGAGGGCGGAGACGCGACCGGCACGGGAACGCCGACGCGGACACGAACCTGGACGCTGAACGAGGTGACCGAGTCGTCGGAGGCGGGGACGGACGGGACCGAGCCGTCGCCAGCGGACGGCGACGCCGAGACCGCGGGGACGGTCGGGGGCGCGAAACCGGACCCGGACGGCGACCGCGACTGGACCGCCGGCGGCGTCGCCGCCCCGACCGACCAGCGGACCCTCGACGGGGAGACGGCGACGCCGGACGAGACGTTCGACCGCCTGCCCGCGATGCGGGTGCTCGGGCAGTACGACGAGACGTACGTCGTCGCGGAGACGCCGGACGGGCTGGTGTTGGTCGACCAGCACGCGGCGGACGAGCGGATCAACTACGAGCGACTGCGCGCCGAGATGAGCGGCGAGACGCCGACACAGGCGCTGGCCGAGCCGGTCGAACTCGAACTCACGGCGCGCGAGGGTGAGCTGTTCGGCCGGTTCCGGGACGCGCTGGCGGAGTTGGGCTTTCACGCCGACCGGATCGACGACCGAACCGTCGAGGTGCGGACGGTCCCGACGGTGTTCGACGCGGCACTCGATCCGTCGCTCCTCCGCGACGCGCTGACGGGATTCGCGGCGGGCGACGCGGGCGAGACGGTCGACGCGGTGGCCGACAGCCTGCTGGCGGATTTGGCGTGTTACCCGTCGATCACGGGCAACACGTCGCTGACGGAGGGATCGGTCGTCGACCTGCTCGACGCCCTCGACGACTGTGAGAATCCTTTCGCCTGTCCGCACGGCCGGCCCGTCGTCGTCGCGTTCGACCGCGACGAGATCGCGGATCGGTTCGAACGGGACTACCCCGGACACGGTGGTCGGCGCGCCGAGTAGACGGGCGCACCTTTTTGCGGCGGTCGGCCGAACGTCGACCGTGACCGATCTGGTAACCGTCGGCGAAGCTACCCTCCGGTTCTCGCCGCCCCGCGGCGAACGCATCGAGACGGCTGGAGAGTTCGCAGCCCACGTCGGCGGCCCGGAGAGCAACGTCGCCGCCGCGGCGGCGACGATGGGGCTGGACACCGTCTGGTTGTCGAAGCTCCCGGATACCGCGCTCGGTCGGCGGATCGTGGGCGACCTGCGGCGCCACGGCGTCCGCACCGGCGTCGTCTGGACCGACGACGGACGGGCATCGACGGCGTTCGTCGAGCGCGGCGAGACCGCCGGCGGGACGGTCCTGACGGACCACGACGACGCCGCGGTCGCCACGACGACGACGGACGACGTGCCGATGGGCGTGATCCGCGACGCGGAGACGCTGTTCGTCAGCGGGGCGACGCCCGCCCGGTCGGAGACGTTACTGGAGACGACGGCGACACTCCTGGAGGTCGCGGGCGACGCGGGCACGACGCGGGCGTTCGATACGCGATTCGCCGAGACGGGTCTCGATCCCGAGACGGCCCGGGAACTGTACGATCACCTGCTGGACGACGTCGACGTGCTGATCGTCGACGAGGGGGACGCCGAGGCGGTGTTCGACCTCGACGGCGACGTGGTCCCCGCGGGCCACAGCCTCCGGACGCGGTACGACTGCGAGACGGTGGTCGTCACTCGCATCGATCCCACCCACCCGGTCGTCGGGCTGGAGGGCGAGTCCATCTACGAGGTGCCGCCGTTCGAGGCGACGACGCGCGACCCCGCCGGCGTCCACGACGCGTTCGTCGGCGGCTTTCTGGCCGGCCGACACCGCGGTGCGGATACGAAGGGCGCGTTGCTCGACGGCGCGGCGACCGCAGCGCTCAAGCGGACGATCGTCGGAGACACCGTCGTCGGATCGCGCCGGGACGTCGAGGAGATCCGCGAGACTCGCGAGCGGTGACGGAGACCGAAAAGTGGCAGCAGCCGACCCGCACCCGGTCGGGGAGGCCGGGGTGTGGGTCGGATGGAACGCCGATATCGGGGAGACGTCGCGGGGACCGACGCCACCGGCACGGGGACGTCCGGAAGGCGTCGGCGGACAGTGCTACGACGGACGAGCAGATAAATCCATCAGAGGCTCAGACGTGGATTTCAGTCACGGTTGAGACCGTCGAGTGGGAAGCGGTGACGGCCCGCTGGACTCGATTCCTCCGTTCCCCGTCGACGCGGCCGCGTCCACAGGTGTTTCCCGCGTTTTCGCACGGAGTGGGTCCCGCAGCGAGCGACGCGAGCGTGGAACCCCGACGCAGCAAAGAGTGTGCCGCCTCCCCGATTTGACCACGTCAGACGGTCCGGGGTGTTCGTTGGCTCACGGCTCCGCCGTTCGACATTCCGAGACGCTCACGCCGTTCGCGTCTCGCACTCGCACCGCCCGCGGGGAGGGGGACAGCTCTATCCGTGAATCGACCCGCGTCGAATCCGTGTACCGCGCCGAGCGACGCGAGGCGCGGTTTCACTGCTGGCGAACGGAGTGAGCCAGCAGGGGTTTTTCCCCACGTTTTTGCGAGGAGTGGGTCCCGCAGCGAGCGAAGCGAGCGAGGAACCCCGACGCAGCAAAAAGTGGGAGTATGCCGCCTCCCCGATTTGAAACGCGTGAGACTCCCGTTGGTCGTCTCACTGTTCCCCGCTCGCTCCACTCGCGGGGACGGGGGACAGCTCGATCTTCGAATCGATCCATGTACCGCGCCGAGTGAAGCGAGGCGCGGTTTCACCGGACGCGAGCGAAGCGAGCGTCCGGGACGTTTTTCCCCACGTTTTTGCAAGGAGCGGTTCCCGCAGCGAGCGAAGCGAGCGAGGAAACCCGACGCAGCAAAAAGTGGAATGCCGCCTCCCCGATTTGAACGGGGGACAGCTCGATCTTCAGTCGAGTGCTCTCCCAGTCTGAGCTAAGGCGGCGCAGTTTCGACGAGGTGAATCGAAGGCAAAAGGATTTCGAAACACGGCAGGGGATCAGGACACGTCGCGGCGTTCGGTGAAGACGCGCGTCCCGTTGGCCGTGCGGACCGTCGTCTCGATCCGAACGACGCCGTCGTTGGCCTCGATGCGTGCGGCGTCGACGTAGCCGACCTCGACCGTCCGCGTCCGCGTGACGGTTTCGCCCGCGTCGAGGCGACCGACGTCGGACCGCCCATCCCAGACGAGGCTGCCGTCGGCGGTGATCCGCGTCTCGACGCGCACGTCGCGAGCCGGCGCCTCGCCCTCGTTCGTCAACGCGACGGTGACCGACCGGCAGCGAGTGCCACAGGTCTCGATGGAGCGAACCTGCATGGTGACCGCGGGTGCCCGTTCGGCGGGCGTCCCCGTCTCGACCGGCGTCGACGTGCTACCGGTCCCGGTCCCGGTCCCGACCGATCCGGCAGGCCCACCCGCACCCCCCATGCCGAGGACGACGGCCCCGAGAAGCACGACGACGATGCTGCCGATCAGGACGGCCTCGCCACGGCTCAACGGCGTCTCACCGGAAGACGACGTCGCCGGGGCGTCGCTCCCGGCGGCCGCCCCCGACGACTCATCGTCTCCCGACTCCATGGGGGGAAGTCGGCCGCCGACGCCGATAGCTCTGATGGCCCCGTCGAGAGGCTTTTCGTCGTGTCACGACAACGAACGGTATGAACTCGTTCGTCTGCCCGATCTGCGAGGACGCGTGCAAGACTCGGAACCACCTGCGCGAGCACCTCCACGAACACCACCACAAAAGCGACATCGTCGACCGATATCTGGCGTCACTGGACGGGGACGAGGATCACGCCGAAAGCCGATAGATCTCGATCTCGGAACCGGTACCGGCGTCCCGTTCGGCCGCCGACGAGAGGGCGTCGCGGGCGAGCGTCACTGCCGCGTCGAGCGATGCGTCTGGGTCGTACCCCGATTCGAGCGCGCCCAGCACGAGCGACGCGCCGCTCCCGAACGCCGCCAGTGGATCGGCGGTGACGCCGCCGTCGGCCGTGATCGACCGGAGGGCGGGGCGGGACGCCTCGTCGCGAGCGGCGACGACGACCGAGGCGTCGAACGCGGCCGCGAGGTCGCTCGCCATCCGGGCGAGAGGGTCGATCCGCACGTCGCCGCGCTCGGTACGGTAGGTTCGGATCTCGCGGTCGAGACGGTCGGCGAAGCCGTCGACGTCCGCAGCGACGACGGCGGCGCCGACGCTCCCGAAGTCGAACACGTGCCGGCGGGCGCGACCGCGGACGTGGCCGTCGGTCACGGCCAGCCGGTCGCCTGCGAGGACGACGCCGCCGGAACACGCGACGCCGAGGACGGTGCTCATGCCGGAGTGTTGAGCGGGAGGAGTGGTAGCCCTGTCGCCTACCCGACGAGATCGTCGACCAGCGCCTCCGGGTCGAACGGGTCGAGGTCGTCGTACCCCTGGCCGGTGCCGAGAAAGAGGACGGGCTTGCCGGTCACGTAGGCGACGGAGATGGCCGCGCCGCCCTGCGAGTCGGCGTCCGCCTTCGTCAACACCGTGCCGTCGATCTCGGCCGCGTCGTCGAACTGCTTGGCGCGTTCGACGGCGTCCTGTCCCGCCACGGCTTCGTCGACGAAGAGGGTGAGATCGGGATCGACGACGCGGTCGATCTTCTCCAGCTGGGCCATCAGGTCGCTGGAGGTGTGGAGGCGACCGGCGGTGTCGCCGAGGACGACGTCCACGTCGTTGGCCTCGGCGTACTCCACGCCGTCGTAGATGACGGCCGCGGGGTCGCCGCCCTTTTCGTGGGCGATCAGGCGTTTGCCGAGAGCGTCCGCGTGTTCCCGGATCTGCTCGTTCGCGCCCGCGCGGTAGGTGTCACCGTTGGCGAGCACCGAGGAGTAGCCCCGTTCCTCCAGGTAACGCGCCATCTTCGCGATGGTCGTCGTCTTGCCGACGCCGTTGACGCCGGTGAAGACGATGGTGACGGGCTTCTCGGTCGACGCGATGCGTTCCTCGAAGTCGAACTGGCCGACGCTGATGACTTCCAGCAGGGCGTCGCCGAGGGCGTCCTCGACGAGATCGCCCGTACTCGCCATCTGCGATTTGGTCTCGCCGATCAAGCTGTCCCGCAGGTCGTCGAGGATGGCCTCCGCCACCCCCATCTCCACGTCGCTCTCCAGCAACGCCATCTCCAGGTTCCAGAGGGGGTCCTCGAGATCCGCTTCCTCGAGGACGACCTTCCCGGTGGCGAAGGCTTTGGCCCGCTGGAGGCGTCCGGGATCGTCGGAGCCGTCGGCGGCGTCCGCGTCCGCCGCGGTCTCGTCCGCGACCTCCGCGTCGGTTTCGGCACTCTCCTCGGCGGCGGCCTCGACCTCCGCGTCGGTCTCGACCTCCGCGTCGGCATCGGCGTCGGCACTCTCCTCGACGTCGCTCCGGAAGCGGTCCAGTTTCTCTTTCAGTCCGTCGAACATCGCCCCTACTCGTCGTCGCCCTGCTGTTGTTGCTGCTGCATCTGCTGCATCTGTTGTTGCTGCATCTGCTGTTGCATCTGCTGGGCCTGCTGTTCGATCTCGGCGCTCTCGGATTCGAGCTCGGAGATCTCGGTCTCGACGTCGTCGACGCGGTCGTCGAGCACGTCCCGCTTGCGTTCGAGCGCGTCGACGGCGTCGTTCTGGTCCTGCTCGGCCGCGTAGCCGCCGCCGAGGTCGACGATCACTTCGTCGATGTCCTGCACTTCGGCGCGGAGGTACGCACCACCGCCGAGGGGGACCTGGACCGTCGAACCGCTGTCGAGCGTCTCGATGGCCTCGATGGCCTCGTCGATCTCGGTCTGCCGGGTGCGGAGGTTCTCGATCTCGGCTTCGAGTTCCTGAATTTCCTCGTCGATAGCCTCCAGCTCCTGGGAGAGTTGCTGCAGTTGCTGCTGACCGCCACCACCCATCATGCCGCGCTCACCTCGCTGATCTCGACCTGCATCCGCTTGAGACCGTGCTCGCTCCCGAGCTGGGAGAGGGTGTGTTCGCGCGCGACGTTCTCGTTGGGTGCGTCGACGGTCTTCTCGAAGTCCCGGTGACCGATTCGATCCTGAAAGCGCCCGCTGACGACGAATTGACTCATGTACCGAACGGTCGTGAGGAAGCGGGAAGTATCTTCCTACTGCGGCTCGATGTAGCCGAGCGTCTCCTCGATGCGTCCCAGCTCCGGGCCGGTGGTGTCGGTCCCGACGACGTAGCCCGCGTCGTTGGCGACGAGACCGGAGCCGACGAGCGGCGCGCCGTAGTTGACGGTGCCGATGTCGGCTCGCACGTCGAGTACGTCTTCGATTGCTTCCAGCTCCGGCTCCCGGGACTTGGGGTGACAGAGGACGCCCTCGTTGGTCGCGACGGCCGCGGTGCCGACGGTGCGGACGTCGGCGAGGTCGCCCCGCTCGACGGGGACGTCGAGCGCCGACTTGACGGCCTGGACGGCCTCCCGGTTCAGATCCGGGTGGACGTACGCGCCGTAGTCGTTCGCGAGGACGACGTTTCCGGCGGCGTTGATACGGCCGGGGAGTTCGGTCACCGGCAGGTCGGTCGCCTCCTCGATGGCGTCGATCTCGCGGTCGGTCGCCCGACCGGAGACGAGCAGTCCGGACTCGTTGCCGACGGCGAGGGCGCCGACGGTCCCGGAGCCGCCGACCGTGGTCGGCACCGGGTCGACGTCGAGTTCCGCCGCCATGTCGGCGACGGTGTCGGCGTCGGCGTCGGATCGAACGAGCAGACAGTCGTTCGTCGCGCGGGCGAACACCCCGACGTAGGACGATCCGGTGAAGGAGGCGCGTAACACGTTAGTCTGCGATCTCGGCTTCGACGGTCGGTTCCCCGTCCTCGACGAACCGGGCGGCACGAACGCGAAGCTTGCTCGGCGGGTTGTTCCGCCCCTGATCCCACACTGCCTCGTTGATATCGGTGTCCAGTCGCACCTCGCTCTCCTCGACCTTGAAGTGTTTCGCGAGGTGCTCGCGGACGAGCGACATCGCCTTGTCGGCGCGCTGGTTCGACGGCGCCGCACGGGCGTCGCGGAGCGGGACAGTGACGACTCGCTCCTCGAAATCGTTCGCGCTCATCTATTCGTCCGTGTCGTTCCGGCGCCAGTTGCGCCGCTTGGGGTTGCGCGTCACCTGTCGGTCCGTCTTGAGCATGACCCACGCGGGGACGCGGCTGTTCTGGTTCTCCAGCTTGGCGAGACGCTTCTTCTTCGCCTTCGATTTCTTACCCATAGTGGGCACCACTACCCAGCGGCCGCATAAAATCTTGTTCTTTCGACGGTGGCAGTCACGCGCCGCTCGGCCTACCGCCGAGGCGGACGCCGCCGAACGGCTCCTCGACGCCGCTGCGGGCCGGAGACCGAACTCGTTGTGACGAAACGGGTGAAAAAGATTGGAGTTTTGGTCGTCCGGCGCGAAAGCACGCTGTGGAATACGAGATCGGGTCCGACGAACGAGTCAGCACGGCCGTCGTACGCGCAGTGAGCGCCGTCGAAGGCCGACCGTTGCGATCCATGCCACCGCTGGCGGACGTCCTCGACCCGGACGCGTTGGACGCGCTGTTCGTCTCGCGGGACGACGGCACGCCGCGGACGGGCGGCCGCCTCTCGTTCGTCTACAGCGAGTGTCGCGTCGGGATCGACAACGGCGAATATCTCTGTCTCGACCTCCTCGACGACCGTCTCGGCGACGGTATTCCCGGACCCGCCGACGACCGCGTCCGGTGAGGGGACGGCCCGCGGCCATCACCGCGCGGGGTCGCGAGCGGTCAGCAACCCCTGCGCCATGAGTCGCCGGGCGATCACGACGAGACCGTTGCCGAACCCCTCGCCGAAGATCGCTCGTTCCTCTCTCGTGTCGGGTATGATCGTGCTCACGAGGATCGTCGACCGATCTATCAGAAGAAGCCGACCGATTGCCGTCGCGTCTTCGGTCGCGTTCGCGCCGTGAAGCCACTCCAGCCCGGAGCGGAACGTCTTGGCGTTCGGGACAGCCCGTTCGATCCGGTCTTGAACGGACTCCGTCAACGCGCCGATGAGCAGATCGGCCTCCGGACCGACGTCGTTGAGGGCGGTGACGAGATCCTCGGTCAGTAGCGACTCGTCGCCGATCACCAGCACGATCTCCTCCGCCGACTCCTCGACGAGCTGGTTCGTCCGGTTCTCGATTACGTCGCGACCCGACATCGCCCACACCTGCTGGATGGGCGTCTCGTCGTCCTGCTCGACGATGTCGACCGTGTCGAGGGCGTCGTAGAGCCGCTCGACGCGGTCCTCGTACTGGTCGCGGAGCGTCTCGGTCGCCTCGTCGAGCGAGACGGCGCGAAACTGTTGCGGGTTCGAATGCTGGATCTGGACCAGTCCCCGTGCCTCCAGAACCCGGATCGCGTCGTACACCCGTGTCCGAGGGACTTCGGTCAACTCGCTGAGCCGCTTTGCGGTGCCCGAATCGAGACGGATCAGGCCGACGAAACAGCGCGCCTCGTACTCCTTCAATCCGAGTTGCTGGAGGAGTTCTATCGCTTCCTCCAAGTTGTTTGTTGTCTCCATGTGTCCCAACCTCCCGAGAGCACCCCGGGTACTGTGTCGTGGTTCGCCGGCGAGACGGATAGGTATTGTCACTATCGCCGTGACGACCGGTTCCCGTCGGTCGCGAGTCGAACGAGCTATCGGCGTCTCGATGGTCTCGCAGATTAGTTGTGACTATTTCGGTTACAACGGGAAATTCGGTGCACGTGAGGCTTTTGCTGCGGTTTGGCAGTGTGACTCGTTTAATCACAAAAGAGCTATACAGGAGTGAAATTAACCCTTCGATCGGCACGCAATCCAGTTCTGTGTCCCAACCACGTTACTGCTGCGTGCCGGCCGGCCACCTCGCGTGGCCGGATTCGTACTCCCCCCCAGAGATATTGACGACGATCCAACCGACGACCCACGGGCCGTCGCAGTCGAGCAACTGGAGCGGTTCGGATTGAGTACCGACGCCGCACGGACGTTCGTCGCGCTCGCCAGCCTCGGGATGGGGACGGCCGAGGACGTCAGTCAGATGTCGTCGGTCCCCCGGACCCGGGTGTACGACGCGGCCGAGGAGTTGCACGAGCGGGGGCTGGTCGACGTGCTCCAGTCCTCGCCCAAGCAGTTCTGGGCCATCTCCGCCGAAACCGCGAGCCGGAGGTTCGAACACGAGCTATCCCACCGCACGAACCGCCTCCGGACGGCGCTGGACGATCTCGAACCCGCCGAGCGGCGGGTCGAACAGCGAGGCGTCTGGACGGTCGACGGACAGCGGGCGGTGACGGACCGCGTGCTCGATTTCTTCGCCAGCGCGGAGACGGAGATCGTCTACCTGACCGTCGAAGACCTCCTCACCGACGCGCTGATCGGGGGGTTACGCGAGGCCGCGGAACGCGGCGTCTCTATCGAACTCGCGGGGATCTCGGCGCCCGTACAGGAGCGCATTCAGGCCGAGATTCCCGACGCGACCACGTTCGAATCGCTGTGGATCTGGTCGGATTCGTCGGCGGGCCGGCTGATGATGGTCGACGGACGGAAGACGCTCGTGAGCGCGCTCGTCGACGGGCCGGAGACGGGCGCGTCCGATCCCCGATTCGAGACCGCCATCTGGGGGGAGGGGGAGACGAACAGCCTCGTCGTGGTTCTGAGCGCGATCCTTACCTGGCGACTCGACGGAGCCGAGTCGGGCTAACGCCGACGGGCCGAGTACGCGACTGGCCGGTCGCCAGACGCAACTCGGCGAGTGTACTCGCCCGACGGTGCGTGCAACCGACGCCCTCGTCCACCCCGTCCGGCGCGCGATGGATAGATCATAAATCACATTCCGCTATACAGAATGAGGGCGCAGTAGTTGAGGTCGGTCGTCTCGATGCATACAGTGTGAGTTCTCTCCTGAGAACCGTAATTAAATCAACCGACAGAAGGCGCGCCAGCTATTCGTTGGTGAAATGTTGCCAACCGGTTTACGATTTTTCACGGTCCCACTCGACGACCGTTTCCTCGTTCACCGAGCCACCAACGTCTTCGGTTGTTACCGAGACGAATAGTTCTCCAACTCGGTTCTCGGTCTCGGTGCCGACCCCGGAGTGTACTCGCAGATTCGTGTTACATCGTCCTCGCGAATACGATGAACAACGCCAGGCTGACACCGGCTAGGAGGGCGAGCACCGAATGTTCCTTCTCGTAGGACTGTGCTTCGGGGAGCAGGTGGGCTGCGGAGACGTAGATTAGCACGCCCGAGACGAATCCGAGCAGGAGGCCCAGATCGCTTTGTCCCAACCTGCTCACCAGTGGATAGGCGACGAAGGCGCCGATCGGAGTCGTCAACGCGGCGATGAAAAACGCGTACGCTGCCGCCGTTCGTTCCGTCACGTCGCCTTTCAACAAGACGAGATACGTGATGACCCCCTCGGCGAATTCGTGGACGACCAGTCCGGTTCCGGCCAGAACGCCGGTCAGCAGTGAGACGTTGAACGTGACGGTGTAGACGACGCCGTCAACCAGCGAGTGAATCCCGATGCCCTCCGCTGCCGTCACCCCGAACGCGAGCGTCTCCTCTCCGGTGCGACGTTTGATTATTTGGTTGGAGAGATACATAAAGAGGAAGCCAGCTAGAGCGGTAAAGCCTGCATCAGCGTTGTTCGCGACCGCGTTCGGGAGGGCATGAATCAACGGCGTCGTGACGAGAATCCCCGCAGCAAAGCACATGAGATACGGCAGCGAGCGTTCCGCCCACCCCCGGTGTCGAAATATAGCGACGATTCCGGCACTGTTCACCAGCGCCGCGACAATGGCAAACGCTGCAATCCAGTAGAACTCCTCTGGAAACGCTACCACAGCTGACTCCTATTTTCGTTCGGGGGTCTCAACGGCTCGCTCTTGACCACGAGAATCTGACCCGCCAACCCGAGACTCGCTGGCCGTCTCATACCGAACCCTACAGCGGCCGAACAGTAAAAACAGTGCTCGCCCAGTTGGCCTCGTCTTGGACCGTGGGTTCGCTGTTGTACGGAAGCGATGCCGCAGTTAGGCTCGTTCGGACCTCGCACAAACGTGGTTCAGACACGACGATCACACCGCTGTCGAGCAGTGCGTCTGTTCACTCCCGCTGGCGTATTGTACATTCGGCGCACACGACCACTACGCAGGGTCGACCAGCTACGGGAGGGATATTCTCCTTCGGCTGTTCGTACCGAACGAATGCCACGGAGGGGACCACGAAACAGCGCTCGTTGAGTTCCTCAACCGCCATCCTTCGCTCTGCGATCAGTTGGAGGTGAGACGGTTCCAGATCAGTCGACGCTGTGGCGGAGTTGGAACAAAGGGTTCACTGCAGAGGTTCGCGGGACAGTAGAGACAGCCATCCTGACGATACTCATCGAAGCGCGGAATGCCGGGGTCGAAGTCGTTTTTCCGCTCGTTGGATCGTGGCGAGGGCCGTGAGATCCACGAGACCGGTTCGCCGCCGATCCCAGCGTACTGACGCTGCTGGAGAAGGAGACATCACAGACCCACTAAATCCGTTGTAGGCTCAACGTCCGGAGGACCGCATTCGATATCGTGAAATAGAGTTTACGACTGGGGACGTGTCGCCATCGTCGATCATGCCGGGGGTGACGACAGCGGGAATCTGGCGACCGTCTCGTACGTCGGCCCGTCGGCGAGTCGGCTCTCGGTGAGTCGTACGGTGGAGACGTCGAGGCGGCCGACGGTCGGATCGGTCTCCCGAACCACGCGCTGGACTTCCGCCTTGCCGCGGGCGTCGTCCATCCGTGCGAGCGTGACGTGGGGCGTGAACTCGTGGTCGGCGGGGTCGAAGCCGATGGCCGTCAGTTCGCGTTCGACCGCCTCGTGGAGGCGAGCGAGTTCCGGGCCGCCCTCCCGGACGCCGGCCCAGACGACGCTGATGTAATCGACCGAGGGGAAGACGCCGAAGTCGCCGACGACCAGTTCGAAGGGATCGACGCCGGCGTCGGCGACGGCGGTCGCGAGGGCGGCTTCGACGGCACCGACGCGAGCCGGATCGACCTCGCCGAGGAACTTGAGCGTGACGTGGGCATCCGCCGGGTCGACGAGGCGGAGACTCCCCACGTCCGGCAGGCGGGCCTGCGCGTCGGCGATCCCGTCGGCCAAGCCGTCGAGGTCGACGCTGACGAACAGTCGCATGGGACGTGGTGGGGGTCGCGCGGTCGTAAGCCCTGCGCCGAGGCGGTGACGCAGGCCTTAACCGATGTGGCGCCGAAACGACGGGCATGGACGACGACCGCCCACACCGATTCTCGGAAGGGCAGGGGTTCGACGAGGAGTACGAGGAGTTCTCGCTCGACCCGCCCGAGCTTTCGGTCGACCCGACGCAGGTCGACCCCGTCGACTCGCGAGTGTTGACCGACATGCTCGACGAGCGAAACGTCGCCAGCGACCAGGTGGACGCCGAGCGCCTCGTCGACGTCGGTCTCTCGTACATGGGGATCAACCGTTTCGAGGAGGCGACCGAGGCGTTCGAGCGGGCGGCGAGTTTCGCCGAGGACGAACTCGTCGAACAGGAGGCGTGGGTGAACAAGGGCGCGGCCCACGCCCAGCTGGAGGAGTACGACGAGGCCGTGGGCGCCTACGAGGAGGCGCTGGCTATCGACGAGGACTCCGAACACGCCGCCTCGGCGCACACGAACCTCGCGTACGCGCTCTGGGAGTGGGGCCGCACCGAGCAGGCACTGGAACACGCCGAGCGAGCGGTGGAGGTCGACCCTCGGTTCGCGCAGGCGTGGTACAATCGCGGCTTCTTCCTCGCGGAGCGGGGACTCCACGAGAACGCCATCGACTGTTTCGACAACGCCATCCGGCTTGGCATGCGCACCGCCGCGGTACTCGAGGAGAAGGCCATCGCGCTGGAGGAGGCCGGCCAGACCGAAGAGGCCGAGCGCGTCCAGCAACAGGCAGAGGAGCTGCGCGAGGAGGCCGAGCGCGAACTCGTCGAGGACCGGTAGATGCTGATACGCGAGCGCGACACTCCCGAGGGACTCCTCGTCGCCGTCTGTGACGAGGAGTGTCTCGGCGAGACCTACGGCGACGGCGACGTGTCGCTGACGGTGACCGAGGAGTTCTACGGCGGCGACGAAGCCGACGCCGACGAGGTCGTGGACTCGCTGACGCGGGCGTCGGTCGCCAACCTCGTCGGCGAGCGTTGCGTGACCGTCGCCATCGAGGCGGGACTCGTCGACGAGGAGCGCGTCCTCGATCTCGACGGCGCGCTCCACGCCCAACTGCTCTGGCTGTAACTACTCGACTATCGACCCCTCCAGAGTCTGAATCTCGGAGAGGGTCCCCACCGAGACGTAGTGTGTCTCGCCCGACTCGAGGGGGCTGATCTCGAGCCGGTACGATCCCTCCGCGGGGATGTCGAACGGCACCACGCCCGCCTGCGACTCCCCGGTCGGGACCGTCGACGAGCCGAGTGCGGGGGCGTCGAGTCGGTCGTCGTCGCTGAGTCGTCGTGTCCCCGACTGGTCGAGATACCGGCGCGTCTGGCCGCCGACGACCGCGACGTTGTTCCGCGGGAACGAGACGGCGGCGTCCTGGGGATTGCTGAGTTCCATGATGACCAGCAGGAACGTGCCGTTCGCGGTCTCTCTGTTGACGCTGTTCCCGATGTAATCGGTCCGGTAGAAGTCGATGATGCGGTAGCCGAGTGCGTCGTCACCGCTCCCCACGGTGAACGTCTCGTCGAGTTCGTGGGTCGGCCCGCCGGGACCTGGCGTCTCCGTCGGCGTCGCCGTCGCCGTCTCAGTCGGCGTCGCCGTCGCCGTCTCAGTCGGTGTCGCCGTCGCCGTCGGCGTCGCCGTCTCCGTCTCCGTCTCCGTCGGATTCGAACCGCCACCGCCACCACCACTGCAGCCGGCGAACAGGCCTGTCGTGACAGTCCCACACAGCGTCAAAACCCTTCGACGTTCCATACGTCACGTTCTAAGACGTATCGACAATGAAAGTATCGGGGGAACGACCGAAGGCGGGCGAGTAACCGAAATCGGTTCAGGGGCGGTCGAGACACCGAAGGGGTGTTATCCCTCCGGATCGTACCCGGTTTCAATGGGAGTGCAGGAATCGTATCCGATCGACGTGGAGGCTATCCGGGACGATTTCCCGATTCTCGACCGGAAGGTCGGCGGCGATGTGGAGACGCCCGGCGAAGGACCGGACGACGATACGCCGCTGTACTATCTGGACAACGCCGCGACGAGTCACACGCCGGAGCAGGTGGTCGACACGATCTGTGACTACTACCGCGGGTACAACGCGAACGTCCACCGTGGCATCCACCAGTTGAGTCAGGAAGCGTCGGTGGCCTACGAGGAGGCCCACGATACGGTGGCCGACTTCGTCGGCGCGAGCGGGAGAGCGGAGATCGTCTTCACGAAGAACACCACCGAGAGCGAGAACCTCGTCGCTTACGCGTGGGGGTTGAACGAACTCGGTCCCGGTGACTCGGTCGTCCTCTCGGAGATGGAACACCACGCGTCGCTGGTGACGTGGCAACAGATCGCGAAGAAGACGGGCGCCGAGGTGCGCTACATCCGGGTCGACGACGAGGGCTACCTCGACGTGGACCACGCCGCCGACCTGATCGACGACTCGACGAAGATGGTGTCGGTCGTCCACGTCTCGAACACGCTGGGGACGGTGAACCCGGTGGCCGAACTGGCCGACGTGGCCCACGACCACGACGCCCTGATCTTCGTCGACGGCGCCCAGTCCGCGCCGACCCGCCCCGTCGACGTCAAAGCGATGGACGCCGACTTCTTCGCGTTCTCGGCACACAAGATGTGCGGGCCGACCGGCATCGGCGCGCTGTACGGGAAGGAGGCGATCCTGGAGGAGATGGAGCCGTACCTCTACGGCGGCGACATGATCCGCCGGGTCACCTACGAGGACGCGACGTGGGAGGATCTCCCCTGGAAGTTCGAGGCGGGCACCCCCTCCATCGCCCAGGGCATCGCCTTCGCCGCCGCCGTCGACTATCTGGAGGGGATCGGCATGGAGGCGGTCCAGGCCCACGAGGAACTGCTCGCCGAGTACGCCCACGACCGCCTGTCCGAGTTCGACGACGTGACGATCTACGGCCCGCCGGGCGACGACCGCGGCGGTCTCGTCGCGTTCAACGTCGACGGCGTCCACGCCCACGACCTCTCCAGCATCGTCAACGACCACGGCGTGGCGATCCGAGCCGGCGACCACTGCACCCAGCCGCTTCACGACAAACTCGGCGTCGCCGCCTCCGCGCGGGCCTCCTTCTACGTCTACAACACCCGCGAGGAGATCGACACGCTGATCGAGGCGGTCGACGACGCCCGGGCGCTGTTCGCGTAGGCCGGGGGCGGAATCGAGGGTCGCACGACGGACGCCCGCTGTAGTAGCGTTCGACGACGTCGCGTTCGAACGTAGCCACCGGTGCGTCGCTCGCGACGACTGGGGCCGTCGCTCACGGGGACGGCGTCGATAAAAAAATTCGGGATCGGTCGAACGTCGAGTCGACTCGCAGGCGTGGGGTGAGTGGGCTGGGACCTACTTCACATCGCGCCGCCCATGCCGCCCATGCCGCCCATGCCGCCCATGCCGCCGCCCATGCCGCCGGCGCCGGGACCGCCCTCGTCGCCGCCGTCGTCGCTGCCGCCGCCCTTGAGGTCGCCGGCAGCGATGACGTCGTCGATGCGGAGGATCATGACGGCCGCCTCGGTGGCGCTCTCGATGGCCTGGGTCTTCACGCGGAGGGGTTCGACGACGCCCTCTTCCTGCATGTCGACCACGTCGCCCGTGTAGGCGTCGAGACCGGCGGAGAGGGAGCCTTCGCTGTGGCTCGCGCGGAGTTCGACCAGCGAGTCGATGGGATCGAGTCCGGCGTTCTCGGCGAGGGTGCGCGGGATCACGTCCACGGCCTCGGCGAACGCTTCGACGGCGAGGGCCTCGCGGCCGTCGACGTCGTCGGCGTAGTCGCGCAGGCCGAGGGCGAGTTCCGCCTCGGGCGCACCGCCGCCGGGCAGAACCTTGCCGTCCTCGAGGGTCGTACGGACGACGCCGAGCGAGTCATCGACCGCACGCTCGACCTCGTCGACGACGTGTTCGGTGCCGCCGCGGAGGACGAGCGTCACGGACTTGGCCTCGGCCACGTCCTCGACGAAGATGCGCTCGTCGCCG
>Ga0207757_100823_pt1 | contig 16866 bp, 16 predicted proteins | sample A23P3SouthBayCA_2_FD_187752 | JGI IMG/M metagenome (GOLD analysis project Ga0207757, IMG submission 187752) | Aerobic enrichment media microbial communities from Eden Landing Ponds, California, USA - A23 P3 (2) (SPAdes) | ecosystem: Environmental > Aquatic > Marine > Unclassified | place...
GTACGTCACCGTCGCGATGAACCCGACGATGAGGAGCAGTGCCGCAGCAGTCCAGATCTTCTCGTATCGATGAATTTCCATGCCTGACACCTCCTGTTAGCCGATCACCGTCGGTCCGCCACCGAGGAACTCGACGAAGTACATGAACACCCACATCAGGGAGATGATCGCGACGTAGATGGCAATGAGCGTCGCCGTCCCGTACGGGTCGTAGTCGTCGTGACCGAGTTCACGGACGATGCCCGATTCGAACACCGACTCGTCCGGCGTCCGATCCGCGGGCGCCTGTTCGGCGGTCGTTCCGCCGCCCGTCGTGAACTGGTCGTAGTTGACGAACACCCACGCGGTGATCCCGAGGACGGCGACGAGCGCCGCCGCGACGGCGCCGCCGACCAGCCGGAACGCGAGCGAGAGGGCCGGCGACCCGCCGCCGCCCTCGCCACCCGCTTCGCCACCGCCGGCGGCAGTGGATTCGCCGCCACTGCCGCCACCGCCGTCGCCACTGCCACCACCGCCACCGCTCCCACCGACGACGATCGCGCCCTTCATGCCGAGCGCGAGGTGTGGCTGGCAGTAGTACTTGTACATCCCTTCGGTCTCGAAGGTGTGTTCGTGTGAGAAGCCGGTGTTCTCGATGTTCTGGACGCCGCTCCAGCCGGACCCTGACGGCTGTTCCTCGATCAGGATGTTGTGGGTGTCGGAGATCCACTCGAACGTGATCGTCGTCCCGGGGTCGACCCGAATCGCGGCCGGGCCGAACCCGTACGATCCGCCGTTGGCTTCGACGCCGACTTCGACCGTCACCGAATCCTGTCCGGTCCGGTCGACGGTGCTGTCGAAGTTGCTCGTTTCGCCGCCGGTACTGGCGCCGAACCAGCCGCCGTAGTCGACGCCGCCCTGTGCGACGGCGGTACTGGCGGTCCCAGCGGCGAGACCGGCAGCCGCGGTTCCTGCGGCCGTCCGGAGCGCCGTGCGCCGGGTGAGCAGTCGCGCGTCACCGGCGTCGGAATCCCGAGTCATCGCCGTCTCCTCCCGACGTGGCTCCCGCACCACGTCCCGATGAGCCGTTCGCTACCGTCGTCTACCACCATACATGCCTCCTCACCACCTCGTCCTTATAATACGAGACACCGATTTTCGATTCGCTGGAACGGCGGCGCCAGTTATTAGGAAACGCCCCAACAGTACCGGTATGGTTTCCATCCGCCAGGTACCGATCCTCGGGTTGCTCGCACTGCTACCCGTCGCGGCGTACGCGTTCTCGGTCGAAATCGTCGCGGTGGTGGCGCTGGTCAACGTCGTGCTCATCGCGGCGAGCGTGTACACGATGTTCCTGCCCAGCGAGTCGACCCTCAAGGCTATATCGGCGTAGCGATGACCCCACTCGCCGGTTCGGGCGCCGAAACGGCTGCGGCCATCGCGGCGAGCGATCCCGGTCTGCTCGTCTTCCTCGCCATCGGCGTCCTCGGCGGCGCGCACTGTCTCGGGATGTGTGGCCCACTCGTTACGCTGTACGCCGATCGCATGGGTAGCACGGCGTCGGAGACGGCTCGGGACGCTGGCGGCTCCCGACGCATCCGTCCCGTCGACGTCCGCCAACACCTGCTGTTCAACGCCGGCCGCACGCTCAGCTACGCCACCATCGGCGCGCTCATGGGGGCGCTCGGGGCGGTCCTCTTCGACGTCGCCACCGTCGCGGCCCTCGCGACCGATGTCCGGGGCGTCACGGGAATCCTCGCCGGGGGCTTCATCGTGTTCACCGGCGCGGGCTATCTCCTTCGTGGCACCGTCGGTCACGGCGTCTCGATTCCCCTCGTCGGGAGCGCCTTCTCCCGAGTGTACGGCGTCGTAACGACCCGAGTCGACGAGTGGGTCGGTGGCCCACGGATCGTCGCGCTCGGTGCGCTCCACGGGTTCCTCCCCTGTCCCCTGCTCTACCCCGCCTTCCTCTATGCCTTCGCCGTCGGATCGCCGCTCCGCGGCGCGCTGTCGCTCGCCGTCCTCGGGGTCGGGACCGTCCCGACCCTGCTCGCATACGGAACCGTCTTCCAGTCGCTCGGAACGGGGAGCCGGGTGACTCTTCACCGCGCCCTCGGCGTCGCCTTCGTGGCCCTCGGCTACTTGCCGCTGGCCCACGGGCTGATGCTCCTCGGCATTCACCTCCCCCACCCGCCGATCCCCGTCTACCAACCACTCGGATAATGACCTGCACCCTCTGTGACCTGCCGACGCCCGATCCACCGGTGACGGACGAGACGGTGAGGGGCGCCTTCTGCTGTCGGGGCTGTCTCGAAGTCGCACGGACGCTCGACGACGTCGAGAACGCGTCGGCCGCCGACGTGGACGGCCCGGACGGCGTCCGCGAGGCACTCGGTGGCGACGCCACGGCCGACCCCGAACCGGACGACGACCACGAGACCGCCTTCGTCGCCGTTTCGGGGATGCACTGTGCGACCTGTGAGGCGTTTCTGGAGGCGCGAGCGACCGACCACGACGGCGTCAGGGCGGCGGAAGCGTCCTATCCGTCGAATCTCGTCCGCCTCGTCTACGATCCGGACCGACTGGACGAGGGCGACCTGCCCGCCGTCCTCGACGGCGCGGGCTACCGCGCCCGCCCGGTCGACGAGGACGGCGAGGACGACACGACCGAGACGGTCGGTCGCCTGGTCATCGGTGGCTTCTTCGGTATGATGACCATGGCGTGGTACGTCCTCTTTCTCTACCCCGTCTACCTCGGCTTCGACCCCGACCTGTTGCTCCTCGACGTGACCGGCGTCGCCGGTCAGTATCTCCTCTGGAACGTCTGGGTGATGACGAGCATCGTCCTCGGCTACACCGGCTACCCCATCCTCCGGGGTGCCTACGTCAGCCTCCGGGCCGGGCGGCCGAACATGGACCTGCTGGTCGCGCTGGCGGCCGGCACCGCCTACGTCTACTCGACGGCGACGCTCCTCCTCGGCGGGACGGAGGTGTACTTCGACATTACGACGGTCGTCGTCATCGTCGTCACACTCGGCGGCTACTACGAGACGCGCCTGAAATCGCGGGCCGCGGGGCAGTTGACGGAACTCACCGAGAGCCGGGTGGCGGAGGCGCGGCGGCGGACGGCAGCGGGCGAGGAAACGGTGTCGGTCGAGGCGGTGCGAGCGGGCGACGAACTCGTCGTCGGCGCGGGCGAACGCGTGCCCGTCGACGGGACGGTGGTCGAAGGCACCGCCGCCGTCGACGAGTCGCTGGTGACCGGCGAGTCCGTCCCCGTCCGCCACGAGCGGGGCGACGAGGTGATCGGCGGCGGCCTCGTGACGGAGGGCGGCGTCGTCGTCGAGGCCGAGGAGGGGGCGACGAGCACGCTCGACCGGCTGATGGCCCACCTCTGGCGTGTCCGGAGTTCGCGCTCGGGCGTCCAGCGACTGGCCGACCGCCTCGCAGCCGTCTTCGTCCCCGTCGTCGTCCTCCTGGCGTTCGGGGCCTTCGTGATCCACCTCGCCCTCGGTGCGGCACCGACGGCCGCCTTCCTGACGGGGCTGACCGTCCTCGTCGTCTCCTGTCCCTGCGCGCTGGGGCTGGCGACGCCGCTCGCCGTCGCCGCGGGCGTCCGCGAGGCGCTCGACGCGGGCGTCGTCGTCACCGACGGCGACGTGTTCGAGCGGGCGACCGAGGCGGACATCGTCGCGTTCGACAAGACGGGCACGCTGACGACGGGCGAGATGGCGCTCCACGACGCGGTCGGATCGGAGACAGCCATCGCCCGCGCCGCCGCCGTCGAGACGTTCGCCGACCATCCGATGGGGCGGGCCGTGGCCGAGGCGGTCGACGCGGGCGAGGCGTCGGAGACGCCTCGGGACGCCGGTGGAACCGGCATCGCCGTCGACGACTTCGAGCGCCACCCCGGCCGGGGCGTGAGCGGCATGGTCGGCGCGGCGTCGGCGACTTCCCGGGGCGACGCCGACGAGAGCAACCGCGTCACCGTCGGCCGCGCCGACCTGTTCGAGGACTGTGAGATACCCGACGCCTACCACGAGCGGTACGAGCACGCCGTCGACGCCGGACGGATTCCGGCGTACGTCGGCTGGGACGGCGCGGTCCGAGGCGTCCTCGTCGCCGGCGACCAGCCCCGACCGGAGTGGGCGTCGGTCGTCTCGGCCGTCGCCGCGGACGTGGCGCGGGTGGTCGTCCTCACGGGAGACGGGGAGGCGGCGGCCGCCCGTTTCCGCGATCACCCCGACGTGGACGACGTGTTCGCCGGGGTCCCGCCGGAGGCGAAAGCGGAAGTGGTCGAGCGGCTGCGCGAGGACGGGACGACGGTGATGGTCGGCGACGGAAGCAACGACGCGCCGGCGCTGGCGGCCGCCGACCTCGGCATCTCGCTGGAGAGCGGCACCCGCCTCGCGGCCGACGCCGCCGACGCCGTCGTCACGACGGGTGATCTGACGACCGTCCCCGAGGTGTTCAGTCTCACCGCCGCGACGAAGCGGCGCATCCGGGAGAACCTCGGCTGGGCGTTCCTGTACAACGCGCTCGCGGTGCCGGCGGCCGCCTTCGGCGTCCTCAACCCTCTCGTCGCGGCGGTGGCGATGGCCGCGAGCAGCCTGCTGGTGGTCGGGAACTCGACGCGGGGTCTCGACGGCGACACACACACACACGCTGGAGAGACCGACACCGCCAGCCACGCCGTCGATCCCTCGCCCGCGGTCGCATCGACCGAGTAGCTCAAACGTGCGCTTGCGTCATCGAACACCCTTTTGATCCGGCGGCCGAGACTGATCGTATGGTCCCCTCCGTCTCGCCCCACCACGCCCGCTCGGCCGCCGCCCGGGCCGAGGGCGTCGCCCGCGCTACCGCCTTCTGGAGTGCCGTCGCCCTGCCATTCGCCGTCATCAGTCTCCTCGCAGTCGGCGTCCCGCTCTCGTGGGTGTGGCTCCTCCTCGCGTGCAACGCCGCGGCGCTCGTCGTCGGGCACGGGCACCGGGACGACGCGACTCGCAGCCACTGATTCGGCGCCCGGCGCCGGGTAGTATAAGACCGACGGGCGGCAATCCCCGGACCGAATGCAGGTGACGCTACTCGGGACGGGGGACACGACGGGGACGCCGACCGTCGGCTGTGACTGTGCCACCTGTGAACGGGCGCGCGAGCGCGGTGTCGAGCGCTCGCGCTTCTCGTTCCACGTGGCGAACGAGCGGACGGACGAGTCGCTCCTGATCGACTGCAGCCCCGACTTCCGCCATCAGTTTCTCACGCAGGACGTACCACTCCCTGACGCCGCACTGGTAACGCACATCCACTTCGATCACCTCGACGGCCTCGGCAACGCCTACCGCCTGTTCGACGACCTGCCCGTCCACGCCGTCGACGAGGTGGACCCCGTGACCGACGAGAGCGTCGCCGACACCATCCGCCGGAAGTACGACTACCTCGATCGGGTTCGCGTCCGCGGCCACGACCCACACGAGACGTTCCGCGTCTGTGGCCTCGACGTCCGTTTCGTTCCCGTCGACCACCCGCCGCTCCTGTGTTACGGCGTCGTGATCGAGGACCCCGAGACGGGTGCGAAATGTTCGCTCACCGGCGATACGAGCTACGCAGTTCCCGAGGCGTCGCGGGCGGCGCTCGCCGATCCCGACCTCCTCCTCGCGGACGCCATCGTTCCCGGATCGGCGGCCGAGCACCACCCGCTCGGCGGTAAACACCACGACTCCGAGGGCGTCCCCCGGACGTTCGGGACGAAACACATGACACGCGAGGGGGCGCTGGACCTCGCGGCCGACCTCGACGCCGACCGGACGAGGTTGGTCCATCTCGCCCACTTCTACCCGGCCGACGAGGCGTTCGAGGAACCGCTGGCCGTCGACGGCGAGCAGTACGATCTTTAACGTTCGGGGCCGACGGGTCAGTATGATCTCGACGCTCGGCCGTGGCGCCGCCAGCGGCCTCGCGGGGGCGCTCGTCTGGGTCGGCGTCTCGGTACTCGTCGTCGGCGCGGCCGACCCACAGCGGGCAGCGCTCGCCAGCCTGGCACTCGGCGCCCTCGTTGCGGCGACATCGCTCAGATGAACCGGTCCAGTCCCGCCTGCCGGCGCGCCACGCCGGCCGGATCGGCGACCCACGGCGTCCGGTCGTCGCGCAGCGCCGCGCGGTCGACGGTGGGCGGGTCGGCGGGCACGTACCGCGAACAGGCCTCGCCACACTTGCTCGCAGGGTCGACGACGCGATCGAAGGCGGCACAGTAGGGCCGGCCGTCGTCGGTCGGACACATGGCGTCACACCCCGGATAGTCGGGGCGCCACCCCTTGCCGTAGGCGCGTTCGGCGACCGCGCGGCGCTTGCGCGCCTTCGCTTCGGGCGCGACGACAGCCACGTCCGTCCGGAGCGGCTGCGTCGCAAGCGGTTCGACGCCCGGGGCCGCCGGATCGAGCGGCGTGGGTTCGCGGACGACGGTGAGGTCGCCACCGACGGCTTCGCCGTCTCCACGAGGCGTCTCCGACGCCTCGCTGAACCGCCAGACGCCGACGGCGTCCGGAATGCGGTTCAGGTGCGCGCCGGTGACGTAGCTCTCGGTCGCGAGGATGGAGAGGTCGAAGAGGCCGAGCGAGGCGTCACGCCGGAGTTGTCGCCGGAGGTCACCGGGGCGCCCGAGGTCGGGCTTGTTCTCGATGCCGATCAGGCAGCCGAACCAGTCGGGGTAGCGGGTCGTCGCGCGGACGTGCCGACGGCTGCCGCGGCGTTCGGCCTCGAAAAACCCCACCTCGACGGCGCGGTCGGCGACGCGTCGGGCGTGCTCGGGCGCGCAGTCGAACGCCGACGCGGGATCGACGGCGCGTCCCGGACCCACGTCGCTCTCGACGGCCCGCGGCGGTATCGTCTCGTCCGTGATCGCGGCGCGGCGGTCGAACTCTCGGCCGGGGACCACTGCACAGACGTCGACGACACGGGCGCCGGGATCGGCGACCGAGGCGCCGATCTGCCGGCCGAGCACCCACTCGTGGGTTCGTTCCAGGTGGGCACAAAGCGCGAGTTCGAACGCGTACTCCGACACGTCGTTGCGGCGTGCCGGTCAGTCGTCGACGACGACTTCGACGGGGTCGTCGTCCGTGTCGTCGGCGTCGAAGTCGCCGTCGCCGCCGCGCTCCTGCCAGAGGAGGACACCGGCGACGAGGACGACGATCCACGAGCGCCAGTTCGCCAGATTCAGCGTGTAGCCGATGCCGAAGGGCTTCTCGACGACCATCCCTCCGCCGGGCTTCCAGTGGGCGGAGAGAAGGCGCCCGAGGCTCGGCCGTTCGAAGTTGTACGGGATCCCAAGAATCGATCCTGACTGCGGCTTGTCGACCATGAGAGACGGATACGGCTCCCCGGGATAAATCGTTTCGGCTCCGTCGGGAACAGCGTTATTGTCGACGGCGGCCGACCTGTGGTGTCACCAATGAGTGAGTCAGGGGGATCCGGATCGAACGGCCCCGACGGCACCGGGGTCGAGTACGGCGAGGTGGCGCTGGCGCTGGCGGTCGTCGCCGCGCTCGTCGTCGCCGCGGCCCTGATTCCCGGCGCCGGCCTCGGCGGGGCGGACGGCGAACCGAGCGAACGTGAGCCGACGACGGCCGAAGACGGGGATGCGACGACGGCGACGGCCGAGAGCGGGGACGCAACGACGGCGACGGCCGAGAGCGGGGACGCAACGACGGCGACGGCCGAGAGCGGGGACGCGACGACGGCGGCGGCCAGCACACCGGGGCGGGACGAAACTCCCGGCACACCCTCCGGAGGACCGCTCGGCGGGTCGCCAAGCGGCGTCCCGCTCTCGCAACCCCCCGAGCAGACGCGGATCGGATCGACGCAGTCGTTCGGGGGGTCGCTCCCCCAGACCCCGCAGTTCGTCGTCGACGGGCCGTCGAACGCGTACTGGCGACAGACCGCGTACGCGACCTACACCGGGTCGTCGTGGTCGAGTTCGCCACGATGGCAGTCCATCGACCGGGGCGTCCCCAACGACGCCCGGACGGTCGACGGGCAGGCGATGGAGTACCGCGTCACGCTGCTGGTGCCGTCGTCGTCGCTGCCGACCGCGTGGCAGCCGAGCAGCGTGCGGCTCCCGAACGGGAGCGCGGGCGTCGAGGCGTCGACGGTCGGCGGCGTCCGCACGACGCGCCGTCTCCCGGCGGACTCGACGTATCTGGCGCGGAGCGCGGCGCCACCCGACGACCCGGCGGCGCTTCGCGCCGCGGGCACCGACTACCCGGCGGAGATCACGGCGCGGTACACACAGCTCCCCGAGACGACGCCGTCACGGGTCGGGTCGTTCACCGACGAGTTGACCGCCGGTGACGAGACGCCCTACGACGAGGCCACCACGATCCGGGACTGGCTCGCGAAGAAACCCTACTCGCTGAACGCGAGCCACGAGGCAGGCGAACCCGTCGCCGATCAGTTCATCTTCGAGATGGAGTCGGGGTACTGCCAGTACTACGCCACCTCGATGGTGGTCATGCTCCGAACGCAGGGGATCCCGGCGCGGTACGCCGTCGGTTACGCCCCGGGCGAGCGCGTCGACAAGAATCAGTACCTCGTCACCGCCGACCGTGGGCACGCGTGGGTGGAGGTGTTCTTCCCCGAGACCGGGTGGGTGCGCTTCGATCCGACCGGCTCCGGTCGATTGCCGGTGCAGAACCCCCAGCCGCCGTACGACATCTCGCTGAACCGCTCGGCCGTCGCCGGCGCCGACGTGGCGGTCAGCGTCGCCAAAAACGACACGCCGGTCGTGGGCGCCCCGGTCGAAGTCAACGACGAGCGCGTCGGGTGGACCGGCGCGGATGGGACGGTGACGACGCGGCTCCCCTACGCCACGGAGTTCACGGTGACCGCCCGGCCGCCGAACGCCGCCACGAAGTACGAGGGGGCGACGACGGACCGATGGGCGGGCAGTGACCACCTCCCGGCCCGTCGGTCGGCGCCGGCCGACGATTCGGAGCGACCGATCGCCGCCGATCACGACGGAACGAACCACTCCTCGCGGACCTACCGGAGCGACACGAACGTCACGCTGTCGGTGGCGGGGACGCCCGTCGCGGGCGGCGGCGTCACCGTCGTGGCGACGATCAGGGACGTGCCCGTTCGGGAGGCGACGGTAACCCTCGACGGCGAGCGCGTCGGGACGACGGGGGCGGACGGGCGTCTCGGCGTCTCGCTCGACGGCGTCTCGCCGGGCGACCACCGGCTCGCGGTCCGTCGTGGATCGATCGGCGCGACGACGACGCTCCGCGTCCGTCCGCCGGGAGCGAACGTGACGACGCCCGCCCCCCAGCCGTCGCTGAACGTCTCGGTCGACGCGTCGCCCCTGTTGCTCCCAGGACGGCCGGCGACGGTCCGGACGACTCGAAACGGGACGCCGGTCGGCGACGCACAGGTGACGGTCGACGAGCGCGACGCGGGGACGACGGGCGAGAACGGGACGCTCGGCGTCACGCTGCCGATGGCGGGATCGGTCGCTGTCGCCGCCCGATCCGACGGGGCGACGGCGCGGACGACGCTCCCCCTCGCCCGCAACGCCGCGCTCGTCGGGGTCATCGTGCTGGGTGGGCTCGCTCTCGTCGGCCGCGAGTTCCGACGGCGCGGGGTCACCACCCGGGGCGCGATTCGAGCGATCACGACGGGCGTGTCACGACTCGCCGCATGGGGGGTCACAGCCTGCGTGCGCGCCGCCGAATTCCTCGTCCACGCCGGGCGGGGGCTTCGACGCGGACTCCGCCGCCTCGCCGGGGTTCCCCGGCGACTCGCAGTACAGGGATTGACGGCGCTCGCGGCGCTCCACCCGCGGCGCCTCCTGGGATGGCTCCGCGCGTGGCTGGTCGGGCTGTTGATGCGCGCGAGGGCCGACGGGAGTCCGGCGTCGGGCGACCGGCAACGCGCGACCGACACCGGCATCGACAGCGACAGCGGCGGGTCGGCGTCGACGGCGACGCTACGCGATCTCTGGCAGGAGTTCGTCGGCCTCGTCGCACCGCCGCAAGCGCGGACGCGCACGCCTGGCGAAATCGCCCGCTACGCCGTCGGCTGCGGGCTTCCATCGGAGCCGATCCGCACCCTGACGGACGCGTATCGCGACGCCGAGTACGGGCGGATTGCTCCGGACGACGACCGACTCGCCCGCGCCCGTGATGCGGTGCGGGCCGTGCGCGAGGCACTGCGCGGGGGCGAGGAGTCGTGAGCCACGTCACGTGGCGTCGAGCGGCGGTCGGGATGGCCCTCGGCGGCGTCGCCTTCGCGGTCTGGTACGGGTACGCGCCCGCGACGCTTCCAGGGGTGATTCGGGAGCCGCTGGCCGCCCTCGGCGTCGACCGTGGCCTCGCGCTGGCGTTTGCCGGAAGCGTCGCGGGCGTGCTCGGCCTTCTCTACGCGTGGCTCTCGGAACTGGACGCCGAGGCGCCGATGGCCGGCGAGCGGGGCGACGGGCCGAGGCGGGCCGTAACCGTCGCCGGCGCCGACCTCTCGGCGCAGTACGAGCGGCGAATCGAATCCGGCGCTCTCGACGGGGCGGATGGCGATCCGATCCGCCGACGGCTCCGGGAGATACTCGTCGAAAGCTACCGGCGCGAGCGTGACGGGCGCGCGGCCGCGACCGAGTACGTCGACCGGGGCGCGTGGACCGACGACCGGTACGCAGCCGCATTCCTCACCACCGCCCCGTCGGTCGACTACCCGTGGTACCACCGAGTGTACGCGTGGCTCTATCCGGAGCGTGCCTACGAACGACGGATCGAACGAGCGCTCGCGGCCGTCGAGGCAGCGTGTGCCGACCGGCTGTCGGGGTACGAAGCGCCGCCGTCGTCGCCCGGCGGTCGGCTGCGCGCCCTCCGGCGGGCGCTGGAGGAGTGGTCGTGATCCGTCGCGTCCGCCGGTATCAGGGGTTGGTGGCCGCGACGGTGCTACTCGTCGCCGGCGGCGTCGGCACGGGCACGCCGACGCTCCTGCTCGCCGGCATCGTCCCGCTCGCGTTCGTCGTGCAGGGGGCGCTGTCCACCCTCCAGCCCCTCGACGACCAGGTGCGAGTCGAACGCGAGATTCGCCCGGAGACGCCGCTGCCAGGACAGCCGGTCGAGGTGACGCTGACGGCGACGAACGTCGGGGCGTCGACCCTGCCGGACCTGCGGATTCGCGACGGCGTGCCCGAGGAACTCGCGGTCTACGAGGGGGCAGCGAGCGCGGGGTCAGCCCTCCGGAGCGACGAGTCGGTGACCGTCTCGTATACGCTGACGGCGAACCGCGGCAGATACGCCTTCCAGCCCGTTCGGCTCCGCGCGCGGAGCGTGAGCGGGACGGTCGTCGCCGAGCGGACGGCGGAGGCCGACGGTCCCGGGGCGTTCGAGTGTCGCGTCGACGCCGACGATGTGCCACTCAGGCGGCAGAGAACGGCCTTTTCGGGGTCACTCGCGACCGATACGGGCGGCGTCGGCGTCGAGTTCCACGCCACACGCGACTACCGCGCCGGCGACCCGGTCAGCCGGATCAACTGGCGGCGCTACGCCAAGATGGGCGAGCTATCGACGGTCGAGTACCGCGAACAGCGCGCCGCCCGGGTGGCGGTGCTGGTCGACGGCCGCGACCCCAGTCACGTCGCAGCCGAACGGTCACTACCCACCGGGGCGACGCTGTGTGCCTACGCCGCCACGCTCGCGATCCGCGTCCTCCGCGACGAGGGGCATCACGTCGGCATCGGCGCACTCGGCCCCGCCGATCCGATCACCGATCGACGGCCAGCGTGGGTTCCGGCCGACACCGACGGGTTCGCGGCCCACGCGGCCGCCGTCTGTAACGCCGCCGCGACGGGGACCGAGGAGGCGGTGACGACTGCGGGGACGGCGACGACGGACGGCGGCCGCGACGCCGACCTGCGCCGCCTCCTCGGACGCCTCCCCGAGACGACGCAGGTTATCCTCTGTACGCCAGCGCTCGACGACGCCGTGCCGTCGATGGTGGAGGCGATCCGGACCCGCGGCCACACGACGACGGTCCTCTCGCCGTCGGTGACGCCGAACTCGATCGGGGGTCGGGTGCTGGCGCTGGAGCGCGCGCTACGGCTCGATCGGACGCGTAGACTGGGGGCGACCGTCGTCGACTGGGACCGGGAGGAACGGCTGCCGGTCGCGCTGGCTCGGGCGCTCCGAACGGGAGGTGGACGGCGATGAGCGCGGGTGCGTCGACGGAGTCGACCGCGCTCGGTGCCGGCGCTTCGCGCCCGGCGAGTCTGGTCGTGGCACTGGCCGTGGCGGTCGGGGTGTTCGTCACGGCCGCGACGGGCCGGGGTGCGGGCGGCGTCGCGCTGATGACGGGGACGGGCGTCGCGCTGGGTGTCGCGACGCTCTGTCGCGCCCGCGAAGGACCGACGTGGGCGGCCGTGGGCGCGGCGCTGACGCCGCTTCTCGCCCTCGGCTCCGCCGCGGGCGTGGCGCTGCTGGCGGCCGAGCGGGACGCCCTCGGCGCGGGTGTCCGCGGCGATTTCGGCGCGGTCCTCCCCGCCGTCGGCCTTGCGGTCGGCGTCGGGATGGCGGCGTTCGGCGTGACCGGGACGCTCGGCGACGGCATCGGCGAAGGGGCGGTCCGGCGGGTCCACCGCTCCGCGCTGACGACGGCGACGATCGTCGGGACGGCGTTCGGCGCCGTGGCCGTCACGCGATTCGAGGTGCTCGACGGCATTCCGGCGCCGACGGTCGACGTCGGCTCGTTCGTCGCGCCCGTCCTCTCGCCCGGCGGACCAACGGTGTCGCTGGTCACCTTTTTCGTCCTCGTCGTCGCCGCATCGCTGGCCTGCCGGGCGGCGCTGTCGACACTCCCCGTCGTGGAACTGGCCCCGCGAGAGCGACGTGCGGCGGTCGAACGGGCGGTCGACCGCCTCGACGCCGACCTGCGAGCGGCGGTGAAGTACGGCGTGGTGGCCGCGTGTGCGAGCGTCACGACGGTCCTGCCGTTCGTCCGCGAGACGCTTCCCGTCGTGGGTGTGGGGGCACTGCTTGCGCCGACCGGGCCGCGGGTGGCAGTCCTCACGGTCGGCGTCGTCGCCGCGGGCCTCGCACTCACCAGCCGCCTCCTGCAGACTGTCGCGGGATCGACGGCGTCGGCGTTGGGGCGCGTCCTCCCCGCGACGGCGGGGGGCGTCTGGGTCCTGCTCGTGGCGTTCGGCACAGGTGGAGCGATCCGGGCAGTGGTCGACGGCCTCCCGCCCGCGGCCCGGCCCGTCGCGGCGGAACTGCTGTCGACGCTCTCGCCCGCAGGCGTGGCGCTGGGGGCGGTGACCGTCGCGCTCAGTGGTCTGACGGCCGCGCTGACGGCGCTGATCGTCTGTTCGGGAGTCGGTCTCGTGCCGACGCGGGGAAGCGGTGGGGCGCTGGCGGGCGCGGGGCTGACGCTGTGTGCCGTGGTACTTGGGATCGGCTCGGCACCGACGCTGGCGACGTTCGCCCTCGTCGGCCTCGGAGTCGTCGCGTGGGACACGAGCGATCAGGGAGTGGCAGCGCGGGCGGATCTCGGCGCGCGGTCGGCGGGGCGGATCGAGGCCGTCCACGCCGTCGGGAGCGTCGCCGTCGCGACGGTCGGCGTCGCCGTCGCGTGGGTGGCGTTCGGCCTCGTCGGGCGGGTCGCGATGGCTGACGGTGCGCTCGTGGGAGCGGTGGCCGCCGTCGCGGGCGCGGTGATTCTGCTGGGCGTTCTCAGGGGTTAGTCCGCCGTCGCCGCCGGCACCTCGACGGCGTCGAGGACGGCGGTGACGATCGTCGCGGGGTCGACCTCGCGGATGGACGCCTCGGAGGTCAACACGAGGCGGTGGATCAACACCGCGGGCGCGACGGCTTTCACGTCGTCGGGCGCGACGTACGACCGCCCGGCGACGACGGCGTGGGCGCGGGCGGCCTCGAAGAATCGCTGAATGCCACGGGGCGAGACGCCGATTTCGACTCGACCGTCCTCGCGGGTCGCCCGCGCCAGGTCGACGAGATACTCGCGAACCTCGCGTTCGACGGTGACGATTTCGGGCACCTGCCGGAGAGCGGTCACTTGATCGGCGTTACCGGGGTTCGTCCGATCGCTCGTGGACTCCACGCCGCCGAAGACGCTCTCGACGCGCGGTTTCGTCGTCGTTCGGTTGCTCCGGCGTTCGATGAGTTCGAGTTCGCCCGCGCGATCCGGATACCCCATCGAGACCTTGACGACGAACCGGTCGCGCTGGGCCTCGGGGAGGCGGAAGGTTCCCTCCTGTTCGACGGGGTTCTGCGTCGCGATGACGAAGAAGGGCTCGGGGAGGTCGAACGTCTCCCCGTCGGCGCTCACCTGTCCCTCGTCCATCGCCTCCAAGAGGGCGGACTGGGTCTTCGGCGGCGCGCGATTGATCTCGTCGGCGAGGACGACGTTGGCGAAGACGGGACCCCGTTGGAACCGAAAGGTTCCATCGTGTTCGTCGTAGACGTGGGTGCCCGTGATATCGCTGGGCAGGAGATCCGGCGTGAACTGGATGCGGTTGAACTCCAGGCCCAGGGCGTCCGCGAGCGCGATGGCGGTCAGCGTCTTGCCCGTGCCGGGGACGTCCTCGACGAGGACGTGTCCCCGGGCGAGCAGCCCGGTCACCACCGTCTCCAGAAACGTCCGGTCGGCGATGACGGCCTCGCCGACGCGATCGACGATGTCACGACACGCATCCGCCGCCGTATCGATTCCCATCGAATCGGTCACTGGTGTCGGCCAAGGGGCGTTCGCACATAGCTTTGACGACAACCTCGTATCATTCATTATCGAACGTCTTAGACCGTCTGCCGCCAGAATTATCCCGCTTGGGACCGTACGGTAACCAATGAATCCCTCCCCCGAACCGGCGCCGTCGACCGACGACGCGCGCGGCCACAAGACGGTCCTGTTCTGTCAGGGCTGTGGCCACGCCAGTCCCATCGACGGAGACTGGCGCGTCAAGACGATCAGTGGCCACCAACGAACGCGCTGTCCCGAGTGTCGGCGCGTCGTCGACGACCGCCGCCACGCAGAGCAGCCTGGCGACGGCGCAGTGCAGTGGTGCGTCGACGCCTGGAGCCGCTACTGGTCCGCCTGGACGGCGTTGCTCGCAGATGATTCGCGCACGGCCGAAAGCTAGGTGTACCGGCCCCGGCCTTCGATTTCCCGGAGGCGGTCGAGTACGGCGTCGTCGCCGGCCGCGGCGTAGCCGTCTTCGAACGCCGAGAGCACGGTGTCGGGATCCGTGGCCGTCCCGCGGACGCTTCCGCCGAAGACGTGACAGTCCATGGCGTGATCCTCGACGTGCCCGCTGTGGTAGCCGAGGCCGAAGTCGATGAGGTAACACCGGTCGTCGACGCGGACGTTCCGAACCGTCGGATCGCCGTGGACGATGCCGGCCTCGTGGAGCGTCGCGAGGTGTTCGCCGACCGTCCGAGCGCGGGCGGGTGTGAGCGCGGCGCCGAGGTCACGGTCGCCGACGCGGTCGAAGGTAATCGTCGCCTCGACCACGTCCACGTCGCGGACGATGGGCGTGGGCACGCCGTGGCGACGCGCCTCGCTCGTGAGGCGGGCCTCGGCGACCGTCCGCTCCCGGCGCAGGCGGGCATCGAGTTCGGGATGCCGATACATCTTCGGGAGGCGGCGCTTCGTCACACGACCGTCCGCCACGGTGACGACCGCCTCCGCGCCCTGTCGTTCGGTGGTTTCCCTGGGTTCGAACGCCACCGAGGTCTCGCCACGGCGCCACGTCACGTCCACCTCGTCGGGCCGGAAGTTGGGATCGATCGCCGACTCCTCGATAACGAGTCGTTCGCCCGCAGCGAGCATCTTCGCGCCGAGGACGGCGATCATGCCCGCGTTGTCGCGAAGGTAGCGCGAGTCGGGAGCGTAAAAGTTCGCGCCGCGGTTCTCACACATGGTCGAGAGCATCTCGCGCAGGCGGGCGTTCTGGCCGACGCCGCCGCCGAGGACGAGTTCGTCGGACCCGGTGAGCGAGAGAGCGCGTTCGGACACTTCGGTCAGCATGGCGAAGATGGTCTCCTGCAGCGAGAAACAGACATCCTCGACGGGTGTGCCCTCGTCGTACGCGGCCTTGGCGGCGCTCATGAGGCCCGAAAAGGAGAAGTCCATCCCCTTGACGACGTACGGGAGGTCGACGTACGCACCGTCGTTCGCCGCCGCCTCCACTTTGGGGCCGCCGGGGTGTGCCCAGCCGACGTGGCGGGTGAACTTGTCGATAGCGTTGCCGACGCCGGTGTCCATCGTCTCTCCGAGAACACGATACCGGCCGTCGTGGTAGCCGAGTAGGTGGGCGTTGGCGCCGCTGGCGTTCAGACAGATGGGGGACTCGAATCCGGAGCCGTGACGGCCGATTTCGAGGTGGGCGACCATGTGATTCACGCCCACGAGCGGCACGTCAAGCGTGCCCGCGAGGGCGCGGGCAGCGGTGCCGACGATGCGCAGGCAGGGGCCGAGCCCCGGTCCCCTGGAGAAGGCGACGGCGTCGATGGGACCGTCGGCGGCGTCGAGTGCCGCTTCGATCACTTCGGGGATGGCCTCGCCCATGTGCTCGGCGGCCTCGCGCGGGTGAATGCCGCCGCTCTCCGGCTGATAGGCGTCGGTTTCGATCCACGGTGGATCGGCGTCGAGGGGAGCGGGATCGTCGGGGTCGTACTCGAAGACCGCGGCGCTTGCCGCCCAGGCCGTCCCCTCGATGCCGAGGACGCGCATCAGGTGTGGCCCGGTCAGGCCTCTTCGGCTTCCGCGTCGGCCTCGTCGGCCTCCTCGCCGTCGGGGCTGATCTTGTTCCGGTCGAGCATGTGATCCTGTTCCACGTCGCGGGCGTGGTCCGGACTCTCGTACACCTTGGCGTAGCCGACC
>Ga0207757_100825_pt1 | contig 16826 bp, 20 predicted proteins | sample A23P3SouthBayCA_2_FD_187752 | JGI IMG/M metagenome (GOLD analysis project Ga0207757, IMG submission 187752) | Aerobic enrichment media microbial communities from Eden Landing Ponds, California, USA - A23 P3 (2) (SPAdes) | ecosystem: Environmental > Aquatic > Marine > Unclassified | place...
CTAAGCTACGAGCATATCCCAGAAATCTCCGATATCGTTGGAAGAGATAAAGAACTAAACAAACTTACAAACACATTGCAGAGACTCCCGCTTGGAGAACACGCAGTCCCTTTCATGGTTACAGGAGATACAGGATATGGAAAAACCACTGTTGTCAAATCAGTTCTGAAAGAGCTACAACAGGAAATGGAAAATCAGGGCCTGGACTTCGGACATACATATATCGAGGACAGGGTTAACGAAAGAGAAGTTCTCAGGAAAATTTCTTCTGACTTAGATTTAGACTACAACGGAAGCGATCTCAGTAAATATTACCAAGCTCTTCGAGATCACATCAAAGATGAGGACCTAAGATATGCTGTGGTGCTTGACGACATTGATGTTCTGTTTAACACTAAATCAAGGAAAGACCACGGTAATGAAGTCCTTAAAAAACTGTATGAGGCTAGAAAAAACATTATGAATAATAGTGATGGCAGTCTTCTTATTATCGGTGTGACTAACAATGCTAATATCACTACTGAGCTTGATCCGAAAAATCGTTCTAGATATGCTGATAATGCTATCCAGTTTACACCATACAATGCAACTCAATTAAGGAATATTCTTGAAGTACGTGCTGATAAGGCTTTCAAGGAACATGCGTTGGATGATGGTGTAATTCCAAAGGTTGCTGCTAAAGTTGGCGGTGGCGAGGGTGATGCCCGAAAGGCTATTCGAGTTCTTAGAGAGGCCGGTAAAATAGCTGAGAACAATGATTTTGAGGAGGTTAAGAAGAAGCACGTTGATGATGCAAAAGTGAGAGTTGAAAGAAAATCTGTATTTGAGACGGCTAAGACTCTTCCTCTTCAGAAGAAGGTGATGTTGTACGCAGCTATTGAGTGTCGTATTAAGTCTCCTAAGTACAAGCCGTTGTTTAAGAAGTATGAGAAGGTTTGTAAAGAGAATGATATTAATCCGGTGGGAGATAGACAAAGGCGTAATATTGTTGAGGATTTAGATATGCTTGGTTTGGTTTCTACTGAACCTGTTACTGTTAAGAAGGGTAGAGGTACAACCAACGCTGTCAATATTGAGATGGGTCATCAAGAGGTGCAGGATGAGTTTGTTGAGCACATTGAGGATAATGTGTTTGATTTCGGGAGTTGACCTCTGATAAGATATATAAACAGTATATCATATATGTTTGATGAGACAATGACAAGTACAGCAAGATTTACGGTACAGGTTCAACCAAAACCTGAAATCAACTCTGTTCCAAAAGCGGTTCAAAACCATAGACAGCAGAAAAAAGCAGACGAACAGGACGATGAACTGGGTATTGTGAAGAGGGCTAAGCAGTCTGACTTCACGGCGATCAGTATGCAGGAGCAGGACTCAACCAACGATTCCTCTGTAGAAGCTGAATCATTGAAGAAGTACCTTGACGGTGGTTCGGTATCGGAGTAGAGGAACAGCCAGATTACGACAAGTTAGAGAATCAAGTAAAGGATAAGGAAGAGATCATGGTCGGAGGTCTTTACAGAGGATATCACGGTGTACATGATCCTCTTCATCCCTCTATGCCTAATCTCGGTGGAGAACCGAATGAGGATAGGATCTTCACTGAATGGTTCATCGTTCTCTCCGAGCCTTACGAGGAAAACCATGTTGAGTGGATTGAGATATTCGGCCTTGATTCGAAGATGAAAAGGAAGATCTCTCTGGGCGATAAAGCTGTAGTTCCTTACTCGGAAGGTAATTGGAACGAGGCGAATGCTTTGGTCCGGCATCCAGATAAGCTTGTAATTCCGTTCAAGGATTTGGCTTTGACAGTTGTTTCTATCAGGAGTCAAGTGAACAAACTGATTGATATCCTACCAAGAAGAGGTGAGAACCAGTAGTGGAGAAGGAGCGTTTGAAGGGATTCATTATAGCGAAGCTCAACAACTCGTTTTTCCACGACAGAGATAGTTTCCTTGAGAAGACTAAGGATCACCTTGAGGACGTGAAACTTGAAACCAGTGTTGAAGAATGCGTTGAGGAGCTTATTGAAGAGGACTGGATCGAGTACATTGAGGAAGGAAATAATCTTCAGCAGACCCTTCCTGAATCGGAGAAAAAGCAGAAGAGACTGCCAACGGGTGAGAATCAGTAGTGGTTGACAAGGAAGGTTTAGAAGGAATTGGTTTGATAGCTGTAAAGAGCAATGACGTAGTAGTTACAGGCCGCAAAGTTACCGTTGAGGATGGAGAGCTTGTTAAAACATATCTTGAAGAGTTCGTTAATTATTATGGCGGTGAAGAAGATGGCAGTGTTCAGAGACGTTGGATGCTGAAAACCATGTGTAAAAAGAGTTTCAAATCGTATTCCTCTCATAGCTTGACTGATTCGATGGTTTTCGAGTTCTTCCCTGAAGCAGGTATTGAACTACCGGAGCCTCCTGAAGATGTCGGGAAGAGTCGGGCAGAACTTGCTCTACAATCACTTGATAGCATGCCTGAATCAGAAAAAAAGAAGGAAACACTGCCAACGGGTGAGAATCAGTAGTGGCGAGGCGATATGCCAAGAGATGCAGTGAGGAATGCGATTTTTTGATTCTTCTCAGAGGACACGATTTTGAAACTATTGAGGGAGGATTTGAGGCCTACGACAGTTGCCCAACCTGTGGTGCCGAATTGGAGAGAGTTGGTGTAGTTGAAGACAGGACAGGCCGATTGAACATGGTAGAATTAGATGAAGGTGATGTCTGAATCGTTGATTACGAAGGGCCTCGTTACGACTCGGAATTGAATGAAGGTCTTGGAGGGACAGTCGAGTTCGGTGAGGACTATCTTTTTCCTCGTGATCTGGGTGCTGATAAGGTGAAGGAGATTCTAAGCAGTGATCAGGATGCAGATGTTTACGGTTCGCAGTTCCCAGGGTTCAGTGTAGAAAGCGCTGACAAAGTTCGTTATGATTTGATCAGCTTGCCTTCGACTGATTCTGTAGTCGGAATCGGTGTTTACGATATAGATGAGGGTGAGGTCTTGGACTTTTACGAGATCGAGGATATTCCAGAGGCCTAACCCTCTCTTTTAAATTCTTGTTCAAAAATCAGTGTTGTGAGCCTTTACGACCGACTTTTGCAGGAAGCGAAGGATGCGAATATTGATGACCAGGAGAAGGTTCAGGATCTTCTGAAGTTTATCGATAATGTTCAGAACGACCATGCGAAACAGGCTGCGGCCACGAAGCTGAAGGCTTTGATAAGACAGCATCGTCGTCATCCTTTTCAACAAGAGCAGTCCCGTGTACAGCCTCGGTCCTCGGTTAAGTTGGGGAGGGGTTGGAAAGGGGGTGTGGTCTCACTGCCTGTAGACAGTCTGACCAAGCATGTGTTAGCAGTCGGTCAATCCGGTTCTGGTAAGACCACTTTGTTCTACAATATCATGTCTGAGTTGGATGATCAGGATATCCCGTTCTGGGCGTTTGACTTGAAGCAGGACTACCGGCACTTGGTGAACTCGGAGCAGGTGGATGATGTACTTGTGATTCCTGTGGAGAAACTGCGTTTGAATCCGTTGAGGCCTCCTCCAGGTGTTGAGTCAAAGAAGTGGCTTTCACGGTTTATGGAGGTATTCTGTGATACTCAGGAATTGCTTGGTGGTTCCGACAGGTTTCTTGATAAGCAATTACATCGTTTCGATGACCAAGCGTATGGGGAGACGTTAGGAGATCTTAGAGAATACATCCAAGAGCGTTCTGTACCGCCTCAGAGAAGGGCTTTCCAGTACAGGGTTGAAGGGAGTATTGGACGGCTTTTACGTGATGCTCCTCGTACCTTCGACGTCAGTAAGGGATACAATCTGGAGGATTTGTTGAAGAGGAATGTGGTGTTCGAGTTTGACGGCTTGAAAAAGTGGACTAAGAACTTCTTGATGGAGTTGTTGATAACTTGGATCTATGAGTACAGGAAGGCTCAGAACCATAGAGGCGACGGTGTTCGGCATGTCACTTTCTTGGATGAGGCGAAAACGATTCTCTCCAAGTATAAGGAGGAGCAGACAGCCTCTGGTCTGCCGGAGATTGATGATAGAACTGCGAAGCTACGAGAGTTTGAGGAGTCTTTGATTGCAGCTGATCAGGAGTCGACGAAGTTGACGGATTCGATCAAGACAAATACGTATACTAAGATTCTGCTGGCTACTGGTGATGCGAAGGAGTTCCGGTCTATCGCTGAATCGTTGAAGATGGATGGCTTGCAGAAGCGTTGGGCGAAGCAGTTGGGAGTTGGTGAAGCTGTTGTTCAAAAAGGTGAGAGCAGTCCTCTCGCTGTTAGATTACCTGATTTCCGATTGGAGAAGGGTGTGACTGATGATGAACTGGTTTCGTTGATGAGCGATGAGTGGAGACAGTTATCGTTTGAACCGGCTTCTTCCTCTTCTACTGGTTCAGAAGTAGAGAAGAGCAGGGAAGAGAAAGACGAAGAGAAGGATTCTGAAGGAAATGGTGTTTCTGATGAAGGGAAGCGTTTGCTGGAAGATATTGCGAGAAACCCGTTCCGGTCTGTGACTGAGAGGTATGAGGATTTCTCCAGTCGATACCAGGGAGACAAGGCGAAGAAGGAGTTGCTGGAACAGGAGTTGATTGATGAGAAGACTGTTTCATTGAAGCAGGGGCGTACCAAGTTATTCGAGATTACAGAGAGTGGTGAAGAATTGCTTGATGATCTGGGTGTAGAGTTTGACAGGGTTGGTCGTGGAGGTATAGAACACCGGTACTGGCAACACCGTGTTTCCGATAAACTGGGGGATGCAGTGATCGAAAAGGATCACGCTGATGTCTATGTTGAAACCGGGGAAGATAGGATTGCACTGGAGATTGCATTAGGAAGAAACGAGAGAGAAATTCAGCACTTGTCCGACCGGCTAGAACAGGATTTTGACCGTGTCATTACACTATGCAGAAATAACGGTGTACAGTCGTTTATCGAGTCGAAGCTGGAGGATACGGAGCTACCGGAGGAACAAGTAGATATTCTGCTTCTTCGGGAGTTCTTAGACACAGAGCAACCGCTGTAGAAGTTATTCGAATACTTATGAGGCCACCAAAACTAAGAAGTGTTCCAGTGATTCAAACTGGGTTCCGTATCTTTCAGTGCCTGTAATAGATGGCGTTGATTGACTGGTTCCAACTGGTCTTGTTCTACTGATTCGATGTGTGCTGTCTGTGCTGCTTCCTCGACGATCTTCTTGAGGTCGGCAGCTGAGAAATTTTCAGCCAGCTCTGCAAGACGATCTGTATCCACACCTTCTGCTATTTCACGGTCATCCAAGTGCACCTGGAGAATTTCTTTTCGAGCTCTTGGGCCGGGCGGTGGGACCTCGATTTTCTGGTCGAACCTTCCGCTTCTCCTGATTGCTCCGTCGACGTTGTCCAGCAAATTGGTGGAGGCAAGGACAAGAATATCTTCATCCTGTACATCCTGAATCCCTTGCAGCATTTCACTGACAGCGTTTCCGTATGCTTGGCTGTCTCTCTCGAGTGATTGCCGGTTGGTGGCGATGGAGTCGATTTCGTCGATGAAGATGACACAGGGCTGCATACTGTGTGCTTCATCGAATAGGTCGGCTACGTTTTGTCCGGTCTGTCCGACGTAGCTGCTTATGAGGTCGCTTGCACGTACCTGTGCGTAGTTGTAGCCGAGTTCGCCGGCCAATGCTTTGGAAATATAGGTTTTTCCTGTGCCTGGAGGGCCGTGCAGCAGGATTCCGTTAGTAGGGCTGACTCCGAGTTCGTCTCTGAACTCTGTGTCTTGGAACTGGTGGATCACTCGGTGCTGCAAAAGTTTCTTGAGATCGTGCATGCCGCCGACGTCTTCCAAGGATAGTTCTGGAGGTTCATCGAAAAAACTGGAATCATCGATTCCTTGCTGTTGTCTCCGCCGGCGTTGTCGGGATCCGTTATTGACCTCGCTTTTGGCCACGTCATCGAACGAGTCGCTCATCTCCTTGAGTTCATCTGCTCTGTCGTCCTCGATCTCTTCGGAGACTTTCTGCAGGTACTTCTTGGCTTTGAGGAGTTTCTTCACTCTTTCTTCGGACGAGTCTGCTTCGTGGGCTTCGTCGACGGCCTGCTTGAACTGCTTCGTGTAGTATTCCTCACTGGAGGAGGCGCTCATCGTATATCCTCCATTTTCTCAAGCTCTTCTTCGATTGCCTGATCTATCTCTTCCTCAGTCTCAAGTGTTCGCTGAGACAGATCGACCTCGTCTGTGTTGCCGTTGACTTCACTTTCTATATCAGAGAGATCCAGAGAAGAGGTTTCACGGTCAGCCATGCTCATTGCATCACTGAGGTCCTCCATGTTTTCGGTCTCTTCCCATGTCTCGTCAGCGGATTCTTCGACAGCAGCTTCTATATCGGAGACAGCGATCTCGGAAAGATCGATATCCAATTCAGTGTTTTCAGTGTCTCCGATGTTGTCTTGGAAGTGCTGCAGCTTCAGTTCCTTCAGTGTCAGCTTCTGGTTCAGCAGGTGCTCAAGGATGTTCTCCTTTTTCTCTTTCGCCAGCTTGTGCTCCTTGGCCTCCACCATGTACTCCTTCTTGTCTGTCTGGGTCTCTGCGTCCTGAGCTTTCTCTACAGCTCGCTTCTTCTTTTTCTCATGCCGGTCAACATCGTGTTGCAGTTCGTCGATAGCCTCTTCTCTCCCGTTGATGTCGTTGACCAGTTGTTTGAGCGTGAATCCTGATTCGAGGACTTCGCCGTTGCTGTCCATTTTGAGGCCTGCGACTTCTACTGGTTCCTTTGCTTGTTCGTCTTTGCCGTTGGATAGCCAGTCTCTGAGTTTCATGATCTGCTCTGTTGGGTTTCTGGTTCGAAGATGTACGTTGTGAGGCCTGCTCCGATGCTTGCTCCGATGCTTGCTGAGATGGGTTTCATTAGGCCTGTTTCTGGGACTGTGCTGAACAAGGGTTCATTTTGGCAGCTGGGGCAGAAGCTGAAGGTTTGGATCTCTGGGTTGAGGATGAAGAATCCGAGGCCAGCTATCAGGCCTGCTGTCAGTGCGGAACCGGTGATGAAGAGGAGGCCTTTCCAGCCTCTGCCTTTTTCGATGCCTGTTATTGCGGAGGATGTTGCGAGTATCCCGCCGAGTGCGGAGGCTGCGAGTATGGTTGTGCTCATGTTTTTTCTGGAGTGTTTCCACCTTTCCAACAGACTGTTTATGGAGCCACAGATTTAGGTGTTTCCCTAAACAAGGTGTGTGCAGGATCAATGGAAGAAGAGGAGTTATCCAAACGCCTTTTTAGGCAGTTCCTCGTAGAGTTAGAAAGAATGAGGCCTGAACATTGGGAGAAGAATGATTTCAGTGCTGTTTCAAGCCTGTTCCAAGGTTTGGGCCATGAAGCACGTCTGGCTTTGCTGCTCGGGTTGTATCAGGATAAGTCGTTGAACGAGATCGCTGAGTTCCTGGACATCACACGCGGGGGAATGCAAGATCATATTGAGAAATTGGTTGAGACTGATTTGTTATACAGGCCAGAGGAGTCCGGAAAAACGTATGATTTGACTCCGTTCGGCAGTTTCTTCGTCGAGTTTTTGCTGGAAAATGAGGTGACCTTTGTCGACGCTATTGGCGAACTCGAGATGGAGGAAGAAAAGGTAGAGCAAGCTGTCAACGAGGTCCGTACTCAGGTTGATGAAGCAGATGTCCCAGTGTCGGAGAAGGATTGGGAACGGAAAATTCACTCGAAGAAGTGGAGACAGGCCTGGGATGGGGTAGAGGATATCCTTGAACAGGACTAAACTTGGGTCAGATCTTCTCGGTACTCGATGAACTTTTTGTGAGGCTGGTTTTGGAATGCTATCTTTCCCATCTCTTCGTATTCAGTTACGTAGGCCTCCTCCAAGCCTTCAAGCGAACTGATTGGGTCACCGCCGTCATCCATCCAGATTGCGTCATCAGGTTCCTCAGTGGGTTTACCGTAGATATCAATGGGTTCGGTTTCTGGCCACAGGTCTTTCTCCTGCCAGAACTCTTTGATCTCTTCCAATGACTTCCGGACTGTTTCACGGATGCTGAGGTGGTCAGCTTCTTTGTACCCGTCCCGACTCCAGTACTCTCCAAAATGGGCTGCTTTAAACATGCCATTCCAGTCTGCTCCAGCAATATCAGCAGGTGGATCGTCGTTTAGAACTGGACGGGTCAGTTTCTGCATAGCACTGTATTGTTTCTCTGGACTTGAGCCGAGGAGATGTACTCTTCTGCCTCTCCAATCACTTAAGTCGCTGAAATCCTCCGGTTCCAGGTCAGAGAAGCCGATGGGGTATCCAAGAGTAACACTTTCTGAAAGTTCTTCGAAGGCCTCGCTGCATTTCGGGACGACGATGTATTCTTTGTGCGAGTGTTTCTCTTCTAGTTCGGTTACGACATCGTCGAGGATTGAGGCGTGTTCCTTTGAATAGGCGTCTCCGATAACAGCTACTGAGGGATCAACCTCTTCGAAGACGTCTAAGTATCGTTGTAGATCAGGGTTTTCAAAGAAGTTGTCGAGAAAGCCGACAGGAACATCGACATTGGGGTACTCGCTGTCTTGGAAGTTGTAGTCTTCTCTCACTCCTGGAAGATATCCTTCTTTGTAGGCATCGGTAGAATACGGGTGTCTTCCGGTAAATGCGATATAGTCCAGCTGCCGTGCTTCAGATATCTCTTCTTGATCTGCTTGTCGAACCTGTTATCCACCCTGCAGACAAACAAGAGGTCAAAAATTATAAGTTGAACTGGGAAAATTTAGCCATGATTCTTTTCGATGAGTTTTAAGACTCTTTCAGTACGTTCATCCAGGTCTTCCAAGTCCACCAACAGTTCATCGGAGATCTCCTCATCTTCAGCAGCGTTCAACGCTTTTCTCAAGTGGTCGACTGAAGCCGCTATTTCTTCTAATACTTCTCCCTCGCTGCTCATGCCATACTGGTCGATTATCTGGAGGAGAGGGGTTTTCGCCTGAGAAAAAGGTCATAGAAGTGTTACCGGCGGCAGTGATTGGAGTTATTTTTACGGAGTGTTGGTTAGTAAGTGGAAAAGTGGGCAAGACTACCTGTAGTGTATTACTCTCTGTCTTTGTTTGAAATCTATATTAATTATGTGGAAGAAACACACCAAGTATTTTAAATCGCATGACAGTAGTAGTTTAGAACGAAATGGCGAATTTGAGTGCTGAAAGCAGGCAGCATTTGGAAGAAGCGTTACAGAACAAGGATCCATCAGAGAAGGATTTTCATATTCGGCAAGTGCTACAAGTGTGTGGTATGGACAATATTCCGGAAGAGCTGAAGTAGGGCGCTAGTTTTGTATCTGTTCGCTGTGCGGCGTGTTCTTATCGGTGCAAAAAGATTTCACAGTGCGTGAGAACTGGATGTGTAAATCCTTGTCTCGGTTAGTGAGGGGGGAGGGGAGGCAGTGACTGAGTAAACCGTTGGAATGTCTGTTGGTAGGTTGCCTCCCCACCGAGACGTGGTTACTACGAATACAAAAACACGACGGCCGTTAATCGATATGATGGTTTGTTGGGGGCTCTAAGAATCTAGAATGTCTCCGACTCGATCTGCAGTCTCAGAGGCCTGTATGTCTGAATATGCTTCGTGGGTCACATCGATGCTGGAATGCCGCAGCGCTGATTGTGCCAGTTCTGCGTGACCTTTTCGGTAGAGTTCGTGGCCGAGGCCTCGACGAGCCCCGTGCAGTTTCAATGGTTCGCCGTCGATGTCGACTCCGGCTTCACCGCACAAACGTTCCACAATGCTTCTGGCTCCGTTTTTCGATAACGCCGGGGGAACAACGCTGTGTTCACGGAGAGCCCTGTCAATGTCTTCGTACTCTACAATGCCTGCCTGCTTTTCTAGGGCTTTGTACTTCGAGGGAGCGTGGTTAGATGGGAATAAAGGCCAGTCACTGGTTTCAGGATTCAACACTTTTCGGTACCGCTCCAGTACCTGTAAAGCCTTGTCAGGGACTTGTGCATGCTCGTACTCCCGGCTTTTGCCGAACACTTGGAGAGTACCGTTGTCTAGGTCCAAATCGTTCCATGTTGCGCCGTTCCTCATCTCATCAGCTGGGTCTTTGAAGATTTCAGCGCTCCGGACACCGGACAGTGCCAGTACGTAGACCAAGGCCCTGTCACGGAAGGCCTCTTCTCGATCAATGCTGCTATCCTCATTCAAAGAACCTCGAGCTCTCTCATCGACATAGTTCAGGAACTGTCGGCGTTCATCCCGGCCCCAGAACTGCCGGTTCGTATCTCCGTTGTCACTCGGTAGTTCATCTACAGCTCGTTTGACCTCGGCAGGGTTCGAGTCTATTGCTTCCTCGGCCACACAGAAGCTGAGGAACGCTCTGACAACGCTGTAGTATGTGTTCGCTGTAGAGGCCTTCAACTTGTTTTCTCTACTCTGCTTTTTCAGATGCCTAGCGTATCTTCGGCAGTCCAGTACTGAGATCTCGTCGACGACGTCCACGTCTCTGTTTTCCTGGAGCCAAGTAGTCCAGTTTGAGAGAACGGAGTCAACGGTTCGCCGGTAGTTACCAGCTTCAACGCTATCCACGTACTCAGCTATACCGGTTTCCAGCCTCCATTCCTCCGGGTAACTGGTGTCTTCAGCGGAATCCATTAGTTGTGATTCCCTGACGGCGTCTATCTAGAAAAAGCCAGTGTATATTACTCGTCTAAAATACAGTGGGGGGAGGACACCGTTTTTCCTGAGAAAATCGCAAGACAGCGTAGGGGTTCAAGGTGAAAAATCGGATTGGTAAACTGTATATCGCTATAACAAAACAGAGCTATTCGGCAGTTGAAAATATAACGGGTTTAGAAGGGCTGAGGTGCGTAGTTTCGGACGAATTAGTGAAGAAGATCTGCTTCAGGTCACCTCTCGATCACTGGTTCTTGTTGTTGCTGCGAAAAAGCGGCCCCAGTTCTCCAAGAAGTCAGCTTCGGTAAGGTAGCGAGTGGTTCAGGAGTCGACAGGGCCTTCGTAGTCCCACACCAGTTTACCGCCTTCACGGTGTACTAAATAAACGTATGGTCCGTGGAGTTCGCCAGGACACTTGGAGCAGGCTTCTTTGCCGCAGTTCACCCGTTTGACTACTTTGGTTTTGCTACCGCTGTCATCTACTTTTTCGATTGCCTCGCCTTCGTTAGCTTCGATGTCTTCAGCTGAGACATCTTCTCGGTACTCGATCAGTTGGTCGATCCAGGCCTGAAGATCCCGCAGCGAACTATTGTCCTGCTTCGGGACGCCCTCAACGATGTACTTCGGCAGTGAGTCCGGCGGAGTGGGCTGTTCAGAGACCATCGCTCTTACCAAACACATATGATCTATACCTCGATGAATGTTAGGTAAGACAGTTGGAAGAGTGCTATACACCCGCTCGAGAAACGTACTGCGGAGACCACCTGTAGCCTACGCACCACACGAAAAAGACATAGAATACGTATCACACGCCCTATACAGACCACACATACTGCATGTATACTACACCGATCTTTTTGGGGAGAAGACGCCTGCCTCAGCGATCGATAAGGAAGCTAAGCCAAGGTATTTCACAGGAAAAGCCTGCAACATACATATAACACGAGAAATACGTGTGACACGCCTACTACGGATACTCTATGTCTGACGTAACTTTTTAGATACACGGAAAGTACGTGGTATACATGGCAGACAGGCTTGCAATCGCTATGCAGAAAGGAGGGGTCGGCAAATCTACTACAACGCTCAACTTGGCCGGGGCACTAGCTGATAGAGGTCACAAAGTCCTTGCTGTAGATGCAGATCCTCAGGGTGGCCTCACCATCAAACTTGGATTTAAGGAACACTACAGAGACGCAGACCGATCATTGTTCGATGTACTGTCTGACCAAGGAGACATGGAACTCGAGGATTTGGATAAACTCGTAGTCCCACATGAAGAGTACGATGTCGTTCCGGCTCAGCTACGGAACTTCAACCTAGAAAAAGCTCTGTACACGGAGGCGGGCGGCCACAGCTCGTTGAAAACAGCGTTGGATAGGATGGATCACGACTACGATTACATCTTGATCGATTCTCCTCCGAATCTTGGTCCGTTGTCAGACGGTGCTTTGCTGGCAGCACGGAACGTGGTGTTTCCCAGTCATCCGAATGAGATCAGTCAAAACAGTATCTGGCTGCTACGCCAAGAGATCCAGACGCTGGAGAAAAAGTTTGACATCGGGATATCCAGTATCGGTGCAGTCTTGAATGAGGTGCCGCCTAACGAATCTATCTCCAACGCGATGCGAAACTGGTTCTTTGAGGTGTTTGGAGAGTCCAACGTGTTTGAGGTTGCTGATCGTGCTGTCATTGAGCACGCGATCAGCTACAATTCCTCGGTATTCGGGTATGACCCGGAGGACGCAGGATATCCGTGGGACACGGATGCTACGCAGGATATGTGTGACACGTACAACCTCTTGGCTCAGCACGTGGAGGATAATCTATGAGCGATGATTTGATGAAGAGGTTTGATGAGGTGGAGAGCGGCAGTGATGAAGACGAGAGTCAGGACGAAGGAGACAGTAAGGACAGTGTAGAGTCCGCAGATTCTGGGTCGACGTCTTCCAAGGGTTCAACAAGATCTCGGAGCCAGTACCCGATGTATCTGTCTGAGGAGTTGCAGGAGGAACTGGATGACCGGTTTAACAAGTTCAATGCTCGGCGAGAACTGAACGATGAAGGACAGGTAGAGAAGCACAAGCATTTCTTGGAAGGTCTTGTGCGGTCGGCGTTGGATTCAGACGATTTCAAAGACTACGTTGAGAAGGAGTTGGACAGGTAAGAAAGCGGGTAGGCGTCAGTAACTGGTAATATCCTTTTGGAACAAATCTTTCAGCCGGTCTACGTCTTGCAGAACTTCTTGTACCATGTTTGGCCGGATATCTCCGAACTCGTAGAGGTAGTACGACCCGCCTTTGGAACCTTTGTTGTGTTTTTCGACGTCGAGGAAGCCTTTGAGTTCGAGTTGGCTGAGACGGTCACGGATAGTCCTATCTGTCTTCACGTCGGCATCGATTCGTTTTGCTGCAATCTCGTATGCGTTGTAGACTTCACTGCTTTTCGCCGGCAGGCTGTCTTGTTTCTCCAGTGTGAGGAGTGCGTACAGGGTTAGGTGGCTTTGAGTGGGGACGGACTCGAGTTCGTTCTGGACCTGTGATTCTTTGACTTTCGGCTCGGCTTCACGGATATGCTCTTCTCGGACTGTCTCAAGGTCTCTGCTGCGTGCAATGTCGCCGGCCTTGAACAAGAGTTTCAGTGCTTGGCGGGCGCTCCCACTTTCCTGTCCTGCGAACGCAGCAGCTAATGGGACTACGTCATCTGCTAGGGCCTCGTCGACGAAGGCGTTTTCAGATCGTTGGTGCAGTATTTTTCGGAGTTGGTTGGCGTCATATGGAGGGAAGTGGATTTCTTCGTCGCACAGTGAGTCTTTGACTCGAGCAGAGAGATTGTCTCTGAAGGTGAATTTGTTGGAGATGCCGATCACGCCGACTTTGGTTTCTTCTACTGGGACGTTTCCGTTGTCGTTGCATCGTGGAAGCTCGTACAGGATGTCGTCGTCTTCTCCGATTGCATCAATCTCGTCCAGCACGAAGAGGACGTGTGTGGCCTCTAGCTCCTTTAGATGTTCCCAGAGGAACTCGTAGATTGTATCTGAAGGGTAGCCGGTTGCAGGGATTTTGTTGTTGGTGTCTCTGAACTCGTTCACCAGTTTGATTGAGAGCTGGTAGGAGCTGTTCAGGTTTTTGCAGACAACGTGGACTACGTGGATATCGAGGTTGTCGTAGTTTTCTTGGTCCTTTTGGAGTCGGTCCATTATCATCTCGGTTGCGACGGTTTTGCCGACTCCGGTTTGACCGTAGAGGAAGATGTTTCGAGGCCTTGCTCCTTTGATCACGGGTTTCAGAGCAGCTTGGTATTCCTCGAGTTCACGTTCTCGTGCTATCAAGTCGTCTGGTTTGTGGCTGTCTCTCAGCACGTCTTCGTCGAGGAAGATTTTGTCTTCTGCCGTGAACGGTTCAAGGCTCATGAATCAGTTGATTAACTGAGAGATCATAAAACCCTGTGTTTCCTGAGCTTCCTTAGTCTTCCTGAGCTTCCTGAGAGATGGTTGTTTATATACCCACCCACACACCGATTTTCCTGAGAGTGGAGTTCGAAAAGGGGGCGGAGGTTCGAGTGAAGCTGCGGAAGTCTCTAGAGCAGGGAAAACTATAAGTGTAAATGCTAAAAACAGTAACCGCACTAGAAACAAGTTGGTGTATTTTTTCTTATGTTTTAAGATCGTTAATTGTATAGAGTTGTGTTCTGCTTGGGGGATTCGTACATTAACTCTCAGGAAAAGTGGTGTGTGGCTCTCGTGTGAGGTACTTTCTCAATCTCTCAGGAAAATCGGTGTGTGGTTCTCGTGTGGTGTGCTTATTCAATGACTCAGGAAATGTGGTGTCTCTGCCTGTTTTTCTCTTTTTGTTGTTTACGAAGATATTCCATTTCCTCGTAGTGTAAGGCCTTGTCTCTGTTTGCCTGTTGAAGGCGGATTCTCTCTCTGGAAGGGTACTCTATGAGTGTCCTGTCCTTCTCTTCTTTTTCTCTTTTTCTTTGTGTAGGGTAGTGTTGGTATAGTCGCTAAGGGTTTTAGGCCTGTCTGAGAGCTGTTTTTGAGGCCTGTTTTTTGCGGTGTGACCTGTTTCAGACCTGTTTGTCGGAGCCGGAATTGTTGGTGTGGGCTGTTTGTGTGCTGGTTTTCTGGGCTGTCTGGGTGTGTCTAATACAGTAATAAGTATATGATGGATTATATGTTTAAAAGAGTTGATGTCTAAAACATTATTGAGTGGTTCACAATGCAACAAAAACAAAGCGCACCAAATTTACCCAAAAATGAGAAAATCCTTTTAATCCAAGGAATAACTTCAGTATTCCACACACCTCACATCGTAGAAGGGGAGACAAGTTCTACAGGAAAAACAATCAAAGTAGAACACAAACATAAAGACAAAACCTCTCGACTTGATACAGAGAAAATTCTTACAGGAGATAGGGAAATACGGAGAGCAACAACATTCAAACTATACACTCCAGAAGAATACCGTTCTAAGAAAAAGGCAAACTATGATCCAGCGAACGGCAGGAATCTTCAGGCCGATAACTTAGAAAAATCCGAACTCCCAGAACCCACCCACGAACCAATCGAAGGGTGATTTTTATCGAACATGAATTGACAGCCCATCTACCTACAGAAGTCATCAAGTCTTTTGAAATCGATGAAGATGGAGAAATTAAGGAAGAGATTGAGGCAGAATCTCATAGGCCTGAACACACCATGGGAGACCGTGTTTCCTGTTCCTGTGGAGAAGAGTGGGAAGGAGTCAAGGCTGAGGAAGAAGCGAAGAAGCACCTTCGCAAAGTTACAACTTCCGAGCAGATACAGGAACAGAGAGGAGGACAGGAGACTGTCCAAACCCCCTCAAAACACAAGAAACAGGCTTCATGGAGCAGTGATTGGGAAGTGAAGGATTTTCATCTTGAAGTTGGAGATACTGGTTTTCAGGTTTCTCGTTGGGAGGATGAACTGGTCGAAGAAGTTGAGTCGGCTTTAGAGGATATGGCCGAGTTACAAGGTAAAAAGTTGGAGGCGGAGACAGCTTCGTTCACTGCTAAACTCATTTTGAACGTTACAGACGGTGATTGGAAGCAGGCAGAAGGTATGGCCTCAGTGCTTGAAGATTTTTTCAGGAATCAAACACCGGGAAGTGAGGTAAAGGTCTCAAACGAATCGGTAGGTCAAGAAGAAGAGGTAGAGACCGGTGAAGACGGTGTTGACGAATCTGAGAAAGACAGTGATGAGGATAACGAGGTGATCATCAGCAGTGAGTGATCGAAAAGTTGCCAGACAAGTGTTTGAGGAAATCGAAGACATAGCACCAGAAAAGGCTGAAAAGTACGAGGAGATAGCAAGAGAGTACAGGGAAGGCCATCACTTGCTTCCAGGAGGACTTGTTACTGTGCCTATAGGAATTGGGGAAATCGCTGAAAGCTACGAGGTCAGCTTTGAAGAGGGAAATGCGAGGAAGATAGCTGAACTCACAGTACTTGTCTACTTCCTGAACGAGGGAGTCTTGACAGAGAATATTGTAGGTGAAGAACTGGAAGGTAGTCCTTCCAGCTTCATCGAACATCTTCAGATAAATGCTTCCAGACAGCTTCAGAACACGGTTTGCAGACTTTACGGAAAATTTCATCCTTACGAGTGGAGAGACCACGAGCAGGACGTGAAAGAGGCCTTAGAAATCCCTGAAGAGGCCGAGTTTCCCAGTGAAAAGGTGAAGCAATAGGATGAGGCCTTCACCATCTGAACTCACCAATCAGGAACTGCGGGAAAAGTATGAGGACTATTACCAGAAAGTAGAAAACAAGCATGGAATTGGCAGTAGTGACCTCCGATATTTGGATGGCTTAGAAGATGAGATCAAAGAGAGGAACGGCCAGATACGCTCAACAGTCAAGGTCACTTTTCCTAAAGACGAAATCCCTGAGCCAGAACGAGGGGGGGTGGTAACTGATTTCCTATTATGAGGTAACACCGGACGAGTATTCTCCGAAGGCCTTGGCTCAGAGGTTCAACATTGAGGATGAGATCGACGAAGACTCTCACCCGCTACAGAGTCTTGCAGAAGCTCTTGAAGACGTACAGGGACTCTCTGGTGATGACAGCGTGAAATGGAACGCAATCCGAGCGATAGTCACTGCCATGTATCGGCTCAACCCTGAGGCAGACATCTTGCTTACCTACGA
>Ga0207757_100826_pt1 | contig 16819 bp, 29 predicted proteins | sample A23P3SouthBayCA_2_FD_187752 | JGI IMG/M metagenome (GOLD analysis project Ga0207757, IMG submission 187752) | Aerobic enrichment media microbial communities from Eden Landing Ponds, California, USA - A23 P3 (2) (SPAdes) | ecosystem: Environmental > Aquatic > Marine > Unclassified | place...
TAGAGGTACTGCTCGTGCTTGTCACGGCCGGCGCGACCGCGACCACCGCGGTGACCGGCGCCCCGTCGTTTCTTGTGCGAGCCCCCGCCGTGCGTGCGGGAGCCGCGCTGTCGTCGTTTCTTGGATGTCATCGCATCGCCTCCAGCAGGGCGTCGATCTCCTCGGTCGACTGCTTGCCGAGGACCCCGCCCTCCTTGATGGGGTGCTTGATACCGTCGTGGCCGCCACGCGGCGGGTGGAGCCGCAGCGTGGGCGAGAGGCCCTCGTCCTGGAGCTTCGTCTCCTCGGCGACGAGCGCCTCGGCCAGCGACGCGACGTCGCTGTAGTCCGTGTTGTCGGCGACCCACTCGTCGTCGATGTCGGCGTCGCCCTCGGCGGGCTCGCCGCGACGACGGACGAGCGTCTCGACCATCTCGGCCGAGGGCTCCCCGTGGGCCACCCAGTCGTTCACCTTGTTCACCATGCCACGGTAGGTGTCCGTCTCCGGCACCAGCGTGGCGTGGTTGACGCGGTGAAGGTTGAGCATGCCGAGCGTGTCGCGCACGTCGGTGCCCTGGTTGACCTCACCGCGGAGCTGGACGAGTACACGCATCAGTCGCTCACCTCCCCGGGCTCGACGTCGGATTCGGCACGCAGTGCGCGGGGGCCACGAGCCATCGCGGCGTTCTCCAGCGCGCGGAAGGTCGCCTTCCCGAGGTTGAGCGTCGTCCGGGTGTTGCCGTGGCTCTTGGTCCAGGCGTTCTCCACGCCGGCCAGCTCGAGCACGTTCCGGACGGTCTCGCTCGCGGCGAGACCCAGACCCTCGGGGGCCGGGATGAGCTCCACCGTGACGGAGCCCGCCTTGCCCTCGGTCTTCCGGGCCAGCGAGTGGGGCCGGTCCGACCGGTCCTCCCACGAGCCAGCGCCGCGCTCGACCTTGATCATGTTCAGCTTCGCGATTCCGATGGCCTTCTGGATGGCACCGCCGACCTGGTCGTCACGCCCCTCGGCGTAGCCGACGTAGCCGTCGCGGTTGCCGACCGCCACCACGCACCGGAACTTCACCCGGCGCCCGGAGTCGGTCATGCGCTGGACCATGTTGATGTCCAGCACCTCGTCCTCCAGCCCCGGGAGGAGCTGGTCGACGATCTCGGGCTCCTTCAGCGGGAGCCCGGATTCGAGGGCGGTCTTCATGTCGCTGATCTCGCCCTCGGCCACCTTCCGGCCCAGTCGTGTCTGGGGTTCCCAGCCTCTGCTCATTGTTCGATGTCCTCCATGATGGTCTCGCGGACCGTATCGAAGTGGTCCGGCAGTTCGGTCGCGTCGAACTCGCCGCTGTACAGCGGCTCGTCGAGCGACTCGGCGTACTCAGCGATGTGCTCCCCGCGCGTGCGGGGCCACTCCGCGAACACGTCGTCGCTGTGCGGAACCTCGAGCCCGGCGTCGATAGCGCCCTCCTGGACGGCGAACGCCTTGTTGCCGGGCGTCGCCGTGTTGAGGCCGATGTCGAGGACCGCCTCCTCGAGCCCGGCGTCGAGGGCGCGCTTGCCGGCCAGCAGGCCGGTCAGGTACGCCGCCGGCAGGTTCCCGGTGGGAGCCTCCCAGCCGAAGTCCTGCAGGTCGTTCGAGGTCGCCGACGCGACCGTGTCGTCTCCCTGTGCACCGCGCACTATCAGCTGCGCCCTGGTGTGCTGGTTGCTCTTTCGAGCGACCAGTCGCGGCTTGCCGGATTTCAGCAGGCGCAACCGCTGGTGGTAGTTCGTCCTGGATTCGCGCCGACGCCGCATCGGCACCTTGTATCGTGGTCCTGTCGCCATCAGTCGTCACCTCCAACGTCGTAGTTGGCCCGGACGTGGCGCTCCACGTCCGCGACCGAGTCGAACTCGCCACCGCCCGCCATCCGGTACAGCTGGCGGTAGTCGGTGGGGTCCAGTTCGCCGTTCTGTCGGTACTTGCGGAGCCGGCGCCGCTGGGCGCGGATCTTGCTCTGCCACTCCTCCTTCTCGTTCTTCCGACCGCCGGCCTTGCCCTTGCGGGAACCCTGGCCCTTGCGGTGCCCGTACGCACGCTTCTTCGCGCGCTCGCGGGCCCGGCCACGGCTGTTGCCCTGCTTGGGCTCGACGCGGATGGCGCCCTCGTCGATGAGTTCACGCACGTCGTCGCGCGTGATGGCGTCCGCGATGTCCTCCTGCCGGCTCGGGTCGAGCTTCACACGGTTCTTGCCGACGTCGAGGACGTCGGCGGCCAGTCGCTTCTGTGCCTTCAGGTCAGTCATTGTTCGACCTCCACCTCCTCGTAGGTCGGGTTGAGGACGCGGATACCGCGGTCCTCGGCCTCCTCCTCGATGCGCTCGCGCTTGCGGGCACCGACGGTGGAGCCGATACGGACGGCCTCCGTGTCCCCGTCGACGCCCTCGAGGTCGTCCACGTTCATCACGCGGACCTCCTCGAAGCCCGAGGGGTGCTTGCCGCGAACGGCCTTCGGCGTCCGGAAGCCGGCCTCGACCTTCGGGCCCTTGCCCTTGATGCCCCGTCGCTGCTTCGACAGGCCACCGCGGGGTCGGCGCCACGAGGTCGGCGTCCGCTTCTTCTTGTGGTAGTCCTGCCGGTAGAACTGCGGCTTGCCCACGCGCTTGCGCTGGGCCAGCAGCCGTTCTTCCTGCTCGGAGAGGTCGGGCGTCTTGTCGGCGTGGCCGCGGGGACGGAGCTCCGTCTCCACGTCCTCGGCCGCCTCCTCCTCCTCCTCGTCGCCCTCGACCTCGGCCTCGGTCTCCTCGGAGACCTCGAGACCGCCGACGTCGGCCTTGATACGCGCGGCGAGCGCGTTCCCGATGCCGTCGACCTCTGCGAGGTCGGACTGGGAGGCACGACGCACGTCGTCGACCGTCTCGTAGCCCGCGCCCTCGAGGGCCGCGGCCTTCGCGTTCCCGACACCACTGATGTCGGTCAGGTCGGCGTACTCGTCCTCCTCGTCCTCGGCCTCGGGCTCTTCTTCGTCCATCCGTTCGAGTTCCTCTTCGGTCTCCTCGCGAGCCTGCTCGTCGGCCTGGTCGCGTGCCTGATCCTCGCGACCCTCCTTGTCGTCCGCCATCAGGCGTCACCTCGCGACGGCTTGCTGGTGATGTAGACCCCGTCCTGGAAGACGCGGGTGTCCTTGTCGTTCACGCGGGTCAGCTGCTCGATGTCGGCGGCCGTCTGGCCAACCGCCTCGATGTCGCTGCCGCGGAGCGTCACGTCCTCGCCGTCCACCTCGACCTCCGTGTCGCCGCGGACGGGCGTCCGCCGGGGGGACTTCTCGCCGAGGAAGTTCGAGATGACGACCTCGCCACCTTCGACCTTCACCTGCATCGGGAAGTGGGAGTAGAAGACCTCCATCGTGTACTCCCAGCCCTCGGTCACCCCGTGGAACATGTTCCGCACGTGGGACTCGAACGTGCCGGCCGTGGCGTTGGTCTTGGCGTCCTCCTCGTCCGAGGTGATGACGACCTGACCGTCCTCGACGGCGACGTCGATGTCCGGGTACCAGAGCTTGCGCGTGACGCTCCCGTTGGGCCCCTCGACCGTGAGGTCGAGCCGGTCCATCGAGGCGTCCACGTCCTCGGGTACGTCGATTTCGATGCGTGTTGTCATTGTCAGTATACGTAGGCGATAACCTGGCCACCAACGCCGGCCTCGCGGGCCTCGTAGTGGGACATGACGCCCTGCGAGGTGGTGACGACCAAGGCACCGTAGTCACGGGCGGGGAGGAATCGTTTCTCCCAGCGCTCGAACTCGTCGGCGCCTGCCGAGTAGCGCGGCTTCACCGCGCCACACTGGTTGATTGCTCCCTTCAGTTCGACCTCGAACAGGCCGGCCTTCCCGTCGTCGACGTACTGGAAGCCGTCGACGTACCCGCGGTCGTAGAGGACCTCGAGCACGGAGCCGATCTCGTTCGAGGCGGGCTCGACCTCATGCGTCAGGTGGCCGACTCGCTCGGCGTTGTCGATGCCGGACAGCGCGGCGGCCAGTGGATCGTTTCCTGTCATCAGTTGTACTTCTCGAACCCCATACCGCGGGCGATCTCGCGGAAGCACTGCCGGCAGAGCCAGATGTCGTACTTGCCGACCAGGCCCTGCTCGCGACCGCACCGCTGGCAGGCCTCCTGCGCGCCGGTGCGCTTCGCGGCGTTCTCGCCGGTGGGTTCCTCGTGTTCTCCTTCGGTTTCGCTCTCGCTCATTCGTTGACCTCCGCGTCGAACTCGCTCTCGACGAACGCCACCGCGTCGGCCGCATCGAGGCGGTGGCGCGGCGGGATGTCGCTCGTTGCCTTGTCGCGCTTGCGGACCCGGTAGCCCGGCCGGACGAGGTTGACCGTCACGTCCAGCCCGTAGATACCGATGCTCGGGTCGTACTCCTGGCTCGGGAAGTCGGTGTGCTCCTCGACACCGAACGAGAAGTTCCCGAACTCGTCGAACTGGCTCGCCGACAGCTCGACGAGCGGCAGCGATGTCTCGAGGAACTCGCGGGCGATGTCGTCGCGCAGGGTCACCTTCGCGCCGATCGGGTCGCCCTCGCGGACGCCGAACTCGGCGATGGTGCCCTTCGCGGTCGTCCGGACGGGCTCCTGGCCAGCGACCTCCGCCAGGATCTCCTCGGCGTTGGCGAGCTCGCGCCCACCCTCGCCGACGCCCATGTGGACGACGACCTTCTCGATGCGCGGCTTGCGCATCTCGTGGAACTCGCCGCCCTCGGCTTCACTACTCATCGTCGCTCACCTCCTCGGCGTCGTCGGACTCGTCGTCCGTGCCCGCGTCCGCCTCATCCTCGTCGGTGGCGGTCACGTCGGGCTCGGCCTCGCCCTCGTCGTCGGTGAAGTTCTCGTCGATGACGACGACGTAGTCCTCGACCGTCTCGAAGCGGCCGTCGTCGCCCTCGATGAGGACGTTGTTCTTCGAGGAGCCGGGGGTGACCTGGATCTGGTCGATGCGGCCGATCTCGCCGGCGTGCGTGCCGCGGACGGCCGTGACCAGCGCACCCTCCTCGTACGGGAAGTGGGCCACGATGGACTTGTCGTCGTTCGAGACGACGACGGAGTCGTTCGGCGAGATCTGGTCGTCGCCGGACCGGAGCGTGGCGCCGTCGTGCAGCGTGAGCTGCGTGTGGCCGCCTGCCTCCTGGGTCTTGCCGACGACCTTGCCGAGGCGCGAGCCCGCGCTGTCGGCGTCGATGGCGGTCAGCGCGAGCCGACCACCCTCGTCGGGGAAGACGCGATAATGCTCGTCGCGCTCGGTGAACTCGAGGATGTCGAACATCCCGATGGGGCGCTCCTCGTCGGAGGCCGGCTGGCCGTTCACGAGCACGTTGTCCTGCTCGAGGGCGTAGCGGGTCTCCTTCCGGGAGTTCGCGTAGCCCAGCACGTCGCGGAGGACGATGAGCAGCGGGACCCCGCTCTCACCGTGCGGGCCGGCGTCGGCCTTGACGGTGTAGGCGGCGGTCTTGCGCTCGACGGGCCACGACTTCGGCACGGAGAGCCGTTTCTGGTGGCGCGTCATTCGTCGTCACCTCCCTCGGTCTGTTCCAGCCGCTCCTCGCGCAGGTCGTCCTCGAGGTCGAGGTCCGTCACGACGAGGTTGGACGCGTCGAGATCGCGGGGAACCTCCTCCCCGTCGGCCTTCTCGACGGTCACGTCCTCGACGTTGATGGTCGCCGACCGGAGGTCGACATCGACGACCTCGCCGGTCTCGCCGGCGAAGTCGCCACGCTGGACCTCGACGGTGTCGCCCGCGTTGACGCGGACGGACCGCTGCCCGTACTCCTCCCGGAGCTCCTCCGAGAGGTGGGCCCGGACCTGCTTCTGCTTCTCGTGGAGCGGCGCACGTCGCTGTCGTGTCCGCTGTTTGGATGGCTGCTTGCTCATACTATCATCGTCGCGGTGGACGCGATGGAGCCGAACCGCTCGGCGACTTCGCGTGCGATGGGGCCCTTGAGTTCGGTCCCGCGGGGGTCCTCGTTGTCGTCGACGACGACCGCCGCGTTATCCTCGAACTTCACGCGCGTCCCGTCGGGACGGCGGATGGGCTTGCGCTGCCGGATGATGACCGCAGGCAGGACCTGCCGTCGCATCTCCGGGGTGCCCTTCGTGACGGAGACGGTGACCTTGTCACCGAGCCCGGCCTTCGGATGCCGGTTCTTCGTGCCGGACTGGCCGGCCACGCTGATGACCTTGAGCTCGCGGGCACCGGTGTTGTCCGCACACCGGATGAGCGAGCCCTTCTCCAGGCCGGGCGTGACGTCGGCGTTGAGTGCCTCCATCAGTCGTCACCCTCCTTGATATCTATCACGACGTGGCTCTTCGTCTTCGAGAGCGGTCGTGTCTCTGCGATACGGACCGTGTCGCCGACCTCGACCTCGAGGCACGGCGGGTGGTGTGCGGATACCCGCGACCGGCGTTTCATCAGCCGGTCGTACTTGGGTACCGTCACGTCGTACTCCCGCTCGACGACGACGGTCTTGTCCATGTCTGTCGAGGCTACCTGTCCCTCGATGACCCCGCCCCGCACGGAGAGCTCCCCGTGGAAGGGACAGTTGGGGTCGGCACAGGCCGCCTCAGGTTCGGTTGCGTTCAGTCCTAGCGCCATATCGAATCACCTCTATGTTCGGTCCGTCGGGCCGGGCGGGCGACGAGTCGCTCGCCTGCCACGGTCACGAACGCGTCCTCGGCCTCCTGCACGCCACCGTGGCGTGCCGAGGCGTCATCGCTCGGGGTCGTGTCCGCGGGCAGGCGGAACTCGAACGTCGCCGCCGCCTTCGGGACCTGCCGCACGCTGGCCCCCGAGGCCTCGCTCGCGGCGCGGGGCGCCGCTCCGTCCGCACCACTGACAGCATCGCCGCTCTCGACGAGCAGCGTCCGCTCGGTCTCCTCGACCACGTGACCCGTGATACCGACGTACCCGTCGTGGGTGGCGTCGGCGACACGGACCGGCAGGCCGGTGAGTTCGTGGCGCGGCAGCGTCTCGGGGGTCAGCATCGTCACTCGTCAGCCTCCTCGTTCTGGATCGTCTTGATGCGGGCGATGGCCTTGCGGAGCTCCGGAATCCGTCCGGGGTTCTCCGGCGCACCACCGGCCGCCTGCACAGCCCGCGCGTTCAGGAGCTCCGTCTCGAGCTCGTCGAGCTCGGTCTCCCGCTCGGCGGGCGTCATGTCGCGGATCTCCTCGACGTGCAGGATGGTCATTCGTCGTCACCCTCCGCGTCGGTCTCGTCGGCGTCCGCCGACTCCGAATCGTCATCGTCCGCGGGAGCCTGCGCGCCCTCGTCGGCCTCGTCGGGCATCTGCTCCATCAGGTCGTCGGCCTCGTCCTCGACGGACTCCTCGAGCTCCTCGAGTTCGTCCTCGATCTCCTCGTCGGGCTCGACGGCCGGGGCGGGCTCCTCCTCGTCCTCGAGGACCTCCTCCTCGATGTCCGCCTCGTCGAGGGCCTCCTCCTCGGCGTCAGCGGCGTCGCCCTCGGTGGTCTCGGCGAGGTCCTCGGGCACCTCTGCCTCACCCTCGGCGACCTCACCCTCCTCGGGCTCGCCCTCGAGGAGTTCCTCGACGCTCTCGTCGGACTCCTCGATGTAGTCCTCGACCTCGACGTCCTCGTAGACCTCGAAGTCGTCGGGGAGCACGGCGTCGGGGCCGATGATCTTCACGTCGACACCGATGGTGCCGAGCTTCATCACGGCGACCCCCTGCCCGTGGTCGACCACGGTCTCGGCGGGCTCGCCGTTGTGCTTGATGTAGCCGCGGTTGAACTTCTCGACGCGCGAGCGGGCGCCCGTGACCTTTCCGCTCAGGACGATCTCGGCGCCCTTCGCGCCGGACTCCATGATGCGGTCGATGGTCGTGTGGCCGGCCTTCCGGAAGTACCAGCCACGTTCGAGCGCGTTCGCCAGCCGGTCGGCGACGATCTGCGCGTTGAGGTCCGGCTCGTCCACCTCCTGGACGTCGATCTGCGGGTCGTCCATGTCGAAGCGGGACTCGAGCTCGGACGTGATCTTCCGGATGTTCTTCCCGCCCTTGCCGATGACCATCCCGGGCTTCTCGGCCTTGAGGACGATCTGGGTCCCCATCGGGGTCTGGGCGACGTCCATGCCGCCGTAGCCCGCTCGGGACAGTTCGGACTGGAAGAACTCGTCGATCTGGGTCCGTTCGAGGCCGTTCTCGATGAACTGGTGTTCGTCTGCCATTATTCGGTCTCCTCCTGGGTCAGGATCATCTCGACGTCGACCTGCGGGGTGTTCCACTCGGAGGCGCGTCCGAACGCGCGGGGCTTGCGCCCCGGGGACTCGCCCACCTTGTGGGCGGCGACGTGCATGATGGCCATGGTCTCGCCGTCGAACCCCTGGTGGTCGGCGTTGCCGATGGCGTTCTCCAGCAGGTCGAGGAAGGCCTTGCTGGCCTTCTCCGGGTAGCGACCCGCGTCCCAGCCATCGATATCGTTGCGGTGACCGACCCCGGAATTGTGGGACTTGAACGGGACCGACGTCTCGCCGGCGATCACCTCTTCGAGGTAATCGATGGCGTCGCCGGCCGTCATGCCCTTGATCTCACGGGCGATCTCCTTGCTGTGCTTGTGGCTCATATGCCGCTCCCGGAGCATCGCTTTCGCCGTCGAGTCCGGGTCGGCGTCGACCGAGTAGCTGATTCCCATGGTTTACTTGAGGGGCACGAACTTCGAGGACCGGGTCGCGCCGATGCCGGCCTGGCCGTGTTCGACCGAGGTGCGGGTGAGGGTGAACTCGCCCAGGAAGTGGCCCAGCATCTCCGGCTCGACCAGGACGCGGTCGAACTCGTGGCCGTTGTACACCTCGAAGGTGAGACCGACCATCTCCGGGACGATCGGCATGTCACGCAGATGCGTCCGGAGCGGGTCGTTGGCCGTCGCTTCCTCCTCGGCCTCGCGGGCGTCCTCGAGCAGTTTCTGCTGCTCGGTCGTCAGCCCTCGGGTGATACTCCGCCGCTGGCGGGCGGGCAGCAGTTCGGCGACCTCCTCCAGCGACAGCTCCTGGAGCTCGTCGAGCGTGTGACCGCGGTACGTGAACTCCTCGTCCTTGTCGCGGCCGATCTGGTATTCGGAACTCATGATTTGTCTCGGCCCCCTTTGCCCCCGCGGCCCGTCCGCCGCGAGGAGATGTCACCGACCTTGCGTCCCGGCGGGGCGTTCCGGGAGATACTCTTCGGCTTGCCGGGGTGCTGGCGGCCGCCGCCACCGAACGGGTGGTCGACGGCGTTCATCGCCACGCCCCGGACGGTGGGGTACTTCCCACCGCGCGCTCGCATCTTGTGGTGCTTGTTGCCGGCCTTGACGAACGGCTTCTCCGTTCGACCGCCGCCGGCGACCACGCCGATGGTGGCGCGGCAATCCGGGCTGAGGCGTCGGACCTCACCGGAGGGAAGCTGGACCACGGCCGCGTTGCGGTCGTGAGTCAGCAGGTCCGCGCTGACGCCGGAGGCGCGCGCGAACTTCCCACCGTCACCGGGCTGGCGCTCGACGTTGCAGACCGGGACCCCTTCCGGGATCTCGGCCAGCGGGAGCGTGTTCCCCGGTGCCACCTCGGCGGAGACGCCGAGCTGGAGCGTGTCCCCGACGGCGATGCCCTCGGGGGCGAGCACGAGCCGGCGGTCGCCGTCCTCGAACTGGATGTCCGCGACGGGCGCGCTGCGCGCGGGGTCGTGCTCGATGCCGACGACCTCCCCGGAGATCACGTCGCCGTCTTCGACCTTCCGGTGGGAGAGGTCGGCCTTGTAGCGGTGCGAGGGCGCACGGAACGTGGGGGTACCGCGCCCACGCCGCTGGCCCTGGATACGACGCCCCATCTAGAACACCCCCACGCGGGACGCGACGTCCTGTGCGTCGTCGTCCTCGTGAAGCGTGATGGTCGCCTTCTTGTGGCCCTTCATCGTGTTCTGGGTGTTGACGTTCGTGACGCGCACGTCGAAGCGCTCCTCGACGGCGGCCGCGATCTCGTCCTTGTTCGCGCCCATGTCACAGACGAACTCGAGCTTGTTCTCGAAGTCCATCTTGTTCATGGCCTTCTCCGTGACGAGCGGGTGCTTGACGACGTCCTTGCTCATCGGTCGGCCACCTCCTCGATGGCGGACTCGGTGAACAGCGTCAGGCGGCCCGGATGCGTACCGGGCGCGAGGTCCTCCGCGTTGACCTCGTCGGCCGTCGCGACATCGACGCCCGCGAGGTTGCGGGCGGCGCGCGAGGGCTCCTCGCTGGTCACGACGAGCACGGACTTGGGCTGCTTGTACTTCCGGCCGCGGCCCTTGCCCTTGCCGGCGCGGACCGAGCGGCCCTCGTCGGCGCGCTCGACGTCGGCGGCGACGCCGAGTGCCTCCAGCACACCCAGGGCCTCCTGGGTCTTCTGCAGGTCCTCGAACTCGTCGGAGACGACGAGCGGGAACGCGATGTCCTCGTCGAAGTCGTGGCCACGGTCGGCGACGAGGTCGCCGTCCGTGGTGGCCGCCAGCGCCGAGCGAACGGCGAGCTGGCGCTCCTTGTCGTTGATGTCGAGCGTGCGGTCCTTCTCGGCCTTCGGCGGGTGCGCCGGGCGCCCGCCCACCGTCTGGGGGACGCGCTTGGCGACGCCGTTCTGCCGGGGGACGTGCGCCATCCCGCGGCCGGAGCCGGGGGACTCGGCGGGCGTCCGCAGGCCCGCGAACTCGTCGGTACCGTAGTCCTGTCGTCGGTTGGCCTGGGCGGCGAGCACGGCGCGCTTGATGAGGTCCGGTCGGTGGACCGTCTCGAACACGTCCGGCAGCTCGAGGCTGCCAGCGTCCTCGCCGTCCAGGTCGCGTACTGTTGCTTCCATGATCTATCCCTGGTTGGATTCCGTGGAGACGTACCGCACCTCGGGGTCGAGGGGCGGCTGCTTCGTCGCGCGGACCGCGGGGCGGAGACGCAGGAGGCGCTTGTTCGGGCCCGGAACGGAGCCCTTCACCAGCGCGTACGACCCGTCGACCTCGCCGTAGTTGACGAAGCCGCCGTCCGGCGCCATCTCGCCCTCGTCCAGCGCGAGGAGTCGCTTGTTCAGTTCCGTCCGCTGGCTGTACCCCATCTGGCCCTGCTGCGGGACCGTCGAGCGGACGCGGGAGGGGTTCCACGGACCGAGGTTGCCGATGCGTCGGCGCCACCCCTGGCGTGCGTGCTTGCCCTTCCGCTTCTGGACGCCCCAGCGCTTGACCGGGCCCTGGGTGCCCTTGCCCTTCGTGACGCCCGAGATGTCGGCGTACTCGCCGGCACGGAAGACGTCGGTCACGTCGTGTGCGCCACCCTCCTCGAGGAGGTCCATGGCGAACTCGACGCGCGCGTCGACGGACGGGCCGCCGACACGCGTCTCCATGACATCCGGGGTCGTCTTCGGGACGCTCGGGAGCTCACCGGGGACGGTGTGCGTGATGAGGCGCACGTCGTCCACGCGGCCCTCGTCGAGGGCCGTCTGGAGGTCCGAATCGTCCATCTCGTCCGGAGCGGAGACCGCACGCGAGAGGTCGTCGTGACGGTTCTCGGCGTCGGCCCACACCTCGGTGATCGGTCGCTGTCCGTACGGCGTCGACTCGTAGGCTCGCAGGGCGGCCGCCCGGACGGGCGGCGTCTCCACGACCGTCACGGGGACGGTCTCCTCCATCCCCTCGCGCGGGGAGTCGGGTTCGTCGTTGATCATGACGACGTGGGTCATACCGGCCTTGTAGCCGGCGAAGCCCTGAATCGCGGGCTGGTCGCCGTCGTCCGGCCAGGTCGAGATGCGAGGCACCTCGCTGTCCGTCCGCGACCGGGGGCTGTACCCCATCGAGCCCTTGCGTGGTCTGCTCGGTTGTGGCATGTGTTGTGTTCCTCTGTCTGCTGTCTGGTGGGCGTCTCGCGTGGGGTACGACGATGGCCTGTATCGCCACCTGACGCGCGAATACCGCGCGCAGGCGTCCCTCGTCGCACCGTGGAACTCGACGCCCCCGAACCCCCTACCGCCGGGGGAGACGCAGGGGCGAGAGCGACGCGAACATCGCCTCTTCCGTTCGCACCGTCTCGCTTCCCTGGTCGGGGACCGTGTTGAGCCAGAGGTCGAACCGCGGGTCGCGCGGTTCGTTGTCGGTGGCGACAGCCGCCTCGTCGGCGGATGCGCCGTCGTCGGTGTCGGTGTGGCCGGCCACGGCCACGGTACCAGTCTCACTCGGAGTCGCCTCGCGCGCCGCATCCTCGATGTCGAGGATGGCGGGGAGCCCCCGTTCGGGAGCCCCGAAAGCCACCGTCCAGCCGCCGGCCGACTCGCACTCCCCGCGAAGGGAGTCGAGCCGGGCGACGGTGAGCCGCTCACCGAAGCGCGACGCGGCGATACGGACGCCGGCGTCGGCCCGGGCGAGCGTGGTGGCCAGGTCCGCGCGTTCGACGTCGAACCCCGGCTGGGGTTCGTCGACGAGCTTCGCGCGGACCGGTTCGCGTGAGGAGACCCTGATAGTCACGCGTTCTCCCTCGCGCGGAACCGCCATTCCTGGCGGGACCGGCAGGGAGATCGGGTGTTGCAGGCCGCAATTGACCCGGACGCGCTCCTCAGGTCCGACCTCGGTCACGATGCCCTGTCTTGACGACCCCGAACCGTTCGATCCGGAGCCGGTCTGTGCACCCAGGTGGAGCGGCGGCAGCACGCCCGCGTACTCCAGTTCGCTCCGCCTGCCCCAGGCCTCCTTTCGGAGGTAGGGGGCCGTGGCGGCGTACGCGAGTACGGTGTGCACGAACCCGCCGTCACCCCAGCTGGCGTCACGCTCCCCGACGGGGTCGGGGTAGACGACCAGCCGGTCGACCCGGAAGACCGCCGCCGCGCGGGCGACGGTGCCGAGTTTGCGGGTCGCAGCCCGCTTGTCCTCGGCTTCCCGGACCAGTGACGACGGCACGAGCACGCTGCGTGTCATGCCGTGGCGCTTCCACGCCGGGCCACTAGACTGTGCCGGTCGTACCGAATCCGCGCATAAAAGGATAGTGTTTCTACACGGCGTCTGTGGCCGTCTCGCACGGGTTTCGCCGTGGGAACGCGTGTCGTGGTGGCGGTAAACGGTGCCGGAAGATGGGTGTGTCGGTCGTGTGGTTCGCGGGCACCCGGAAGATGCTGCAACCCTCTCGGGACCCTCGACCGCTCGAACGACGACAGCGACCGAAAGGAGTTCCCCAACGACAGCGACCGAAAGGACACCGACGAGCAAAGGACACCGACGAAGCCCTCGCGCGCTCAGGGGCCCGCGACTCGCTGCGGTCCTCGGTCGCTCACTCCGTTCGCTCCCTGTGGTCCTTGCGTCGCCGGGGGCCCGCTGAGCGCGCTCGCCCTTCGATTCCGCCAGGGCGTCGATGTGTCACGGTCAGGTCGCCCTGCCCTTCCCCGAGTCGCGCGGGCCTCCCTTGCGGTCGGCCACGCGCTCCCGGCCCGTGGACTGCCGAGAATCGCGCAGCACCGTCAGTCCGATGGGCGCGCGCTGGCGCTCCGGCTCCGGCTTCCGTGAGCGAGTTCATCTCGCGAGCACCACGCCGGAGCCGGAACGCCGGCACCGCGCGAGGGCTTCGGAGGAGGCTCCTGACGAACAGAACTCGAGGAACATCGTCTAGAATCGGATTGTAATTGGAGAACGGCGGCATAAGTAGTTAGTAAATCTATTAAATGGTGTATAACAGTATTCTCCGGTATCCGCCAATCGCATGTAGCCACCCCCCGAACGTCCACCCGTCTATGCGAGTCGTACGCGGGCGCGCGGCGGACATCGAGGAGGACCGGGCTGTCACGGAGCATCTGGTCACCGATGCCGCCGAGACCGGCGTGCCCGCGGTCCGGGTCTGGACCCCCCATCGGCAGGTCGCGTTCGGGCGGCGCGACGCGCGGGAGCCGGGCTACGAAGGGGCGCGCGCGGCCGCCCAGGACCACGGCTACCCGCCCCACGAGCGCGAGACCGGCGGGCGTGCAGTCGCCTACACGGGGAACACGGTCGCGTTCACGCGCGTCGAACCCATCGAGGAACTCCGAACGGGCATCGAGGAACGCTACGACGAGGCCGTCGCGCTCGTGAGAGCCGCGCTGGCCGACTGTGGCGTCGACGCCGAGCGCGGCGAACCGCCGGATTCGTTCTGCCCGGGCGCACACTCGCTGTCGGCCGACGGGAAGCTGTGTGGCATCGCCCAGCGCGTCGGCGGGGGCGTCGCCCGCGTCGGCGGCATCCTCGTCGTCCACGACCACGAAGCGGTCGCCACCGTGTTGACACCCGTGTACGACGCGCTGGGGGTGCCGTTCGACCCGGCGACCGTGGGGAGCATCGCGCGAGCGCGCGGGATCTCACCTGACGCCGTGGACCCCGAGGCGGTCGCCCGGACGCTGGAACACCACCTCGTCGGGAACGCCACGACCACCGTCGAACAGCTCGACTGAGGGGCTGCTGTCATCGACCGTGCGGAACCGCCACCGACCGAACGAGAGCACGACTGACCGCGGATGCCGAGACGCCCCACACCTGACGGTTCGTCGCCGAGCATGGCGCCGACGCCGTCCGCTTCGAGCACCACACCGCGAGCGTGGCGGCCGTCGGGTTTATTGCCGGTCGTGCAGGACATCATAGCATGGATTCCTCCGGCCACGGCAGTCGCGGTACCACGAACGGGTCCGAGGTCGGCGTGACCTGGTTCCTGAAAGTCGCGCTGCTCTTCGCCCTCATCCTCGCGGTCGCGCTCGGTCTCGGCATCGGCCTCGGCGTCATCCCCGTCGGCCTCTGAGACGGCGGGACGACCGTCCGGGCCGCCGTCCAGCACGACTCACCCCCCATATGCCTACTTTCTTGAGGACGCCACGAGAGGCAAGCGTATGCTCGGACCACTCCGCCGACATCCGCTCGCGACGGGCGGACTCCTGCTCGGCGCGGTCGCCGCCGCCGGTTCGCTCGCCGACTCACGCCTCGACCCCGTCGGCTGGCACCCGCCCGACCCGCCCCCGATGGCGGGCGCACTGGAGCCGGACCACGCGCTGGCCGACGCCGACCGCGTGCTGACCGCCGACGGCCCGGAGGACACCGCGTTCGATGCCGAGGGGCGGTGCTACACCGGCGCCGACGACGGCGTCGTCTACCGCACCGTCGAACCAGTCGATGGCCGCACGGACTGCCCGGTCGAACCCTTCGCCCGCGTCGGCGGCCGGCCGCTCGGCCTCGTCTTCGAGGACGGTATCGACGAGGGCGACCCGGGGTCGGACCTCATCGTCGCCGCCGAGGACGCCGGCCTCGTGAGCGTCTCGCCCGACGGCGACGTGGAGACGCTCACCGACAGCGCCGCCGGCCAGCACACCCAGTTCGCCGACGACCTCTACGTCCACGACGGCGTCGTCTACGTCACGGACGCGACGGTCCACGAGATCTTCCAGGACGAACTGTTCGAACTGCAGGACACCGGCCGCCTGCTGAGCTACGACCTCGAAACGGGCGAGACGACGGTCGAGCTGACGGGACTGGGCTTCGCCAACGGCGTCGCGCCCGGCCCCGACGGGGAGTCGCTGCTGGTCAACGAGACCTCGCGCTACCGCATCCGCCGCTACTGGGTCGAGGGTGACCGCGCCGGCGAGGACGAGGTGTTCGTCGACAACCTCCCCGGCTACCCCGACAACGTCGACGTGGCCAGCGAGGGTGGCTACTGGGTCGCCATCCCCAGCCTGCGCGACGAATCGCTGGAGGCGCTCCAGCGCCGTCCGTGGGTGAAACGACAGCTCGGCAAGCTGCCCGAGTCCGTCCTCCAGCAGGTCAGCGGCGACGCGTACGGGCTCGTCCTCCGCGTCGACGCGTCCGGTGAGGTCGTCGACTCGCTCCATGACCCCGCGGGCGGCGTCTTCGGCGTCACCTCCGCGACGGAGTACGACGGCGACCTCTACCTGGGCTCGCTGTTCAACGACTACGTCTACCGGTACGAGCTGTAGTCGCGCAGAGGACAGAGTCGGGCGTCCTCGTAGCACATATAGTTCGAATACTACTCATTTGCATATTGTACGAGTCAGATTCCGCTGATTGGATCTTCTCGTTGTGAGCCAAGGACATAGAACATCAAATGAACGGCCAGGATTCGAATCAGCTCAGAGGCTGAAATCCCCCATACACGGCTGTTTCAGACGCGAAACACGCAGCTCACCGTGCTGTTCCTCCGCGAACTCCGCGAACAACAGCAGGTCGAGCAGGCCACGTTCCTCGTTGATGCTGCACCGACACTCGCCAGCGCCCTCGACCGACTCGGCTTGCGATTTCAGACGGTTCGCCACGGACATCGGAACAGCGTCGAACGTGTCTTTAGAGAGGTGAAACGACGAACCTCCTCGTTCTCAAAATACGTTCAGCAACGCGTCGCTCTGCTCAGCTGAGTCGTGGCTGCAAACCTTCGCCGTCTGGTGGAATCGATGCCAAACTTGACACGACGCGCCCGAAGTACCTCGCGCTGGGCGTCGACCGCGACGATCGCTAGCATACGTACCGCACCACCGACGAGACGATTCTCGTGACCGACGGCGACGGCCTCTGTCACGTCGAGCGACTGCACGGCCGTCCGGTTCGGCACTGGGTCGCCTACGTCGACGACGGCGTCGGCTGGCAGGACCACCCCGACGCGAGCCCGGGGCGGGGCTGGCTGGAGGCGGTCGCGGCATGACCGACGCGCTGGCCCGCTGTCTCGGCTGTGGTGCCGAGTTCGACAGCGTCCGGGCGCTATGCCGCGGTACTGCCCACGCCGCCGACTGCGAGGAACCGGGCGAGGTGTTCGCGTGACCGACCCCGAGCCCGACCAGGAGTTCGTTCGCGCTCGCGTCCGGAAGGCGTCGC
>Ga0207757_100827_pt1 | contig 16792 bp, 19 predicted proteins | sample A23P3SouthBayCA_2_FD_187752 | JGI IMG/M metagenome (GOLD analysis project Ga0207757, IMG submission 187752) | Aerobic enrichment media microbial communities from Eden Landing Ponds, California, USA - A23 P3 (2) (SPAdes) | ecosystem: Environmental > Aquatic > Marine > Unclassified | place...
CGACCAGGGCGCGCTCTGGGGCAGCCACCCCATCCTCGCGCTCGACGTCTGGGAGCACTCCTACTACCACGACTACGGTCCGGCCCGCGGCGACTTCGTCGACAACTTCTTCCAGGTCGTCGACTGGGAGGAGCCGAGCGCCCGCTACGAGCAGGCCGTCGAACTCTTCGAGTAAGCGCACGCGGCAGTCGCGACGCGACGACCCGGCCGACCCGACATTTCTTTCGACCCTACCCGACCAGTGGTGACACCGCGTGTCGACCGGCCGCTCGGCTGCCTGTTTCGATAATCCAACCAGACGGTACAAGCCCACCGGCAGCGTACGGCCGACATGACACGGAGAATGCTCACGCGCCGCCGCCTCGTCGTCGCCGCCGCGGGAACGCTGACGGCGGCCCTCGCCGGCTGTGCCGGCGGGACGGACGACGCGGCAGAGGAGACGCCCACGGCCACGACGACGGCCACCCCGACCGAATCGTCGGCCGCCCTCACCGACCCCGCGTCCGTCCCCGAGGACGCGTCGTGCGCCGTCTGTAACATGATGCCCGCGAAGTTTCCGGACTACAACGCCCAGTTGACCGTCGAGGCGGGCGACCGCGTCTTCTTCTGCTCGTCGGGCTGTTTCGCCGCGTACTACGTCGACCCCGGTCACTTCGAATCGGCCCACGAGGGAGCGACGTTCGCGGGGCTCTGGGTCCACGACCACGAGACGAAGGAGCTGATCGACGCGCGGTCGGCGTGGTTCGTCCGCGAGACGAACGCCGACCGGGTGGCCGATCCGATGCAGCGGAATCCGCTCCCCTTCGCGGCCGAGAGCGACGCACAGGCGTACGTCGACGAGTACGACGACCTCTCCGAGTCGGACATTCTCCGCCTGACCGACTTCGACATGGATCTGGCGACGTTCTACCGCGGCCGCTTCTTCGAGTAGGTCCGGTACCGTTTACGCCCCCGACGCTCTATCCGTCCCTATGCCCCGACCCAAAGAGTCGTTCGACGGCATCTACCCCTGTGACTTCTACACGCCCGAGGAGCTGCTCGACCCCGATCAGATGTACACTATCTACGAAATCGCGCGTCTGCTCCAAGGCTTGGAGCCCGACGCCGACATCGACGAGGGAACCGAGGCCGTCCTCGTCGACTGGGCGGTGCCGTGGGTGATGAAAAACGCCGACGGCCTCGTGATCGGCGAGCCGCCGACGGAGGACGACCCCGGCTACTACGGGCTGAAAGAGGACTAGCGTCGCGGTCGACCGTCGATTCGCGACCGGCGCGTCGGCCGCTACGCGAACCGCCGCGCCGCCTGCCCCGCGCGCTCGATGGTTTCGTACGCGCCGTCGGTCACGCTCGGCCCGTGGCCAGTGTGGAGTTCCGCGAGGTCCGGATCGACGAGGTCGAGGAGGGCGTCGATGCTCCGGATCAGCGTCTCGCGGTCGCCTTCTTCCAGATCCGTCCGCCCGAAGGCGCCGTCCGCGAACACCAGATCGCCCGCGAAACACACCTTCGCGACCGGGGCGTAGAGGCAGACGTGGTCGTCCTTGTGCCCGGGCGTGTGGCGGACGCTGAAGTCGTGATCGCCCAACTGCACCGTCCCGCCGAGTTCGGCGTCGACGGCGGGATGGCCGGGGTCGTAGCCCCCCGTCTCGACGCCGAAGGCCGACCGGACGGCGTCGACGTTGCCGACGTGGTCGCGGTGGGTGTGCGTGAGGACGACGGTGTCGAGGGTGTCGACCCGTTCTTCCACCGCCCGTACCACGTCGAAGTTGGCGCCGGTGTCGACGAGGGCGGTGCGTTCGCCGGTCACGAGGAAGACGTTGCTGGTGAACGCCTGTACGCCGGCGGCGAGGTTCTCGATGTCGGTCATGCCCTTCCCTATCGGCGCCGGAGGCTTGACCCTGTCCAATACGTTTCGGTGCGTCGGCGACGCCCCGTTCGAGGCGGCGATGGCGGACATCGAGGCCACCTTCGCCGTCGGGGGCGGGAGCCAGTCGGCGATTCGAGCGGTGATCGAATCCGTCCGCGCTCTGGTCGGCGAGTGGTGCGCCGTCACGTTCGAACACTCCGAGGAACACACGAAAGGGCGGAAGAACCGGCTGGCACCCTGACTCGGCACCGCTCACCGTCGGTCAAAACGTGTCGGTGCCACGACTTATTTCCGTCTCGGTGTGGTACTCCTCCTCATGGCCGACCGCCCAGTTACGACCGGCGAGACGTACGTCGTCACCATCGACGAACTCGGCTCGGAAGGCGACGGGGTGGGTTACGTCGACGACTTCGCGGTTCTCGTCGACGACGCCACCCTCGGCGAGACGGTTCAGGTCGAGATAACCGACGTGGGGGCGAACTTCGCCCGCGGCGAAGTCGTCGACGCCGAGTTCGGCCTCACCTGAGACGGCCGGCTGTGCGTCGAAACGGTCACGGCCGATAGTACGACCCGATCCGAACGCCTTTCCACCCCGCCACCCCACGCCCGGCCATGCGCCTCACCTTCCTCGGCACCGGGAGCGCCATGCCGCTTCCGGACCGGGCCCAGACCGGCCTGTTGCTCGAACGCGACGACCGTCGCCTGCTGGTCGACTGCGGCGCGGGCGTCCTCCACCGTCTCGCCGCCACCGACCCCGGCTACGAGGGCGTCTCGACCGTCCTCCTGACACACCTCCATCTCGACCACGTCGCGGACCTCCTGCCCCTGCTGAAGGCACGGTGGCTCGCCGGCGACGACCACCTCGAAATCGTCGGTCCCGGTGGCACGAAGGCGCTCGTCGACGACCTGTTCGACGCCTTCGACTACCTCGACGGCCGCGTCGACGTGCGGATTCGGGAGGTGGGCGCCCACGACTTCTCGGTCGCGGGTTTCGACGTGTCGGCTCACGAGACGCGTCACTCGGTCGACGGCCTCGCCTACCGGTTCGGGGGCGACGAGGGCGACCTGACGATCAGCAGCGACACCGAGGCGTTCGAGGGGCTGGCCGCCTTCGCGGACGGGTCGGCGCTCTTCGTCCACGACTGCTCGTTTCCGGACGACGTGGACGTGTCGAACCACCCGACGCCGTCGAAACTCGGCGACGCCCTCGCGGGCCACGACTACGGCCGCGTCTACCTGACTCACCTCTACCCGCACACGGAGGGGCGCCACGAGGAGATGCTGGCCGCCGTCGAGGCGCGGTACGACGGTGACGTGCGCTTCGCTCGGGACGGGTTGCGGGTGGAGTGTTAGCGTCTCCGCCCCGCTAAATCACGTCGTCCGGATCGTGTTCGGCCGCCATCCGTCGCGCCTCGGCGGCGTACGCCTCGCGGTCGGCCGCGTCCGTCGTGCCGAGGTTTTCCGGGTTGGCGTCGACGGCCGCCGTCGTGTCGCGGGCGTCGCTGAACGAGGTGAGCGCGCGCTCCTTCCGGAAATACTGCCTGCCGTCCGGCGTGGCGTAGGTGAGGATGATGAGGTTCTGTTCGTCGTCGGAGTAGGTGCGTTCGACGAGCCAGACGCGGACGGTGCTGTCGCCGTCGCCCTCGGTCGACATACGGCGGCGTAGGCGCGCCCAGGGCTTGAATCCGGAGGCTCCGTTACGCCGCCCGGCCCCGGTTCAGCTCGGCCGACCCGTCCCCGTCGATCACCACGTCCAGTTGATTGAACCACTCGGTCGACTGGAACGCCGTCGCGATTACGGGGTCGCCGTCGAGGCGGACCGTCACTCGGTAGCGGCCGCGCCGCCACGGCGTCGTCCCGAGTTCGGCCACGTCGCCGGGCGCCACCTCGACGGTGTTCGCCACGCGGAGTCGGTCGTCGTGGGCGAGCCACACCGTCACCGTGTGCGCCGTATCGTCCTGATTGACCGCGAGCATCGTGATCGGATCGCCGGGGCCGCCGGTACAGCCGGCGAGCGGGAGCGTCCCGAGGAGACCGAGGAGGCGACGCCGGTGCACGGTCAGTCGATCCGTGTACCCGGTTCGCCACCCGAGAGGAACGCTTCGAGGCCGTCGGCGCCGAAGACGTAGGCGGGAGCGTCCAGATCGAGCAGGGTACGCACCTTGCCGGCCATGCCGCCGGTCACGTCGGTCGCGTCGCTGCCGCCGAGGGCGTCGGCGACGGCGGCGAAGTCGTCGATGCGGTCGATCACGTCGCCGTCCGCGTCGTAGACGCCGTCGACGGTCGAGCAGAGGCCGATCCGGTCGGCGTCCAGCGCCTCGGCGAAGCGGACCACCACCTCGTCGCCGGAGATGATCGTCGTGCCCCGACCCTCGTGGGCGATCACGTCGCCGTGGCTGACGGGGACGAACCCCTCGCCGAGCATCGTCCGCACGGCGGGGAGCGGCATATCGAGCGTGGCGTCGGCGTCGCGCCCGCCCGCCGAGAGCGGGTGGACGGGCAGGGCGGGTACGTCGCGGTCTTGCAGGCGCGAGAGGACGAACCGGTTCAAGGTCGTCATCGAGCCGTGGATTTCGAGGGCGGCGCCGGCGTCCGTGGTTCCGTCCGCGACGCTCACGCCGTGTTTTTCGGCGTAGTGGTGGCCGAAACTGCCGGCGCCGTGGACGAGCGCGAGGTCTGCGGTGGCCCCGCCACCGACGGCGGCGGCGATTGTGTCCGTCGCCGCCGACAGCGCCGCGTCGTCTAACGTCTCCGCGCGCTCCTTGTCGGTGATGAGGCTCCCACCGAGTTTGAGCACGGTCGTCATTCTAGCCTCCGGACGCCGTCGGTCGTCAGTTCGGCGCGGAACGCCTCCTCACAGCCCGGCGTGAAGCGAAGCGCCGTCAACGTCTCGGGCGTGGGGTCGAGCGCGGCGATACAGCCGCCGCCGCCCGCGCCGGTGAGTTTCGCGCCGTGCGCGCCCGCCTCCCGTGCCGACCACACCATGCTGTCGAGCGAGCGCGAGGAGACGCCGAGCGACTCCAGCAAGCCGTGGTTGAAGTCCATCAGCTTCCCCACTTCCGCGATTCGGTCCTCGACCGGCACGTCGGCCTCGGGGGCGTCGGGGTCGGGGTCGAGGAGGCGTTCGCCGGTGCGGACGATGTCGCCGATGGTGGCGAGCGTATCGTCCGCGAAGTCGTACCGCTCTTTGAGCGCGCGGACGCCGGCGACGAGTTCGCCGGTGTCGCCCGCGCCGCCGTCGAAGCCGATGACGATGGGGAGGTCCGGCGCCTCGATGCGCCGGCAGTCGTCGCCCTCGACGCGGACGGCGCCGCCGACGGCCGAACAGAAGGTGTCCGCGCGCGACGCTTGCCCGTCCTGCACCTCGGCCTCGGCGCGGTAGGCGCGGTCCGCGACTTCCTCGGGCGAAAGCGGCCGCCCGAGTTCGCGCGTCGCGGCGTCGATGCCGGCGACGGTCACCGCCGCGGACGACCCCAGTCCGGCGCCGAGCGGAATCTCGCTCTCGACGGTGATGTCGAAGCCCGCGTCGGGCGCGTCGGCGGCGTCGCGCGCCTGTTCGACCGCGGCGTCGATGTAGCCCATCGCCGCCTCGACCAGCGACGCGGGCACGTCCACGTCGGGCCGGTCGTCGGTCGATCCCGCGTACTCGACGGTGAAGCCGTCGAGGCTGAGGTCGGACGCCGAGACGCGGACGTGGTCGTCGTCGCGGGCCTCGACGCTGACCGTCGCTCGTCGCTCGATGGCACAGGGGATGGCGGGTTCGCCGTAGACCACGGCGTGCTCGCCGAAAATGTACACTTTGCCCGGTGCGCTCGATACCGTCATAGGCGTGTTATTCCGCGGCCGTCGCTTAAGCGGTCCGGATGTTACGCCTCGTCTTCGTCGAGTGCTTCGAGTTCGTCGAGTTCCTCGCTGCCGCCGAGGACCTTCTTCACGACGACGACGACGAGCGCGAGAACGAGGAGGACGAGGAGGAGCTTGCCGGCTTTGCGGCCGGGACAGCCACAGCCGCCGTCTCCCTCGTCCGCATCCTCGGCTTCCGGTTCGGTCACGCCGGAGGGCTCGTCGCCGATGGTCGCGGGACCGATCTGAACCGTGCCGTCGCCGAGGTGGAGTTCGAGGAGGGTGAACTTCTTGTCTGCCATACTGATCGTAGGCCCACGGGAGACTTTACGGTTGTGTCTCCGCGAGGCCAGCACAACCCACTTGGTCGTCCGCGCCCTTCCTCCGTCGATGGATCGGGCCGACGAGGACACTACGTCGCTGGCCGGCGTCGACGACGAGGTGGCCGCCGAAGCCGACGACACCGACGTGCTCTCCCTCCTCGACCCCGCCGTCCGCGAGTGGTGGGTCGACCAGTTCGGCGCTTTCGTCCCCGAGAACGGTGGGTTCTTCACGCCACCCCAGCGCGAGGCCATTCCCCTCGTCCACGAGGGGGAGAACGCGCTGATCTGTGCGCCGACGGGCAGCGGCAAGACGCTCGCCTCCTTCACCGCCATCATCAACGAACTGTTTCGCCGGGAGCGCAACGGGGGGCTGGAGAACGCGGTGTACTGTCTCTACGTGTCGCCGCTGAAGGCGCTCGCCAACGACGTGCACCGGAATCTGGCGGAGCCGCTCTCCGGCATCCGCGAGCGCCTCGCGGACCGCGACGAGTCGACGGAGGTGCGCCACGCCACCCGCCACGGCGACACCGACGACGCCACCCGCCAGCGGATGCTCACCGAGACGCCACACGTCCTCAACACGACGCCGGAGACGCTCGCCATCCTGCTCAACTCGCCGAAGTTTCGGGAGAAACTGCGGAGCGTCGAGTACGTCGTCGTCGACGAGATTCACGCACTCGCGGCGAACAAACGCGGCACGCACCTCTCGGTGTCGCTGGAGCGACTCGAAGCGCTCGCGGACGGCTCCCCGACCCGCATCGGCTGTTCGGCGACGGTCGAACCGCTGTCGACGATGGCGGACTTCCTCGTCGGCCGTGAGGGTGGCGAGCCCCGCGACTGCGAAGTCGTCGACGCCCGCTTCGCCCGCGAGTTCGACCTCGAAGTCGACTGCCCGGTCGACGACCTCGTCGGGACGCCGAACGACGCGGTCCGGAGCCGCTTCTACGAGCACCTGCACGACCTGATCGCCGCCCACACCAACACGCTGGTCTTCACGAACACGCGGTCGGGCGCCGAGCGGACGCTCCAAGCGCTCCGCGAGCGCTTCGATTACGACGACGCGAACTCGGCCTGTCACCACGGCAGTCTCTCGGCCGACCGTCGACACGCGGTAGAGGACGGCCTCAAGCGCGGCGACTTCGACGTGGTCACCACCTCGACAAGCCTCGAACTCGGCGTCGACATGCCCCACGTGGATCTGGTGGTGCAGGTCGGGTCGCCGAAGTCCGTGGCGGCGCTCCTCCAGCGGGTCGGCCGCGCGGGCCATCAGGTCGGGCAGGTGGTCGAGGGGCGGGTGATCGCCCTCGACCGCGACGACCTCGTGGAGACGGCAGTGATGGTCCGCAAGGCAGAGTCGGGGTTCGTCGACCGCGTGTTCGTCCCCGAGAACGCCTACGACGTGGCCGCCCAGCACGTCTACGGGATGGCGATCAACGGCGTGCGGCGCGAAGCCGAGGTGAAGGCGACGCTCCGCCGCGCCTACCCCTACCGCGACTTCTCGGACGACCAGTTCGAGACGCTCGTGCGCTACCTCACCGCCGACTACGAGGGGCTAGAGGAGCGAAACGTCTACGCGAAGGTGTGGCGGGACACGAACGACCCGCCGGACGGCGAGCACCACTACCCCGACTTCGACGTGGGCGAGCGCCTGATCGGCAAGCGCGGCCGCCTCGCACGGGTGATCTATCTGACCAACGTCGGCACCATCCCCGACTCCTTCTCGTGTGACGTGTTCGTCCGGGGTGGGGACGAGTGGGTGGGCGAACTCGACGAGGACTACCTCGACACGCTCGACCCGGGCGACGTGTTCGTCATCGGCGGCGAGCGGTTCACGTTTCGCTATCGCCGCGGGTCGAAGGTGTACGTCGACCGGACGGGCGAGCGCCCGACGGTGCCGTCTTGGTACTCCGAGCGCCTGCCGCTCGCGTCCGACCTCGCCCGCGAGATACTGGCGTTCCAGCGTGACCTGCTGGACCGCCTCGACTCGGGCGGTGCCCCCGGCGTTCGCGTCTGGCTCCGCGAGGCGCCGCTCTCGGAGCGAGCGGTGCGCGCGCTCACCCGCCTCTACGACCAGCAGGTCGCCTTCGCTGGCCGGGAGAGCGTGTCGACGCCGACCCGCATCGCAATCGAGGAGGAGCGGGACCGTGGCGAGTACCGCCGGCGCTACTACGTCCACTCCCTCTACGGCCGGCGGTTCAACGACGGGCTCTCCCGTCTGCTCGCCGCGAAGTGTGCGAGCGAGTCGAACACGAGCGTCACCGTCGCCGTCGCGGATGGGGGGTTCGTCCTCTCGATGCCGCTCAACCGCCGGGTGGACGTGCCCGGCGTGCTCCGGGGGCTCGACCCCGCGGACGCCCGTGCGGACCTTCGGCAGGCGCTCCGGGGAACCGACCTCCGGCAGCGCTACTTCCGCATCAACGCCACGCGTTCGCTCATGATCCTGAAGCGGTACAAGGGGCACGAAAAATCGGCGGCCCGCCAGCAGGTCGAGAGTGAGACGCTGCTCTCGCTCGCGGACGGCCTCGACGACTTCGCCGTCGTCGAGGAGACCGACCGGGAGTTGCTGGAGGACAAACTCGATATCGAGGGCATCGAGACGGTGCTGGGTCGCATTCGCGACGGCGAGGTGGAGGTGGTCGAGCGGACGGTGGAGACGCCGACGCCGCGGGCGTTCGGGCTGGCGACGCTCGCCGCCACCGACACCGTCCTCGCGGAAGACGAGAGCGCAGCGCTTCGGGAGTTCCACGAGCGGGTGCTGGCCGACATCGAGGGCGAGGGCGCGAACGACGACTCACGCCTCGACGAGTAGCGTGTTCAGCGCGTCGGGGACGACCAACACGTCGCTCCCGTCGGGCACGGCGTCCTCGACTCGGTCCGCGGCGTGCATCAGACACTCCTCGACTACCGCGGGCTGTTCCGAGTTCGTCACGTACACGTCGGCCTCGCGGAGGGCACGCGCGACGACGAACGCCCGTTGCGCGCCGGGATCGTAGCCCTCGCGCATCTCCTCGTACAGCGAGCCGGCATCCGTCGCGCTCCGCAGGCGCTCGTAGAAGCGCCGTTCGCCCGTTCCCTCGCCGGCGCCCTCCTGTAGGCGTGCCGGGACGACGACGCGCCCCCCCGGACGGACGGGGTTGTGGTCCCCGAGGACGAGGTAGGTGGCGGCCCGGGTGGTCTGGTAGAGGTTGGCGTCTTTCGGCGCGCCGACGCCGCCGATCACGGCGTCGTACGTCTCGGCGAGTGGGACGGAGAGCGCCTCGCGGGCCGTCTCGGCGAGATCAGTGACGACCGCTCGTGGGCGGCCGGCGCTCGCGCCGAGGAAGCCGTCGGGGCCTTTCGTCACGTTCAGACAGAAGTCGAGGCCGACGGCGTCACCCGACCGGTCGACGATGTCGCGGAAGGGGTTTCCATCCACGCGACCGAGGCGGACGTTCGGATGCGAGAGCACGTCCGGACCGTGCGTGTAGCCGATGAGCGACCCGTCGCCCGCGCCGACGACGACCGTCTTCGCGCCGCCGGAGAAGCCCGCGTACTGGTGTGGTTCGACCATCCCCGTCGACAGGAGGCAGTCCGCGTTCGCGACGAGCGGGTGGACGCGGACGGGCACCTCGTCGTCGTCCAGACCGGGGACCGTCCCCACCTCCACCGCGGCCTCGGGGTCGTGATTCACCGCGAGGTCGGCGTAGTCGCCGAGCGACGCTCGAATCTCCGCGTCGCTCATCGGGCGATGGAGCCCGAGGCCGATGAGGATCGACACGTCGCAGTCGGGCAGGCGCTCCAGCATCGCGTCGACCAGCACGCCGTCCGGCGTCGCGCGCGTCACGTCGGTCACGACGACGGTCACGTCGTCGCCGGGGTCGACGAGGGTGGAGAGTGACGGGCCGTGCGGAGAGTCGAGAGCCGCCCGCGCTGCCGTCGCCGGATCGACCGGCTCGCCGCCGGGGCGTTCGGCCGTCCGCACCTCGCAGTCGGGGAGCGACACCTCGACCGTCTCGGTCCCGAGCGGGAGTTGCATACGTCTGCTGGCGTGTGAACGTGCCTCAAGCTATCGGTCGGCGAACTCTTTTGCGGATTGGTAACGTACGTCATACCCATGCGGCCGAAAACGTGCGTGGTCACGGGGGCATCGAAGGGAATCGGTCGTGGCATCGCCGAGCGACTCGGCGAGGAGCGTTGCGAGGTGGTGGTCAACTACCGGAGTTCCGAGGCGGCGGCGGCCGAAACCGTCGACCGCGTCGAGACGGCGGGCGGCTCGGCGATTGCGGTCCGGGCCGACGTGACGAACCTCGACGAAGTCGAGGCGATGCGCGACGAGGCGCACGACGCCTTCGGATCGGTGGACGTGCTGGTGAACAACGCCGGCATCACCCAGGACGTTCGGTTCACGCAGATGACCCACGAGGAGTGGGACACCGTCCTCGACGTCCACCTCGACGGGACCTTCCACTGCACGCAGGCGTTCTACGACGACCTCGCCGACGCCGAGGAGGGACGACTCGTCAACATCTCGAGCATCATCGGCAAGGAGGGGAACTTCGGGCAGGCGAACTACGCGACGGCCAAGGCGGGCATCTTCGGATTCACCCGGACGCTGGCGTTGGAACTCGCGTCCACGGGGTCGACCGCCAACTGCGTCGCGCCCGGATTCGTCCGGACACGGATGGTCGAGGAGCTTCCGGACGACATCAAAGACACCATCCGGGGGGACACGCCACTCGGCCGGCTCGGGACCGTCGAGGAGATCGCCGACGTCGTCACGTTCCTCGCCAGCGACCGGTCGTCGTTCATCACGGGCGAAGTCATCGACGTGAACGGCGGCAAAGACCTGTGATCATCGCCGCGCCCAGTCCAGCATCCGGGCGTAGAACGGCTCCGATCCGAGCGCTGCGGCGTCGCCTACGAGGACGAGTGCTTTCTTCGCCCGCGTGAGTGCGACGTTCACCCGGCGGGTGTCCTCGAAGATGGGGCCGTCGAGGTCGCCGGTGGCGACGAAGGAGACGACGACCACCTCGGCGCTCGACCCTTGGAACCGGTCGACCGTGTCCACCGCCACGTCCACCCGCCGGCTGATCTCGGCCACCTGCGCCCGGAAGGGAGCGATCACCACCACGTCGTCGGGGTCGACGCCGGCGTCGAGATACTCCTGCACCACCGCAGCCACCCGATCCGCTTCGGCGGGGTTGGCGTTGCCCTCGCGGCGGCCGTCGGGGTCGATAAAGCGGACCCCTCGGCGGAGGTGATCCGGTAGCGTCTCCCCGTCGACGCCCGGCAGGTCCCCGAGCGTTCCCCCCGCCACCTCGGGCGTCGCGGGACGGAGCGCGCCGTCGTAGAACTCTTGGGAGGCGAAGGCCTGAATCCGCTGACTCATGCGGTACTGGCGGTCGAGCATGACCGCACTCTCGGGGTGTTCGTCGTGGAGGCGTTCGAACAGCGACCGCGAGAGGCGTTCGTCGCCCGACTGGACGACTGGCGGGAGTTGCTGGTGGTCGCCGACGAGGACGAACCGGTCGGCGCGGTTGATGGCGGCGAGCGTCCCCGGTTCGGTCAGTTGGGACGCCTCGTCGACGACGGCCACATCGAACCCCTCCTCGCGGAGGACGCGGGAGCCACAGGTGGCGGTGGTGGCGGCGACGACGGGTGCCGACCGCAGCGCCGACGCGCGCTCGTTCGGGTCGCCCCGCTGGTCCAAGCGCACGTCGAGCATGTCCTCGCGGACGCCGGTCAGCGTCCCGACGCGGGCCACGTCCTCGAACCCCTGCTCGCGGAGGGCGTCAAGCGCGTTGTCGACGGCGCGGTTCGTGAACGCGGAGAGGAGAACGCGCTCGCCACGCTCCACCAGCGCGCGGACGAGGTGGGCGATGGTGTAGGTCTTGCCCGTCCCCGGCGGGCCGTGGACGAGCGCGAAGTCCGTCGCACCCACCGCCCGCTGGACCGCGTCGTTCTGGGACTCGTTGTTGTCGATGAACGTCTCCCCGGCTGCCTCGAACGCCGGCGACCGCCGCCCGAAGAGTACGTCCTTCCGGTCGGGGTCACCCTTCAGGAGGGCGTCGTGGAGCGCCGTCAGCTGCCGGGAGACGGAGAGTTCGGAGGGGTACACGTCGAGGCGGCGCAAGTCGAGGGGTTCGTCCGTGTGGACGACCACCTCCTCGGAAAGCGACTGGATGCGGCCGAGTTCGGCGTCGCCGTGGACGGGGTCGCCCGAACTCGCCAGCGCAACGTCGCCCTCGCGGAGTTTCGACACCGCACCGTCGGGGAGGCGCGCGCGGAGTTCCCAGTCGCCGCCCGGCAACTGCCGGCGGCCGAGGGGGTCGAGGTCGATCAGCGCGCGGTCCGCGTCCGCCCGTTCCTCGGCGCTTTGCTCCCACAACTTTCGGTACTCGTCGTGGACCGCGCGGCGTTCGTCCTCGATGGCGCGGTAGAAGGCCTCGAAGTAGTCGCGTTCGTCTTCGGGGATGGCGGTGCCGACCTGTCCGGCCTTCGACTCCTGATCGAGGCGGCCGGAGACGACCATGCAGGTGTCCTGCTCGAAGCAGTACTCGCACTTGGCGTCGGCCTCGTAGCCCGTCGGCACGTCGCGCTCGGCCTCCATGGCCGCGATTTCGTTGCGCGTGCGGACGACGAACTCCAGCAACCCGCGGCCGACGGAGAACTCCTTCGCGGGCGAGAGGTCGCCCGTCTCCTCGTTGCGGTCGAGCGCCGCGTTCTTCGTGTAGAGGAGCGTGCCCGTATCCGGCGGGTCGCCCGACTCCCCCAGCAACAGGGCGTACGACGCCGCCTGAATCTTGTCCTGAAACCGCGGCTCCCGGTTCGTGTTCTTCCCCGTCTTGAGTTCGACGGGCATCCCGCGCCGGAGGGCGTCGGCCCGCCCCTTGATGCCGAACGTCGGGCTGATGAGCGTGTACTCCGAGCGCCAGTCGTCCTCTTCGGTGAGGGTGCCCTGTGCCAGCCAGCCCTCGATGGCGGCGGCGTTGCGCCGGACCTCGTCTCGCACCTCCTGTGCTTCGCGGCCCAGCAATCCGAGTTCGAGGCCCGCCGCCTCGACGTGGTCCGCGACGGCCTCGTCCAGATCACGCCCGCGCAACAGGTCGCCGAACACCTCGTGGACGATGGTCCCTTTCACCACCGGGTAGGCGAGGGGGACGCCCGAGAGTTTGTTCAGGTAGTACATCCGCGGACACTGCACCCACGAGCGCACGTCGGTCACGTCGACGAGGAAGTCCGGTTCGAGGACGACGTAGGAGTCGCCCGAGGTGGCGTAGCCGCGCTCGCCCCGGAACTCGTTCTCCTCCACCGCTGTCACGAGGAGGTCCATGCCCGCGGCGGCGTGATCGGCGGTGTGGGTCCACTTGCCCCAGAGCGTCACGGTGACGGCGTCGTCGCCGGCCGCCACCCCGTCCTCGTCCGGTCGGATCGTCATCTCGACCAAGTCACGCTCGCCGTACTGCGTGGAGACGGCTCGCACCTCGCCCACGTCCAGAAGCGTCCCGCGGAGATTCACGCTCCAGCGTCGGTGGCCGGCGGCGAAAAACCCTGTGCTACCCCTCGTCCGATACGTCGTGCAGGCGGTCGACCGCCTCGTCGTCGTTCGTCGTCGACACCGCCGTTCGGCCGCTCTGCATGGGCGTCCCGCCGTCGCCGTCCCCGCCGGCAGGCACCACGTCCGTCGACCGACAGAGGGGACACGGCTCGCTCGGGTCGTCGACGGCGGTGCCGCACACCGAACACGCGAAGGCGGTGTCGGTCGAGTCGTCCTGATCCGCCGCTATCTCGGATGTCGTCGTCGACTCCGCCCCCTCGTCGGCCGTCGACGCCGCCCCCTCGTCGGCCGTCGACTCCGCCCCCTCGTCGGCCGTCGACGCCGCCGCGTCCGACCGCTCGGCAGGCGTCGGCGTCACGTCACCAGTCGACTCGTCCGCCGTCGCCTCGGCGTCCGGAATCGACACCCTGCCGAGGTCCTCCGGCGACCCCGTCTCTTCACCGGGGCCGTCCACGTCCGCCTCCGCGTCGGGGATGTCGACTCTCGTCTCACGTCCCGACTGCGAACCGGGCGTCGGCGGGTCCGTCCGGTCCATCGTACTCGGCGTCTCCAGCGGGCGGTCGTCTCGGTGGACGACTTGGGGAGCCGGCTGATCGGACGCCGTCGTCGACGCCGAGGCCGACTCCGCCGCGTCGTCGGCGTCCGCCGTCCCGCCGCCGAACGGGGAGCCGAGCCACGCCCGCAGTCGGTCGAGGAGCCCCGTCATCGATAGTTCTTGAACAGGAGGGCCTTCACGTCGTCTTTGGTCCGCACCTGCTCGGTGGAGCCGTCGGGCAACTCCACCTCGTAGCGCTCGTCGCCCGCGGACTCGCCCCACTTGTCGTCGTGGGTGTCGAGCAGGCTCATCATCTCGTTCAGCATGGCGTCGTTGTCGGCCGATCCGTCGGTGGCGTCGCCGTCTTCCGCCTCGGCGACGACGCGGGCCGTCGCGCCGTCGCCGGTGTTGTCCGCGTCGTCGCCGGTGTTGTCCGCGTCGTCGCCGGCGTCCGACCCGTCGGCGTTCGCGTCCACCGGCTCCATCGCGTCGGCGTCGGCCTCGGCGTCGACGTTCCCAGCCGCTGGTGGCGCCGTCGCCGCGTCACCGCCCTCGGCGTCGTCGTCCGACTCGTACCGGTCGAGGAGGTACTCCACGGCGTCACGGGGCCGGACGTGTCCGTACTTCCCGACCACGTCGCGCGCGAGGTCCTCCTGTAACTCGCGCAGCCGCTCCTGCTGTTCGGGCGTGATCTCGATTTCTGGCATTGGCCGCGTTTGCGCCGCCCGGCGTATCAATGTATAGGGCGATTGGCGCTCCATCCGGGATCGGAAAAACGCTGCAAGCGGACTCCCATCGCATCCGTCTGCGAACTAGACCCCTTCTTCGCGGAATCGCCGTACGTCTACGTCGATGCTGTCGAAGTCGTCGTCCCCGCCACAGTACGCGACGGCGTCTTTCTCGATAGCCGTCGCGATGGTGAACGCGTCGCCGAGTGCGACCGGGTGTGCTCGTTTGCACGCGGCCGCGCTCTCCCACACGTCCTCGGCTGTGACGACGCCGAACCACTCTCGAATCCGACTTACGTACTGTCGGGATTTCTCGGGATCGTCACGACCACACACGTAGCGAACTTCCGTACACGTGACCGTGTTGATCCACCCCCGGACGTTTCCCCGTTCGACATCGTCGATTACCGCCTCGACGTCTTCGGCACCGGGTTCGTCCCAGTAATACGCGACGAGCGGCTCGGCGTCGATGACGATGGCGTCTGCCATCAGTCGCGCTCCAGCCGACGTACCCGGTCCGCATCGCGCTCACGTTCTTCCTCGAGAATCCCCGTCCCGCTGGGCTCGGTGGTGGCCGCTCCACGAAACTCTCGAAGCGTCGGAACTGGCTCGATCACGATGTCTCCCTCCTCGTTCTCTCTGATTCGTACCTTGCCACCGGGTTCGATGCCGTGTTTGTCGCGCAGTTTCTTCGGAATGGTCGCTTGCCCCTTGCGGCTCAAGGAGACGATTGTTCCCTCTTCGTCCTCGGCATCCCCGTTAGTTGTACTCATATATGTTGTACTGAGTATAGTTGTACCATTAAACGTGTCGCCGCTCGGGAGTGTGTGCGGGACGGCGTCTTCGAGGCGGTCGACTGGCGCGGCGCCGGCCCGAGCGTACGCGCCGTCGAGCCGCACCGAGAATGCGACGGCGACAGCGACGACTCCCGATTTCTCAGAGGTCACGCTGACCCGACCGACACACTCACCTGAGTCGATACCCAACGTCCGCCTATGCGGGTCAGAGATTGGCAGGACATCCTCGACGACGTGACCGACGCGAGCGCCGATCCGGACGGCTGGCGGGCCATCGCCGGGCAGCGGCAGAACGGTGTCGGGGAGGACCTCTATCTCGGCCACCCCGGCGTCGGCGTCTACCACCTCAAGACGTACGCGAAAAATCCCTACGACGTGCGCGGTGTCGGGGCGAAGATCGCCCGGAAGATCGACGACGACATCGACCCCCACCTCCCGAACGACGAACTCCGGCGGCGCTTCGCCGTCCAGTCGCCGCCGGAAGACGAGGACGAGGCCGAGTCGAAGGCCCGGCGACTGGAGGAGACGATCAAGGTCCACGCCGAAGCGCCGACGACGCCCGACGACCTGTTTCGGGACGTGATGGACGCTCTCGACAGCCCCGCCTACGGGCCGATGGAGTACGAACTCTCGGAGCGACCGGACGACCTCGACACCCTCTCGGAGACGTTCGACGAGGCGGAGGAGCTCCTGACCGAAGAACTCGACGACCTCATCGAACGCGACGAGGTCGACCGGGGATTCTACTGAGCGTCCGCTTCCGCCTTCGCTTCTAGCAGTTCCTTGTACCGGTTGCGGATGGTGACCTCGCTGATGTTGGCCACCTCGGACACTTCGCTCTGGGTCACCGTCTCGTTGGTGAGGAGGGCGGCGGCGTAGACGGCCGCGGCGGCGAGGCCGACGGGGCTCTTGCCGCTGTGGACGCCACGCTCGCGCGACGAGCGGAGGAGTTCGCGGGCCTGTCGGGTCGCCTCCTCGGAGAGGCCGAGATCGGAGGCGAAGCGGGGGACGTACTGCTCGGGGTCCGCGGGCTGGATCTCGAGTTTGAGTTCGCGGACGACGTAGCGGTACGTCCGCGTGAGTTCCATCTTGTCGACGCGGGAGACGGTGGCGATTTCGTCGAGCGAGCGGGGCGTGCCGGCCTGTCGGGCCGCCGCGTAGAGGG
>Ga0207757_100830_pt1 | contig 16766 bp, 17 predicted proteins | sample A23P3SouthBayCA_2_FD_187752 | JGI IMG/M metagenome (GOLD analysis project Ga0207757, IMG submission 187752) | Aerobic enrichment media microbial communities from Eden Landing Ponds, California, USA - A23 P3 (2) (SPAdes) | ecosystem: Environmental > Aquatic > Marine > Unclassified | place...
GAGCGACCGTGCGAGGGGTGTCCTGCTGGGACTGGCGTGTGGGGACGCGCTCGGTCGTCCGGTCGAGTTCGAGACACCCGCGAGCATCGAGCGCGAGCACGGCCGCGTGACCGAGATGCTGGGACACGGCACCCACGGGCAACCCGCGGGAACGGTGACCGACGACACCGACCTGGCCCTCTGTATCGCCCGGAGCCTCCGCGACCGCGAGGGGTTCGACCCGGCGGACGTGGCCGAGCGGTTCGTCGCCTGGCTCGACAACGGCCCGTTCGACATCGGGGTGACGACCCGGGAAGCTATCGGGAGCCTCCGGAACGGGACCCCACCGGACGAGGCCGGCCAGCGCGTGTGGGAGCGCCGGTCGGAGGGGAGCAACGCGGGCAACGGGAGCGTGATGCGCTGTGCACCCCACGCGCTGGCGTATCACGCGGACGACCGGCTCTTCCGGGTGAGTCGCGAGTCCTCGGCCATCACGCACGCCGACCCGCGCTGCACGTGGGGCTGTGCGGCGCTGAACCGCGTGCTGTCGGCGCTGCTCGACGCGGCCGCGCCCGAGACGGCCGTCGAACGGGCGCTCGACGGAATCGGGGACGCGCCCGCGGCGCTCCGCGACGCCGTTGCTGGTGCGACCGACCGCGACCCCTCGCTGCTCTCGGCCTCGGGGTACGTCGTCCACACGCTGGAGACGGGGCTCTACCACGGGCTCACCGCACCCGACGCCGAGGAAGCCATCGTCCGGGCGGTGAACATGGGTGACGACGCCGACACCGTGGGTGCCGTGACGGGAGCCGTCGCCGGCGCGCGCTTCGGCGCGACGGCGCTTCCCGAGCGATGGCTCGACCACATCGACGAGGCCGAGGCGTTGCGGTCGCTCGCGGATGCCCTGCTGGCGCTGGACCCCGCCCGGCCCTGACCCGAACCGCGCGACCACATCGAAACCGACGTGACCGCCCGCGGTCCAGCGTCGGTATGAGCCTCGATTCGACCCTCGACGGGACGCCCGCGGTCCCCGACGAGTTCGCCTACACGACGACGCTCCCGGTCCGCTACCGCGACACGGACACGATGGGGCACGTCAACAACGCCGTCTACGTGACCTACTTCGAGCAGGCGCGCATCGACTACTTCGACGCCGTGCTGGACATCCCGCTGGAGGAGCGCGAGATGGTGCTGGCGAACCTCGAGATGGACTACCGGCGCTCGGTCACGACCGACGACGAGTACGTGACCGTCGCGGTCCGAACGCCGTCGCTGGGCACGCGGAGTTTCCCGACGGTCTGTGAGATGTACACGCCCGACGGCGACCTGGCGGCCGAAGGGTCGAGCACGCTGGTCGTGGTCGACGGTGAGGGTGGCACCCGTCCCATCCCCGACGCGTGGCGCGAGGCACTCGTAGCGTTCGAGCCGGCGCTCGAAGGCGAGTGACCAGCCGGTCGGTCCCGGTCGGTCAGTGCTCGTCGGGGGCCAACCGCTCGGCCTCCTCGGTCACACCGACGAGACTCCGGAGCACGCTCCCGACGAGATAGCAGCCGGCGCCGACGGCGAGCGGGAGCGAGACGAACGTGGCGATGCTCTCCTCGGTCGGCTGGAGCGTGAACAGCTGCGCGGAGAGGACCGCGAGCTGGAGGGTGAGTATCGCACCGACGCGTCGGACCGTCCGCTGGAGGGCGCTGCTCATCGGCGAGGCCTCCACGGCGGACCGGCAAAAGCCCTGGCGGTCCCGGGCCGATTCAGCCCTCGAACGCCGGGAACGCGACCCGCTCCGCCGCAGTGTCGACCACGCACCGCCCGCCGACGGGCACGGGAACGACGGGGTGCGTGTGGCCGACATCGAAGTTGCCGACCACCGGCACGTCGGGGTTGTACTCCGCGACGAGGTCCGCCACGAGCTCGGTCTGCGTCTCGCGGTAGTCGGCGCGTGCCTCCGGCCCGGGGTCCTCGAACGGGTTGCGAGCCTTCGCGCGGCCGTGGAGCACGGCGTCGACGGCGTCGAGGACGCCGCGCTCTCCCAGCCCGAGAAGCACGCGCTGGACATCCGGCGGTTCGGGGAGCCCCTCGGCGGTCTCGAGCAGCAGCACGCAGCCCTCCAGCGCCGCCACCGGGGGCATCGTGCGGTCGGCCGCGAGGACGGTGTCGACCACTTCGAGGCAGCCACCCCAGACGCGACCGTCGGCGGGTTCGTCGCCACCGCGCCACTCCCAGCCGGGATTGGGTTCCCGTTCGAGCGGCTCGTCCAGCGCGTCCGGCTCGTTCCAGTCGCGGTCGTGGTCGGAGAACTCGTCAGCCGGACGGACGGCGCCGAGGTGGTCGTCGAACAGCGCCCGCCGCACGTGCTCGGCGGTGTAGTCGAAGACGCCGCCAGCGGCCGCGAGGTCGGTCATCAGCGTGCCGCCGTAGAACGAGACCACGCCGGCCTGCCACAGCAGGCTGTGGAGGTGCGTGTTGTCGCTCGTCCCGAGGAACCGGGTCGGATGCTCGCGGAGCACATCGCCGTCGAGGTGTTCCAGGATACGGACCTGGTCGTTCCCGCCGATGGTCGCGATGACGGCGCCGATGTCGGGGTCGCGGAACGCCGTCTCGATGTCCTCGGCGCGTGCCGCGGGATTGTCGGCGAGCCAGTCGTTGTCCTTCCGGGCGGTCGGGTACTCGACGGGGTCGAGGTCGAACCGCTCGCGGAGGGTCCGGAGCCCACGGTCGAGGACGTGCGGGTAGCGCGCCGCGGCACCGGATGCGGGGGCGACGACGGCGACACGGTCCCCCGGCTCGACGGGCGGCGGAACGATGACATCGGCCGGCGAGGGCATGGCCGCACGTTGGCATCCCGGCCGGCATAGGCGTTCGGGGAGTGTGGGAGCCGGTCAGACCGACACGCGCGGGCAGGTCGTCACACGCGGTCGGGCTGTCCCGCGCCAGCTGTCACGCGCCGTCCACGTCCTCGGTCGCCCCGCTCGCGGTCCCGTCGTTCTCCTCGCGCCACGTGGCGGCCAGGTCGAGCGCGCCGTCGCGGGCCGCCACCGTCTCGCGGTGGTAGTACTGACCGTCGGGGGCCTGCGTCAGCCGGTCGAGCGTGACCGCCCAGGCACCCGTGGCCGTCTCGCGGACGACCACCCGCGCGTAGCGGTCGGCCCGTTCCCACTCGACACGGCTCGACCCCTCATCCCCGGGGTCGCCGGCGACGACGTGCCACTCCATACCGGCGTCTCCACCGGACCGGTGAAAGCTTCCGGGGGACCATACCTGCCGTCCGGACGGGGACACCGACGCCCATCCGCGGGCGAGACGCTTACGGGGGTCGGCCCCGTGTGATGACGTGTGAACAACTCGCGGCTCCTGCTGGGGATGACCGCCGTGTTCGCGGGGCTGGCGGCCCTGATGGTCGTGCTGGCGGCCGTGTTCCAGGACCCGGTGCCGCTGTTCGTCGCGGCAGCCTTCGGCGGCGCCAGCTACCTGTTCTGGTACCAGGGGAGCGGGAAGCTCCGCACCTCGCTGTACGAACGGGTCGAACGGCGCGCCCGGGCGAACAGCGGCCGGAAGCGCCGCGGTCGCGCCGACGGTGGTCGCGGCCGGCGCGGCGGCCGGGGCCAGGGTGGTGGCGGGTTCGGCGCCGGCCCCCGCGAGGAGTGGACGCCGCCGGGTGGCCGCGAACGCTGGGAGTACCGGTACCAGCAACGCCAGCGGGGCCCGGGCGGCAGTCGCGGCCGGGCCGGCGCCCAGATGGCAGCGCGCGACGGCCCGACGGACGGCGAGGCGTACGCCACCCTCGGACTGGAACCCGGCGCGGACGAGGCCGACGTGAAACGGGCCTACCGCCGCCTCGTCAAGGAGACCCACCCCGACACCGACGACGGCGACGAAGAGGCGTTCAAGGAGGTCACCGAGGCGTACGAACACCTGACAGACTGAGACATCCGATATCACTTATACTCTCGAAATTTTCCAGAGAGGTGCACCAACATCCTCCTAAAATCCAGCATATGCCAATAATCGCACCCTGTCATCCCGAGCGGGAAGGTATTTAGCCCACAGGACACAGCCACGAAGTATGAAAGCAGTCGTCATCGCGGCGGGCGAGGGGACGCGGCTCCGCCCGCTCACCGAGGACAAACCGAAGGGACTGGTCGAGGTCGCCGGGAAGCCGATCCTCACGCACTGCTTCGACCGGCTGGTCGAGCTGGACGCCGACGAGCTGCTGGTCGTCGTCGGGTACAAGAAGGAGAAGATCATCAGTCACTACGGCGACACGTACGAGGGCGTGCCCATCACGTACTGCCACCAGCGCGAGCCGCTCGGCATCGCGCACGCGCTCCTGACCACCGAGGAGCACATCGACGACGATTTCATGATGATGCTGGGGGACAACATCTTCGACGCGAACCTCCAGGACGTCGTCAACCGCCAGCAGGAGGACCGCGCGGACGCCGCCTTCCTCGTCGAGGAGGTGCCGTGGGACGAGGCCTCGCGCTACGGGGTCTGTGACACCAACGACTACGGCGAGATCGTCGACGTGGTCGAGAAGCCGGACGACCCGCCCTCGAACCTGGTGATGACGGGCTTCTACACGTTCACGCCGGCCATCTTCCACGCCTGCCACCTCGTCCAGCCCTCGGGCCGCGACGAGTACGAGATATCAGACGCTATCGACCTGCTCATCAAGTCCGGACGGACCATCGACGCCATCCGGATGGAGGGCTGGCGCATCGATGTGGGCTACCCGGAGGACCGCGACGAGGCCGAACGGCGGCTGGAGGAGGGCTACGAGGCGGAGGTAGCGAGCGAGGCCGAGGAAGCGGAAGCGACGGAGTAACGACTCGAGTGGTGAGTATCCCTACCCACGCCACCGTTCCTCGATCCGGTTCTCGATATCGTCCAGTACCAGTCGGACCACCTCACGGTAGTCGTTCGGCCAGGACCCGTCCTCTCCCGGAGTCGCTGCATCCGGCGGTGGGTGGAAGTGCTCCCGATCGTTGTGCGGGTTCGGGTGCCGATCCCATCGACACTCCCAGCTCTCGTTCCCGCCGGCCTCGCGGTAGTGGATGCTGAAATCGTCGTTCGTGTACCAGCGAATCGTTAGTGTGGCGTTCGTCTCGCTACCCGGATAGTACGCCTCCGAGAGGGTTATCAGTAACTCGATGTGACCCGCTTCGTCGGAAGGGTGGGCGTCCGCGACCTGTCGCGTCGTGCGCAGTCGGTCCCGGAGGAGTTCCAGAACGGACCGGTCGATGGGGACACCCGCCCCCGCTTCGTCGTCCGCCATCGGTCAGGGTGATGCCCGCCCACTGGCGTCCGCAACCTGCTGTCGGGCGCGCTCGTGGAGTCGCCGCTCGTGGATCGCCGTGGCCCAGTCGTTCAAGTCGGCGTACACCTCGTCGATATCACCGTCCGTCTCGAGCGCGTCGACCTCGCTCGGGTGGGTAGCGTCGTACCGTCGCTGGTACGTCTCGATCTGCTCGGTCAGGTCCGCGACACGATCTCGGAGTCCTTCCGGAGTGTGACTAGCTGCGAGGTCGTTCACCCGCCGCCACTCGAAGTACGCGTCGTTGCGCTCGTAGGTCACTGGCCGCCCGTCGTGGCGCGTAGCGACGCCGAGATCGGTGAACCAGCTCAGGTACTTGCGGGCAGTCTTCGGGTCGCAATCGGATTGCTCGGCGATCTCCGAGACGCTGGTCGGGTTCCGCGTCTGCAGCAACGTCCCGTAAATCCGCTGCTCGACATCCTCACCCTCGAACGGGTCCTCGAACGGAGGTGGGCCGTCCGTCTCCGGTTCGGTCATATCCTCCGCTATCGCCTGAATGGGTATAATTCTTTACTCGAGGAATAATATACGCCATCTGGCGGATCGTTGCTGTATGCCCGGATTCGGAACCGCATCGACGACTTCGCGGACGAATGAGTCCGTCCCGACACCTTTGTACCCCGTCCCCGACGACACGGCGCCATGCAGATTCTCGTGACGGGCGGCGCGGGCTTCATCGGTGGCCACCTCGCCGAGCGGTTCCTCGCCGAGGGCCACGACGTGACGGTCATCGACGAGATGCATCCCTACTACGACCTGGGCATCAAGGAGCGGACGCTGGAGGTCCACCGCGAGACCGCGGCCGACGCCGGCACCGACTACGAGTTCGTGAAGGGCGACGTGCGCGACGCGGACCTCGTCGCGGACCTCGTCGGCGACGCCGACTACGTCTTCCACCAGGCAGGTCGCGCCGGCGTCCGTGACAGCGTGGCCGAGCCGCGTGTCTACGACGAGGTGAACGTCAACGGGACGCTCAACATCCTCGACGCGGCCCGCGCGAGCGACGTGGAGCGTATCGTCATGGCCTCCTCGTCGTCCGTGTACGGCGTTCCCGAGTACCTCCCGTACGACGAGGTCCACCCGACGACACCGGTATCGCCGTACGGCGCCTCCAAGCTCGCGGCCGAGCGCTACCTGTGTGCCTACAGCGAGGTGTACGACCTCCCGGCCGTCGCGCTGCGGTACTTCACCGTCTACGGCCCGCGGATGCGCCCGAACATGGCCATCACGAACTTCGTCTCGCGCTGTACGAACGGCGAGCCGCCGGTCATCTACGGCGACGGCACGCAGACGCGCGATTTCACCTACATCGACGACGTGGTCGCGGCGAACCTGTCGCTGCTGGAGACGGACGCCGCCGACGGTGAAGCGGTCAACATCGGGTCGACGGACAACATCGAGATCCGCGAACTGGCGGCGGTCATCCGCGACGAGATCGACCCCTCGCTGGAGTTCGAGTTCGACGACCGCCACTCGGCCGACGCCGAGCACACGCACGCCGACGTGAGCAAGGCCGGCGAGTTGCTGGGCTACGAGCCGACCCACGACATCCGCGAGGGCGTCCGGAAGTTCGTCGACTGGTACCGGACGAATCGGGACTGGTACGAGCCGCTGGTCCGGGCGTCCTGACCGTTTCAGCCCCGGACGAACGCGTCTGACACTCCCGTTGCACTTATCGGCCGTCGTGTCGGAGTCTCGGGTGATGACATCCGGGTGGCGATACCGGATCGCCAGCGTCGGTGGTACCATCGGACTGGTGGTCACCGCCGTGGTCGCCGCGAATCACCCGGCCGTGCAGTCGCTACTCCGTTCGGTCCCGGTCATCGGCGGCCTCCCACTGGACCCGGCCGGCGGGATGGAGCTGGCGTTCGAGGCCGCGACGACCGTTCTCGTCGCGCTCGCCGTGCTCACCCCGCTGTTCAAGCCACGCCCACGGCGGATACTCGACACGGCGTCGCTGGCTGCCGAGCGGACGCTCCTCGCGACCGTGACGCTGGCGGCGGTGGGGTACTTCGACTACACCTACCGGCTCCCGCGCGCGACCCTGCTGTTCACGACGGCGTTCCTGCTGGCCACGCTCCCGGTCCTGTTCGTCACCATCCGACGCCGCCCACGCGAGAAGGGTGGCCGGACCATCCTCGTGGGCGACGACCCCGTCGCGATGGCCGACATCCTGGACGTGATCGAGGGGACCGTCGTCGGATACGTCTCGCCACCCGGAACCACGCGCGAACTGGACGTGGCCACGGACCCGGGGGCACAGACCGCACTCGGCCTGACCGACGGCGGCGGCCGGATAGCCGAGCTCCCCTCGCTGGGCGGTCTCTCACGGCTCGGCGAGGTGCTCGTCGAGCACGACGTGGACACGGTCGCGCTGGCGTTCTCGGAGCCCGACCGCGCCGAGTTCTTCGGTGCGCTCGACACCTGCTTCGACCACGGCGTCGCCGCGAAGGTCCACCGCAAGCACGCCGATAGCGTGCTGACGAGCGGCTTCGGTCAGGGTGAGCTGGTCGACGTGGAGCTGGAACCCTGGGACCCACAGGACCACCTGCTGAAGCGGGCGTTCGACATCGTGTTCGCGGGCGTGGGGCTGCTGGTGCTGTCACCGGTGATGCTCGGTATCGCGGCGGCGATCAAGCTGGAGGACGGCGGCAGCGTCCTCTACGAGCAGGAGCGGACGGCGGCATTCGGGGATACGTTCGACGTGTACAAGTTCCGCTCGATGCACGAGACCGACGCCGACGACACCGAGCCCGTCTCCGACGACGGCAACGACCGCATCACGCGCGTGGGGCGGTTCATCCGGCGGACCCATCTAGACGAGACGCCACAGCTCTGGTCCATCCTCGTCGGCGACATGAGCGTCGTCGGGCCGCGCGCCGCGTGGACGGGCGAGGAGACCCACCTCGAAGCCGAGACCGAGGACTGGCGCAAGCGCTGGTTCGTCAAGCCCGGACTGACCGGGCTGGCGCAGATCAACGGCGCGACCAGTCTGGACCCGGAGGCGAAGCTCCGGTACGACGTGGAGTACATCCGCCGACAGAGCTTCTGGTTCGACCTGAAGATCGTCGTCCGGCAGGTGTGGATGGTGCTCATCGACCTCGTTCGGACGGTGGCCGGGCGTCCCCTGGAGGACGAGTAGCGCCCCCTGTGACGACATCGGACCGTTGATGTGGCCGCCCTGGCGACCCTGGAGTGATGCGTATCCTCCGCGTCGCACAGAAGGTCTACCCGGACGTGACGGGTGGGGGGCCGTACCACGTCCACGCGATGTCGCGCGACCAGGCGGCGATGGGCCACGACGTGACCGTCCTGACCGTCGGCGGCGGTGGTGGCGAGGAGGAACGGGACGGGTATCGGGTGGTTCGGCGCCCGGCGACGGTCTCGGCACTGGGGAACGACATCTCTGTGGGCGTAGCGCGCTACCTCCACCGATACGCCGACGAGTACGACGTGCTCCACGCGCACTCGCATCTGTACTTCTCGACCAACCTCGCGGCCGTCGCACGGCTGCTCGGTGGACCGCCACTGGCGATCACGAACCACGGCCTCTACTCCCAGACCGCCCCCGAGAGGGTGTTCGACGCGTACCTCCGGACGGCCGGGCGATGGACGTTCGACCGGGGGGACGTGGTGTTCTGCTACACCGAGGAGGACCGCGAGCGCCTCCGTGGGTTCGGGGTCTCGTCGCCAATCGAAGTCATCTCGAACGGCATCGACACGTCGCGGTTCACCCCCGAGGGCGACCCGAGCGAACGCGTCCCGGGCGGCGGGCCGGTGGTCCTGTTCGTGGGGCGACTGGTCGAGGGAAAGCGCCCAGGGGGCGCGGTCGCGGCGCTGGACCGGCTCCGGGAGACCCATCCCGACGCGCGGCTGGTCGTCTGCGGCGAGGGACCGCTGCGGGAGGAACTCGACGCGGCTGTCGCCGAGCGTGATCTGGAGGACGCAGTCACCTTCCTCGGACACGTCTCGTACGACGAGATGCCTGCGGTGTACCGGGCTGTGGACGCGCTCGTGCTCCCGTCGCGGGCGGAGGGGCTCCCCCGGACCGTACTGGAGGCACTCGCCTCCGGCGTTCCGGCGGTGGTCAGCGATCTCGAACAGGTCGCGCCCGTCGTCGAGGGGGTCGGGCGGGCGGTTCCGGTGGGCGACATCGAGGGGTTCGCGGCCGCGTTGCGTGCCGTGCTCGCCGGCACCGACCGCGAGCCACGGACAGCGGTCGTCGACGACCACGACTGGGCGAGTACGGTCGAGCGGACGACCGCCGCACTCGAACACATCGCCGACCGCAACGGCTAACGGCATCGGCACCCGTCGGCTGGGTATGGACCTGCGGGAGGCGGTTCGGGGGTCGACACTCTATCGGGCAGTCGTGACGCTCCGCCGGTGGAGCGAGCAAAGCGTCGCGGTCTCGCTCGCCACCGACGAACGCGTCCAGCAGGCCGTCGTCGGAGCCGTCCTGCTCGTGAGCGTCGTCTCGGTGCTGCGGTCGAACATGAACGCGGCCGTGAAGTTCCTCAGTTTCGTCGCGCTGTTCGCCGTGACCGCGGCACTGGTGTGGTCGGTCGCCGACCCGCTCGGTCCCGGGCGTACTGTCGGCGGCGACATCGAGTCCCGCCCGCCGGACGAGTAGGTCGACGGAAACGCAGCCGCACAGGCTCCACTCGGAGCGGGTGACCATCTGGTCACACCCAGGAATATCGATCAGCGGTGAGCAGACCTTACGGTGGAACTATGAGAGTTGCTGCAGCCACGTCGGAACGTGCCGAAGACGGATTCCGACGGCGGTGAGCAGTCAGCGATGGCGACACCAGCGATGACGGAGAGTGACGGCTGGCGGGGGCTCCGTGCCAGTGACAGTGCTCCGTTCAGAGGACTGCTGCTGGTCGTGTTCACCCTGCCGTTGCTGTACGTTGCGCTGTCACTGGGGTGGCGCCCGCTCTCGGCGTGGCAGTCGACGCTCGTCGAACAGTCGAGCGATCCGGACAACATCGTTCGGGGGGCCCGAGCAGTCGCCAGTAGTGCGAACGTGTATGCCACGGTCGATCCACCGCTTCGATACGTTCCACTGGCGGTCCTGTTCGTCATATTCGATCCAGGGACGTTCGCGGCACAGGCGCTCACGCAGACGTACACGACGGTCCTCAATTTCGTCGTACTTCCACTTACCCTCGCCGCCCTGCTGTGGCGGGTTGCGGACTGGGAGTCCGCGTTCCTGACCCTCCTGGGGTTCATGGTCTGGCAGTGGCTCGGCATCACGGAGAACGCCTACTACGACGGGTTCTGGCACTACGTCTTCGTCTTCCCGCTCGTGTTCCTCACACTGTTGTTGCTCCACGACTGTCTGCAGGAGGAGGACACGACCCACAGACGGCTCCGAGCCACTGGAGTCGGCCTGCTGGTCGGTGCAATCGGACTGAACCAGTACGTCTACGGCGCACTCACCGCACTCGTCATCTTCGTCGTGTTCGTCTTCCATCGCCGCTGGGTCGACCTGTGTCTCTCCGGGAGCGTCGGCGCCCTCTGTGGGGTCGCGTTGCTGCTTTCACCAGGACGCACGAAATCCTTCGTGGCCCAGAGCGCGATAGGCCGTCTCGGTATCGAGCAGTGGTCGCTTGCGGTACTGGCCTCGGGCGTCGTCGATGTACTGACGACGCCGAGTTACCTCCTGTTCCTCCTCATCGGACTCGGCGGGGGGGCGCTGTTCGTCGTCTCCGAGCGACGGGTCAGCGACACAGGGGTCATCGAGGCCTCACTGCTCGTCTACGGAAGCGTCGGCATCGTCGCGACGCTTCTGGTGCATCCCCGATGGTTCGCACAGCTCTCGATATACGTCTTCCAGTATCTGATTCTCGGGACCGTCGTCACGCTGGCGCTCTCTGCGCTCCGCGACGTCCAACCGCCTGGCTGGTCGTACGTCGAGCGCTGTCTCTCGTCACCGTTACAGTTGCCGTGGGGGGTGGTCTGGGCAGTCGCGTGGGTGCTCGTTGCGGCAGCGAGTGTCCTCCTGATACCGATCCAGGCCCCCTGAATTGGTCGCCGCACCGGTCGAGAGTCAGATTCCCCCAACCTACGATAGCTCACGTCCGATCCGTCACGGCCGAGCGTATCGTCGACTCGTGTGGAGCCCTCCCGATCAGGCGGGTCGTCCATCGCTCTATCGTCGGCGCCCCGAGGACACACAGCAGGAAGGTGAACGGGATACGGTGGCGGGCTGTCGTCCCGAAGTTGGCGTCGACCAGCCCGTAGCCGACCACGCCGAGGACGTACGTCGTGAGCATCAGAACGAGGACGGCGAGGTCGCGTTCACATTCACGGACCGACCGGTAGGCCGTGACCGTGAGCGTCACGAGGACGGGGAGCAGCAGGACCGAGACCAGGTCGAACGCCGACGTGACGTGGAGCGGGAACGGGGCGTACTGGAAGTAGAGCGCCCGGGCGGGTGCGGCGAGGACGACATCGAGGCCCGTCTCGTAGCTGAAGCCGTCGAGGTAGGTCGCGCCGCCGACGGACCGTCGTTGCAGGCGCTCCGTGAACGGCGCGACGGGAAGCCTCCGGATGAGGAGCGGAAGGGCGGCGACTGCCGGAAGCGCCGCGAGGGCCACGAGTCCGCGGAGCGTCACCGGACGCTCGGCCGTCGCATCGATGGCCCTCACCAAGCCACCGGCCGCCCCACCGAGCAGGAGAACCGCTGCCAGCTCTGGCCGGAGGAGACTCAGCGCACCCCACAGCGGAACCCCGAGGACTGCCGGCCACGTCTCTCCGTCGTAGGCCCGTGCGACCGCAGCGAGCAGGCTGAAGAACAGGAGTACACCGAGCGCGTCCCGCATCGGAACCGTCAGGAAGACGAACGGGAGCGGGAGGAACAGGACGGTCACGACGAGGCCACGGGCTGTCGACAGGTTGGGGTAGAGCCGCCGTGCGAGGTCTGCCGCCGGGAGCGCGACCAGTACGGCACAGAGGCCGTTGAACACCGCAACGACGGTCGGGTCGGTGCCGAAGACGCTGTAGAGAACCGCCTGCGCCCCGGAAAAGGAGTTGATGGTCGGGTTCGTCGGGGGAAGCTCCCCGTTCAGGATGAGCACCGCCCGGTGGTGGAACCGAGCGATGTCCCAGGCGTACGGGAGCCGCGGAAGGACGAGGGCACCGAACGCGACGTGTCCGAGGAGTGCGACGGTCCCGGCGCCCGCATACCAGCGGTTCCCGACCCACCGGGCGGTGGCGAGGAAGACTGCGAGGATCACGGCCGTCGCCGCGAGGACCGAGAGCGTCTCCTGGGGCAGCATCTATCCGACCGGCGTCACCACAGGGCGATATATCCGACGGTCGCCGGACGAATCGTCAGCCATCGAGGCAGAGCGGGACCCCCCGGTTGCGGAGCCGGCGCTCCCAGCGACCGTAGACGTAGACGCTCCAGAGGAACTTCGCGTGGTCGGCCCGGCCCGAACGGTGGGCATCGAAGACCTCGCGTACCGTCTGTCGGTCGAGGAACGGCGCCTGGATGGACTCGAGAGCCTCGTGGAAATCGTCTGCGAGCGGGCCCGTCAACCACTCGCCGATGGGCATGTCGAAGCCCTGTTTCCCGCGCTGCTGGATACGTTTCGGGAGCACGTCGTCGAACGCGCGCCGGAGCACGCGCTTCTGCTCGCGGGCATCGATCTTGTGACTCGTCGGGAGCGAGAGTGCGTACTCGACGACCTCCCTGTCCAGGAACGGCACCCGGACCTCCAGCGAGGAGTACATCCCCGCGAGGTCGACCTTGTGGAGCATCTGGTTCGGAAGGCCGAAGCGGGTGTCGACCGCGAGCATCCGGTTGAACTCGTCGCCCTCGGGCAGCATCTGTCGGGCATCGCGGTGGGCGTCCTCGAGGGCGTCCCCAGCACGGCGTTCCGGGTCGAGCGGTGCAACTGCGCGGGCGGCGTCATCGTCCGGGAGACGGAGCCACGCCAGGTGGCGGGCGACCGGGTCCGGCTCTGAGCCGCGCCGGAACTTCCGGGCCTGCCGGCCGAGTTCGCCGACCCTGGTCGTCCGGTCGACCGGAGCCGCGCCGAGCAGCCGGTCGACCGCGCCCCGGACTGGTCCGGGCAACGCGCGGTAGTACGTCGAAAGGTGCTCGCCGCGGTACTTGCTGTAGCCGGCGAACAGTTCGTCCGCACCGTCGCCCGAGAGCGCGACGGTCACGTCGCGTGCGGTCTCGCGGGCGACCACGCTCGTCGGGATGAGCGATGGGTCCGCGAATGGCTCGCCGAGGCGGTCGAGGACGCCCGGGATGGTCTCGCGCACGTCGTCCGGCGTGACCGTGTACTCGTGGTGGTCGGTGCCGTGGTAGTCGGCGACCTCGCGAGCCGCCCAGGACTCGTCGAAGCGGGCCTCGTCGAAGCCCACCGTGAACGTCCGGACCGGCTCGTCCATGAGGTCGGCCATCGTCCCGACGACGATGCTGGAGTCGAGCCCCCCCGAGAGGAAGGCGCCGAGCGGCACGTCGCTCATCAGTCGCCGTTCCACGGCGCGCTCGACGCGCGCTCGGAGTTCGGTTGCCGCCGTGCCCAGCGAGGGGTCCTGGGACTCGATGGTCGGCTGGTAGTAGCGTCTGCGGTCGACCGAGAGCGAGCCCCCGTCGCGCCTGCCGTCCTCGTACTCGATGAGGGCGAGTTCACCGGGACGGAGCTTGCTGACGTTCTGGAACGCCGTCCGTGGCGCCGGGGCGAAGCCGAGACAGAAGTAGGTCCCGAGCGCCGCGTGGTCGAGACCGCCGAGGTCGATGTCGGGCTCGAAGAGGGCCGGGAGTTCGGAGGCGAACGCGACCCGCTCGCCGTCGCGGGCGAGCACGAGCGGCTTGATGCCCATCCGGTCGCGAGCGAGGACGAGCCGGTCGCGGTCGGCGTCCCAGAGCGCGAACGCGAACATCCCGTCGAGTCGCTCGACGAATCCCGGCCCGTGCTCCTCGTACAGATGGACCAGGACCTCCGTGTCGGCGTCCGTTCGGAAGGTGTGCCCCGAAAGAGCCTCGCGGAGGTCGCGATGGTTGTAGATCTCGCCATTGAAGACGACGCAGACGGAGCGGTCCTCGTTGAACATCGGCTGCTGGCCGGATTCGGGGTCGATGATGGAGAGGCGACGATGGGCGAGGGCGACCGGCTCGTCGACGTGGATGCCGGCGTCGTCCGGGCCCCGGTGGGCCAGGCAGTCGTTCATCCGCTGGAGGGTGTCCTCGTCGGGGAGCGTGGACGGGTCGAGGACGCCGGCGATACCGCACATGGGTCCTCGGAAGTCGGGGGTGCGGGAGAAGGTTTCTGTCTCGCTGTCGACGGCATGGCAGCGACTCCGAAGGCCTTTGCCCGGGGCTCGACACTGGTCCATCGATGGCGGGAACCGGCGACGACCGGACGCAGGTCTGGTACCTCATCGGGACGCTGGCCGTCGGCGGGACCGAGCGGACGCTGGTCGATCTGGTGAACGGCCTGGACCGCGACCGGTTCGCGCCGACCGTCTGGACCATCGCCGAGCCGGGACCGCTCGCCGACGAAATCGACGACACGGTGCCCGTCCGGTCGCTCGGCGCCGCGAGCAAGGTCGACCCGCGGCCGGCGCTTCGACTCGCACGGGAACTCCGCCGTGAGCGTCCGGCCATCCTGCAGTCGTTCCTCTACTTCGACAACGTCCTCGCGCGACTCGTCGGACAGGTGAGTCCCAGGACGACGGTCGTCACCGGTGTCCGGGAGGTGCCCGAGTCGCTGCCACCCCACCGCGACCTCGTCGACCGCGCGACGCTCGGACTCTCGGACCACGTCGTCTCGAACTCGGAGGCGGGCGCCGAGTGGATCATCGACCGGGGCGTCGATTCCGACCGGGTGTCCGTCGTCCGGAACGGACGGGACGTGGACGCCTACGACGTGCCCGAACCGGAGGGGCTGCGAGCGGAGCTGGGGCTCGGCGATGGACCCATCGTCGGGACGGTCGGGCGGCTGGTCGAGCGGAAGGGGCACCACGACCTGCTTGACGCGTGGCCCGCCGTGCTCGAGGCACATCCCGATGCCGAGCTGGTGCTCGTCGGCGACGGCCCCGAACGGGACGCGCTCCGAGCGCACGCTTCCCGGCTCGGTATTCGTGAGTCGGTCCACCTGCTCGGGCGGCGGGACGACGTGCCCGAACTGCTCGCGCTGTTCGACCTGTTCACATTCCCGTCGCACTACGAGGGGCTCCCCGGGGCGCTGCTGGAGGCGATGTGTGCCGGGCTGCCCATCGTGACGACGCCCGTGGACGGGTGTGCGGAGTTGGTTACCGACGGGGAACACGGGGTTCACGTCCGTCCCCGGGCCCCGGCGCCTCTCGGGGGTGCGATTGCGGACCTGTTGGCGGACCCCGAGCGGGCCGCGGCACTCGGTCGAGCGGCCGTGCAACGCGCCCGCGACGAGTTCGGTGTCGACTCGATGGTCGGGCGGATGGCGGCCCTGTACGAGGAGGTTCGATGAGCCGTCCGCCCGGAGCTATTCCGGGTTCCTGTCGAAGACGTAGGTATTGACGGCCGTCGGAAGGTCTGCTGGAACCTCCGTGCGGACATGCTCGAACGTCTCGGCATCGGTGATGTGGTTCTCGACCGCGGCAGGCGTCGCGTACTCGAACGGCAGCCCACCCAGCCAGTCCCGGATATCGTGCCAGTACTCCATCCCCCGCTCCCGTCGGTAGCGCTCGAGATACGTTCGGGGGTCCTCGCGGCTCAGCAACGTCCGGATCGAGAGGTGGGTCAGGCCGTAGCCGCGAACGGCGAGTGCCTGTGCGGGCCCAGGCAGGCGATTGTACACCCGCTTGATGCGGGTCGACAGAACCGAGTCGTACAGCGCCTCGTCGGGGGCGACCTCGTTGTAGATGCCGAGACACAGCCGCCCACGCGGGGCGACGGCGGCGGCCGCGTTGTCGATGGCGTCCCACATCGACCCGGTGTGGTGAGCCACACCCCAGCAGTAGACACAGTCGAACCGACCCAGCGAGCCGATGAAGTCCGTATCGAGGAGGTCACCCTGTACCACCGCCCACTCCCTGGGGCTGGCGTCGTCCTCGTCACGCAGCCGTCGACAGCAGGCCACGGAGTCCTCGTCGTAGTCGAAGCTGACCACCCGCGAAGCGCCCAGCCGGTGGGCAGCGAGCGAGAACAGGCCACTCCCGCATCCCGCATCGAGGAACGTCCGGTCGCGCAATCCGTTCTCGCCGAACACGTCCCGGAGTTCCCGTTTGGCCTCCTCGATCCTGTCGTCGTCTAGCTCCCGGAGGAACGATTCCCAGTTCTCGCCGAACGCGAAACGCGCTGTCACTGGCCGTACTCAGCGACACGGGGGAGAAATATCATTCGTCATCGATGAACCGCTCGTACCACCCCTCGAGCATGACGAGGTCCCAGATACGGTAGCCGTGGTCCACCGCACCGTCGAGGTGTTCCGTGAACATCCCGGTGACCCCCGCCGCGTCGAACGGCTCG
>Ga0207757_100837_pt1 | contig 16658 bp, 19 predicted proteins | sample A23P3SouthBayCA_2_FD_187752 | JGI IMG/M metagenome (GOLD analysis project Ga0207757, IMG submission 187752) | Aerobic enrichment media microbial communities from Eden Landing Ponds, California, USA - A23 P3 (2) (SPAdes) | ecosystem: Environmental > Aquatic > Marine > Unclassified | place...
ACGAGCCGGGAGCGAGCGAGACGCTGGTCCGTATCACGGACGACGTAGGCGAGATATTCGGCGTCGACGGCCGGGCCTACGACCTCTCGGCGGACGACGTGGCGGTCCTCCCGACGGACAACGCCGAGCTACTGGTCGAGAACGGCGATGCGGAGTCCCTCGACCCGACGATACCCTTCTCCGGCGATCACTCGAACCGGTCCTGATACCAGCCGTCGATCCGCTCCCAGTTCGAGTCGACGACGAACGGGAGCGTGAACAGGACCATGATGAGCAGTATCGAGAAGATGTCTCCAGGGATGCCGAGGCGCGAACTCGGGATGACCGACCCGAGGAACGCACCGGTGTGCGAGCCGGCGATGACGAACAGCAACTGACGAACGCTCCGGCGTCGCCGCTCGGAGCGGCGCACACCATGCTGGTCCGGACTCATGGCTGCGGATGCGGTTGCGCGGCTCAAAACCAGTCCGACTTCGGGACGTGTTCAGCGAAGGGTGCAGCCCCCCACCTGGGGCCCCAGTTCCGCTCGCCGTCGTGTGTCCGGGCCTCCCACCAGGGCGGCCCGGGCATCCCGTTTCGGTCTCCGCTCCGTCGACGGCCGCTCACCACCAGTGTCCCACCAGTGCGGCCGCCGTGCCGGCGACACACACTCACGTGTGCCACCGGCGGCTAACCGGGAGTGGACCGTCTACTGGACCAGGCCGGAGACGACGCGCGACTCCGCCTTGCGGAGGTGCTCGTCGACGGTCGAGGGGGCACAGCCGAGGTTCTCGGCGATGTCCTTGTGCGTCGCGCGACGCGGGACATCGTAGTAGCCCTCCTCGACGGCGGTCTCGAAGACCTCCAGCTGCCGGTCCGTGAGTGGTGACAGCAGGTCCTCGCCGCCGGGGACGTACGGGCCGGCATTCTCGACGGTGAAGTCGAGCGCCTCGGGCAGCAGTCCCAGTGCCTCGCGCAGGTTGCCGTGGGTCCCGACGAGCGTGGCCTTCAGGCCGTCCTCGGTGAACTCCAGCGGCGTGTCGATGATGAGGGCGTTCTCGTGGGCGATGTCGAGCAGGGCACCACCCTCCTCGGCGGACTCGGCCTGGACGAACGCGTGGAACCCCTCCTCCTCGACGTCGACGACGTCGTAGTCCCGGACGCTGGCGCGCTGTGAGAGCGCCGTCTCGAACGACTCCTGGTCACCGACGAGGCGGTACAGGAGGACGGTCGTGCCGTCGGCCCGGGCGTCGACGTGGAGGAGTTCCTCCCGCGTGACGCTTCGATGGCCCTCGATGAACCGGTCGACAGGGTGAATCGCGCGGTGCGTGGGTGACAGCGTGAGTTTGAGGTACTGCATTGTTTGACGTGCCCCGGTTGCTCCCGGTGTACCCCAATCTGGATGCTACGGGTTAAAGAAGAAATTGACAACTGCGTCCAAAGGTTGGGTAGAGGGCTTCTAGCTTTCGAATTCGGCTTCAGAGCCGGTTCCGGGGACACTTGAACACCCGGTACAACACCGGTCGGACCTTTACCAGTCGCCCGTGATGGCTGGGGGGTCGTTCCCCCCGCGGCTCCGGCGTTCCGTCCGGTTCCGGTGCCGAACCGGCGGGACGAGCCGGCCGTGGCCACGCTCGCACGCAGAGCATAACGACTATGCGCGGGCCAGTCGGACTCGTAGGTATGAGCGACTGGCCGCACGACCCCGACGGCGAGGAGGGGAGCGAGGGGATGCGCAAGTACGGACAGGCCATCCTCGCGAAGAAGCTCGACGAGGACGAGGACTTCCCGCTCAGTCGGGAGGAGTTCGTCGAGGAGTACGGCGACCACCCGGTTCGACTGAACCACGAGCGCGTCGTCAGCGTCGCCGACATCATGGAGCACGTCGGGCAGGAGGAGTTCGACGGGTTCGTGCCGTTCCACAAGGCTGTGGGCCAGGCGATGCGCGAGAACGGGATGTGGGAGATCACGCCCGAGGAGATCAACTGACACTCGCCGTCCGGACGGTTCCGGCGCGACGCTGTCCCCCCCTGGACCCAGCCACCGCGCCCCCTCGCGTCTCGGAACCGTGAACGATAACGCATTTACTACGAACCCCCCGAAGCATCGATAGTGACGAACACGCAGGTTACCCTCGTCCAGATCGACAACTACGGACCCTGGACGGTCACGCCGGAGCCGCGTCGCGAGGTCGACCTCCAGACGCTCCAGTCGCGGCTGTACGCCGACCTCTCACAGCTCATCGGGAACCGCGAGGGGTACGTCTTCTTCACCCGCTTCGACAACATGATCGCGGTGACGAACGGGCTGGACCGCGAGGCCCACGCGCTCGTTCAGGAGTCGGTGGCCAACCGCTACCCCGTCACCGTCTCGCTGGGTGTCGCGACCGACCCCTCGCCCGCGACCGCGCTGGGTGACGCCACGGACCTCCTGCAGGCCGCCGGCAGCGCCCAGGACGAGGACCGTACCCAGATTCTCGGCGGCGGGTTCCTCGCCGAGGAGGATCGCACCGACGGCGACGTCCAGATCGCCCACTTCGACGTCATCGACGCCACCGGGAAGTACACGGACCGGCTGAACGCCTTCGACTCGTTCATCCACATCGAGCAGGGGTACGCGGAGCTGATGCGGCATATGCGCCGGGCCCACGACTCCCTCTCCTTCTTCGTCGGCGGGGACAACGTCATCGCCGTCTGCCCGGAGCTGGACCGGGCTGCCTACCGGGACGCCATCGACCACGTCGCCGGAGAGGTCGGGGTCGACCTCCAGGTCGGCGTCGGCCAGGCCCGGACGGCACAGGATGCCGGGATGGGGGCGAAACACGCCCTCGAGACCTGCCGTCACGACGGGACCGACGTGGAGTTCGCCTCTCGTCGCTGACCACGCCGCTCTCCGGGTCCTCGGCGGCCAGCCGGAGGGTGAAATCCGGTTTGCACTCTTAACCAGCTTTATATATATCGGAAACAAGTCAACAGTTGACATGACACGGAACTATCGACGGCGTGATGTGCTGAAGGGGACCGCGGGCATCGGTATCGCTGCGGGACTCGCTGGCTGTACCGGTGATGGTGGCGATGGCGGCGGTGGCGACGGCGGTGACGGTGGCGACGGCGGGAGCGGCGGTCGGTCGCTCAAACAGGGTATCCTCCTCCCGCTCACGGGGGACCTGGGCTCGCTCGGGAAACCCATCCGTGACGGGGCTATCCTCCCGAAGGCCCAGATCGAGGAGGACATCGACTTCACGATCGACCTCCAGGTAGAGGACACGGAGACCAACGCCCAGGCCGGAATCCAGGGGGCCAACACCCTCATCAACAACGGCTATCCTGCCGTCACCGGCCCGGCCTCCTCGGGCGTGAACCTCCAGGTCACCCGGGAGGCGCTCATCCCCAACGAGACGGTCGGCGTCTCGCCGTCGTCCACGTCGCCCGCGGTCACGGACCTGGAAGACGATGATTACATCTTCCGGACGTGCCCGTCCGACGCCCTGCAGGGGCAGGTCATCGCACAGGTGGCCACCGAGCAGCTCGGGAACTCCACGGCCGCGACGATGTACGTGAACAACTCCTACGGGCAGGCCCTCTCCCAGTCGTTCGCCGGAGCGTTCGACGGCGAGGTCCTCCAGCAGGTCGCCTTCCAGAAGGAGCAGTCCTCGTACAGCTCCCAGCTGGAGCAGGCGCTCAACGGCGACCCGGACACGCTCGTGGTCATCGGCTACCCGGCCTCGGGTGTTCAGCTGTTCCGTGACTACTACAACAGCTTCGACTCCGGGGAGGACATCATCGTCACCGACGGCCTCATCGACAACGAACTACCGGACAACGTCGACAGCGACATGGGCAACGTCACCGGGACGGCACCGCAGGCGTCCGGGCCGGGGCGAGACGCGTTCGACCAGGCCTATCAGGACGAGTACGGCCGCGAACCGGGCGTGTTCAACGCCCAGGCGTACGACGCGACGGCCGTCTGTCTGCTCGCGAACGTCTACGCCGGCGAGAACACGGGCACCGCGGTGCGCGACAACATCCGGAAGGCTGCCAACCCGGACGGCGAGGAGTTCGACGCCAGCAACCTCGCCGACGCGTTCGCGGCCGCCGCGGCCGGCGACGAGATCAACTACCAGGGTGCCTCCTCGGCGTGTAACTTCAACGATGACGGCGACATGGTCGCTGTCTCCTACGGCGTCTACGAGGTGCAGGACCGCGACTTCTCGCAGACCGACACCGTCGCCTTCGGCCAGTAACGACCACGGACCCCTCGATTTCTCTTCGACACTGGACGACAAGTAGCAACGAGCGTCGCGCCAGCGGTCGGATCGTCGCCGCATCGTCGATGCCGACGATTCGTCGCCCCTCGGCTGTCAACCGCCGAGGAAGTCCTGCCGGACCTGCTCGTCCTCCAGGAGGGCGTCGCCCGCGTCCATGTAGCGGTTCTTCCCCTGGACGAGGACGTAGCCGCGGTCACAGCGCCGGAGTGCCTCCTTGGCGTTCTGCTCGACCATCAGCACCGCCGTCCCGTCGTCGTTGATGCGGTCGATGCGGTCGAACATCTCCTCGACGAGGTCGGGCGCCAGTCCCGCGGACGGCTCGTCGAGCAACAGCAGGTCCGGGTCGAGCATCAGTGCCCGACCCATCGCGACCATCTGCTGCTGGCCGCCGGACATGGAGCCGACCTGCTGGCCGGACCGCTCCTCGAGGATGGGGAAGTAGCCATAGACCGCCTCGATCCGCTCCTCGGGCACCTCATCCAGGATGTACGCCCCCATCTCCAGGTTCTCACGTACGGTGAGCGTCCCGAAGATGTTCTCGTTCTGCGGAACGTAGCCCAGCCCCTCGTGGATGATGTCGTCGGGCCGCATGCCGGCGATTTCCTTGCCATCGAACTGGATGGTCCCGCCCATGTAGTCGGTGAGCCCGAAGACGCTCTTCATCAGCGTCGACTTGCCGGCGCCGTTCGGGCCGACGATGGTGACGTACTCCCCGTCGGCGACATCCAGGTCGACGTTCTCGAGGATCTTGAGGTCGCCGTAGCCGGCGTCGAGGTCGCGCACCTCGAGGAGCCCGTCGTTCAGTTCCACCGGGTGACGGTTCTCCGTCTCCGCGCTCATACGTCCTCACCCAGGTAGGCCTCGACCACCTGCTCGTTGTTCCGGATGTCCTCGGCGGTTCCTTCGGCCAGCAGGTCACCCTGGTGCATGACGATGATATGTTCGCAGTTCTGCATGATGAGGTCCATGTCGTGTTCGACCAGCAGGAACGTGTACCCCCGGTCGGTGAGCTCGTGGATACGCTCGAGCAGCTTCTCCTCCAGCGTCGGATTGACGCCGGCGAACGGCTCGTCGAGCAGCAGCATCTCCGGGTCGGTCATCAGGGCGCGGGCCATCTCCAGTAGCTTGCGCTGCCCGCCCGACAGGTTGCCGGCGTACTCCTCCGCGAGGTGGTCGATCTCGAAGAACTCGAGCATCTCCCAGACATCCTCACGGATGGCTTCCTCGTCTCGCTTCACCTGATCGCGCAGCCCGGGCGTGATGGCGTTGGTCAGCTTCTCACCCTCCTGGTCCTGCGGCGCCAGCATCAGGTTCTCGAGCACCGTCATCTCCTCCAGTTCGCGGGCGATCTGGAACGTCCGGACCAGTCCCTTCTGGGCGATCTCGTGGGGGCGCTGCCCGGTGATCTCCTCGCCCTTGAACAGGATGGTGCCGCTGTCGGGCTCGTGGACACCGGTGATGCAGTTGAACGTCGTGGATTTGCCGGCGCCGTTGGGCCCGATGAGCCCGGTCAACGACCCTTCCTCCACCTCGAAGCTCACGCCGTCGACGGCGGTGATGCCACCGAAGGTCTTCCGGAGGTTCTGCACCCGAAGCGGCAGCCCCCGCGGGACGGTCTTGGCCGACTCCTCGATGGACGAGTCGGCGGTCTCGGGGTCGACATCATCGAGGTCGACATCGTCGGGGACGTTCGACTCGACCGGGGCCGCCCCGCCTCCGGTTTCGCCCTGTTCACTCATCCGACTCACCCCCGGTGGCGGCCGCCTGGCCGCCGGGCTTGCCCGGTTCGTTGGTCGACGCTGGCCGCTCCGAGAGGTCGACGCTGGAGGCGGTCTCCTTGCGGTGGCCGAGCAGCCCTTCCGACCGGTTCTGCATCAGGTAGACGAGCACGGCGCCGAGGAAGACGAACTTCAGGTTCGGCGTCTGGGTGACGAGATAGCCGAGCCACGCCAGCGGGTCGAGGGAGGTGAGTGCGACCCAGAAGTTGGCCGGTTCCGGCAGGCTGCCGCCGGTGCTGTACTGCGCACCGGCGTTGATGAGGCCGGCGAGCCGGCGTGGCCCCTGCAACAGCAGTGCGGCGAACACCGCGCCGCCGACGACGCTCCCGGTGTTCGACCCCGACCCACCGACGATGAGGGCGGTGAACACGTAGAACGTGACCAGCGGCCGGAACGTGTTCGGGTTGACGTAGCCGAACGTGCCGTACCAGAGGATGCCAGCCAGCCCCATCAGCCCGCTGCCGAGCATGAACACCTTGATCTTGAACAGCCGGGTGTCCTTCCCGAGCGACTGGGCGACGAGTTCGTCCTCGCGGATGGCCTTCAGCACGCGGCCGAACGGCGAGTAGCCGACACGCTGGACGAGGAGGTAATAGGCCGGCAGTACCAGCAGGACGATGAACGCGGTGTAGGTCGTGGCCTCGACGACCTGGGGGATGATGCCGATCGCGTCGCCGACGGAGACGAGCACGTCGCCGACCGGCTGGAGGGGCCCGTCGAACAGGAACTCGAGCGGGTTCCCGATCGGCGTGCTGATGCCGCGACCGCCGCCGGTGCCGAACTCGAGACCGAACAGGTTCACGACGTTGTACTGGCTCGAACTCGGGTCGGTGACGGTCCCGGAGAAGGTGTCCGCCAGCAGGGTGAGCCGGATGATCTCCGAGAAGCCGACGGTGACGATGGCGAAGTAGTCCGCGTCGAGCTGGAGTGCCGGGAGCGCGGCGATGCCGCCGACGATGGCCGCCGCGAGGACGCCGCCGAGGACGGCGACCGGCACCGGCAGCCCCAGTCCCGGTGGGAGCCCATCCGGTGACCCAGCCAGGATGGACATGGTGTAGACGCCGACCGCCATGAACCCGGCGACGCCGATGTTGAACAGGCCGGTGTACCCCCAGTGGAGGTTCAGGGCGAGTGCAAGGATGGCGTACACGCCCGACAGGAAGAGGATTGACTGGAACGTCTGGAACGCGGCGTTGACGATGGTGGCGTCGGCGAGGAACGCCTGCAGCCCGCCGATGAGGAAGTAGAGCACGCCGATGCACAGCAGCAGCACGGCGATGAGGACGGTGTCGTCCTCGGTGAGGGCGTCGGGGAGGGCCGACCGGGCGCGGCCGCGGATACTCATGCGGTCGTCACCCCTCCGAAGAGCCCCGCCGGACGGTAGAGCAGGACGAGGATCATGACACCGAACGCCGCGACCCGCGGGAACCCGGAGGGGAGCCACACGAGCGCGATTCGGGAGGCGACACCGATGATGATTCCGCCGCCGATGGCGCCGTAGACGGAGCCGATACCGCCGAGGATGACGCCCGAGAAGATGAACAGCAGGAGCCGCCAGCCGAAGTTGAACGAGAGGACGCCGCGTTCGAGGATGATGAGGAAGCCGGCGACACCGGCGAGCCCGCCGCCGATGACCCACGTGGCGCGCACGACCCGTTCGGTCGGGATGCCGGTGACCTGTGCGAGCGCCTTGTTGTCCGACATCGCCCGCATCGCCTTCCCGAGTTTCGTGTACTGCAGCAGGAGATGCACGCCGAGCATCAGACCGACCGCCACGACGATCATGATGGCCTCGTGGAGGTTCAGCGTGTAGATACCGAAGAGGTCCATGGAGGGCAGCGATTCCGGATTCGTGGAGGTGACCCCGCGGGTGCTGGGCGACCAGACGAACACGATGAGGTACCGGAGCGCCAGCGCGACGCCGATCGAGGCGATGAGCAGCGAGATGCCGTCCTTGTCGCGCATCGGCCGGTACACGATCCGGTCGAGACCCAGCACCAGCGCGACGCTCACCACCGCCGCGACGATGAAGCCGACCAGAACCGCGAACGGTGAGGCCCAGGCCGACACCAGGGACGGGGCGTTCAGCAGGATGATCTCCCCGAACGTCACGTCGAGCCCATCGAGGGTGAACAACGCCACGACGTACGCGGCGGCCCAGCCGGAGAACGCCCCGGCAGTAAGGTAGTCACCGTGGGCGAAGTTCGCGAACCCGAGGATACTGTACGTCATCGACAGTCCGACCCCCGCGAGCGCGATGATGAGCCCGAGGATGAGCCCGTCCATCAGGAACCCGACGACGTTCGAGACCGCGATCTCTCCACCGATGAGGTGGATGCTACCGAGAGCGATCGTGATGCCAGCGAGCTTCACCACTAGGTCGACAAGCAGGTAGAGGCAGGCGACGGCGAGGAGTAGTACCGTCGGACGGCGCAGATAACTCCGGAGACCGTCGTCGGCCTGTGACTCAGCTACACCCATGTCTACAATTCACGGTGTTGATGACGGGGCGTCAGTAAAAGAAGTATCGCTCCCCCGGCGGAAAACGGCTAGAATATGGGTTCAGGGTATCCAGCAAGGGAACACAATACCTTTGGCTCGTCCCCCGGGACGGGCGACTATGTTACGGACGCTGGCGGACCTCGACGCCACTGGGACTACCCTCGGGGTTCGGGTCGATATCAACAGCCCCCTCGAGGGGGGTGACCTGGCGGACGACTCGCGGGTCCGCGCCCATCTGGATACGCTCTCCGAACTGCTGGACCGCGACGCCCGGGTCGCGGTGCTGGCCCACCAGGGACGCCCCGGCGGCGACGAGTTCGCCGACCTCTCCTCGCACGCCGCGCGTCTGGACGAACTGCTGGACGCGCCGGTCGACTACTGTGACGCCACGTTCACCGCCGCCGCCCGCGACCGCATCGACGCCCTGGACGATGGGGAGTGTGTCGTCCTCGAGAACACACGCTTCTACTCCGAGGAGTACATGGAGTTCGACCCCGAGGTCGCCGCGGACACGTTCCTGGTCCGCAAGCTCGCGCCCGCGCTCGACGCCTACGTCAACGACGCCTTCGCCGCGGCGCACCGCTCGCAGCCCTCGCTCGTCGGCTTCCCCGTCCACGTTCCCGGCTACGCCGGCCGCGTCATGGAGGAGGAACTGGACGTGCTGGGTAGTATCGAATCCACCCCGGAGCCACGCATCTACGCGCTCGGTGGCGCGAAGATCGTCGACTCGCTCGACGTGGCCCGTTCGGTCCTCGAACGCGGGCTCGCGGACCACGTACTCGTCTCCGGCATCGTCGGGAACGCCTTCCTGCTGGCCGATGGCGTCCAGCTCGGCGCCGCCAGCGCCCACGTCGTCAACGAGCGCTCGGCCGAGGCCGTCAAGCGCGCCGGCGACCTGCTGGACGACTTCGGCAGCCGCATCCACCTCCCCCGGGACGTGGCGGTCGAGCGCGGCGGCGAGCGGGTCGAACTCGACCTCGACGAGCTGCCCTCGGAGAACGCCGCCATGGACATCGGGGCGAAGACGGTCGCCGCCTACGCAGAACTCCTCGAGGACGCCGGGACGGCCATCCTCAACGGACCCGCGGGCGTCTTCGAGGAGGAGCTGTTCGCGACCGGGACGAAGGAGCTGTTCGGGGCGGCCACGCGCTCGGAGTTCAGTATCGTCGGCGGCGGTGACACGGCCGCGGCGCTTCGCCGGCTGGGCGTCGAGGGGTTCGACCACGTCTCCACGGGCGGCGGCGCGGCGCTCCGGATGCTGACCGGGGAAACGCTCCCGGCCGTCGAGGTGCTCCGTGCGGACTGGCAGACGGAGTCGCCCCCGGACGCGGCGTGACCGACCGGGACGCCGCGCCGGCCGACGTGGTCGTCGAGCGTGGCGAGACGGCCGACGCCGAGGCGGTCGCGGACTGCTGGGTCGCACTGGCCCGGGACCAGCAGGCGTACGGCTCGCGACTGTACGCGGACCGCAACCGCAGTGCGGCCCGCGAGGCGGCCCTCCGCCACGCTGTCACGGGTGGATTGTTCGTCGCGCGCCGCGCCGAGGACGAGCGGCCGGCCGACTCTGACGACGGCGAGGGCGATGTGCTCGGTTTCGTCACGGCGAGTCCCGCCTCGGGGGAGTTCGTCGAGGCGGACGAACGCGGCGCGGTTCGGAATCTCTACGTCCGCGCGGCCGAGCGCGGGCGCGGTATCGGGACGGCACTGCTGGCGGCCGCCGAGGCGCATCTGGAAGCACAGGGGGTGGCCGTGGTGTCGCTGGAGGTGATGGCCGGGAACGAGGCCGCGCGTCGATTCTACCGGCGGCACGGCTACGCCGACCACCGGATGGAACTCCGGAAGCCCGTCGGCGACCGATAAGGTTTCCAGTCACCCGAGCGAACCACCGTGCGCGCCACGGGAGCTTGGGTGGTCCAAGCACTCGACTTGTAATCGAGAGTTCGTGGGTTCAAATCCCACCCGTGGCTCCTTCCGTTCTCTCGGGTCGGGAGACGCGGTCTACACGTGTCGTACCCCCGTGACTGCGAGCCGGCCGTCGTGACCTTCCGGACGCCCCACCGGCCCGCAGCCGACCGGGCGGCGTTCGGTTCGAGGGGACACCTGTGGAATCGGTCGCAGAAGGGGGGTCACGCGCAACCGGGCCAGACGGACGGGTTCAGCGGGCCGTTCGCGCCTCGTCGACGTACTCCCGTCCGGCCGGCGCGATCCGGTAGTAGCCGTCCGTCCCGTCGACCCGGTCGACGAGTTCGGCCTCCATCAGGAGCTTCAGCCGGCGCTTCAGCGTCCGTTCGGAGAACGTTATCTCCCTGTCAGATTTCATATTGTAGTACAGTACCTTCGGCGGAAGCGCCAGGCTCACGTCCGCCAGATACTCCAGGATAGCAACATCACGTCGATTCGGCTCCATCAACCGTATATCGGTCGACTCAGTGTATAATTTTGACGGTAATTTCAGATATCTGTACTAATTAACGACGGATTGTGGTGGAAAATGTAAAATGGCATCTTCTGGTGCTATCCGTGCGTCGGAACGGACGAATCATGCGAAGAACCACCATGGAGTTCGGGTTCCTCCGACCACGACCGGCGGCAGTCGGGTCCAGCACCGGGTGTCCGGAACCGGTCGTCAGTCCGCATCCGCGTGCATCTTCTGACGGTGCTCCATCGCCTCGGTCAGCTCCGAGAGAAGAGTCGTGACGGCTTCCTCCTGTGCCGCCTTCGACCGGTGGATGGCGCTAGCGGAGACATCGCACGCGTCGTATTCGGGTGTGGGGACGGGCTCGTCCGCCTCGCGCTCGTAGTAGTCACGGACCTCCCGGAGCAGGCCGTGCAGGTAGACGAGTTCCTGTTTCCGCATGGAGTGTGGTAGGACCTGGACCCCTAAGGGTCTGTCTCCGAATCCGTTCGTGTCCAGCGATTGTCGTCGCCGGAACGGGTGTCGCCGTGTGGTGAACGCGCAAGGGTTTTGCCGTGGCCCGCTGGGACGACGATATGGCCGGGCCACCTGCACCTGCCCTCGTGACAGCGGTGCTGGTCTCGGTCGCGGCACTGCTCGCGGTGGGGTGCATCGCGTGGGTGGGCCCCCCGGTTACGCGCCGTCTCGTCCTCGCCGGCACCCCGTGGATGGTGCTCGCAGGGCTCCTCTATCCACTGGCGGCCACCGGTGTCTACGGTGGCCCGCTCGCGGCGACGCTGGGGTCGCCGCTGGTCGTGCCCGTGACGGTCGTGCTGGCGACGGTGCTCTGGATCCCGCTGGTCCAGGCCGGGCGTGTCCGTACCCGTGGGGACCCAGCCGGGTATCTCGTCGCGAGCGGGACCGGCGTGGTCGCCCCGGTGCTGGCCGTGACGGTGCTCGCGGGGCGCGCCACCGTCGCCACCCTCGTCCCGCTCGCGCTGGCCCCGGTGGTGGCCGCTATCGCCGCGGCGGCGGTCGTGTTCGTCCTCGGACTGAGCGCCGCCCCCGCGCTGGCGGCGGCGCGCTCGCTCGCCCTGCTCGCGGTGTACGCCCAGGCGTTGCACGCCGTCGCCGTCGTCGTGGCGGTCGACGCACTGGGGGTGCCTGCGAGCGGCCCGCTGGCTCGTGCGACCGTCGGACTGGGGTCCACACTCGTCGGCGGGTTCGGCATCGGCTGGCCGTTCCTGCTCCTGAAGCTGTGTGCCGTCGCGCTGCTGGTGGTCGGGCTCGGCCGGCTCGCCGAACGCCGCGAGACGGTGGCGTACGTGTTGCTCGGCACCGTCGCCGCGCTGGGTGTCGGGCCCGCGGTCGCGGTGCTGGTCTCGGCAACGCTGCTCGCGTGAGTCGGGCGAGTGGCCGCCGGAGTAAAGACCGCTCGTGTGGGAGCGTCGCTATGGAAACCGCGGACGACCCGGCCGGCGTTGCCGTCGCGCTGCTTCTGGGTGCCGGTGTCGGTGTCGCGCTCGCCGTTCCGGCACTCCCGCCGGGTGGTCTCACGCTCAGCGTCGGCGGATTCACGCTGGACACCATCGGGACGGTGCTGGTGGTGAGTGCGCTGTCGGTGCTGCTGTTGCCGCTCGTGCTGATGACGCTCTACCAGCTGTTCTCGCTCGCGGACCGGTAGCGCCGACGGTCGGCGCTACTTCTGCAGTTCGCGGGCGATGATGTTCTTCTGGATCTCGGTGGTGCCCTCGTAGATCTGGGTGATCTTGGCGTCACGGTAGAAGCGCTCGGCGTCGAAGTCGTCGACGTAGCCGGCACCACCGTGAATCTGGACGCACTCGTTCGCCACGTCGACAGCCACGCGGGAGGCGTACTCCTTCGCCATCGACGCGAGCGTCGTCAGCTGCTCGTCGAGGTTGTCGACGGACCACGCCGACTTGTAGGTCAACATCCGGGCGGCCTCCAGCCGGGTGTGCATGTCGGCGAGTTTGTGCTGGATGGCCTGGAACTCGCCGATGGGCTGGCCGAACTGCTCGCGCTGCTGGCTGTACTCCAGTGCGCGCTCGGCGGCGCCCTTCGCGATACCGACTCCCTGTGCCGCGACCTGGGTTCGGGTCTCGTCGAAGAACTGCATCTGCTGCAGGAAGCCGGCGCCACGCGTTCCGACGAGGTTCTCCTCGGGGACGCGGACATCGTCGAAGATGAGCTCTGCCGTGTCGCTCGCGCGAATCCCCATCTTCCCGGTGATCTTGTCGGCCTGGAAGCCGTCGCGGTCGGCCTCGACGATGATCTGGCTGAAGCCGTTGTAGCGGCCCTCGGCGTCGGGGTCCGTCTTGCACAGCACGACGAAGAAGTCCGCGACCGAGCCGTTGGTTATCCACATCTTGTTGCCGTTGACGACCCACTCGTCACCGTCCTTCTCCGCGCGCGTGCTCACGCTGGAGACGTCGGAGCCGGAGTCCGGCTCGGAGATGGCCGAGCCCATGATGGCGTCACCGGCAGCGAGCGGCGGGAGGTACTCCTCCTTCTGCTCCTCGGTCCCGAAGCCGATGATGGCCTCGCTTCCGAACGCGGTGCCGAGGACGGAGCCGCCGACGCCGGGGTCGGCCGCGTACAGTTCCTCGATGATGATGGCCACGTCGAGCGCGTCGTAGCCCGCGCCCCCGTACTCCATGGGAATCTGTGCGCCGGTGAGCCCCATCTCGGCGCCCTTCTCGACGACCTCGTGCGGGAACTTCTCCGCCCGGTCGTACTCCTGTGCGACCGGCCGTATCTCGTTCTCGCCGAAGCGCCGGACCTCCTCGCGGATCTGCTGTTGCTCGTCGGACAGCTCGAAGTCCATACCCCTCCCTAGAGCGGTGGGTGAAAAACGGTTCCCCCGCTACTCGTACTCGCCCTTCCCGATGTCGGGCTCGGGCTGGGGCGTCATGTCGATGCGGAGCTGGGGCAGGTAGAGCGCGAGGTCCGTCGTGGTGATGATACCGATGGCCTTGCCGTCCTCGGCGACGGGGAGCTTCTTGACACCGTTGTGGCCCATCCGCTCCCCGGCGACGCGGGCCGACTCGGTCGGTCGGATGGTGACGACGGGGTCGGACATCAGCTCCTCCACGGTCGTCGTTTCGGGGTCCATCGCGTTCCCGACGCTCTCGACGATATCCATCTCGGTGATGATGCCATCGATGATGTCCTCGCCGATGATCAGCGAGCCGATTCCCTCGCTTGAGAGGATCTGCGCGGCCTCGGCGATGGTGGTGTCGGCCGGCACGGTGCGAACCGGCGATGTCATGATCTCGCTCACCGGCGTGTCGATCTCCGAGTCTTGCTCCTCCGTCATGGGTGGAGGCTGGGGACCCCGAATGATAAGCCTACCCGACGACCGCGTTCGGTGGACCGGCAGGAACACTGTTCTCGTACGGATCTCTGGAGACGGGCCGACGCCGTCGCGCTCCCGCCGCGTACGGTACGGCGTTCCGCACCGCAAGCGGGCGCAGGACTTACCCCTGCGTGTCTCGTATCGTTCTACGGCGTGCGGTGGGGCTCCGAACGTCACCTTGGGTAGGGAGACTCCTCGACGTCCCCTGCACGCCACCCCGCTTCGTTTTGGTTACTCGCCGTCCCAGTCCATCCGGCAGGTGTCGTCACAGAAGTGTGCGCTCCGGACTTCGCCGTCCTCGACCCAGGTGATGACGCGGTGTTGCGGGTCGTTCAGGATCGGCTCGCCGCAGGCTCGACACTGCGGGGCGTCCTCCTCGGTGACATCCTCACCCAGGTCCGAGGTCGGGTCTACCATTACCCGAGGACAGACACCGACCCTACTTATGCCCATACTTTCGGCGGCGTTCTTGCGGCAACACTCTCGGCGGGCGATAGCTACGCGTCCCCATCCGATGACGGGTCGGGGCCGCGGTACGCCTCGCCGGGTCGGGTCCAGCCGTCCGTCGGAAGGACGCTCCCGGGGTAGAGGCTGGTGTTGATTCCGGTCTTCGCTCCGGGACCGACCACGACGCCGAACTTCCGGCGCCCGGTGGAGGTTCGCTCGCCCTTCACGACGGTGCCGACGGCCGCGTCGTCGTGGCGGAGGTTGGCGACCTGTGTCCCCGCCCCGAGGTTCGCGTTCGGACCGAGGACGCTGTCTCCGACGTAGGTGACGTGTGGAACGTTCGTCCCGGCCATCACGACGGTGTTCTTCACCTCCACGCCGTGGCCGACGTGCGTGTCGGGGCCCAGCAGCGTCGCGCCCCGAACGTACGCGTTCGGGCCGACCTCGGCGCCCTGGCGGACGAGCGCCGGCCCCTCGATGACGACGCCGGGTTCGATGGTCGCCCCGTCCTCCACGACCACGTCGCCCCGGAGTTCGGCGTCGCCGCGCACGTCGCCGTCGATGCGTCGCTCCAGCTCGCCGAGCTTCCACTCGTTCGCTTCGAGTAGCTCCCACGGCCGGCCGACGCCGAGCCACCGTTCGACGTCGACCGCGGCCACGTCGAACGCGTCGACGACGCGTGCCAGCACGTCGGTGATTTCGTGCTCGCCGCGCTCGGACAGCTCGGTCTCGGTCAGCCAGTCGGCGGCCTCGGCCGGGAAGTGGTAGGCGCCGACGTTGACGCGGTTGCTGGGCGGCGCGTCGGGTTTCTCGACCACGTCGGTGACGTGGCCGTCGCTGATCGAGAAGACGCCGTACGGCCGCGGGTCGTCCACCTCGTACGCCCCCACGGCGGGACACGCGTCGAACAGCGCGTCCAGCGCGGCCTCGTCGTAGAGGTCGTCGCCGTTCAGGACGACGAAGTCACTGTTCAGGTGCGGCCGGGCCTGCGCAGCGGCGTGGGCGGTCCCCAGCCGCTCGGCCTGCTCGGCGTACCGGACCGGGACCCCCTGATACTCGTCGCCGAAGTGCTCGCGAACGTCCTCGCCGCGGTAGCCGACGACGAACACCAGCTCGTCGGCGCCCGCGCGGACGGCGGCGTCGGCCGTGTGCGCACAGAGCGGCCGGTCGCCGACCGGGAGCATCGGCTTCGCGACGGCGTCGGTCAACGGGCGCATCCGGGTTCCCTGCCCCGCGGCCAGGATGACGACTTCCATACCGACCACTGCCTCGCCGGTCCGCAAAGGTCCACCGACCCCGGCGACCGTGGCCCCGACGGCCGTGGGATCGGTTGCAGTGGCTGGCGAACAGGCGACACCGCTCCCGCGCGCCGGACCGTGGTATCGCGCTGGCGGAACCGACCAGCCAGTGGCGTGCTGACTGCTCGGGTCGGCGGTCCGGCGATGGCTCGTCAGGTCACGGGGGCGCTGGCCGCGGTCTGGTATTTGAAGATACGGGGCCTCGAACAAGCTCATAAATTCGACAATATAGTTCTAAGTCTCGAATCTAGATTACAATTCCGCATTTTCTCTCATAATTCGCGCTGCTGTAGCTGATAACTCGGAAAATGCATGCGCGCGAACGAAGTGAGCGCGCTTCACCGCTGGCGACCGGAGGGAGCCAGCGGCCTTTTTTCTGAACGTTTTTTGCGCAAGTGGTTCGCGAAGAGCGCCGGCCGAAGGCCGGCGCACGAGCGAACCCGCAGCGGAAAAAAGCTCTTTAGAACCCTTTACCCTGGAGTTCGCGGGCGATGATGTTCTTCTGGATCTCGGTGGTGCCCTCGTAGATCTGGGTGATCTTGGCGTCGCGGTAGAAGCGCTCGACGTCGAAGTCGTTGACGTAGCCGGCGCCGCCGTGGATCTGGACGGCCTCGTT
>Ga0207757_100842_pt1 | contig 16607 bp, 18 predicted proteins | sample A23P3SouthBayCA_2_FD_187752 | JGI IMG/M metagenome (GOLD analysis project Ga0207757, IMG submission 187752) | Aerobic enrichment media microbial communities from Eden Landing Ponds, California, USA - A23 P3 (2) (SPAdes) | ecosystem: Environmental > Aquatic > Marine > Unclassified | place...
GTTCACGATCAGGTTCGGAATCATCGCGTCGGAGCCACGGGAGCCGTAGCGGAACGCGAGGTAGATGATCCCGGCCGCGAGGATGCCGAGCAGGATGTTCCCGGCGATGATGAGGGAGTAACCGAGCACGATGGCGATGATGATCCACATGAGGAAAGAGCGCATCTGGTTGCGCTTGCGCGCCTCCTCCTTGTGGGCCTCGACGATCTGGTCGCCCTTCCCCGAGGGCACCGTCCGAACCTTCGGTTCGTTGCCGTCGTCGGGGTTGTGGTAGACGAGAACGTCCTGTAGTTCCTCCTTCGGGAGGAGTTCGCTCATCGCCTTCGCGAGCATCGACTTGCCCGTCCCGGGCGAGCCGATCATCATGACGTGACGGCGCTGTTTGGCCGCCTTCATGACGACGTCGCGGGCGTGCTCCTGTCCGATCACCTGATCGACGAGTCGGTCGGGAACCTGAATCTCGGCGGTCGAATCGATCTGGAGGCCACCGAGGAGGTCGTCCTCCGCGTCCTCGTCGATTTCGGCGTCGATCTGAACGTCGCTGCCGAGGTCGTCGATGGACCCGTCGTCCGCGCCGTCACCCGGATCGTCGGGCTCCGGATCGGACGGGACAGGGACGTCGTCTCCCCATTCGTCGGCCCCACCGCTGTCGTCACGGGGCGGGTCGTCGTCGACCTGCTCCGCGCCACCGGCCGGGCGCTCGTCCGTGTTCGTGTCGTCGTTCATAGAACGGTATCGTTGGTCGAACTGAAGGGTGCGCGACTGATATACTTTCTCCCCTTGGTTATCATTGTCGATGGCCAGAGTCGACGGGTTGAACCCCTATCACGGCCGAATTCGGCCGAGGCGTCGACTCGCGGAATTTATAACTGCGCGCGCACACGTCGTCACCATGCGAGGGTTCTACATCGGCCGGTTCCAGCCGTATCACGACGGTCACCACCGGATGGTCGCCGATATCGTCGACGAGGTCGACGAGCTCGTCCTCGGGATCGGGAGCGCCGGCCACTCGCACACGACGCGCAACCCCTTCACGGCGGGCGAGCGGGTGATGATGGTCACCAAGTCCGTCGCCGAATTCGATCTCACCACCTACGTGGTCCCCATCGAGGATCTGGATCGCAACTCCGTCTGGGTGAGTCACGTCCGGAGCATGTCCCCCTCTTTCGACGTGGCCTACTCCAACAACCCGCTCGTCATCCAGCTGTTCGAGGAGGCGGGCGTCGAGGTGCGCCAGTCACCCATGTTCAACCGCGACGTACTGGAGGGGACGGAACTCCGCGAGCGCATGATCGAGGGCGGCGAGTGGCAGCATCTCGTCCCCGACGCGGTCGTGACGGTCATCGACGAAATCGGCGGCATCGAACGCATCCAGCGCGTGAGCGACACCGACAGCAACGGACCATGATCACGCTCGCCTCCGACTTCGGCAGTCCGTATCCGGCCGCGATGAAGGGCGTCCTGTTGCGGCGGACGGACGCCCGCCTCGTCGACGTGAGCCACGACCTACCCCGCGGCGCGATCCGCGAGTCGGCGTTCTGGCTCCGCGAAGTCCTGCCAACCTTCCCGCCGGCGACCCACCTCGCGGTGGTCGACCCCGGCGTCGGCACCGACCGCGGCGTCCTCGTCGCGCGGGCGGGCGACCACACGTTCGTCGGGCCGGACAACGGCTTGCTCGTCCCGGCAGTGCGACGGATCGCGGGCGACGACGACCCCGACTGGTTCCACGCCGACCCCGGCGAGCCCACCTCCAGTACCTTCCACGGCCGGGACGTGTTCGCCCCGCTCGCCGCGGAGATACACGAGTTCGTCGCGGACGCGGGCGTCGGGTCCCTCGCCGACCACGACCGCCTGACGCCAGCCGACCCGGTCGACTGCCGCCTCCCCGAGGCGACGGTCGAGGACGACCACGCCCGTGGGTGGGTCCTCGCCGTCGACGACTTCGGCAACGTCGTCACCAACGTCCCCGGCGACTTCCTCGACGGTCGGGAGGTCGTCCGCGTGAACGGGCAGCGTGTCCCCGTCGGCGCGACGTTCGGCGCGGTCGACCCCGGCAGCCCGCTGGTCGTCGTCGGCAGCCACGGCTACGTCGAATGTGACGTGAACGACGGCCGCGGCGACGAGTGGTTCGGCCTCTCGCCGGGCAACACGGTCGAGATAGACGGCATCGCGTGAAAATCGCCGGCGACGACGAGTCGCGTTCAGTCTCGCGTCGCGGTGAATCCGAGGTCGTTGATTTTCTGCACCAAGGCGTCGATGTCCATGTCGGCCGTGCCCTCGACTTCGACCGTCTCCTCGATATGGTTGGCGCTCACCCGCCTGACGCCCGGTTCGTGGCGGATTTCGTCCTGAATCGTGTCTTCGCAGCCGTTGCACATCATGTCCGTGACGGTGATCTGGTGCGTCGAAATTGCAGACATACTCACCGAGACGAATCGTCACGTCAACATATAAATGTTTTTTCGGGAATAGGAATGTGAGAGCCGACGCGCTCAGCGCGCCGCGATCACGTCGTCGATGCGGAGGATCATCGTCGCCGCCTCGGCGGCCGAGCCGACGGCCTCGCGTTTCACCGCCGCGGGGTCGAGGATGCCGTACTCGACGGGGTCGCCGACGCTCCCGGTGCGGCCGCCGGAGATGATACCCGCCCGCCCCTCGCGTTCGTGGTGGGTGCGCAGGTCGACCATCGCGTCGATGGGGTCCATGCCCGTGTTCTCCGCGAGCGTGCGCGGGAGCGCCTCGACGGCGTCGGCGAACGCCTCGACGGCGAGCTGTTTGCGGCCAGCGATCCGTGCAGCGGCCTCGCGCACGCGACTGGCGACGGCGATTTCCGTCGCGCCAGCGCCGGGCACCACACCGCCGGACTCCACCGCGGCGACGACGCCGTCCACGGCGTCCGTCACCGCTCGTTCGAGTTCGTCGACGACGTGTTCGGTGCCGCCCCGGAGGAGGAGCGTCACGGCCGCGGCGGCCGCGCCACCCTCGACGACCACGAGGTCGTCGGTGCCGAAGCGTTCGATGTCGACCGAGTCGGCGTAGCCGAGGTCCTCGAGGTCGATGTCGGCCACCGTGCCGAGGCGACGCGCGCCGACGGCGCGGGCGATGGCCGAGGCGTCGCTACCCTTCACGTTGCCGAACGCGAGGATGCCGGCGCGGGCGAGGTGGTTGGCGACGCGGTCGTCCACCTTTTTGGTGCAGAAGACCACGTCGACGCCGGCGTCGGCGAGGGTGGACGCGTAGCCGCGGAGTTCCGTCTCCTCGGCTTCGAGCGCCGCGTCGAGCTGGTCGACGCTAGTGATCGAGTATTCGGTGTCGACCGAACTCTTGCGCACGTCGAGTTTCACGTCCACCACTGCGACGGTCGCCTCCGCGACGGAGCGGGGCATGGCGTCGGTCAGGGGGTCCTTGTCGACGACGACGCCCTCGACGAGGCGGGTCGCGCTCGAACTCGCGCCCGTGTGCGTGGTGATGTGGATGCTGTCGTGGTCGATATCGCCGTCGTCGTCGGTGACGTGGCGGACGGCCGCGACGACACGCTCCGCGAGGCGTTCAGCGGACACGTCGCCGGTACCCTTGCCGGTCATGCTCGACTCGGCGACGCGGGCCAGCAGGTCGTCGTCGAGCTCCGCCGCCAGCGTCATCTCATCGATGGCGGTCAGCGCGATGCCGACGGCCTCGTCGTAGCCCTCGACGACGACCGTGGGGTGGAGGTCGTCGTCGAGAAGGTCCTCGGCGCGGGCGAGGAGTTCGCCCGCGAGCACGGCCGCGGTGGTCGTGCCGTCGCCGACCGACTCCTCCTGTGTCTCGGCGACTTCGACGATCATCTTCGCGGCGGGGTGTTCGATGTCCATCTCGCCGAGGATGGTCGCGCCGTCGTTGGTCACGACGACGGTGCCGGAGGCGTCGACGAGCATCTTGTCCATCCCACGCGGCCCGAGCGTGGTGCGTACGGCGTTCGCGACGGCTCTCCCCGCGCGGATGTTCGAATCCTGGGCATCTCGACCCCGGGTCCGCTGCGTGTCTTCGGTGAGAATGTACAGCGGTTGCTGCATACGGGTACTCATGGTCACTGAGAGGGACGCTTGCAGTTCTATATATGCGTTGTCGGAGGCGTGATAGCACGCGTCGGCGCTCGAAGCGACCGATTAGCGCCAGTCGTACCGCGCGACCGCACGGTCCGAACGGTCGGAGACGCCGTGGGGGTTGCGCGCCGGCGAGCGGTCTTCGACGCGCGCGACGAGGCCGTCGGCGGTGCCGCGGACGAGACCAGTGACGACGGCCCGACCGGTCGCGAACCACTCGGTCGGTTGCAGGTCGCCGCGGAGCACGTCGCCGGCGGCGGCGAGGGCGTCCCGAAGGGCGCGTCGGGTCGTCCCGGTCGCTGCCGCCGGCCGTAACCCGTAGTTTTTCACGAGACGGTAGGCGAGCGCCCGGAACTCGGCGCCGCGATCCTCGGTCGCGACGCCGCCGTCCGCCGAATACTCCTGTCGGACGCACATCTCGGGCCGCCACGCCACCTCGTAGTCGAGGCCGGCGAGACGGTGGGCGGCGTCGCGGTCACCACCGGTCTCCAGATACTCGTCGAAGCCGTCGAGGGCGTCGAGCACCGAGCGCCGGAAGGCGACGTTACCACCGTTGAAGTAGGTCACTTCCCGAGAGCCGATCCGTCGCCGCTCGGACTCCTCGGTGGTCATGCCGCCGTCGAGCGTCCGGTGGGTCGGGCCGGTGACGACCGACGCGTCAGCGAGTCCGTCGGTGAGGCCGGCGAGCCACGACGGTTCGACCACGAGGTCGTACTGGACGAAGGCCACCACGTCGCCAGTGGCGACTTCGAGGCCGGCGTTGCGGGCGACGTTCCCCGTCCGGGTCGACACCTCGACGAGCACGTCCACGTCGTCGCGTTCGCGAATCATCCCGGTAGTGCCGTCAGTGGACGGACCGTTGACGACGACGACCTCCGCCTCGGGGACGTGAGCGGCCACGCCGTCGAGGCAGGCGGCGAGCCGGTCGCGGCCGTTGAGCGTCGGTATCACTACCGAGAGGTCCATATCCGACCACACCGACTCAGCGACCATAACGGTTCGCACCTACACGCGCGCGTTCCAGTACGAGACCGACGCGAGGTGAGTGCCGAGCGGCGTGTCACCGATGGCGGTGTCGACGGACCGGAACGCGCCGGCCAGTCGGTTGGGGATCTTCCGGTAGAAACCGTACGGGAGGACGAAGTCGTGGCTCGCGTCGACGAGCGTCAGCCCGGCGCCGTCGATGAGCCGGTGGACCTCGTCGCGCCCGTAGAGCCGCGACCCCATCGGGAGCAGCCAGTTGTAGAGCACGCGCGTACTGCGGTCGTTGAACGTATCGAAGAAGACCTGATTCTTCGAGACGCGGCACATCTCGGCGAGGAACTTCGCGGGCGTGTCTGCGAGGTGGAAGAATCGCATCGCGAAGACGGTGTCGAAGTGGTCGTCGGGGAAGGGCAGGCGAGCGGCGTCGCCGCGCAGGAACTCGATGTTGTCGGCGACGCCCGCCGCGCGGGCCTTCTTCCGACCCTCCGCCATCATCGCCGAGGAGATGTCGAGGCCGACGATATCCGCGCCGCGTTCGGCCAGCATGACCGTGAACCGGCCCGTCCCACAGGCGATCTCGAGCACGTTCCGATCTTCGAGTGGATTCAGCGCTTCGAGAACGGCCCGCTTTTCCCGACGGTCGATGAGACGCCCACCGCGGGAGAACCGCTTGACGTCGTACTCTTGGGCGACTTCGTCCGTCTGATACCACTCCTCTCCTTTCACGCTACCCGTCTCTCTGCCCGAAGACTAAAACCGTACTGGATGTACTGTCGGTGGCTCCCGATTCCGGACCCGAAGGGAGAGAACTGTTGGCACATGCCTGCCTCTTTTTGCATATAATGTCATATAAGGTGTCTCGTGTGTTTTCACGCATATGGAGACAACCTTTACCAACACCGCTCCGGACGAACAGGTATGAGCACCACAGCAGCCGACTCCGTCGGCGACGACCGACTGACGACCAGCGAATACCGCGACCGACTGCGCGAACTTCCGCCGAGCGCGAAACTCGTGGCCAAGGTGCTTGAGAGCGACTCGCCGCTCTCGCAGGGGCAACTCGCCGAGGAGTCACTGCTTCCGGACCGAACCGTCCGCTACGCACTGAACCGGCTGGAAGAGTCCGACATCGTCGGCTCCCGCTACAGTTTCAAGGACGCCCGGAAACAGGTCTACTTCCTGCGGACCTGAGACTGGCAAGCGTTACTGAGTGCCGCCACCTTCCCGGCGGCACACCGGGACTGACGGACAGCCATCCGACGAGCGGAGCGATCCACACGTTTCTACTCCCTCTCCTCGTCCCGTGAGCCAGCGCACCACGGACAGAACGAGAGGTCCGGATCGAGATCCCGTCCACACGACGGACACGACATCGACGGATCGTCGTCGTCGGTCGGGCCGACGGCGACCACGTCGCTCGACTGTGACCGACGAGCGACGTAGTACGCGTCGACCGTGTTCAGCGTGAGCAAGAGCACGACCGGCCCCGTAACGCGGAACGGCAGCGTCGACAGCGTCGCCGTCTCGGGGTCCGCGAACGACGCCGTCAGGACGAGACCGGCCCCGAGGACGAAGGAGAACCACGCGAACGCCCGCCCCCACTCCCGAAGGTAGGCGTGCCCGGCGCCGGCGATACCGATCACCGAGCCGGCCACGCTCACGACGACGGTCAGGGCCACCCGTCGCTCCGTGTTAGCCATCGTCCGAAACAGGACGCGCCACCAGCATATATTCTCGCCCCGGCACGCTACCGGCCGCCGAGACGGTCGATGAGGTCCGCGAGCGTCGCCAGATCGTACTGGCCGGGCGCGGTCGCCTCGGCGGGGTCGACCGGGGCGTAGCCGATCTTCGACCCGTAGAGCGGCGCGACCGCCCGGGTGTGCCGACCCGCCTCGCCCATCGCCATCGTCGCCACTCGGTCGCCACGCTCCGTCGCCGCGTGTGTCGCCGAGAGCACCCGGAGCGCGTCCGCGCGGTCGGTCGCCGTCACCGCCGCCTTCCCCACGTCGCCGTGGTCCGCCGCCTCCCCGAGCAACTCGTCCAGTCTGGCCGCCGAAGGCGTCGACTCGAAGTCGTGGACCGACGCGATCACCCGCGCGCCGTTGTCGCGGACCGTCGCCGCCACAGCGGTACCGGGGTCGTCGCGCAGACTCGCCAACTCGATGTCGACGGCGCCGACGGCGTCGTGAGCGCTCGCCTCCTCCAGTACGGCCAGTCGCTCCCGCTCCGGAGCGTCGGCCTCACCGCCTTCTGCCGGATCGCGGTTCGTGGCGATCAGCGGCAGGTCGCCGTCGTAGTCGTCCAGCGCGGCGAGCGGGTCACTCGCGAGGTCCATCCGGAACTCGACGGCGTCCGCGTGGTCGCGGGCCGCGGGCTCGTCGGCCAGCTCGGCCGTCGCCGCCGCGAGGACGAGCGAATCGAAGTCCATACTCACCCGTCGGCTGGGCCGCCATTAATCCCGTCGGCGGGGACGTGATCGAGGACGTACCGCCGGCCGTCGGCCGTCGGCCGCTCCGTGACCGCGTCGACGACGTGAGGGCGGATGCGCCGCTCCCGTTTCGTCACCACCCGGAAGTCGTAGTGTTCGGCCTCGTAGCCGCCGTCGCGGTCGGCCATCGCCGTCCGGTGACGGTCGAGGCGCGCGGCGATCCGCCGCCGGGAGGCGGACGGCAGGTCGGCCAGACGGTCGTCCAGCGCCGCGAACAGGTCGGCGTCGAGGTCGTAGCCCACCGAGTTACGGGCGGCGTGCATCGCGGCCAGTGCCGTCGTTCCCGTCCCCGCGAACGGGTCGAGCACCCGGTCGCCCCGCACCGAGAACATCCGGACGAGACGGAGGGGAATCTCCAGCGGGAAGGCGGCAGAGCGGTCGCGGCGCTCCTCGTGGTCGTCGAGGTCCTGTCCCTCCCCCCGGAGTTGCCAGAGGTCGGAGAACCAGCGGTTGCGCTCCTCCCAGAAGAACGCGCTCTCGTACCGGCGGTCGTCGCCCGGCGGGAACGAGCGCGGCCCGCCCTTCCGGAAGAGGAGGACGTACTCGTGTTCGAGGGTGACGTAGGCGTTCGGCGGGAGCGTGCCCGAGCCCATGAACTTGGTGTGGCTGTTGGTCGGCTTGCGCCAGAGCACGTCGGGCAGGGGCGTCAGCCCCCGCGAGTGGAGCGCGTCGACGATTCGAACGTGGTTGGGGTACTGCTGGAACGCGCCGTCGACGGAGCGGGTGGCGTCGCCGACGTTGATACAGGCCATACCGCCGGGCGCGAGAACGCGTTCGACTTCGTCCCAGACGGCGTCGAGTTGGGCGTGCATCAGGTCGAAGGCGGCGTCGCCGTCGCCGGCGTCGAGCGCCGCCCGCACGTCCGGGTCCCGTGACGCGAAGAGGTCGTCCCAGAGTTCGATCATCGGGTACGGCGGCGACGTGACGACGAGGTGGACCGACTCGTCGGCGATGTCGTCCATCGCGGCCGCGTCGCCGGCGTGCAGGACGTGCTGAGTCCGCATCGGTGACACCTCCCGGCCCCCGGCAGGTATCGGTGTCGGTTCCGGCATCGGTCGGGCCGCCGCGCTCTTGTCGATCCGTTCCCAACCCCGACCATGTCCCCGCCCCAGCGCATCGTCTCTCTCGCCCCCGCCGCGACCGCGACCTGCCGCGAACTCGGCGTCGCGGACCGGCTCGTCGGCGTCACGACCCACTGCCGATCCGAACTCGACGACGACCCCGCCGTCCTCGGCGGCTGGCTCGACCCCGACCTAGACGCGTTGGAGGCGCTCGATCCCGACCTCGTCTGTACGAGCGACGGCCTGCAGGCCGAGGTCCGCGACGCCATCCGCGAGCGTGGCATCCGGGTCCATCACATGGACGCCCGGACGCTTCCCGCGGTGATCGAGGGATTCGCTACCCTCGGAGACGCCGTGGGCCGCGAGGAGGCGGGCGAGCGACTGGCCGAGCGGAGCCGAGAGCGGCTGGATCGCCTCCGCGAGCGCCAGCCCGCCCCGGCGGATCGGACGACCGTCTACTGCGAGGAGTGGGCGGAGCCACCGATGGCCGCCGGCAACTGGGTGCCCGAAGTCGTCGAAGCCGCGGGCGGCCACCACCCGTTCGTCGATCCAGGCGAGCGTTCCAAGGCCGTCACGCAGGCCGATGTCGAAGATGTCGATCCGGACCACGTCGTCCTCCATCTCTGTGGCCACGGAACGCAAGTCGATCCGGCCACGTTCACCGACCGCGGCTGGGACGTGGACGGGGCGGTCCACGTCGTCGACGACGCGCTCCTGAACCAGCCGAGCCCGAACCTGCTCGACGGGGCCGAACGACTCGCGGAGCTGTTCTAGTCCACGTCGGGGTCGGGATCGGCCGCGTCCGCTCCCGTCCCCGCTCCGGCCGTCTCGTCAACCGCACTCGTCAGCGAGACGTTGAGCGCGAGCATCGAGACGACGCCGCCGGCGACGGTGACGAGGTTCTTCACCGCGTGATCGAGCACCGCAGCGCCGAACGCCGTCGCGCCGGTCACAGGTGTCAGACCCGCGACGAGCAGGGTGAAGGCGGCCTCGTAGAGCCCGATGCCGCCGGGTGAGAGGGGGAGCACCTTCGCCAAGTTGCCGACGCTCACCGCGAAGAAGCCGACTGCGACGAGCGTCGTCGGCGCGAGGGAGACGTGAAACGCCGCGAGGACGACGACGGCCGTCACCACGTCGAGCACCCAGATAGCGAGGCTGGTCGCCCCCACGCGGGCGAAGGCGGCGCGGTCGGCCGCTACCGTCTGCACGTCGGCGACGAACCGCTCCAGTACGCTCGCCACGTAGTCGGCGTAGGAGTCGGAGCTCACACCGGTGACGACCCGCCGGACCAGATTGCCCTCGCGGCGGGCGCTGACGACGATGGCGGCGACGGCGAGGACGGCCGCCGCGGCGACGCCCGCCGCGACGGTGAGCGCGACCCGGGCGCTCCGCGGGTCGATCCCGGGGACGCCCTCGGAGACGGCCGAGACGACCTGCCCGGTCGCACCCGTAAACAGGAAGCCGACGAGGACGGTGCCGCCGAGGACGGTGATCGTCAGCAGGTCGAAGACGCGCTCGACGGCGAGCGACGCGAAGCCGGTCGGGTAGGGGATGCCCCGCCGGGCCTTCACCACGTACGCACGCACGGCGTCGCCCGCCCGCGCGGGGAAGACGAGGTTACCGGTCTGGCTGATGAAGATGGCGCCGGTGAGAAAGCCCAGACGCTCGCGGTAGCCGAGTTCGCCGAGGATGTCGCGGTAGCGGGCGCCGCGGAGCGGCCACGAGAGGAGATAGATGCCGCCCGCCAGCGCGACGAGTCGGAGGTTGGCCCCCTCCAGCTCGGTCAGGACCGCCTGCGGGTCGAGATACAGCGTCATCAGGGCGAGCGCGAGGACTGTCAGGAGCGCCCCCGCCCCGACGCTCACCCGGCGGGTGATCCGGGGACTGACGGAGAGTTGCCACCACAGCCGGAGGATCTGACTCCCCATCCCGAACACGTCGCGGACGAGGTCGACTTTGGTGTCGCCTTTCGGCTCCCACTCGACGGGGAACTCCGCCACTTCCAGCCCGGCGCGTTGCGCGCGGACGAGGAGTTCGGTGTCCCAGAACCAGTGTTCGTCCTCCACGTCCGCGTGCAGGCGCTCGAACGCCTCGCGGCTCAGTGCCTTGAACCCGCACTGGTGGTCGCGGAGCGGCGACCGGAGGAAGAGGCGCACGAGGCCGTTGTAGACGCGGGAGGGGACGCCGCGCTTGGCCGGGCGGTCGGCGACGTTCTCGGGCATCCATCGCGACCCGGTGGCTACGTCGGCCTCGCCGGATCGCACCCGCTCGACAAGCTCCTCCAGATGTCGCATGTCCGTGGCGAGGTCGGTGTCGAAGTAGACGAGCGTGTCACCCTCGGCGGCGGCGAAGGCGTGTTCGAGGGCGCCGCCGCGACCGAGGCGCTCGTCGCTGTGGAAGTGGCGGACGCGGGGGTCCTCGGCCGCCAGTCGGTCCGCGATGTCCGGCGTGCGGTCGTCGCACCCGTCCTCCGCGACGATCACCTCGAAGGCGTCGGCCGGGAGGAAGGCTGCGAGCGTGTCGAGTGTCGTCTCCACCGTCCGCTCGATGGTCCGCTCCTCGTTGTACGCGGGGAGGACGACGCTCACTTCCACGCCGGCGGAGTCCATTTGCCGGGGATGGTCGGGCCGCAGTCAAGAACCTTCTGTCTCCGCCCCCACCGTTTTTCTCGTCGTCGGCACGACAAACCGTATGACCGTGTTCGATTCCACGGCGCTCTCTGCCGTCGCGCTGATCGGCCTGCTGGGCGCGAGCGCCTTCTTTTCCAGTACGGAAATCGCCGTCTTCTCGCTGTCACGGACGTGGCTAGACGACCGCGTCGCCGCGGAGGATCGGCGGGCGTCGATCCTCGCCGAACTCCGCGACGACCCCCACCGCCTCCTCGTGACGCTGCTGGTCGGCAACAACGTCGTCAACGTCGCCATCTCCAGCATCCTCGCCGTTCTCCTCGCGGATCGGTTCTCCGGCGGCGTCGCCGTCGCGCTGACGACCGTCGTCGCGAGCAGTGTCGTCCTCGTGTTCGGGGAGATACTGCCGAAGGCCTACGGTCTGGGTCACGCCGAGGAGTGGTCGCTCACGACGGCGCGGCCGGTGTGGGTCGTCGAACGCCTCCTCCTGCCAATCGTCGTCGTCTTCGACTTCGTCACGCGACGGGCGGGAGCGATGATGGGCGGCGACCCGGATATCGAGGAGCCGTACATGGACACGGAACCGAAGCGAGCGGGGGACGGCGACCCGGGCGAAGGAGCGAAGTAAGCGGCCCGCCAACGGCTGGCCGTGAAAGAGTTCGAGCGCAAGCAACTCCTCGAACGCGTCAACCGTGAGGGGGCGACGGTGGGCGCGGACATCCCCGAGCGCATCACGGTGCAGGACGAGGAGGTGGACCTCCAGCAGTTCGTCTTCGAGATCAAGCGCCGGGACACGGTGCCGGCGGGCGAGCGCGAGCGCGTCGAGCGGGCCAAAAAGAACCTGCGGCGCGAACGCCTCCAGCGCCTCCAACGGATCGAGGACAACGAGGTGAGCTACGAGGAAGGGGAGCGGTTAGTCGAGAGCATCATCGGCATCGACCGTGCGCTCAACGCCCTCGAACAGCTAGGTCCCGCGGACCTCGAACGCGAGGCGCAGGCACAGGAGGCCGCCGACCGTAAGCGCTGGATGTCCTTCCTCAAGAAGGCGCTGGGCCACAAGGACACGAGCCACAACACGCGAGGGCGACTGTGAGCCGGAACGCCGAAGTCGCCGCCCGGTTCGAGGAGATGGCCGACCTGCTGGAGGCCCAGGACGTCGAGTACAAACCGCGGAGCTACCGCCGCGCCGCCGAGAACATCCGCGAGTATCCGACGCCAATCGAGGAACTGGCCGCCGAGGGACAGTCGTCGGTCGAGGAGATCGAGGGCGTCGGCGATGCCCTCGCCTCGAAGGTAATCGAGTACGTCGAGACGGGCGAAATCGAGGAGCTAGAGGGCCTCCGCGATCAGTTGCCCGTCGACATGGCGGCGCTCACGAGCGTCGAAGGGGTGGGACCGAAGACGGTCGGCACACTGTACGAGGCGCTCGGCATCACGACGCTCGACGAACTCGAAGCCGCCGCCCGTGACGGCGAGATTCGGGCGGTGTCGGGCTTCGGCGCGAAGACCGAATCGAACATTCTGGAGAACATTCCCTTCGCCCGGCAGGCACAGGAGCGGGAACTCCTCGGCGACGCCCGACCCGTCGCGGAGGAGCTACTCGACTACCTCCGCGACGCCGACCCGGTCGAGCGCGCGGACGTGGCGGGGTCGCTCCGGCGGTGGCGCGAGACCATCGGCGACGTGGACGTGCTCGTGGCGAGTGCGGACGGCGAGGCGGCCGTCGACGCCTTCCTCGACTGGACCGCAGTGGACGAACGGATCGAGTCGGGGACGACGAAAGCGAGCGTCCGCGCTCGCGACATGCGGATCGATTTCAGGGTCGTCGTCCCCGAGGAGTTCGGTTCGGCGCTCCAGTATTTCACCGGAAGCAAGGACCACAACGTCCACCTGCGCAACCTCGCCATCGACCGCGACCTGAAGATGAACGAGTACGGGGTGTTCGACGTGAGCGAGGCGTCGGAGACGCCTCGGGAAGCCGGCAACGCCGGCGACGAGGGAGAAGGCGATGGCCAGCGCGCGGGCCGCCGAATCGGCGGCGAGACGGAGGCCGAGATGTACGACGCACTCGACCTCCCGCTCGTTCCCCCCGAGCTTCGGGAGGACCGCGGCGAAATCGAGGCGGCGCAGGCGGGCGAGTTGCCCGACCTGCTGGAAGAGAACGAGCTCCGCGGCGACCTCCACACCCACACCGACTGGTCGGACGGGCGTGCGTCAATCGAGACGATGATTGCGGGAGCCGAGGAGCGCGGTGACGACTACATCTGCATCTCCGACCACGCGACCGGCCCGGGCATGGTCGGCGGTGTCGGCCTCGACGACGACGAGTTGCGCGAGCAGATGGACGCCGTGGCCGACGCCGCCGCGGACGCGGATGTCGAGGTGTTCCACGGCGTCGAAGCAAACGTCGACGCCGACGGCGGCCTCTCGGTCGGGGACGACGTGCTCGCCGAACTGGACATCGTGATCGCCTCGCCCCACAGCGGCCTCGACGCGGACCGGGAGGCGGCGACCGACCGGCTGGTCGCGGCGGTCGAACACCCCGAGACGGACATCCTCGGCCATCCGACCGGCCGTCTCATCAACGACCGGCCCGGCCTCGCGCCCGATATGGATCGGCTCGTTGCGGCCGCGGCCGACGCCGAGACGGCGCTGGAGGTGAACGCCAATCCCCACCGCCTCGACCTGAACGACGAGGCGATCCGGACCGCCGTCGAGGCGGGAGCGACGATTGCGATCAACACCGACGCCCACGGGACCAGCGAGTTGGACCTTCGACGCTACGGCGTCCACACGGCACGGCGCGGGTGGGCCGAGGCGGTCGACGTGCGCAACACCCGGTCGGCGGCGGAGCTGTGGTCGTGGCTGGAGTGATGGGCGAGGCAGTGTCCGGGCTCGACGGTCGACTATCACGACGATGACCCGGTTTCTCTGTGACGCGATGCTCGGCAAACTGGCGCGCTACCTGCGGATGTGCGGATACGACACGGCGTACGCACTGGATCGGGGCGTGGAGGCCGACGACGCCGTCCGCGCGCTGGCGCGACGGGAGAATCGGCGGCTCCTCACCCGCGACGCCACCCTCGCGGCCCGAACCGAGGGGGCGATCCACCTCTCGGCCCGGGACATCGAGGCCCAGTTACGGGAGCTCCGCGAGGCAGGCGTGTCGCTCGCGCTCCCCGAGACGCCGACGCGGTGTGGGCGGTGTAACGGGGCACTCGAACCGGTCGCGGACGGGACGGAGACGCCGGCCGACGCGCCCGATCCCGGGGAGACGGGCGTCTGGCGGTGCGAACGCTGTGGGCAGCACTTCTGGAAGGGGAGCCACTGGGACGACGTGCGGGAGCGGCTACCCTAACGGCCGGTCCAGTCCTCGCAGGCGTCCATGTCGGCCATGACGCCGTCGTGGAAGCCACAGTAGGGCTGGATGCCGCGCTCGGTGCGCACGTACTCGAAGTGTTCGCAGTTGCCGCAGTAGCGGTCGGCGTTGTCGGTCGTCGCGTCGGTCGCCGTGGTCGACTTCCAGACTTCGCTGCCGCCGGACGAGGAGGCCGTCGCCGTGCCACCGCCGCCACCGCTCTGGGTGGTGTTGGCGTGTGAGGGCGGTGAGGGCGACGACACCGACGCCACCTCGTGGATGTCGTCGTCGTCGCTCCCGCCGTCGCTCACCTGCGCACCGACGCTCGCCGTCGGGGTGGAACTGCTCCCGCCGAGGCCGACGCTCCCGTGGCGCTTCGACCGATCCACTTCGATCACTTTCGTCTCGCCCTGTCGCGTGACCTCCATGGTGACGGTGCCGCCGGGATCGTTTCGCGTCTTGAAGTTGGCGATGCCGACGAACAGACACCAAAAGGTGGTTAGCGCGCCGAGGAAGTAGACGCCGACGGTGGGGAGGGTCAGGTCGACCATGCCGGGGGCGCAGTTGGCGCCGGACCACCGGCAGGGGTAGGCGTGTGCGAAGAGGGCGACGCCGAGGACGGCGACACTGGCGCCGATGCCCGCGGCGGCGCGCGTCGAGCGTTCGGCGGGCAGGACGGCCGAAATGCCGAGGAAGACCGCGGGAACGCCGAGCCCCGCGAGAATGCCCCCGTACTCCCGCACTTCGAACAACGTGGTTCCCCCGCCGCGGAGGATGTCGGTCGTGGCGACGACGATGCCCGCGACGACGAGGACGATGCCGACGACGAACAGGGCCGACCCTGCGTAGATCTGCCGGAGACTCGGGCCGCTCCGGTCGTCCCCGTGGTAGACCTCCCCGAGACTGGTCATAATCAGGGCTACAGCCGCCTCACACAAAACCCTACGTCAGACGGGCGTGTGACGGCGCCGTGGGCGGAATTGCGATTCGAGCGCTTCGAAGACGTTAACTCGCGGGGGGCAGTATCGCCGCGCATGAGTGACGACACGGACGAGGAGGCGGAACCCGCGGTCGAACTCGGTGAGGGCGAACCGGTCGAGGGAGCGCCGCTCGCGCGCGTGGCGTCGCGGCTCACGTGGCCGCAGGAAGCCAGTGGGGTGCGAGCGAAGGAAGGCGACGCGACGATCCGGACGCCCGACGGGCCGCGAACCCTCGATTCGATTCTCGACGCCGTCGACGAGACCTACTTCGACACCCGACAGACCTTCCTCGACGCAGTGCGGTCGGAGGTCGGAACCGGTCCGATCCCCACGACCGAGGAGTGAACAGGCCGGGTTCCCGTCGCGCTCCGACGGCGAGAAGCTATCACGACCGACGACGTCTCCCTACGTGATGCGTCTCACTCGGCTCTCTTGGGTGCGAACGTCGCTCTTCGCCGGGCTCTGTCTCGGCGTCGTCTGGTCGCTCTGGCGCGTCCCACCCACGAGCCTCGACGCCCGCCTCGTCCGCGACGTGGTGGTGTTTATCGGCCTCCCCAGCGCCCTCGCACTCGCCCGCGGCCGTGACTTGGGCTGGCGGGTGGACCGCCGCGCGCTCCGCAACACCGTCTTGCTCGCGGCCTTCGTCACCCCGTTCTACGTCGTCGGCTCGTCGCTCCCGACCATCCGAGCGTACTACCCGATGTGGGCGACGAATACCGCCCTCGCCGTCTTTCTCCCCCACGCCGCTGCGCAGTTCGTCGTCGCCGCCGCCGCCGAGACGTACTACCGCGGCCTGCTCTGTGTCGGCGTCCGCGAGGTGGGGTTCAAGAGCGTCTTCATCAGCCCCGTCGTCTACGCCTTCCACCACGTCCACAAACCGCCCATCGAACTCCTGCTGTCGGCGCCGACGGACGTACTCTTCGGTGCCGTCGACTACCGGAGCGCCTCCATCCTCCCCTCCGTCGTCGCCCACGGCTTCGGCCTCGCCTTGCTCGACTGGCTCGTCCTCCCCCCGCCGCTCGTCCCG